>Ga0302324_100009867_pt1 | contig 19884 bp, 13 predicted proteins | sample Palsa_T0_1_FD_201949 | JGI IMG/M metagenome (GOLD analysis project Ga0302324, IMG submission 201949) | Peat permafrost microbial communities from Stordalen Mire near Abisko, Sweden - Palsa_T0_1 | ecosystem: Environmental > Terrestrial > Soil > Palsa > Peat permafrost | place: Sweden: Abisko...
TTCGTGGCCGTCCTCTTTGCACAAATCGAGGAATTTTTTGTGCAGCTCGTCCGAACTCAAGCCCTCGGACGATTGAAAATACAAGTTGCTCGGTGACGGATGCGGCTCGGAAAGAATCGCCGACCGCCCGTGGCCGTTGGAGCGGTCGAAATCCGGGCCCGGGCGCCGCGACATCAGCAGATTCCGCAGGATCCCGTTCTGCACCAGGGTCACCTTTTGCCCATGCACCCCTTCTTCATCCACGTCGTAGCCGCCCAGCAGCGCCTGTCCCTGGAAGTCGCTCGCTGTGGGATCATCGGTGAGCGTCACGTTAATCGGCAACACCCGCTGGCCCACTCTTCCCGACCAGTCGTTGTGCCCGCCCATTTGTTCGAAATATTCGTCGACGCGAGACGACGTGGACAGCGGTGGCCGCGCTCCGGAAAGCGATGGCGGCAGCACCTGCGTAAGCAGCGAGGACGCAGCGGGCGCGTCGAACAGCACCGGCCCAGTGTAATCGGACGAAAGCGGCGCGGCCCGCAACGCCACCAAATCCTGCGCCGCTTGCTGCAATCCTTTCGCGATCGTCGCGGGATCCGGCAACTCGCCGGGCTTCGCCGCATAAACGGTGTAGTAATTGTGCAGCGGCATCCCATCCTCCGCCAGCGTATCGAGTCCAGCCTCAACCGCCGCCAGGCTGTGCGGGATGCGAAGCTCGGTTCCTTCGCTGTTGAGCAAATAATACGTCTCGTACACCAGATAATAAGTCACCCGCGTGCCGTTGATTTGCGGCACGTTGCGAAGCGCCAGCGATGCCGCGCGCGCCTCATCGTCCCATTTGCGATTGGTCCAGTCGGCCACCGCGTGCGGCTCGATCTGCACCACCGGACTTTCCTGGGAGAAATCGTCGATCTCCGGCGGTTTGGTGAGGCTGCGCAGGAATGCGTTCTTGAGCGACATCCCGGTCACTGCGCCCTTGTACGCCTGGTCGGTGGCCAGCCACAGATCCTGGCGCAGCGAATTGTAATCACCGTCGATGCCCACTTCGCCCAGATCACCGGGAGCGCCGAGAAAACCGTGAAAGCCTTCTTCGCTGAGAAAATTGGAGCTATCCAGATGGTGATCGCCCACGCGCACGTCCACCGACATCACCCGGTTACGGCCGGTGCTGGTGGAAATGATGTTGCCGAACGATGCGGTGACCGCGCGAATATCCAGATCCAGCAGGCGATATTCGATGTAGTAGGGTTTTTGTACGCCGTCAATCGCCAGCCGTGTCCGCGAACGTTCCATTTCGTCCTGCATGGCGCGCAGCGTCTGGTCCTTGTCGTTGGTTTGGTCTTTAGGCGATCTCGCGTAGCTTGCGCCGCCGCAGCATGCCAGCGCCGCGGCGATCGTCGCACAGCCAGTCCACTTCAATATCCAGCGCTGTCTCAAGGTTTCGGTCCCCCGGCTGCAGGATCGTGTCCGGGCGGCGGCAGAATCGGCAGCTTGTCGGTCGAAGATTCTTTTTTCTGCACTTCCAATTCCGAAATCAGCACCGCGGGGGCCGCCGCCGCCACCGGCACCGATCCGGACTCCGCGCCGCAGTAGCCGTTGAAAATTTCCGGCGTATCTCCGGTGGCCACAATTTTCGTCAGCGAAACCAGCGGCGTGCCCACGATATCCACTCCGCGCACCAGTTGATCCGGCCGGCCATCCGGGAAAACTTTGTAGACCACCAACGGCAGCACTTGGAACGCTTGCGGTTGTCCCCGTCCGGTGAATGTGAACCCGCCGGCGATGTCGTCAATCAGCAATCCAAACGGCTTGTTCTGTTGTTTCACCAGGTCGATCAGCTTCTGCCGCAATTCCGCGTTGCTCACCGCTTTGGTGCTCGATACGATCAAATTTCCTTGTCGCGCCACCGGCACGTATCCCAACTGCCGCCGTCCGTGCCCATTCGATACCGGCACGTCCACCAGCGGCGACCGCGACATCTCAAACGTCTTCAACACCCCGTGATCGACCAGCTTCACATTCTCCGACGGCACCCCTTCATCGTCGTACGGGTAGTAGCCCAGCAGCATTTGCGAACCCAGCCGCTGCTGCGTGGGGTCGTCCTTCACCGAAATAAATTCCGGCAATATCGGTTCGCCGATTTTTTTCGTGAACGTTTGCCCTTCGTTGATATCTTTCTGCCGGAATCCTTCCAGCCGGTGCCCCAGCACTTCGTGAAAGAAAACCGCGGTCGCCCGGCCCGTGAGCATCGCGGGCCCGGCAAACGGATCCACCAGCGGCGCTTTATCCAGGTCTTCCACTTCGCGAATCATCACTTTGATGCGCGCCAGCACGGCCTCATCGTCCGGCGCCTCTTTCGGTTCCAGCCAGTCGAAATTCGCATACCGCTGGATATCCATTCCGTCCGAGGCTTTGCTCTGCACGAAAAGTTCCAGCCGGTAGTGAATCTGGCCGAACCCCAGCCGTGTGCCTTCGCTGTTCACTTGGTATTGGTTGTTGGCTTGCGCGGTGAAGGTGGCTATCGAGTTCAATACCGCCGCCGAGCCGCTGAACGCTGCGGTGTATTTTCGCACCCGCGCTTCCCACGGCCGGCGATCGACGTTGATTTCCACCCGCGGCCCAACGAAATTATGCGGCTTTTCGCGCGAAAAATCCGGCGCGTTGCCTTCCGCGGTTTGTACCTGCACTTGTTGGCTGGTGGTTACCTTGATCAGCGCTTCCGCCGCCGCCCGATATTGACGGTCCGTCTCGCGCCACATCTCGCGCCGCAGCACAGGAATGTCGTCGTCCAACGTAACGTTGGTGCCTGGGCTGGTCCAACTGGGCGGCCGGTCGGCGATCTTGTGAGTGTTGTCGAGCTGATAGCTTCCCACGCGGGTTTGCACTTCCAGCCAGCGCGCGCGAGTTTCGCTGCTGGACATCAGCGCGCCGTTGGAACCGGAAACTTCCGCGTATTGGCGGTCGGACACCGTGTAGTTCAGAAAATACGCAGCCGGATCGGCCTTGGATTCCGCCGCCAGGGAGCGATCGAGTTCCTCCTGCATGGCGGTCAAGACCGCGGGCTTGGTGTCTGCCGCGGAACGAGCGCTGCCGCTCAAGCTGCCGCAAGCAACCGCCAGCGCCAGAGTCGAGGTCCAAAAGGACCGATGAGTTTTTCGATTGGAGTTCATTCGGGGCACGAAGGGGTACAGTTTAGAATAATTTGCTCCTGCATCGTAATGGAAAGCGGAATTAGTTTCTACCTACGAACCTTGGTGGCGCCACCCGCCTCTGCAGAACCGCGCCGCCGCGGCAATTCAGCCTAAAGAGTGTAATCCCTATTGCGATTCCGGTTTTGTAAACACCTTCGCATCCGGCTTGCTATTCACCGCCACGCTCTGCACCGTAGTCTCGGAAAATTTCGCCCCGTTATGCAAGATCGCGACCGCATACGGGAACTTCCGGCCTTGCACATCCCGGTAATCGCTCCAATGCTGGTCGGTTTCCGTGCCTCCCTGCGGCGTCACCGATTTGAAATGCGCTCCGGCCAGCAGATGCGTGCCCGGATCGAAATAGAGTTTTATCGGGCCGGCCAGCGCATTCCACTGCACCACCAGATCTTTTTTCCCGTCCCAATCTTCTTCGCCCACAAATTGCGCATGCAGCGTGCCCGCCAGCGCCATCTTATACAGCCCCCAGCCGCCCGAGAGCGCGGCCGCGCGCTGCGACTCGCCTGCATATTCCGGCGGCAGGTCCATCACCCCTTGCGGCGTCGACGCCCAGCCGGACTTGCCGTCGAACCCTTGCACCAGCAGCCCGAACGGCAGCTTCACTTCCGAGCGCACCCGATCCGGAAATGCGATCGTGTATTTCACTTCGATCGCAAAATCTCCCTGCGGACCGTGTGCGGTTCCGGTGGAAGTAATCTGCAAATCGTCCACCGATTGCAGCGCCGCTCCGCCGGCGGCCTCCGCGGCAGCCTTCACGATTTCATCGCCGTGTTTCATCGATTCCGGTGTGGCCTCGGGCGCGGGCGCGGCGGCTTCCTTCGGCTTCTGCAAATCGGGCTGCAGCAAATCCAGGCGGTCGTAAGAAATTTCCTCCCACTTGGCCGCGGGGAAAGCCGATTTCATTCCGTCGCGGAACTGCTTCGCATTTCCCACCAACACGATATCCAAATCCTTGGCGCCGAAGTATTCCGCGCACACTTCCTTCACTTTTTCGATGTTCACCGCGCGAATTTTCTCGGGATACGTGTCCGCGTAGTCCGCCGGCAAATCGTACATGGCCACGTCCAGAACGCGATTGGCCACCGCGGACGCCGTCTCCGACTGTATCGGGTACACGCCCGCCAAGTAATCGCGCGCGAAATCCATTTCGGCGGGCGTGCCGCCTTCGGCGGCCATCTTGGTCATCAGGTCCACCATCAGCTTGGTGGCTTCCACCGTGGCTGCGGTGCGGGTGTACGTGCCCGCGTCGAATGAGCCGGTATATTTCATGCTGTGGAAACTGGAGTTCGCACCGTACGTGAGTCCCTTGTTGATGCGCACTTCGGTGTTCAGCCGGCTATTGTATCCGCCCCCCAAAATACGATTGGCCACCAGCAGCGGAATGTAGTCGGGGTCGGCGCGCCGGATCCCCAGCCGCCCGATGCGTATTTGCGTTTGCACAATGTCCGGCTTGTCGACCACCCAGATGCGCACTCCCGAAGCGGCGGCGGGCGCGTGCCGCGCGGTTTGCTCCACTTCCTTTTTCTCCCAGCCCCCGAAATATCGAGTAGCCAGTTCAAACGCTGCTTCCGGGGTGATATCCCCCGCGAACGCCATCAGCGCTTCATTGGGCGCGTAGCTGCTGGCGTGGAATTTGACGATCGATTCCCGGTTGAACTTGCCGGCGGTTTCCACGGTACCATCGCTCGGCAATCCGTACGGCGAACCGGGATACACCACCCGGTCGAAAACGGCGCTGGCCAGATAGTTGGGATCGGCGCTCTGCACCTGCAATGCGGAAAGAAGTTGCTCGCGTTGGCGGTCGAGTTCTTCCTCCTTAAACGTGGGATGCAGCACCACGTCGGACATCAAATCCATTCCGCTCGGCAGATTATCCCGGGTGATCGTCAGCGTCACCGCGGTTGAGTCCTTCTCCGCGGACGCGGATAGCGTCCCGCCCACAAAATCGATCTCATTGGCAATTTGCTGCGCCGACCGTTTCTCGGTTCCTTGGGTCAGTAGATTCGCGGTCATTACCGCCAGGCCCGTCAGTCCGGCCGGATCGTTCACCGCCCCCGCCGACGTAACCACCAGCCTCACCGCTACCGCCGGTTCGCGGTGGTCGGTGACCACAAAAACGCGCAGGCCATTAGGCAGTGTTTTGGAAGCCGCCTTCGGAAGATGAAATGGATGTGCGGCTGCCGCCGGCGGCATTTTCGATTCCAGTTTCACGCCCGTCGGCACTTGACCGGTGCCGCCCTTCTGCTCCGCTGCTTTGGCCGATGCCGCCGAAGCGGCCGCCTGCGAATTCCCGGTCGATGCTCCGGACGGTTCCTGGGCGCGCGCGGGTAACCACCCGCCTACTGCGGCCATCAGAACCGCGGCCAGAATCCATCTGGCTCTTGCGGTAATTCCCATCATCAAGTATCTCCCTTTACTTCTCGGCCGCCGGGGCCGGAGTTATCAGCAGAACCGTGGACTGCTGTTTAACGAAGTATTGCCGCGCCACTCGCTGCACATCTTCGGCGGTCACCTTCACATACCGCTCGAGCTCGCTATTGACCAGGTTCGCATCTTTTCCCAGCACCGCCGCGGCGCCGATCGCATCCGCTTTTTCCTGGTCGGTCTCCCGTTCCAGGATAAAGTCCGCTATTTCCTGGTTCTTGGCCTTTTCCAGTTCCTTGGCCCCCACCGGGCTCCCCTTGAGTTCCTCCAGGATGCTCACCACCGCTTGTTCCCCTTCCGCCGGCGTGTGGCCCTGGTTCATGATCGCGTACGCCCAAAACAGGTTTGGGTCTTCCGTAAAAAATCCAGTTCCACCGGCTGCCACCGCGATTCGATCTTTGTACACCAGCGCCTGATACAGACGGCTGCTCTCTCCTCCCGCCAGAATGTTCGACGTCATATCCAGCGCGTATGAATCGGGCGCGTAACGTGCCGGCATCTTGTAGCCGATCACCACCGCCGGGAGCGGCGAATTCGAATACGATTTGTTCACCACCTGCTGCTGCTCTTGCGCAGGTTCAGGCTGTGCCGTTCGGGGAATCGGGCCCGCGGACGCGGGAATGCCTTCGAAATATTTCTTCGCCCAAGCCAGCGCTTCGCCCGGCTGGAAATCGCCCACGATCACCAGCGTCGCGTTGTTCGGTTTGTAGAAGGTGTCGTGGAATTGCCGGACGTCCGCCACCGTCGCTTTATCCAGATCCTCGATGCTGCCGATGGTGGTGTGATGGTAGGGGTGCACGTGAAACGCGGCGGCGTACAGGTCTTCCTGGATCAGGCCGTAGGGGCGGTTGTCGATGCGCAAGCGCCGTTCTTCTTTCACCACTTCGCGCTCGGATTTGAAATTGTCGTCGTCGACGTTCAGGCTGCCCATGCGATCCGCTTCCAGCCAGGTCACCCGCTCCAGATAATTGCTTGGGAATGTCTCGAAGAAGACGGTGGTGTCGTCGGTGGTGTAGGCGTTATCGAACCCGCCAATTCCTTCAATGATGCGAGACATCTCGTCGGGTCCCACGTGCGCCGAACCCTTGAACATCAGATGCTCGAACAAATGGGCGAAGCCGCTATGCCCTGGCAGTTCGTCCTTCGATCCCACGTGGTACCACACTTGAAGATTGATGACCGGCACCTGATGCTCTTCCAGCATCATCACCCGCAGCCCGTTGGCCAGCGTCTCCTGCTGGACGTTCATCACCGGCGGCCGGAAATCTTCGGGCTTGTCCTGCGCTCTTGAGGCCAGTCCGGCGCACGCCAACACACCCGCAAGCACAGCAATCTTCATCGGAATTCTCATGTCTACCTTTCGCTTTCAGGGGAGCTTCACCCGGCGTGAATTCCCGAAGAAAAACTACTTATCCTAACGCGGTTCGGTCGGTTAGGCCATTCGCCCGGCCCGGCCGGTGCTGCCCTTGCAGGTCTGCAAAGAGGGCGTCTGCCCCGGGTTCGTCCGCGGGCTTCTTTGCCGCCGGTTAATTAGACGATACCGGGCCCAAACGGTTTCAGATGCCTGCTATGGCGTTTACGATGGCTGGCCTCCACGAACGGATTGTGCCCGCCGTCCGCAACGGCGTATCCTTATTCATCCTCGCACCAGTTCCCATTTGCACCGGAGGTATCTTTCTATGGCACGCATCCTTAGCCTTCTGGTTGTCGCCGTCATCGTGGTTGTCGGTTACACATACTTCTTCAAGGCTGGCGGTTCGGCAATTTCCGCCCCGCATTCGGCCCCCAATGCCGTCGGCGCCCAGAACGACATCCTGACAATCGCCCAAGCCGAACGCAGCTACCAGGTCGAGAATGGATCCTACGTGCCGCTCGATAAACTGCTATCCAGTGGCGCCCTGGGCATGGAGAAACCCGCGCGAGAGGGCTATGAATACAACGTGGAATCGTCCTCCACTAACTTTCGCGTGGTGGCGCGCTGTACCGGGGCCGCCGCTGGATGCAGCAGTTTCTTTGTCGATTCCAGTATGTCTGTGCAGCCCCTCCCATAGCCCCCACGCGCGTCCAAAACCGAACTCCCTTACGCCGTCTGAGGATAAATGGCCTGCCCGCCCATGCGGTGTTAGAATGATCCGGCCGTGAAACACATCATCCAGGCTTTGCTGGACCTCCAGAACGTTGACCATAACCTGCTCGACCTGCACGCCCGCATTGCCGCCGTTCCCCAATCTTTTGCCGAAATTGAGGCCACCGTCGCCGCCGCTCGCGCCGAACTCGCCGCCAGCAAAGCGGCCCAGCTCGAATCTTTCAAGCAGCGCAAGAAATACGAGTTGGACGTCGAGAGCTGGAAGGAAAAAGCCAAAAGATATAAAGACCAATCCTACCAGGTGAAGACCAACGAAGCGTTCAAGGCTCTTCAACACGAAGTTCAGAACGCCGAGGACGAAGTCTCCCACGCCGAGGATCGCCTGCTCGAACAAATGGTCGCTTCCGAAGAATATGACCGGCGCATCAAGACCTCCGACAAACTCCTCAAGGAATCCGAAGAATCCGCCCGCGAAAAGCGTGCCGTGATCGAAGCCGATCAAGCCGTCCGGCTGAAGGCTTTGGCGGTACAGGAAGCGGAACGCGCCCGTGTGATTACCGTGATTCCCGAAGACCTGCTCGATCACTACGAACGCATCGCCAAGAAGCATGGCGGCATCGCGGTGGCCGAGGTGCGCGGCGAAATCTGCGGTGCCTGCGGCGTGCGCATTCGTCCTCACGTTTTTCAGGAGCTCAGCCGCCCGGGCACCGACGAGCTGATTCATTGCGAGACCTGCACCCGCATCCTGTATTACGGCGACCCGCACCCGGTTGCGCCGCGGCCTCTGGGCCATTCCCCCGCCGGAACTGCGGGCAATTCCACTCCTGCTGCCACCCATGAACCCTAGTCGCGTCCTCTGCGCTTCGGGCCATCGTCGCTGTGGTGTCCACCTTGAGGTTTTTCAGGAGCCGAATGCCCCCGTCGCCTAAATCCCAACCGCCGCGCTCCGCAAGACTCTTTTCCGATCCGGAAGCCGCCGCCACCGCCGCGGCCGCCGCGCCAGCCGTTTACTCCGCCTACATCGACGGCGCCTCCCGCGGAAATCCCGGCCCGGCCTCCTACGCCGTGGTGGTTCATGGTCCCGGTGGCGAGACGCTTCACGAAATCGGCAAATACATCGGGCGCGTCACCAATAACATCGCGGAATACTACGGCCTGATCGCCGCGTTGGATTACGCCACCACCCACGGAATTCAGAATCTGCGAGTCCGCAGTGATTCCGAACTCCTGGTGCGCCAGATGCAAGGACGATACAAAGTAAAGAGCGCGGACCTCAGACCGCTTCACGAACGCGCCTCCAAATCGGCTCGCGCGCTGCAGAGCTTTCGCATCGAGCACGTGATGCGCGAACAGAATGGCGATGCCGACCGCTTGGCTAACGCCGCCCTGGATGCCACCGGCGGGCTAAGCGGTCGCAGCGAAGCCGTAGAACGCGCCACCGCCGCCGGTGGCCGGGCCAGGGCGCGGGTCGATCCCTTAGGGTCCCAGCAGCACTTGGCCCCCGCCCAGACCCACCGCGTGCGAGCGCACTACGTTAAAGGCGTGTTCGTTCCGGTCGAGCCCCTCCATTTGCCGGAAGGCGCCGAGGTTTCCTTCGACTTGCGTATCCCCGAGAAAATCTAGGCAGTTACCCTCCGCTTACGCCCGCCGAACACGTCCTAGAAACTGGTACCAAGGGTTCATTGTTCCGCCTCATCCCGGTTGCTACATTTGTCGGGGGAGAAAACGCAGTTGATTCCTTTACTCGACAAGTTACCGGCCGTCCTTGTACTCGCAGTGCTCGTGGGGATCTTCGTTTCCCTCCGCAAACACTCGGAAACCAAGCGTATTGGGTTCTGGATCGTCGCCTGGTCCCTGATCTTCGTCCATTTCTTCGTCCAGATATTTGAGACCCTGAGCGGGCTCACCGAGCTGGCCCTGGAATCCGTCGGCCTGGCGGCTCTCCTGCTCGGCGGTGTCGCTTTCGTGATTTCCCTCATGGACGATTTCGACGACCAGAAGCGCCTCTACATCTGCGCCGCTCTGCTGGGCGTGCCGGGAACCTTGTACGCCGTCGGCGCCATCTTTTATGTTCACTTCGACGCTGCCATGGCCGGCGCTCTAGCCCTCTTCTTTTTCGGGGGCGCTGGGTACGTGCTCTACGGAGAGCGCAGGTCGCCGCGTGTTGCGGGCACGTTGGCGGCCGCTCTCGGCGTGGCCGGCGCCTACGCTATCTTTTGCCAGCTGCGCGGCAATTCTTCCCAAGGTTTGATCGCCTTGCTTGGCTCCGCTTACATGCTCTGCGCTTTTCTTTACTGGCTGCGCTTCCCGCGCACCTCTCCCGGGGTGCTCACCGTATTGGGCGGATTCATGTCCTGGGGTTTGGTGTATCCGGCCGCCGCGGTGGTGGCCGCCACTTACCCCGCCGCGCATGTGAATCCGGAGCTTTGGAACGTCCCGAAATTTTTCGTCGCGTTCGGGATGATCTTGACCCTGGTCGAAGAAAAATCCCGAATCATCGAGAAGGCTATCAGCCGCGAGCATTCTGAAAATGCCCTGCTGCTTCGGTTTTCGCGCATCACTTCGCGCTTGCTCAACGCCAAAGCCCCCGCCACCTTGTGCGACGAAGTGGCCCAATCGCTCACCCAGGCTTCTCCCTTCAGCCGCGCCGCCGTGCTCTTATCGATTGACGACGGCTCCCTCAGCCTCGCCGGTCACAGCGGCCTTTCGCCGGCCGTGCGCTCGGCCTTGATCGATAGCGCCGTCCGATGGAACGCCTCCAATACCCGTAAGATGAAGGTCACCAGTTCTCCCCTCACCGCCGACGTTCGCAAACATCACGACGGCGCCAGCACCATCGGATCGGAAGTGGTAATTCCGATGATGTCCTCGCGCAACACCATTCTGGGTTACGTGTGGTTGTTCTCCACCTCCGATCCCGCGCGCCTGAATCCTTCCGAACTTTCCAAGCTCGAGAAATTGACCGCCGATCTCTCCGTCATTACCGAAAATTCGCGCCTCCATCATCAGCTGGTTCGCTCCGATAAGCTGGCCGCGCTAGGGCAACTCGTCGCGGGCGCCGCGCACGAACTGAATAATCCCCTAACCGGAATCATCGGCTACACCGAACTCCTCTCCGAGGAAGTAAAAGCGGAAGGCCCAGCCCGCCGTATCACCAAGCTGGGAAACGAAGCGCGCCGCATGAAGCGAATCGTGGACGGCCTGCTCCACTTTGCGCGTCAAAGCAACGCCGCGCCCAGAGCCGCGAGCCTGGAGTCCGCCCTGCGCGACGCCATTCAGTTGCGCGAGTATCACATTCGCAAGCTGCAAATTTCCGTAGATACCGAAATCGAGCGCCTGCTCCCGGACGTAGGCATCGCCGAAGACCAGCTCAAGCAAGTCCTGCTAAATCTCCTAAGCAACGCCATCGACGCCGTCGAAGAAAGCACCGAAAAAGCCATTCGCATAGCCGCCTGGCGCCAAAACGCCAAGATCGTAATCCTGTTCGAAGACTCTGGCCCAGGCTTCAGCGACATCAATCGCGCCTTCGATCCATTCTTCACCACCAAGCCAGTTGGCAAAGGCACGGGCTTGGGCCTAAGCATTTGCTACGGCATAGCCCGCGAAGCGGGCGGCGACATCCACCTCAGCAATCGCGAACCCTATGGCGCCAGCGTCTCCATCGAACTCCCGGTAGCCCAGCCGGGCGTATCCGCCGGCACCTCCGGCTCCGGCGCGTCCGAATCCGGCGTCTTTCAGCTCCCGGTCTAGCGTGGCACAGCCAACTTGGCTGTGCAGGCTCGCGCCCCTCAAAACTTCACCGCGCGCAAAAGCGCGCAACCAATTATGTTTAGAATTTATCCAGCAAAGGCAGGAACAGCACGAGCAGCAGCGGCAGCAGCAGTTTCCTCAGGATACTTCCAAGCATAAGACCGATAAAGCGTATCGCGTTGCGCCGGAATATACCCAGCATCCGAAATGATGCGTCGCAACTCCGCCTCATTGGTCCGATTCCGAACGCCTGCCGCAAATACCACATTCTCCTCGATCAAAATACTCCCCACATCATCCGCCCCAAACTGCAACCCCACCTGGCAAATCTTGATCCCCGGCGTTAGCCAACTGGACTGCACATGATCGATGTTATCGAGGTACAATCGGCTGATCGCCAAAGTCTTCAAATAGTCCGCGGCAGTGGCCTCCGGAACTTTCTTCCCCAGCGGCGTATTATCCGGCGCAAAAATCCACGGAATAAACGCGGTAAACCCGCCAGTCTCCTCCTGCAGCCGCCGCACTCGTTCAAAATGGCTAACCCGGTGCCGGTATTCCTCGCCGCAGCCAAACATCATGGTGGCGGTCGTGCGCATACCCAGCGAGTGCGCCGTCCGATGCACCACTTCCCAATCCTCCGAAGTGCACTTCAGCCGCGAAATTCGCGTCCGCACCTCGTCGTCCAGCACTTCCGCGCCCCCGCCGGGAATCGAATCGAGCCCCGCATCCATCAACCGCGCGATAACGTCGCGCACCGTAAGCCCCGAAACTTCCGCGATGCAATTAATTTCCGGCGCAGAAAAGCAGTGCAAGTGGATCTGCGGAAAGCGGTGCTTGATCGAGCTAAGCATGTTTTCGTAAAACTCGATCCGCAAGTCGGGATGCAACCCGCCCTGCATCAGCACCCCAGTGCCGCCAACCAAAATCATCTCGTCGATTTTCTGGTAGATATCTTCCAGCGGCAGCACGTACCCGTCCTTAGCGCCAAGCGGCCGGTAGAACGCGCAAAACGAGCAATACTCAGTGCAAAAATTGGTGTAGTTGATATTCCGATCGATCTGGTAAGTAGCCACGCGCGGATCGGTCTTACGCCGCCGCACATCGTTCGCAGCCATCCCGATCCCAATCAGGTCATGCGACTCAAACAGGTCCAGCGCTTCTTGTTGTGAGATCCCCATCGTCAGCGTCCTGCCCGCGCCCCCGCGCCCGGCGCCGCGTGCACCGGGGCAAACTGCAGCGGCTTGGCCGCCGGGATCGCTCCCACCTCAGCGCACTTCCGGTAATAAATCTCCAGTCCAGCCAGAAAATCCGGCCCTAGCCCGTAATGAATATTCTCAATAAGGTAGCGTTCCAGCGCCTTTGGCGGCAAATCAAGCTGGATCGAAGCCGCCTCCGCGATCTCCCCAATCCGCTCCTGCCCGTACCGCAGCGAACTCTGAAAATCAGCCGCCACTTCCGGAGTAAGCGCCTCCCGGCGCCCCGCCCAAATCGCCAGCACGCAAGGTTTGCCGGTAAGCTCCCGCCACTGGTAAGCCACGTCATAAACAAACAGCGTCTCAAATCCCGGCACCGGCATTTCGCTAGCGTCCCCCTGGCAACAAGCCTCGCCGCGAGGCAACTTCCCAGCCAGCGCCTCCATCTTGAGCGAAATCCGCAGCGCCGGGTCGCCGATCACTAGCGCGGCGTCAGCATGCTCGAGCATCTCGGCAGCGTCAGGCGAAGCCTCCACAAATTCCGGATCGATGTGCCATTTCTCCCGAGCCAAAATTCGGACCAGCGCCGCCGAACTCCTGGAACTGGAGTCCAGCGCAATCCTCTTGGCCAGGTGGATCGGCCTCTTAGCCACCACCAGAATGCTGCGCACCTCGCCCTCCGCAGCAATAGACATCCCCGGCAGCGCCACCAGATTCTCGATCCGCTGATACTCCACCGCCGGAATAATAGCCACGTCAGCGTCCCCACGCCGCAGCGCCTCCGCGCACTGCGCAGGCACAGTAAACGAAATATCGTACTTCCCCTGCAGCGGCCCCTCAGTAAATCCCCACACCAGTGGCGCCGTATTCAGGTACTCCACACTAGAAATCCGCAGTAGTTTAGCCATGTTCAGCCGCCAATAAATATAGCACATCGGCGACGCACCCCCGCTTGGCGCGCCCCTCCTCTCCAGGCGGCGGTCTCTTCTCGGATTTCCCGACCGCTAACCTCAACCGTCTAATCCAATTCCGAAGTGGCGTGGTCGGGCACGTACTATAGGTTTGCTGAGCAACGCGAAGCGGGTGCCCACACGTCGGTTTCACGTGTGGGTTCTCCAAGTTAATGACTTGCAGCTTCGAATCGAAGGGTTGGTTTGGCTGGAAGTGCGCCCACGAATCCAAGCCAATCCATCTTCTAGCGTGGGCCTACTAAGTCCTATACTCTCGCCCTTCGTCGAACTACTTACCGACTCGTTGTGCGAAGTACAAAACCGCGTCCACCATTGCCATCAAAACCAGCATTTGCGCCATCGTCACCAGATTCACGACTTCCCCCTGTCGTCCATTTGAGGACGAGCGGGGGACTGTACTATAAGCGAACTCGGAAACCAGCGATCCTTAGGGACTAACCCATATGGGTTAGTCCCTTTGCGCTCCGGCGGATATTGCAGTCTATCGCGATGGACTGCGGCAATTGGAGACGGTCACTTGGTCGGTAGCCACCAACTCCAGCATCGGCGCACGAAGTCCCAAGCTGGGGAGGCGCAAGTGTGCCGTCGCCTACTAGCGCCCCGTTCGAACCGCATCCGCCTTAACACGAATTGACGGGATTTTCCCCGCTGCGTAGCCTCGGACGCTAGCGCTATCGCCGTCGTCCCCCTTCCATGGAGCCGAACCAATACTTAGGATGGCTGTCTCTCGCTCTGGTCCCAGGACTAGGAGCGCGCATGGCCGGCAAGCTGCTCCGGGAATTTGGGTCGCCCGAAGCCATTTTCAATGCCTCGCTCACCGCTCTCGAGGCGCAAAACCTGCCCGCGCCAGTAGCCCAAGCCATCCACACCCGGCAAGCATTGAACGATGCCGCCCGGGAATTGGCGGAAGTCGAACAATCCCGCTGCCGATTGATCAATTGGGCAGAGGACAGCTACCCGCACCTGCTGCGGCAAATCTACGATCCGCCACCCCTCCTCTACGTAAAGGGCAATCTGGAGCTTCTGGATCGCCATTCGATCGCAATCGTAGGAGCGCGCCGACCCACGCCCTACGGCAATCAAATGGCTGAGCGCCTGGGACGGGATTTAGCCGAGCGTGGACTGGTGATAGTCAGCGGACCCGCCCCCGGAATTGACTCCTGCGCGCATCGAGGCGCGCTAGCGGCGCGCAAGGGCCAGGGCGCAACCATCGGAGTCCTGGGATGCGGAATCGACGTCATTTATCCCAAGGAAAACAAGAAGGTTTTCGCGGAGATCGAAGAGCGCGGCGCGATGATTTCCGAATTCCCCCTGGGCGCCTTCCCGGCCCCCAGAATTTCTCCATGCGCAACCGGGTCATCGCAGGGATGGCGTTAGGCGTGGTCTGCGTCGAAGGCGCGCAATATTCGGGCTCCTTAATCACCGCGCGCCTGGCCATGGAATTCAGCCGCGAGGTCTATGGAGTGCCCGGAAATGTGACTCAATCGACCAGTTTTGGCCCAAATTTGCTCATCAAACAGGGTGCAAAGTTGGTGATGGGATGGGAGTACGTGGTGGAAGAGCTGCCAACCAGCATTCGCGCGGAACTGCTGCCCGTGGAATCCATGTCAACGGAAGAACGCGCCTTGCTTGCAGAAAAGGGTTTAACGCCTAGCGAACGAACTCTCTTCGGATTGCTGAGCCCGGACCAACCTCGGCACATCGACGAAGTTGTTGAATTATCAGGGTTAACGTCCTCGGAAGTGCTCGCCGTTCTCTTTGATCTCGAGATGCGCGGGCTAATCCGCCAGTTACCGGGAAAGCAATTCCTCAAAGTCCTGTTGTAATTGCTGGCCTGGCATGGGGTTAGGATGAGTAGGGTACAGGGTGCCCTGCCAAATATAGATGAGAGTGGTGCAGGGTTCCCTGCCAAATATATAAGGAGCAGCCCACCGGCGCGTTTCACCGTAAACGCACCGAATCGCCGTCTTGCTGCATCGAACCCCTGACGGAAGGAAGACTACACACAGCGCATGGCTAAATCACTTGTAATCGTCGAATCGCCCGCAAAGGCGAAAACCATCAATAAGTATTTAGGGCGCGGTTATAGCGTCCAGGCCTCCTATGGCCACGTAATGGACCTTCCCAAGAAGGACTTAGGTATAGATACGGAAAACGGCTTCGAGCCTACCTACGAAGTGATCCCCGGAAAAGTGAAGGTCATCAGCGAGCTCAAGAAAGCCGCCAAGGCCGCCGACGCCATTTACCTGGCGGGCGACCCGGACCGCGAAGGTGAGGCGATCTGCGCGCACCTCGCGGAAGTCTTGGGGAAGACCAAGGCGGACCGCAAGAAGATTTTCCGAGTGATGTTTAACGAGATCACCCCCAAGGCGATCAAAGCCGCCTTTGAAAAGCCTGGGCAAGTGGATACCAACCTGGTCGACGCGCAACAAGCGCGGCGGGTCCTCGACCGCCTGGTGGGATACAAGATTTCGCCTCTGCTGTGGGACAAAGTTCGCCGCGGGCTTTCGGCCGGCCGGGTGCAGACGGTGGCGTTGCGCTTGATCGTCGAGCGCGAGATGGAAATTCGCGCGTTCACCCCCAAAGAATACTGGACCATCCACGCCCTGCTGGCCGCCGGAACACCACCGGCGTTCGAAGCCAAGCTGCATCGCTACAAGGGCGAGGAAATCGAAGTCAACAACGAAGCCGCGGCGCAGAAAGTTCTCGCCGATGTCGAAAAGGTTTCCTGGCTCGTCTCGGGAGTGGTGCAGAAGGAAAAGCGCCGATTCGCCGCGCCTCCGTTTACCACCTCTAAACTACAGCAAGCGGGCTACAACCGTTTGCGCTACACCGCCAAGCGCACCATGATGCTGGCCCAGCGTCTCTATGAGGGCGTCGAGCTCGGCGACGAAGGCGCGGTGGCGCTGATTACCTACATGCGTACCGATTCGGTGCGTGTTTCCAACGACGCGCTGGAGCAAGTGCGCGAGCACATTGGCAGCGCTTACGGCCCCACATATCTTCCTGAGAAGCCGAATTTCTACAAGTCCAAGAAAGACGCGCAAGAAGGCCACGAAGCCGTCCGTCCGACCGACGTCACTCGCACCCCGGACAGCGTCCGCAAATATCTCGAAGACGATATGTTCAAGCTGTACCAACTCATCTGGCAGCGCTTTGTCGCCTCGCAAATGGTTCCCGCAGTCTTCGATCAAACCACCATCGACATTGCCGCTGGCGACTACCAATTCCGCGCCACCGGTTCGGTGATGAAGTTCGAAGGATACCTGGCCGCCTACCAAGCAGCCGCTGAGGATGACGACAAGGATCCGGACGACGCCGACGCGCGCACCCTCCCCAAAGTCTCCGAAGGCGAGCGCTTGACGCTCGATAAGATTCGCCCCGACCAGCACTTTACCGAGCCGCCTCCGCGCTACACCGAAGCGACCCTGGTGAAGGAACTGGAAGAGAAGGGAATCGGCCGCCCTTCCACCTACGCTAGCATCATCTCGGTGATCGTCGAGCGCGAGTACGTCAATAAAGATCAGGGCCGCTTCACGCCCACCATGCTGGGCGAAAAAGTGAGCGGGCTCCTGGTGAAGAGCTTCGAAGACATCTTCGATGTCGGTTTCACCGCGCGCCTCGAAGAAGAGCTGGACGAGATCGAGGAAGGCAAGTTGCCGTGGCGGGATTCGGTAAAAGAGTTCTGGGACCGCTTCACCGTTGACCTGGATCGCGCCGACGACCAGATGCTCTCCTACAAGGCCGGAATTCCCACCGGTCTGAAGTGCGAGAAGTGCGGAGAGGGGGAGCAGCTCGAGCGGATCAGCCGCCACGGATTCTTCCTGGGCTGCTCGCGCTATCCCGACTGCGATTTCACCCGCGATCTTTCCGAAGCAACCGAACCGGTGGATCCCAACGCGCCGCCCAAAATCGAGTACTGCGACAACTGCGGCAAAGAAATGCAGATCAAGCGCGGCAGATTCGGCGTGTTTCTGGCCTGCACCGGCTATCCCGATTGCAAGACCACCAAGCGCCTGATGAGCGGAACGAAAATTCCCCGCCAACCGGACGTGCCGCTGGACGAAAATTGCCCCACCTGCACTGCGCAATTGCTGCGGCGCCAGGGGCGGTTCGGCGATTTCATCGGTTGCTCGAAATATCCGAAGTGCAAGTACACCCGTCCGATCACCCTGGGAATCAAGTGCCCCAAGTGCAATGAAGGCGAATTCGTGCGCCGCGGCACAGCCAAAGGCCGGGGCCGGGGCCGGATTTTCTACGGCTGCAGCCGTTATCCGGATTGCGACCACACCAGTCCGCACGAGCCGATTGCCGAGCCGTGCCCGAAATGCGGCGCCCCATTCATCGTCGAGAAACGCACCAAGCTCGGCAACTTTCGCTCGTGTGTAAAAGAAGGTTGCGATTGGGAAATTGAAGCGCCGGAGCGTGAGGCCGCGCCGGCCGCTGCCGCGTCGCCGCTGCCTCCGCCGCCCGCCGTTCTGGCGGATGCGCAACCGGTCGAGATTGGCAAACCGTAAGGGAGCCGCCGCTGAGGGTCCGCTGTGAGTAGGTGGAAGCAAGAAGGCACACCGACCGGCGTGGCGAAGTCGCGCCGCGACGATCTGGATGCCAAGGCAAGCGTCGTAGGCACCTCGCCCGGCGTGCCGGATGCCGATGCCGCTCCCGCCGTGCCCGGCACAACACGCGGTCGTCGACGCTCCGCGGCAAGTTCCTCCACCGTTCCGCCGAACAGCACCCCGGATTCCTCCGGTTCGCAAATGTCCGGCCTGATGATTGCCATTCGCCGCTACCTCGATTACCTGAAGTACGAGCGCAACGCCTCACCCAAGACCATCCTCAACTACGGCCTTGACCTCCAGCAATTTCACCGCTTCGTCACCCCGCCGGATTTGCCCACCCCGTCCCTTTCGCAAATCGATCATCGCTTGATCCGCGAGTATCTCGGATTTCTTTACGACCGCAAGCTCGAAAAGAGCTCCGTGTCGCGCAAACTGTCCGCGCTTCGTTCGCTATTCCGCTTTTGCATTCGGGAAAAGCTGGTGAAGACCAACCCGGCCAAGCTGATTCCATCGCCCAAGCTCCCGCGCCGCCTGCCCACGGTGCTGACGCCCGAAGAAATGAATAATTTTCTGGATGATCTAGGCGCCATGGAACCACACGTGAATCCCAAGCGCAGTCTCCCCCCGGAGCGCCGCGAAGCGGAAGCACGCCTGGTGCCCGCCCGGGATCGCGCGATTTTCGAACTCCTGTATTCTTCCGGCCTGCGCGCCAGCGAACTCACCGGTCTGGATCTAATGAATATCGATACCGAAGCGAAGACGGTGTTCGTGCTAGGCAAGGGCCGCAAGGAGCGCATCGTTCCCTTCGGTTCAAAAGCGGAGATCGCGCTCCAAGCGTATTGGCCGGTGCGCCAGCAGATCATCCACTCCACGCGCACCAAGCCGGACCAACAAGCAGTCTTCTTGAGTTGCTTCGGCGGCCGCCTAACCACCCAAGGCGTCTACCGCATCATCAAAAAATATTCGCGCCTGGCTAATACGAATTGGGACATGCATCCGCATTCCCTGCGCCACGCCTTCGCCACCCATCTGCTGGCCGACGGCGCCGATCTCCGCGCCATCCAGGAGCTACTAGGCCACAAGCAACTAGCCAGCACCCAGCGCTACACCCACGCCACCATCGAAAACCTGATCGACGTCTACGACAAAGCGCATCCCCACGCCTAAGCTTTTGCCCCACCCTCCGCCGTCGATCCAACGTAGATTCTCTCTTGGATATCAAGCAAGTTTATCGACGATGGGGGCGCGTTGTAGCCCCGACGCTCGGACAGGAATCCCAAACGCAAAATAGCCATCCAATCAGAATCCAAGCACGGGCTCGTCCGCCTCCGCCTTTCATTTCGGCGGCTTGGCAGCCTCGCTGGTTTCCGTCCGCATGGTGAGGAACATCACACGCCCACTTCCCTCCTCAGAAAACCCGGTACCGGTTTTTCCAAAAGTAAGTCGAATCCCTTCGGTCGAACGGCCCGCCGGCGCATCGCCCAACGCGCAGTTCACCTCCAGCACCGCAATCTTTACGGCTCCCAATACCGGTAACAGGCGGATGCGGAATACGGCAAGTCCGCCCGTCGGCACGAAACCTCCGGCCACAGGCAAACGTCTCGGACCGCCCGGAGCACGGCCGAACGCCAAACCACCACTTAGCAGCGCACCCGGCGCGACACCGTAGGAGTCGAACCGCACCAGCTCATTCGCTAGCCACACGCCCGTCTC
>Ga0302324_100009868_pt1 | contig 19882 bp, 22 predicted proteins | sample Palsa_T0_1_FD_201949 | JGI IMG/M metagenome (GOLD analysis project Ga0302324, IMG submission 201949) | Peat permafrost microbial communities from Stordalen Mire near Abisko, Sweden - Palsa_T0_1 | ecosystem: Environmental > Terrestrial > Soil > Palsa > Peat permafrost | place: Sweden: Abisko...
TCCTCAGTTCGTGGACGTAACGCCCGACGGCAGGACTGCCTACGTGGCCAGCTACGCGTCCAGCACAATCACACCCATCGACACAGCGACCGGCACTGCCGGCCCTCCGATCGCGGTCGGCGCAGGCCCGGTCGCGATCGCGATCACACCCGACGGCACAACCGCCTACGTGGCCGATCTCACGGCCGGCACGATCACGCCGATCGACATCGCTACCGAGACTGCGGAGCCGCCCATCCGGGTAGCGCCGGAGCCAGGGGAGATCGCGATCACGCCGGACGGCAAGGTCGCTTATGTAGCGGGTGCCGACGCGGTCACGCCGGTCAACCTGGTGACGCACACGGCCGGGCGCCCCATCAAGGTTGGCCGCGGGGCGGTTGCCATCGTGATGTCGCCGGATGGCAGAACCGTCTACGTAGCGAGCGAGGGGGCCGGAACGGTCACCCCGATCGACGTCGCAAGCAATAGGGCCGGTCGGCCGATCTTCGTGGGATGGAGCCCGACGAGCATGGTCATCAAGGCCTAGCGGATCAGTCCGCGGCCAGCGCGGCGCCAATGCGGCGGAGCTGCGCCGTCGCACCGCCGAGCGCGAACTCGTTGTGCACCGCGGCCGCGAAGTACCGGTGGATCTCGCCGTCGAGGTCAATCCCGACGCCGCCGTGGATATGCACGGCGGCGTGCGCGACCCGGTGGCCGCCCTCGGCCGCCCAGAATTTCGCCGTCGCGACCTCGGTAGCGGCAGGCAGGCCCTCCGCCAGGCGCCAGGCCGCCTGCCAGAGCGTCAGGCGGATGCCCTCCACGTCGATGTAGCAGTCGGCCAGCCGCTGCGACACAGCCTGGAAGCTGCCGATCGGCTTCCCGAACTGCTCGCGGGTGCGCGCGTACGCGGCGGTCAGCTCGAGCGCCCGCTCGGTCACGCCGAGTTGCAGCGCGCACAGCCCCACGGTCGCGCGGGCGATCAGCCAGTCCATGATCGCCGCACTCGCCCTGATGCTGCCGCCCAGAATGCGATCGTCGGGTACGACAGCCCGCCGCAGCTCGACCAGAGCAGTACCGTCGCCGCCGGTCACTTCCTGCGGGACGACGCTCACGCCGGGATCATCCGGTGCGATTCCGAACACCGCGACCCCGTGCGGCGTGGTCGCGGGAACCAGGATCAGGCCGGCGATCGCGCCGGCCAGCACCGTCGTCTTGGTTCCGGTTAGCTGCCAGCCGCCGGCCGACTGGTGTGCCGTCGCGGCCGGGGACCGCGGGTCCTCGCTGTCCTCCTCGGCGAGCGCCGCCGTCAGGATGAGCTCGCCCTGCCCGGCAGGCTGGGCCCACTGCCGGATCTGCTCGGCCGTGCCGAACTCGGCGATCGCGGCCGCGCCGAGCACGATGGCAGGCAGGTACGGGACCGGCGCGACAGTGCGCCCGGCCTCGATGAGCACGCTGCACTGCTCCAGCAGGCCAAGCCCGGCGCCATCGGCCTGCTCCGGCAGCGCCGCGGACAGCACTCCCGCCGATGCGAGGGCGGCCCACAGGTCCGGGTCAAACCGCGCCGGGGCGGCGTCAAGCTCGCGCAGCCGCGCGGCCGTGACCCGGTCGGTCAGTATCTGCCGGCTGAGCGCGGCAAGATCGTCCTGCGCCGTCGTCAGTGCGAAATCCATCCTGCTTACTCCCCTATCGCCGTCTCAGCGGCAGGCCGAGCGCGGCGGCCCCGATGATGTCTCGCTGGACCTCGTTCGTGCCGCCGCCGAAGGTCAGGATGAGCGCGGAGCGCTGCATGCGCTCGATCCGGCCGGCCAGCAGCGCACCTGCTGCCCCGGTCCGCACCTGGGCATTCGCGCCGAGCACCGTCAGCAGCAGGCGGCACGCGTCGATCGTCAGCTCGGTGCCGTAGACCTTGGTCGCTGACGCGGCCGCCGGGCCGAGCGGTCCGGACTGGGTGGCGATCCGCCAGTTCATCAGCTTGAGGAACTCGGCCCGGGCGTGCACTTCGGCCAGGCTGAGCTGGACCCACTCCTGATCGATGATGCGGCGGCCGTCGGACAGCTTGGCCGACCTGGCCCAGCCGGTCACGTCGGCCAGGGCGGACAGCACGGGTGCCGCCGAGGTGAGCGCGACGCGCTCGTGGTTCAGCTGGTTGGTGATCAGCGGCCAGCCGGAGTGCTCCTCGCCGACCAGATTGCCCGCCGGGACGCGGACGTCGGAGTAGTACGTGGCGCTGGTCGTCACTCCGGCCAGCGTGCGGACCGGAGTCCAGGAGAAGCCGTCCGCGTCCGTTGGCACGATGATGATGGACAGGCCCTTGTGCCGGACGGCGTCCGGATCGGTCCGGCAGGCCAGCCAGACGTAGTCGGCGTACTGGATGAGGCTGGTCCACATCTTCTGCCCGCTGACGACGTAGCTGTCGCCGTCCCTGACGGCGCGCGTGCGCAGTGACGCCAGGTCCGTGCCGGCTCCCGGCTCGGAGTATCCGATGGAGAAGTGCAGCTCTCCGGCCGCGATCGCGGGCAGGAAGCGCTGCTTCTGCTCGGCTGTCCCGAAGCGCATGATGGTCGGGCCGACCGTATTGACGGTCAGGAACGGGACGGGCACTCCGGCGATCGCCGCCTCGTCGGTGAAGATCAGCTGGTCGAGCACGGAGCCGTCCCGGCCGCCGTACTCGGCGGGCCAGCCGAGCGCCAGCCAGCCATCGCGCCCGAGCTGGCGGACGACCTGCTTGTAGGCATTGCCGTCGCCGTACTCGCCGCTCGAGCTGGACAGGGCCGCGCGCAGCTCAGGGGTCATCAGCCCGGCGAAGTACTGGCGCAGCTGCTGGCGGAGCTGGTCCTGCTCAGGCGTGTAGCTGATGTGCATCCAGGCCCCTGCCGGTCAACTAGAACGTGTTCTAGTCATCGTAACGGAGCAGGCCGCGCGGACACAGCCCCGCGCGGCCCGCTGACCATCCGCGGGCTACCGGCGGCGGCGCCGGTACGCAGGCATCGCCGGGCCGCTGCCAGTCAGGTGGAAGGCAAGCAGCGCGAGCCCGACCAGCATCAGGCTGAACGGGGCGAAGACGGCGTCGGTGGCAACGCCAGCGGCGTTGAGAATGAAGGCGATGGCGAACAGCACGGCAGCGATAAGGGCGAGCATGTCTTTTCAGCTCCTTGGCTAGTGGCAAACCCAGGGTCAGGCGGCGCCGGAACTACCCGAAATCTCGGAATTCACTCTGCGCCCGGACAGCTACTGCACGCGGGCGCCCTGGCCGGCTTAAATGCAACGCGTTCTACCTGACAACCCGACGGACGGCCAGCCCAACGTGACGATCAACGAACGGGTCTGACCCCGGCAGACTGAGCGGCGCCAGGCCGCGCGAATATTAGCCAATGAGCAGCGCCCGCGACACCGCCCTGGATCTGATCAGCTTCATCGACGCCTCGCCGTCGCCCTATCATGCCGCCGCCGAGGCCCTGCGCCGGCTGACCGCGGCCGGCTTCACCGAAGTGGCGCAGGCGGCAGCGTGGCCGACCGGGCCCGGCCGGTACGCGGTCATCGATGGCGGCTCACTGTTCGCCTGGGTGGTGCCTGATAACTGCCCGCCCGCTGCGCCGTTCCGCTTGCTCGGCGCCCACACTGACAGTCCGGTCCTGAAGCTGAAGCCCCGGCCGGACGCCGGGCGAGCCGGCATCCGCCAGCTCGGAGTCGAGGTCTACGGCGGTGCCCTGCTCAACTCCTGGCTCGACCGGGACCTCGGCCTGGCCGGCCGGGTCGTGGTGCGCTCGCCGGACGGGCCGCAGGTGCGGCTGCTGCGCGTCGACCGCCCCCTGCTTCGAGTGCCCCAGCTGGCCATTCACCTCGACCCCGGAGTGCGCGACGGACTCAAGCTGGATGCCCAGCAGCACCTCGTTCCCATCTGGTCGCTGGGCGAGCCGGATCCCGGCGGATTCGCCCGCTTCGTGGCCGCCGAGCTCGGTGTGGCGCCCGGCGACGTCCTCAGCCACGACCTTGTCACCTACGACCTCACTGGCGGCACGCTTGCCGGGGTCAGCGAGGAGTTCGTCAGCGCGGGCCGGCAGGATGACCTGACCTGCTCGCATGCCTGCGTGTCAGCGCTCTGCGCGGTGGCGGCCGAGCCGGCCGGCCAGCACATCAGCGCGGTCGTGCTGTTCGAGAACGAGGAGATCGGCAGCCAGTCAGCCACCGGCGCGAGGGGTGCCTGGCTCGGCCGCCAGCTCGAGCGCACGGTACTGGCCAGGAGCGGATCGCGGGAGGACTTCCTGCGGGCGGTGACCGAGTCCGTGCACGTCTCAGCGGACATGACCCACGCCACGCATCCCAGTTACCCGGACCGGCATGAACCCCAGCACTGGATCGCGCTCGGCGGCGGCCCGGTGATCAAGGTGAGCGCCAACGTCCGCTACGCCACGACCGCGCCGACGCACGCCGCGTTCCTGCTGGCCGCCGACCAGGCCGGGGTCCCGGTGCAGTACTTCGTCAACAGGAGCGGGGCGCCGAGCGGCTCCACCATCGGCCCGATCGTGGCAGCCGACCTGGCCATGCCGACCGTCGATGTCGGCAACCCGACGCTGGCCATGCACTCCGCTCGCGAGCTCAGCGGCACCGCGGATCCGGCCATGATGATCGCGGCACTGACGGCGTTCCTGCGGCCGGCCTAGCGAGCCGGGCCTGCGCGGGCGAAGTCCAGCGCCTCGGTCGCGAGTGCCAGCCAGTCCAGCTCCGAGCCGGGATCGAGGCTCAGCCACTCGCGCATCGGAGTGCCTTTGTTCGCGTCGAAGGCCGTTCCGTTGCCCGACCTGATCAGCGCGGTCATCCGGCTCGCGGGCAGCTTGACCACCAGCTGCCCGCGAACCAGCATCGCGAAGATCCTGCCCTGGTACCGCAGCGCACTGCGGCCGAATCCGCTGCCGCCCCGCGGCGGCGTCACGCCCGGCACTCCCATGAGCTGGTCGACCAGGTCCTCGTACCGCAGGCGGACCGGGTCTGCGCCTTCTGCCACGTCGTTCAGGCTAGCCCGCGCGGCCGACAGCCAGCAGCTAGCGGATCGACGAGCGGGCCGAGGCGATGTCGTTGAGGGCATCACCGATCTGCCGGAACGCCAGGACAGTGATGACCAGCACGATCAGCGCCGGGTACACCTCCCACGGGTAGCTGTCGAACAGGTCGTTCACCCCGTTGGTCAGCATCGTGCCCCAGTCCGCGAAGGGCGGCGGCGGGCCGAGGCCGAGGAAGCTGAGCGCGGACAGCGCGTAGATCGAGTCCGCGACCGCGAAGGTCGCCGTCACGATGAAGATGTTGAAGGTGTTCGGCACCATGTGCCGGAACAGGATCCGGGTGCGCGTCGATCCCATTGCCGTGGAGGCCTGCACGAACTCGCGGGTGTTCAGGGACAGCACCTGGGCCCGCACCAGCCGGCAGACGTATGGCCAGGACAGCACGGTCAGGATCAGGATGATCGACGCCAGGTTGAGCGTGAACATGCTGGCCACGATCAGCAGCAGGATGAACGTCGGCACGGCGAGGAGAGTGTCGACGACGCGCATCAGGACGGCGTCGAGTGCCCCGCCGACCATGCCGGAGATGGCACCGTAGAGCGCGCCGATCACCGTGCTCGCGATGGCCACCGCAAAGCCAAGCTCCAGCGACGACTGGCCGCCCACCATCAGGCGGCCGAGGACGTCGATCCCGTACTCGTCGGTGCCGAGCGGGTGCCCGTTGCCCGGCGGGTCGTTGGCGATGTTCAGGTTGACCGCAGTCTGATTGGTCTTGTACAGCAGCGGCCCGACGAAGCAGAACAGGACCATCAGCAGCACGACGGCGCAGCCGCCCATGGCCCGCTTGTTGCGCAGGAATTCCCGCAGGACAAGGTTGCCCGAGTCGGCCGAGGTCAGCTCGCCGCCCTCGGGCAGCAGGCCGGCCGGAGCGTTGACCAGGACGGGAGGCTCAGGCGACTGCATGCCGGATCCTGGGGTCGAGGACGCCGTAGGCGACGTCGGCGGCGAGGTTCCCGAGCACAGTGGCCACGCCGATGATCAGGGTCGCGCCCAGCATGACCGGGAAATCGTGGCTCAGGGCCGACTGCCAGAACAGCAGGCCCATGCCGGGGAAGTTGAAGATTGCCTCGACGATCACGGCACCCGCCACGATGTCGGGCAATGACAGGCCGAGGATGGTGATGATCGGCAGCAGCGCGTTGCGCAGCAGGTGCCGGGTGAGGATCAGCCGTTCGGCCAGGCCCTTGGCGCGCGCCGTCCTGATGTAGTCCTGCGCGAGCTCCTCGATGGCCGACGAGCGCATGTACTGGCTGAAACCGGCCACGCTGTTGATCGCGAGCACCACGACCGGCAGGACCAGCGCGTTCGGGTCCGCGAGTACCCCGCCGACCGACGTGACGCCACCGGGAAAGTTGGGCTGCAGCAGGTGGAAGTGAACGCTGAAGATCGCGATCAGCAGCAGTGCTTCCATGAAGTCCGGCGCCGAGTAGAGCGTGAACCACGTGCCGGCCACGACATCATCCCGGACGGTGCCGTGGTGGATGGCCTGGTACAGCCCCATCGGCACGCCGATGATGAGGGCGAGAAAGGTGGACAGGCCGAGCAGTACTATGTCGCGCGGCAGCCGCTCGGCAATCAACGTGGATACCGGCTGCCCGGCGGTGTACGAGATCCCGAAGTTGCCGTGCAGGACGTGGACGCAGTAGAGCCAGAACTGCACCACGAGCGGCCGGTTCAGCCCGTAGGTGTTGTCGAACAGCGCGACCCTGGCTGGCGTCGCCTTGAGCCCGAGCACGGCCCGCGCCGTGCTCCCCGGCTCCAGGTGCACCAGGATGAACGTCAGGATCATGACGCCGATGACGACTGCGATCGACTGGCCGATCCGACGGACGAGATACCAGGTCATGAAGCGGGCTTCGTGTAGTACCAGACCTCCGGATTGACCAGCCCCGAGAACGGGTTGAGCGGCGTGATGCCGGCCAGGTTGTTCTTGTAGACGAAGACGAAGGATGCGTTCGGCAGCCACAGCAGCGGCAGCTGCTCGGCCGCGTAGTCCTCATAGGCGAAGAAGGCGGCCGAGCTTGAGCCGTACTCGGTCGCGTCGATGAGGCGGTCCATCTCCGGGGTCGAGTAGCCGCCGTAGTTGCCGTTCGCGTCCGTGTTGAACTCCCCGGCCCCGGAGGGGTCCATCAGGTACTCGTTGTAGCCGTACTGCTCGAGCTGCCAGTCGTCACAGATCGACGCCGGATGCGACTGGGCGTTGCAGGTACCGGTCGTCGACACCAGGGTGTTGAACGGCTCGGACTTCAGGGTGATCTTGATTCCGCCGAGCGACTCGGATGACTGGAAGGCCGCGTTCTGCTGGTCGTAAGAGGCCGTCCCGGAGCCGAACAGCAGCTGGAACGTCAGCGGCGTGCCCGCCTTAATGCCGGCGCCGCAGTCCGATGCTCCCGTGCCGGGGGTCAGGCAGGTATCGGTGCCGCCGGGCACGACCTTCCAGCCGTGCGCCTTCAGGATCGCGATCGCCTTCGACGGCGAGTACTGGTAAGGCCCCCCGGACTTCTCCAGCGGCGAATCCCACTGCTTTCCGTACAGCACCGGCACCGGGCCGTTACCGGGGTCGGCGTAGCCCGCGAACACCTTGCTGACGATCTGCTTGCGGTTGATCAGGTACTCCATCGCCTGCCGCACGTACAGCTGGCGCAGCAGCGGACCGGCGGTCGGGTTATAGAGGTTCGGCAGGATCTCGGCGACGCCAGGGTTCGGCACCTGCGCCACCGAGTAGCCCTCGGCCTTGAGCGCGGGCACCTGCCGGATGTCGTTCAGCGGCACCCCGGCTACGTCCAGGCTGGTGCCGGAGCGGAGCGTGTCCATCTCGGCGGTGTCGGTGGTGAACGGAGTCCAGATCACCTTCGACAGGACTGGCTTGTCCGGACCGGAGTAGCTCTTGTTCGGCACCCAGGCGTAGTAACCGGAACTCTGGAAAGCCGCCAGCTTCCACGGACCGTCGACAACCTGCCAGAGCGGGTTGGTGGCGAAGGTACCCATGTCCGAGCCCTGGGCCTGCAGGAAGTTCCACACGGCCTTGGCGCCGGATGGCGTCTGGTCGTAGTTGCCGACCTTGCCCGAGGCGGAGGTCTTGTCCCAGGCCTGCTGCGGCAGCAGCGGAATGGTGGCCAGCACGTTGTCGACGTAGAACTGCGGGTTGTAGGACCGGGTGAGATCGATGACGACGGTGCTCGAGTTCGGCGTCGCGACCTTGGCCACGTCGACGGGGAAGAGGCCCTGGACGTAGTCGAACCAGTCGTTGTAGTTCGACTTGAGCAGGTTGTAGACGAAGGTGAAGTCGCGGCTGGTGATCGGCGTGCCGTCGGACCACTTCCACGGCTTCAGCACGATCGTGATGACCTTGTCGCCGTCCGACCATTTCAGCGAGCTGTACAGGCTCTCCTGCGGGTTCGGGACCGAGTTGGCACCGTCGCCGGAATAGACGAGCCATGGCCACGACCCGAGGGTCAGGTCGCCGTTGTAGCCGTTGGAGTTGGTCGCCGGCAGCAGCGGGAAGATGTCGTTCGGCGACGCCCCGACCTCAGCGATCGTGACGGTGCCCCCCTTCTCCGGCGTGCCCTTGTTGACCGACCCGCCGCCGATGTTGCCGCCGCTCCCGGCCGCGCACGCGGCCACCAGCGTTGCCAGGGCAACCGCGGATGCTGTCGCCAGAACGCGGTGAGTCCTGCGCATGTCTCACAACTCCTTCGGCCGGAGGCTTCCCCAACGGGAAAATATCTCGACTTCCTACCATCTGAGTAGGCATTATACGGTCATTCAGGCCGATTTTTGAGAGGTGTCAGCCAGGTTTTACGACACTGTGATACTTCATGCCGGTAGTGCTCCTGATCTCCGTATCGACACCGCGGGCCGTCCGGCGAGGCTAGCGGGGGTAGGCCAGACTGGGTCTCATGGACCTTCTGGACCTCACCGGCGCGGTCGTGATCGTCACGGGCTCCTCGTCTGGCATCGGCGCCGCCACCGCCCGGCTGCTGCACTCGGCCGGCGCATTCCCCGTGCTGGCGGCGCGCCGGGCCGACCGGATCGAGACCCTCGGCAAGCTGCTGGGCGGCGCGCTCGCCGTGCGCACCGACGTGACCGACCCCGCTGACATCGCCCGGCTGGTGGACCTGACCCTCGACCGGCACGGACGGATCGACGGCCTGGTGAACAACGCGGGCGTCGCCCTCCACCAGCCGCTCGACGTGCTCGACCTGGACGAGTTCAGCCGGGTCCTGGATCTCAACGTGGTCAGCGTGGTGGCCATGACCCAGGCCGTACTGCCCGCCATGCGCGCCCAGGGCTCCGGCCGGATCGTGAATATCAGCTCGGGCACGACGAGGATGGCGAGGCCCGGCGTCGGCGCCTATGCCGCCACGAAGGCCGCCGTGAACATGCTGAGCGCGGTGAGCAGGAGGGAACTCGAGGACGAGGGCATCGCGGTCTCGCTGGTGGTCCCCTTCATCACCGCGACCGAGTTCGCCGGCGGCCGGTTCATGACCGGCGCGCAGACGGACTGGCCCGGCCTCACTCCGCACGCGGCGGATTACGTCGGCAAGGTCATCCTGCGGGCGCTGCGCACGGGCGAGGAGCGCATCGACATCCAGCCCGGCCCGGAGCAGGACGAGCTCACCCGGCCGCCGGGGTGACGAGCCGGGCGGCGGCGGCGCGCAGCGCGTCGTCCATCGGCGTCGGCTCGAGCCCGAAGGTCTGCGTGGTCGCGCTGGAGTCAAGCACGAACGGCGCGGTGAACTGGTAGCGCGTGGTCCGCAGCTCCTTGACCACCGGCGAGAACAGGCCGTAGCTCCACAGGACCGGGTAGGGAATCGCGGTGACCTTGGCTGGCGGCGCGCCGTTCACCTCCGCGAACCTGGCGGTGAGCTGCCGCACGGTCAGGGCGGGGCCGGTGGGGACGAGCCACGCCTGGCCGTAAGCCCGCTCATCCGTCGCTACCGCGGCCAGCGTCCGGGCGCAGTCGCCGATCGAGGTCCAGCTGTGCCGCACGTCGAGCGGGGCCGGTGAGTAGGCGCGGTGTCCCGCCAGCAGCGGCTTTCCGAGCCCGAAGGACAGCAGGCCGTTCTGCTCGATGTAGTCGCTCGCGCGGACTTCGGTGGTCTGGATCCGGCCCGCGTGCTGGGCGGCGAGGGCGTCCTGCCACATCTGCGCGCGCAGCCGGAGCTTCGGGTGGGTGGCCGCGAGCGGCGTCTTCTGGGTGATCGGGCCATCGACGCGGCCGTAGCCGTACAGATTGCTCATCGAGACCAGGACCGCGCCAGTGCGCTCGGCGGCGGTCAGCAGCGCCGAGGCCAGCGGCGGCCAGTCGGTGAACCACTGGTGGTACTGCGGGCTGGCGCAGTTGTACAGGGCGGCCGCGCCGCCAGTCAGCCCGGTCAGCCGCTCAGCATCGGTCGCGTCGGCGGCCACGCGCTCGATGGCAGGGTGGTCAGGTCCGGTGCCGCGACGGCTGATGATGCGGACATGCTCGCCGCGCCCGGCCAGAACCAGCGCGGTCGCCGATCCGACGGCCCCGGCGCCGACGATGACGTGCTCGGACATTGTGTCTCCTCTGCTGAGGCCGGATTCTGCGTCCGGCTTGCCGTTTCGAGAGCAGTGCTCTCTCTTGTAATCATGAGTCTTACACAGGTCGGCAGTCGAGCACAAGAGCAGTGCTCTTGCTTGTGTGCAATAATCTCGGGTATGCCGGCTGCATCAATCCGGGCCCGGGTGCGGGCCGAGATGACCGACGAGATCAAGGCAGTCGCCCGCCGCCACCTGGCCGCTGAGGGCGCGAACCTCTCCCTGCGCGCTGTCGCGCGTGACATGGGCATGGTGTCGTCGGCGCTGTACCGGTATTTCGCCAGCCGCGATGACCTGCTGACGGCGCTGATCCTGGACGCTTACAACGCTCTCGGGGCCGCCGTCGAGGAGGCGGACGGCGCGGTCTCCGACCGGGCCGACCTGCGCGGCCGCTGGCGGTCAGCCACGCGGGCCGTCCGCCGCTGGGCGCTCGCCAGTCCGGCCGAGTACGCGCTGCTCTACGGGAGCCCGGTGCCCGGCTACGCCGCGCCGCAGGAGACAATCGTCGCCGCCGCGCGGACGCCGGTCGTACTGGCCCGGATCCTGGCTGACGGCGTCGCCAGCGGCGCAGTCACGCAGCCGCGCTTCCCGGCCCCGCTGCAGCTGGCCGGGCCCGTCCGAGCGGACATGGCGCTGGCCCGCGCCGGGGTCGCGCCCGACGTGCCCGAGGAGCTCATGCTGGCCGGAATCACCGGCTGGCTGCAGATGTTCGGCTGCGTGAGTTTCGAGCTATTCGGGCAGTTCAACAATGTCATCGAGGCACGGGCGGAATTCTTCGAGCAGCAGATGGAGCTGATGGCGGACCTGACGGGGCTGTGACCGCCAGAGGACGGGAACAGCAACGCCGGCCCCGTGGTTGGCTGCTTCGTGGTTGGCTGTTTCGTGGTTGCCGATGCTGCAGACCGGTCAAGGGAGAGCACATGACAGCGACGTTGCGCGGGCGGATCGGGCAGTTCGGCATCTGGCGCGGTGCCAGCCTGACCACACCGGCGCTGGCCGCGGCCATCGAGCGGCTCGGCTACGGCGCGCTGTGGCTCGGCGGCTCGCCTGACGGCGACCTCGCGATCGTGGATCAGCTGCTCAGCGCGACCAGCACGCTGGTTGTCGGCACGAGCATCGTCAACATGTGGAAGGACGACGCGGCCACCGTGGCGCGGTCGTATGCCTGGATCGAGGCCAATCACCCCGGCAGGTTCGTGCTCGGCGTCGGTACCGGCCACCGCGAGGCCACGCAGGAGTACGCCAGCCCGTACGACACCCTCGCCGCCTACGTGGAGAGTCTCAGGGCCAACCACGTTCCGCCCGACCGGATTGTGCTGGCCGCACTCGGCCCGCGGGTGCTGCACCTCGCGGCCGACCGGACCGGCGGAGCGATCCCCTACCTGATCACGCCTGAGCACACCCGGCTGGCGCGGGAGATTCTCGGCCCGCACCGGCTGCTCGCCCCGGAGCAGAAGGTCGTGCTCGACACTGACTCCGGACGCGCGCGGGAGCTGGGCGGCAGGCGCGTGCGCAACCCCTACCTGGGCCTGGTCAACTACACCTCTAACCTGCGGCGGCTCGGGTTCACTGACGCCGACCTTGCCGACGGCGGCAGCGACCGGCTGATCGACTCCCTCGTCGCGCACGGCAGCGCGTCACACGTCGCCGCGCAGCTCACCGCCCACCTCGATGCGGGAGCAGACCACGTCTGCATCCAGCTGCTCACCGAGGCCGACGCAGACCCGGTCCCCGGCTATGCAGAGCTGGCCAGTGCCGTCGGCCTGGAGCACAGGCCCGGCGAGTAGCCCCTCGCGGCCAGCTAACCGCGGCCCCGCTAACCGCGGCCCAGCTAGCCGCGGCCCGGCTAACCGCTGCCGGGCACGGCCATCTCGCCGAGCTCCGACCAGTCGTCCTGCGGAATGGTGAAGTTCACGATCCGCGGCGTCTCCGCCAGGTGCGGCGGCAGCGTCTGCCGCGCCTGCATGAAGTGCTCCGACCGCACGTGGGCAGCGCCCGCGTCGCCATCAGCGAACGCCTCGACCAGCACGTACTCGGTCGGGTCGTCGAGGCTGCGGGACCACTCGAACCACTTGCAGCCCGGCTCACTGCGGGTCGCCCGGGTGAACGGGCCGGAGATCTCCGGCCACGCGTCAGCATGCTCGGGCAGAACGCGGAACTTAGCCGTGATGAAGATCATGAAAGCTCCCGTCGACGCGGCCTTGCAGTGTCCATGATCCCGCCAGGCTCGCACAGCTGCCAGGCACCTGCCTGTCTCGAAATACAACGCTCTCTCGAAATACAACGCTCTCTCGAAATACAACGCCGTGTGCTGCTGCGGCGTCCTTGAGGTGTCGGTTACTAACGAAAAGGAGATTTCCGATGATCCTGACACCTCGTTTGCGCCGCGGCGTTGCCACTGCCGCCATTGCCGGCGCGGCCATCCTGCTTCCCGCCGTCGCCCTCGCCTCCTCAGCTGGCACCAGCGCGCACACTACGGCGGCCAGGTCCGCCGCGGCTCCGCGCTGCGTGCGGGGCTATCTGACCTCCTGGCTCGGCGTTCCCGGCAGCGGAGCAGCCGGCAGCAGTTACTACGAGCTTGAGATCTCCAACGTTTCCGGGCAGACGTGCACGCTGTACGGGTTTCCCGGCGTCTCGGCGCGGGGCAGCGGCGGCCGTCAGCTCGGGAGCGCGGCACTCCGCTCGCCTGGCTACACCGAGCTGACAGTGACGCTGGCGCCGTACCAGACGGCTCACGTTGTTCTGCAGATCACCGATACCGGCAACTTCTCGCCGTCAGCCTGCCGCCCGGCCACGGCCGACAGCCTGCGGGTCTACGCGCCCGGTGACTACACCCCGATCACGGTTCCGTTCTCGTTCTTGGCCTGCGCTGCGAAGGGGCCGATTTTCCTGCACGTCAGCCCCACCCTGGCCGGGACCGGGATTCCTGGTTACAGCAGCTGAGCATGACCGTTCCCGGCCGTAGCAGTCTGGCGATTAAGACCGCCGGGAACGGGCTCGCTGTCACCGCGGCCGCTCGTCAGCGACACTGGCGGGCGGCCGCCTTCGTCGGTTAAGCCGGTCAGGCGGGAAGCACCCGGCGGAACTCGGCGGCAAGCTCAGCCACGGCGTCCTGCAGCCGGCTCACGCCGGGGCCGGCTGCCAGCAGCGACCTGGACGCGCTCGGCATGACCCGGTCCGGGCAGGCGGCGAACACCGCAGCGACGTCATCCGGCGTCGCGCCCTGAGCACCGACACCGGGGGCAAGGAACAAGGCGTTCGCCGCGGCGAGATTAAGCTCAGGCCGCAGGTGCGTCGGCCCGATCACCGCGCCGACCGGCCCGATGCCGCCAGGAGCCAGCTGTGCGTTCAGCTCGCCGATCCGGGTCAGCAGGTCCTGCTCAACTGGCTGCCCGCCGGGGGCCAGCGCTGCCTGAACGGCCCGGCCTTCCGGGTTCGACGAGCGCGTGACGACCAGCAGGCAGCTGCCGGACTCAGCCGCGCGCGACACGAAGGAACCCATAGCGCCCAGCCCGAGGTACGGGTGCACAGTGATGGCATCTGCGGCCAGGGGCGCGCCCTTTCCGAGATACGCCTCTGCATAGGCATCATTCGTGGAGCCGACATCCCCGCGCTTGATGTCGAGTACGACCAGGATCCCGGCGTCGCGCGCCCCGGCGATGAGGCGCTGCAGCGTGCGGATACCGCGCCAGCCGTGCCGTTCGTAGAACGCCGACTGCGGCTTCACCAGCCCCACAGTTCCGGCAGCCGCCTCGAGCACGATGTCAGCGAACCGGTCGAGCCCGTCGGCGGTATCGCCCAGGCCCCAGGCCTCCAGCAGATCAGCGGATGGATCGAGGCCGAAGACCAGCGGCCCGCTGGCGGCACGGACAGCAGCGAACCGGGCGGCAAAAGACTCGGTCATGCCGCCATTTTCGCACGCCAGCGGCGACGGTCGCCGTTCTGCTGCGCGGGTCTACTCGGCGGCGGGCGGGGGGCCGGTAGGCGCTGACGGCCGGTCCGGCGGCGGCCCGGTCGGCGGCGCTGGCCTGGCTGGTGCCGATGGCCTGACCGGCGGCGGGCTATGCCGTGCCTGCTCAGGAGCGGGGTCCGGCGGATCGTCGGAGTTCTTGCCGGCAGGCTGGCACTTGCCATGCGCGGCAGCGAACGACTGAGCCGTGTTCGACATGGTCTTGATGCCGAAGTACGCCGTGGTCATCGTGCTGATGGCGGTGAACGCGCTGGTCAGGATCGCCACCATGGACGTAGTGTCGGCGCTGTCCTGCGAGGTCTTCCAGATCGCGACGGCAGCGCCAGCGGCGATCGCCAGGTCGCCGCTGAGCACAACCCAGAACCCGGTCCAGGCGCGGGTGCGCTGGACGCCATTGTCACTCGGGTCGTCGCCCCTGGTTGGCCGAGCCATGCAAGCTCCCGGTTACATGCTGAAATGATGACCTAGCCGAAATGGCTAGATTGCCGGTCGATACTCTCACGCCGGAATGGCGGCAGGCAGGCAGAACGATCACGCTGGGTGAGCCAGTTTGCGCTGATCAGCACGGCAGTCGCGGCGCGCTCAGGCCGGATCCGCGTCCGTCACCCTGGCGCGCCCGGCCGAGAGCAGGCGCTCGCGCTCGTTTCTGGTCAGCGCCGCGGCCCGCTCGAACTCGGCCCGCGCCTCCGCTCCCCGGCCGAGCTTGCTCAGCAGGTCGCCGCGAACGCTTGGCAGCAGGTGATAGCCCTGCAGGGCGGGCTCAGCGGCAAGCTGATCGACCAGGTCGAGCCCCGCCTGCGGTCCGTAGGCCATCGACACCGCCACCGCGCGGTTCAGCTCCACCACCGGCGACGGCATGACCTCGGCCAGCACCCCGTACAGCGCGACAATCCGGGCCCAGTCGGTCTCGCTGGCCCTGAAGGCCCGGACATGACAGGCCGCAATCGACGCCTGCAACGTGTACGGAGCCCGTTCCCCGCCCAGGTCAATTGCCTTGTCCAGGGCAGCCAGCCCGCGGTTGATCAGCAGCCGGTCCCAGCGGGTCCGGTCCTGGTCTCCGAGCAGCACGGGCTCGCCCGCGGCATCGGTCCTGGCCGGTATGCGCGAGGCCTGGATTTCCAGCAATGCCACCAGACCATGTACCTCGGGGTCGGCGGGAGTGAGCTCAGCCAGCACCCGGCCGAGCCTGACGGCCTCCGCGCACAGCGAAGGCCGCATCCAGTCATCGCCCGCAGTGGCCGAGTACCCCTCGTTGAAGATCAGGTAGATAACCTCGAGCACGGATGAGAGGCGGGCCGGGCGCTCCTGCGGTCCTGGCACCTCGAATGGCACGTTCGCCTGAGCCAGGGTCTTCTTCGCCCGCACGATGCGCTGGGCGATCGCCGGCTCTGACGCAAGGTACGCGCGGGCAATCTCCGCTGTCGTGAGGCCACCGAGCAGGCGCAGCGTGAGCGCGACCCGCGCCTGCACGCCGAGCACCGGATGGCAGGCCGTGAAGATCAGCCGGAGCAGGTCATCGTCGATGTCGTCGGAGAACGCCCGGTCGAAATCCGGCGTGACCGCCTCGCCCTCGGCTTCGAGCACGCGGCCAATCTGGGCGTACTTCTTCTCCAGTTCGCTGTGCCGGCGGAAGAAGTCGATCGCGCGGCGCTTGGCCACGGTCATGAGCCAGGCGCCGGGATTGCGCGGCACGCCCTCAGCTGGCCACTGCTCCAGCGCAGCGACGACGGCATCCTGGGCGAGGTCCTCGGCGAGCCCGATGTCGCCGGCGTAGCGGGCAAGGCCCGCGATGAGCCTGGCCGATTCCAGCCGGATGACGGTCTCGATCGCCGCCTGAGCCCTGGCATCGGTCACGGCACCCGATCACACCACCACCTGCGCCGTCAGGCAACTTGCGGGCCGACCCCAGAGCAACCTGCGGGCCGCGCCGCCAGGGCAACCTCCGGGCCGGGGACCGGCGGCAGCTTTCGCCACCGCCGGTCCGCGCCCGCCCGGTCACGGGCCGTAGACCTGCCGGACCGTAACCTCGCCATCGCCAGCCAGGGTCAGGAACCGCTTGGTCCACTCGACGGCCTCGCTGAGATCACGGGTCTCCATCAGCGCCCATCCCCCGACGAGTTCCTTGGCCTCGGAGAACGGGCCGTCCAGGACGGTGAACTCCCCGTCGGAGTAGCTGATCTTGACCGCCTCGCTCAGCGGTGCCATGCCGCCCGTCGCCAGCAGGACACCGGCCTTAGTCGCCTCCTCGACGAAGTCGCTCATGTGAGCGATCTGCTCCGGGGTCGGCGGGCCGGCCGGGGTGTTCGGATCGCCCAGGGTGTAGCCGAAGAACTTCATCGCGCTGTCCTCTCTGTCGTCGCCTCTGCGAGCCGCACTGGCGTGCTCTTTCACCCCTGCGTCGAATGCGCCGCCGCCACATCGACATGACCGGCAAGGTTTCCCGGAATTTCCCGCCGCCCGGCCTCGGCTGCTGTCAGGGGCCACCGGCAGAATGTCTGTCGTGGCGAACCTGGTGATTACCGGCGACACGGTAACGGTCGCGATGTCGATGGCGGAGAAAGCCGAGGCGGTACACCGGGATCTCACCTTCCCGCGCAGTTCGGTGACCCGCGTCCGGGCTGTCCAGGATGGCATGGCCGAGGTCCACGGGGTGCGGATGCCGGGGGCTTACTTTCCCGATGTGATCATGGTCGGGACCTGGCGCACCCCTCATGGCAGCACGTTCGCTATCTGCCATGGCAGCGGGCCCGCGGTCGTCATTGACCTGCAGGGTGAGCCCTATGACCGGATCGTGCTGACGGCCGATAATCCGCAGGAAGCGGTCGCGCGACTGTCCTGAGGGCAGGGGACCTGGCAAGATAGCAGCCAGGATGAGACGAATGACTCGAATCAGGCGCCCCGCCGTCGGCGCTGCGGCCGCGTTCGCCCTGCTCACGGCAGCCGCCATCGCAGCGGCCGTCAGCGGGGGCACGGCCACGGCCAGTCCCGCGGCGGCGCAGGCGAAGGCGGTCGCGGCAGCCACCGGCCTCTCGCGCGGAACGGACAGCAGCTACATCGCCATTCCCGGTCCCGCGCCTTACCACGAGCCCGCCGTGGGCGGCTACTACGGCGGCTACATCGGGATGCTCGGGAACTGGTCTGCCTGGCAGCACTGCGGCACCCAGGTCGTCTACTCGGCGACCGACGCCGCGGACGCCCGGACCAACTTTGTGACCTACCACACCGGCGTCGGCGTCGGCGTGTACTGGTTCATGGGCGGCCCCGGCGTGGATCCGCATTACAACGGCACCAGCAAGGAAGCCTCCGCGTGGGGTGCCGCGCAGGCTGCCCGCGTGGTCAGCGACCTCGGCGGCAGCCCCAAGCCGAACTACCCGATCGTCTTCATGGACGTCGAGATTCCGGGCGACGCGCCCAGCTACACGCCCGCGCCTGACAACGGCTGGAACTCCGTCTACACCTCGGCCTGCAGCGGCAAGGTGAAGTCCGGCTACGTGTCCACTGCGCTGGACCGGGCTGACTTCAACGGGTTCGCCAGCTACCTGACTAGCCACTCGAGCTATAAGGCCGGCGTGTACTCGAACCCGGCGGTGTGGGCGTCGATCTTCGGCACCGGCAGCGACGCCTCGATCACCGACACCTACGAGTGGACTTACGCCGGCGACACCAGCAGCCTGGCCCACCACCCGGACGGCTGGTGCCTGTCCGGCACCAGTACCTGCGCCAGCTTCTTCGGCGGGATCACCAGCTCGAGCAAGTACGCGGTGGCCTGGCAGTGGACCGGCGGCGGCGGCACCTATAACGGGTATGGCGACCTCGACCAGATCGACCAGAACCGCACGCCGTAGCGCACCGGCCCGTCGGCCATCACCCCGAGGTCAGGACGGCCGTCGACCATCCCGGTCTGCACGATCGGGTAGCGGATCCCGGTCAGCTCCGTGAGCCTGGTCCTGATCATCGCGCTCACCCGGCCTCCTGCTCCCGGCGTCCCTCCGGGTCCAGGTGCTCGCGGATCAGCGCCAGCTCGGCCGGCGATGGCAGCCGGGTCTCCGGTACCTGGTACGGGGCCGCGAGCAGGAAGCCGGTGGCCTCGGCAACGTCGGAGACGGACACACCGGGATGCACGGACCGCAGCCGCATGGAGTGATCGGGACCGGCGAAGTCGAGCACGGCCAGGTTCGTCACTACCTGGCGCAGCTCGTGGAACGTGGCAGCGCGCCCGGACAGCCCAGCCGCCCGGTCATAGCCGACGCCGCTGACCATGTCGACCTGATCAACCAGGACCCGGCGCGAGTGCCTGGGTATCCAGTAGCTCACCGGGTGGTTCACGGTACTGCCCGGCGCGCCGCAAACGCCGAGAAGCTGCGCCTTCGGCCGGGCCCAGTCGCCGATGCAGGAGATGTTCTGGTTGCCGAACTGATCCAGCTGCGACGCGCCCATCATCACGTGCCGTTTGCCCGCCGCCAGCATCGTGAACACGCCACGGTACGGCAGCCAGCCCTCGCTCACCCGGTCAGCGCCCGGCGGCTGTCCGTCAGCTGGCGGCTGTCCGTCGGCCGGGGCCAGCAGGGTCGCCTCCCCGTCGGTCAGCAGCAGGTCAGGCTCGAACGTCAGCTGAGCCAGCCGCGCGCCGAGCGCCGGGATCAGCCCCATCGGGCTGGCGAGGATCGCCCCGTCGCCGCGCCACGCCTCCGCGCAGGCGACGACGCAGATCTCCGCGACCGTGGCCGCGCCAGCCCCGGTCATGCCGGCGCGCCGGCCCGGAAGCGCGCGACCGCGGTCTGGTAGTCCGCCTCGTCACCGGCCAGGAAGTCGGCCGTGAACGCCGCCCAGTCCGCGGCGCTGGCGGCCGCGCTCGCATACCGGGCCTGGAAGGTCTCATCCCGGCCGTAGTCGGGCACGCAGCTGGTGAAGTGCGCGCCATTCGGCGTCTCGACGACTCCCGCCACCATCGCGCGGTTGATCAGCAGGCTCTGGGGCGGCCCGGCGGCCAGCAGCTCCGCGGTCGGCACCAGCCGCTCGCAGGAGACGTAGGCGCGGGCGGCCGCCAGGCAGTAGAGGTCGTCAAAGTACGGGTCCGGCCCGAGGTACTGGCCGTTGCCGCGGGCGTCGGCGCGGTTCATATGCACGAACGCGGCATCAAGCGGCAGCGCGGGTACCGCCACCAGTTCCTCCCCGTCCGCGTACGGCGACCGGACCGGGCGCAACTGCGGATTGATCCGCAGGACATCCGAGCCGAGGCCAGCCCGCATCGGCAGGAAGGGCAGCCGGTACGCGGCCGCCAGCAATCCCCAGTGCAGCATGCCCTCGTCCA
>Ga0302324_100009869_pt1 | contig 19879 bp, 16 predicted proteins | sample Palsa_T0_1_FD_201949 | JGI IMG/M metagenome (GOLD analysis project Ga0302324, IMG submission 201949) | Peat permafrost microbial communities from Stordalen Mire near Abisko, Sweden - Palsa_T0_1 | ecosystem: Environmental > Terrestrial > Soil > Palsa > Peat permafrost | place: Sweden: Abisko...
GAGCTGTCGAATCCGTGGATGCTCGCCATCTACGCCATTGCGATGATTGCGACCTGCTGGCATTTCTCCTATGGCATCTGGCTGTTCGCCGCGAAGTGGGGCATCACCCCCGGCGATAGGGCGCGCAGGAACTTTGGCTACGTCTGCACGGTGCTCGGCATTATTCTCATCGCGGTCGGATTGTCTAGCCTGTACGCCTTCGTCGGTCCGAATTATAAAGATGCGCCAGCGGATTTGACGCCGGCGCAGATCGAGGCGGGCACGACAACCGTTCCATCTCCTGCGTCGCAATGAGGCCCTCGACGGAGCCAATCCGGGTCCTCATGTTTCGATTCCGAGATGTTGGACCGGCTTAGATAGAAGTTCATAGAAAGGCTATACAAGCATGGCAGCAAGCCCAAGAATCATCGTGGTCGGCGGCGGTCTCGCCGGACTCTCCGCGGTCATCAAGATCGCCGAGGCGGGCGGCAAGGTCGATCTGTTTTCGATCGTCCCGGTGAAGCGTTCGCACTCGGTGTGCGCGCAGGGCGGCATCAATGCCGCCAAGAACCTCAAAGGCGAGGGCGACTCGACTTGGGCGCACTTCGACGACACGGTGTATGGCGGCGATTTTCTGGCCAACCAGACCCCGGTCAAGAACATGTGTGAAAGCGGCCCGGCGATTATCGATCTGCTCGATCGCATGGGAGTGCCATTCAATCGCACTCCGGAAGGGTTGCTTGATTTCCGGCGCTTTGGCGGGACGCTCTTTCACCGCACTGCTTTTGCCGGAGCGACCACCGGTCAGCAACTCCTCTATGCCTTGGACGAACAAGTACGCCGCTACGAATCCGAAGGCAAAGTCACCAAGTACGAGGGGTGGGAGTTCCTTTCTGCGGTGCTGGACGACAGCCAGGTCTGCCGCGGCATTTGCGCGATGAACCTGCGGACGATGGAGGTACGCACCTTCCCCGCCGATGCGATCATTCTTGCCACCGGCGGTATTGGCGCGATCTTCGGTAAGAGCACCAATTCGGTTGTCTGCACTGGGTCGGCGCAATCGGCGATCTATCAGCAGGGCGCCTATTACGCCAATGGCGAGTTCATCCAGGTGCATCCAACATCGATTCCCGGCGAAGACAAGCTGCGCCTCATGTCCGAGTCGGCGCGTGGCGAAGGCGGCCGCGTCTGGGTGCCGCGCAGGGCCGGAGACAGCCGCGACTGGAACAGCATTCCTGCCGCGGAGCGCTTTTACTTTCTCGAGGAGTGGTATCCGAAGTATGGAAACCTGGTGCCTCGCGATGTTGCGACCCGGGCCATTCACAAGGTTGTCTATGAACTCGGCCTGGGAATTGATGGCCAGCCGATGGTCTATCTCGACCTGACCCACATCGACCGAGAGACGCTGAATCGTAAGCTTGAGGGCATTCTCGAAATCTACGAGAAGTTTGTTGGTGACGATCCACGCGAAGTTCCCATGAAGATCTTTCCCGGCATGCACTATACGATGGGCGGCCTTTGGGTGGGCTATAACCAGATGACCAACCTGCCCGGGGTCTTCGCCGCCGGCGAGGCGGAATATAACTACCACGGGGCGAATCGGCTGGGGGCCAATTCCCTGCTTTCCTGTATCTATGGAGGTTTTGTTGCGGGACCGAAGGCGCTTGAATATGCGAAGGCGTTGCCGGCGGCGCAAGGCAATGGTGGACACAACGCCGAACGCCAACGTCAGGAAGAGATCAACGGCCGTCTGACGAGCTCTGAAGGCAATGAAAATCCGTTCAAGCTGTGGCGCGAACTCGGCGAAACCATGACTCGCAACGTAACCGTCATCCGCTATAACAAGGCCATCAAGGAGACGGACGAGAAGATCTATGAGCTGCTGGAGCGTTTCAGAAACATCAATCTGAGCGACAAGAGTTCGTGGGCAAATACCAGCTTTGCCTTTACCCGGCAACTTTATAACATGTTGCAGTTGGGCCGGGTGGTGGCGCAGGGAGCGGGGCTGCGCGATGAATCTCGCGGCGCTCATTACAAGCCCGACTTCCCGGAGCGCGACGATGAGAAGTTCCTGAAGACGACCAAGGCCTTCTTTGCGCCGGATGCCGACGAGCCCCGCTTCGAGTGGGAAGCAGTCGACACCCAGTACATCAAGCCCCGTCCGCGCAGGTACGATGTCGCGAAGTAATCCGCAAGGATTGTCATCCGAGGGAAGCGCAACGGAGTAGAGGAATGAGCGGTTTCAACAGAATTAGGAGTTGCATAGAATGCCCGAGCGCACCATCAAGATAGAAATCAAACGTCAGAGCGGCCCCGAAGGCCAGTCGCACTGGGACAAATTCGAGATTCCCTATAAGCCGGGGATGAACGTCATCTCCTCCATGATGGAGATCGCCACCAACCCGGTCACTACCGACGGCAAGAGCACTACACCGATCGCCTACGATTCGAACTGCCTCGAAGAGATTTGTGGCTCCTGTGCAATGCTGATCAACGGCAAGGCCAGGATGGCCTGCTCGGCGCTGATCGATAATCTCGAGCAACCCGTCAGGCTCGAGCCTCTCTCCAAATTTCCCGTCGTCCGCGATCTCGCCGTGGACCGCAGCGTTCTCTTTGAAAACCTCAAGCGCGTCAAGGCCTGGGTTCCTGTAGATGGTACCTATGACCTTGGCCCAGGCCCGCGTATCTTTCCCCAATCTCAGGAAGAAAGCTACCCGCTCTCAAACTGCATCTCGTGCACAATTTGCATGGAGGTCTGCCCGCAGTTCAACGAGGCCACTGGCTTTGTGGGAGCCGCTACCATCGCCCAGGTCAAGCTCTTCAACGAAAACCCCACCGGCAAGGTGCTGAAGGAAGAACGCCTCCGCGCACTGATGGGTGATGGAGGCATCGCAGACTGCGCCTACGCGCAGAACTGCGTGAATGCCTGCCCGAAGCAACTGCCGCTAACGCGCGCCATTTCAGATGTCAGCCGGGATGTGATCGTGCAGGGAATCAGGGACATCTTCACCCACTAACGTCTGTCCGGGACTCCCCGAGTCCCGTTCACCAGACCCGGAGCTTCGTTGTTTGCATCGTGGATTATTTTTTGGACACTATGAGCCGGAGAATCAATGATTTTTATTCAAACGTTTCAATCCCGCTGAATGACGATTGGAAAGAGTGGTCCCCGATGCACCGTTCCCTTCTCTCCCGTCTGGTTGTGCTTCTCCTGGTCACGCTTGGCGCGGCCCTGACCCTAATTGCGCAGGAAGACAGCCATCCTAAGCGGCCGCAAAAACGCATCATTGGCGATTACACCTACTATAGCAAGTTCAATACCCCGCCGTACGCGGCTGCCCAGATTCCGTATCACCAGCTCACCCACATTATTCATGCCGGGGTGCCCTTCGACCAGTACGGCAATCTCCAGATCCCCGATGGCTTCGCCGAGCCGGAGCTGATCTCCCGCGCCCATGATGCCGGCGTAAAGGTTGTGCTGCTGATCAACGGAGACGTCACCGCGATCGAGACCGATCCCAGTATCCTGACGCCTCTGCTGAAGAACCTGAAGACCTTCGTCACCGAGAAGGACTACGACGGCGTCGATCTCGATTGGGAATATCCCTTGACCGCGCTGGACACAGCCACGCTGTATCAGCTGATGTCAGCGCTGCGCGCGACCTTTCCCGGTCCGCGCTATACGCTCTCGATCGATGCAGCCCCGTGGAACGAGCCCAACTACGATGTGCCGCATCTCCGCAACGTTATCGACTGGTTCAACATCATGACCTACGACTGCGCCGGCCCGTGGACTGCGCATGCCCAGCTGAACGCCCCCATCTTCTGGGACCCGAACAACCCCGCACCCTACGAATGCCAACCGGGAGCCAGCGACAAGGACTCCGCCGGCATCTTTCTCGCCGACGCCCCTGCCTGGCAGCTCAACCAGGGAACGCCCTTTTATGGATATGAGTACACCAATGTGAACAAGGTCTTCGGCCTTTGCCCCAATGCCTCGACGACCGAAGACGGCGACTGCGACGACGCCGTGCTCACGCTTAGCTACGGTCCGAACATCAAGCAGTTAGTCGACAAGCAAGGCTGGGAAGCTCATCGCGATCGGATCGCGCTCGTGCCTTATCTGCTGCGCAAGGACGGTTCCGACGGCTTCATCACCTATGACGATCCCGAGTCTACGTACAAGCGCATCTGGTATTCGGACTGGGACCGCGGCCTCGGCGGAACTTTTCTCTGGGCACTTGACGAGGACTACGACGGACATTCGCAAGACCTGCTCGACGCCATGTACAGAGCCAGCAAGCGTATTCCGTTCTGCGACGACGAACCGAAGAAGTGAGTGGCTTTGCTCTCGCCAAATCCTGGGATGCAGTTCCAGGGCAGCTGCGCTCCTTAACGTCGATCCATGTGCCGGCGCGCCCCAGAAAACATCTCCGAGGCCGCCGCTGGAATTACTCAACAGCGAACCTGTCGCACAGGCCCCGGCAGGATCTCTGGGCCCGGTTGTCCACTGAACATCGCTACTGCCAATCTGGAACGACGGAGTGACAATCGGTGCGCTCGGAGTGACTGCTTTGTCGGACACGGTTAGCCGGTTTATCCCCAGGACGGTTGTGTTCGCAGTGCCCGTCGGAGGGGACATACCAACCGGTAGAGGAACTAGCTTCCCTGGAGGAACGCGCCAGGCGTGCCTTTCGATACCGGGCTCTCACACCGGCGCTCGTATCTCCGTCTGCTTGAAAAAACTGCGAGCTCCGACAATCCCGCCGCGTTTCACTTCGCTCACTGAAGAGCTGCGAGTTAACTGCGGCCCTGGTCAACCGATTCCCTCAACCCGCCAATCGCGCCGTGGCCCAGGCCGTTCTGATATCCACATACGTATCCGGCTCCGGCGTTACCTACGGATCGAGCGGATTCTGCAACTTCGCAATCGGCGAGATTTACTTCCTAACCAACGCGTCGGGCAGCGGCGGCCCCAGTGGCTGCGCCACCGGCATTCCCACCGCCGGGGGAGTCGTCGGCGGCACATGCAAAGGCTATGCCAAACCCTCATGGCAATCGGGACTGCTTGGCAATCCCGGTGACGGAGTTCTCGATTTACCCGACGTCTCATTGTTCGCGTCCAACGGCCTCTGGGGCCACTACTACGTCGACTGCGATAGCGACACCGGTGAGACGGAGGGGCGGACTGCAGCGGAGCGCCCAGCAACGGGTCAGGTGCCGGAGGCACATCCTTTGCGTCGCCCACCAGGGCCGGCATTCAGGCCCTGCCAGAAGACCGCGGAAAAACAAGGCAATCCCAACCCTACCAACTGGCTAAAACGGTGTCCGGCTCTAGCGGCAACAAATCCTGCAATTCCTCGAAGGGTAAGGCCGTCTCCAGCTCGCGCATTTTTACGATGTGACGCTGGGCGGCATGGACGTCAACTGCACTGGAAGCCACAGTTGCTATCTGCCATCCGGCTCGATTGGCGTCCTCTCTAATTCGACTAGTTCCTATGGGGCAGCCTACGCCACCAAGACCGGTTACGATTTAGTTAGCAACCGGCATTGGCACTGTCAACGCCTATAACCTCGTCTTCGGCTGGTAAACATCGTTTCCAAGGCCGATGCCATCCCTGCGCGAGTTGTTCGCGCAGGGATCGTGGCCCACAAGTGACACCCAGTGGGTCTCACGCCTGCCTGCGGTACAATCCGACTAGAACAAAAGCCGAGTTGCCATCGATAGCGGACATTCATTTGTAGGCCTCTTCTGCAGAAAGGCCTGTCAAGAGGGATGTCCCCCATTTCCCTACTCTGCTTTTTGGTCGAATGCCGCCACACCATATCTATGAAGAAAGCACTCTTCCCCGCCCTCTGTGTTCTGATCGCATCTTCTCTTCTTAACGCTCAATCTGCGCCACAAGTTACCCACGTGCCCAAAACCAAGCCGAGCGCCGCCACAATTCACAGCATCGCCATCGTCATCGACACCCATGCCGACACGCCGCAACGCTTGGTCGACGAAAACTACGACCTCGCCATGCCACTGAATGGCGGCCAGCTAAACCTGGATGCCGCGAAACAAGGCAACCTGGGCGCCGAATTCTTTTCCATCTGGGTCGAGCCGGGTGTGTACAAGGACCACTACGCCAAACGCACGTTGGAGTTGATCGACTCGGTATACCAGCAGGCGGCGAAGCACCCCGACAAGATGCGGATGGCTTTCTCGGCAGCCGACATCGTCGCCATTCATAAGGAACACAAGCTCGCGGCCTTGATGGGCATCGAGGGCGGACATTCGATCGAGAACAGTATTCCGCTGCTGCGCGACTACTATCGGCTGGGGGTCCGCTATATGACGCTGACCTGGTCGAACTCGCTGGATTGGGCCGACTCGTCGGGCGTAATCGATCCGAAGAATCCCGACGACCCGAAAGTGCCGCATACCAAAGAAGGCCTGACCGAATTTGGCAAAGACGTGGTCTATGAGATGAACCGCCTCGGCATGATGGTGGATATCTCGCACGTCGCCGACAAGACCTTTTATCGAACGCTGGTGATCAGCCGCGCACCGTTGATTGCGTCGCACTCCGCGGCGCGGGCACTGTGCGACGCTCCGCGCAACATGACCGACGATATGCTGCGCGCGGTCGCAATCAACGGTGGGGTGGTGCAGGTCAATTTTTATTCCGGGTTTATCAGCCAGGCTTATCGCGATGCCGCCCAGGCGCAGAAGCCGGAGGTCGACAAAGCCATTCAGGACTTGAAGGACAAGGCCAAGGCCGAGGGACGAGAGGTCAGCTATGGAGACATGGAGGGATTGCAGCGCAGTTATGCAGATAAGATTCCTCGGCCACCGCTCAGCGCGCTCATCGACCAGATCGACCATGTTGCTAAAGTCGCAGGCATCGATCATACCGGCCTAGGTTCGGATTTCGATGGAGTCTCGGGGCAGCTGCCGGAAGGGATCGACTCGGCCGCGGACTTGCCAAAGATAACTGCGGCGCTGGTGGAGCGGGGCTACTCCACCGCCGACTGCGATAAGATACTTGGCGGGAATTTACTACGCGTCTTTCGTGACGTGGAGCGGGTAAGCAAGGAGCTGCAGGCAGAAGGCCGTCCGCGGATTACGGAGAAACAGCCGTTTGACAAGAAGTAGATCCCATGGTGTCTCTCCAATCGGCGGGGGAGCGGCACCGTCCCTGGCACCGCTCCTTCCGCGATCTCTCGCCGGGTTTTTTGACTATTGATCGTTGCCTTGTACATTCTCGACTGGAGTAATGGTGCCGAAGAGTCCCTCGTCGTCGCTAGCGGTAAAGTACAAAGCGGTGGCCGAACCTGCTCCGTTACCGTTGCCGAATGACAACGCCCAAAGCCCGCTAATAGCAATAGCGGAGCCTTTGGAGTCGAGGAGAGCGCCCTTTTCGGTGAAGGTGTCTGGGTCAAAAGCACGGATTTCGCCATTGCCAAATTGCCCCACCAGGATGTCGTGGCTGTAGATGCCGAAGTCTCCCGAAGCCAGCGCTAAACCCCAGGGCGCGTTGAAATAGGAGCCAGTTTTCAGGCGATGCAGAAAGGTGCCTCCGGGGGTGAAGATCGAAACATATCCAAGGCCGGCGCCGAAATTGACGAAGTCCTTGGCGCTATTCTGCTCGGCAAAAGCTACGAAGATATTCCCACCAATGTTCTGGACATTGAAGGGCGTGTATCCGGCGGGAATGTCAGGATCCACGAAAGCCCCGGCAGGTTCGGTCACGGAGACGAAGCTGGAGTTGAAGACCTGCACCTTCGCTTGCTCCACGTCGGCGACGTAAAGGAAGCTCTCAACCCCGGCATCAGGCACCGTATTTGTGGCGATGGTTGCACCGGTGTAGATCGATTTACCTTTTTCGTTCACTTTGATGACTGCTTTGGTACCCGAGTTCCATCCCGAGATGGTTCCATCCAAAGTCACGAACAGGAAAAGAGCCGGTTTGCCTGTCGTGAGCTGAAAGCCGGTTCCGCCGTTATAGACCGTTCCCGTCGGACTGCCTGTTTTGGTCGTTGACTTGGCCGGTGGAATGGTCACGACCAGAGAATCGATCGCTCCGGTTCCACTGTAAAGCGTGGAAAGACCGGTCGCCTCATCGGCAACCCACCAGGGACCGGCGGAGGCGCGGGAAACGCCCCAGGGATTTACCAGGTTCGGATCGGTTACTGCTGCTGCGCCTGATTTCGCCGAAACCAGGTTGGTCTGGGTGTAGTGTTGCGTCTGAGCTGCGCCTTGCCGGGGGTAGGAGAGTGTTGCGAGCGCCAGGGCCGTGAGGGAAAGGATTCCCGTCGACCTCAAGGATTTACGAGTCTCTGCGGTTTTCATGCTGCTCCTCTTTTCGAAAACAGATGCAAGTCGCGCCGGCAGCAATGGGGCCGTATGCCAGGACCGTGCTCTGCTGGAGCGCCAACACGACAGTAGGCGAACGCCTGGGCCTTTGTTGTCACGCAATTGTCACTGGTTTGTCAGATTTTTGAGCAGAATGCCGGCAGTGTTCCAGGGGATAGTCGCAGGCGCGCCGAATGATTTGGATCTTTTTGCGAAACCAATATTCCATAGTCACAGGGATTTTTCTGCGATGGCGGTCAAATCCGCGAAGCCGCGACTGGCCTTGCAGTGCAGCCATACGATACCCTCAACAAGGAAACTCGTATGAAGATCAGCCCTATTTTTGCTTCGATTGCCGTCACCTGGACACTTTGCGCGGCCGTCTCTCTGGCCCAGCAAGCTACGCCTCCGCCTCAACCACCAACTCCCCCGCCAAGCGAAGCGTTGCCCGATGCGCCAACATCCAATGCACCGGTAGTCTTGCAACCGACCGGGCCAACCGCCGTCTTTGACACCAGCATGGGACGAATTACCTGCAAGCTCTTCGAGAAGGAGGCTCCGTCGACAGTGGCCAACTTCATCGGCCTGGCGGAAGGCAAAAAAGACTGGACCGACCCGACCACGCACAAGAAGATGCACAACAAGCCGCTCTATAACGGCACGGTGTTTCATCGCGTGATCCCGGAGTTTATGATCCAGGGTGGCGATCCGACTGCTACCGGCATGGGCGATCCTGGGTATATGTTCCCAGATGAATTCAATCCAAACCTCAATTTCGATGTCCCTGGACGGCTGGCGATGGCCAACTCCGGCCCGGACACCAACGGCTCGCAGTTTTTCATCACCGAGGCACCCACCGAGCATCTCAACCAGAAGCACACCATTTTCGGCCAGTGCGACGACTCCGGAATCAATGTTGTGAAATCGATAGCGCGGGTCGAACGCGACAGCAACGACAAGCCAATTACCCCCGTCGTGCTCACCAAGCTAACGATCGTGCCGGACGGCAAGCCGCTTCCGGCGGTGCCGACCGGGCCGACCGATTCGTCGCAACCTGCGGCCGCGCCCAAGAATTAAGTCAGCTCAGAGGAGAAACAAGATGTCCCTTACCCCCGGAACCTATGCCGTCTTCACTACCAGCGAAGGCAAGATCACCACGAAACTCTTTCCTGACCAGGCGCCAAAGACGGTAGCAAACTTCATCGAACTGGCTGAAGGCAGCAAAGACTGGATACACCCAAAATCCGGCCCGCAGAAGGGCGTGAAGCTGTTTGACGGCACTATTTTTCATCGCGTGATTCCGAATTTCATGATTCAGGGTGGAGACCCGATCGGCGTTGGCACGGGCGGTCCCGGTTACCGCTTCGAAGACGAGACCAAAGGCTCGCCGCATAGGTTCGACAAACCGGGGAAGCTGGCGATGGCTAACGCTGGACCGAACACCAACGGCTCCCAGTTCTTCATCACCGTCGCCAACACCGATTGGCTCACCGGTAAACATACCATCTTCGGCGAAGTCGTCGAAGGTCAGGATATCGTCGAGAAGATTTCGAAGGTGGCCCGAAACGGGCAGGACAAGCCGCATAAACCGGTCGTCATCGAGAGCCTGGCGATTGAGCGCGTCGCCTAGAACGAATCGCGTGCCCATCCTGCGCGACATCACCGCGCAGGGTGGGATAATGCTAGCGCGGTCCAGCACCCCAGCATTGGTTGCAAGAATTCTGGATCCCTCAACCCCTTTCGCAACCTTGGCTATGCTTCTCTATACGGCCACGTTTCGACGCTTCTCATCCAGGATGTGTTTCCCTCCCCTCGACCACCCGGCGCGAAATAGCCGGAGGCGGGAAAGAAGATAGCGCGAAATGAAGTTGACCTTGCGGAATCGCCCCGTCGGAGTGTTTTGGAATGACTCAATGCGCCAGGCGGCGCCCTGTTTTAACAACACCAGAGTCAAGAGTCCGTTGGCCGCAACGTCGTCTTCGCGCTCGCCGGGAAACAACACCGCCCCCTCCGCCTCGACGAGGACCACTTCCGGCGTGAGCTGCCGAATGCGGCTGGGGTAATTGCGTCCCAGCTTTGTATTCTTGAACACTGTATCGAAAATCGATTGATGCGAGTCGGCAATCGGTTTTCTTCCATGCACCCGTTCCCCGGGAGCATTCACGTACTGCGCCTCCTCTGAAAACGACGCGGCGTAAGCCTCGCCGTCCCCACGCTCCCAGGCCTCGCGAAGGCCAACCATGACAGCGCGCACGTCTTCCTCGGTTCGAAGCTCTGCTTCTCCGCTCATTGTCAAATCCCTCCTGATTCGCCATAATATCTTAGTGACTAAAATATCTCAAGAACCCAGACATTCGACTGCCTCCCGCTCCGAACTGCTGGCGTCGCTCGAAAGAGGCTTTCGTGAATCGAGCACCGTGGGCATCATGTTGCACCAGGCGGTCGCCGACCGGCTTGACCTGCACATCACAGATCACAAATGCATGGGGATGCTCTGCGAATTTGGCCCGCTCTCCGCCGGAAAACTAGCCGAGCTGACCAATCTGACAACTGGAGCAATCACCGGAGTTCTCAACCGCCTGGAGCGGCACGGCTACGCGCGAAGAGTCCGCAATCCTGAGGACAGGCGTAACGTAAATGTCGAAGCGGTGAGTGTGGGGCCATTCAACAAGCGGATGAAAGGAATCCTCGGTCCTCTAAGTAAGAGGATGAGGACACTAACGTCGAAGTACAGCACCGAAGAGATGGCGTTGATCGACAGCTTCATAAAAAGTGCAGTTGCGATCACGCGCGACGAGACGCGGCGCCTTCGCTCCGAGGTCAAACCGCTACAAGCCCGCTAACCAGCGGGCTTCTGCGCTTGCGGCGAACGAACACATCTGGTGCGGCTGGTCTCTAAACTCCGATCACTGCGCAAAGCTCTTTCACCGCATCGGCGCTCTTCTGCAGCGCGGCCTGTTCCTCGCCAGTCAGCTTGATCTCGATGATCTGTTCCAACCCACGGGAACCGAGCTTGCACGGCACTCCGACATATAGGCCGTCGATGCCGTATTCCCCCTGCAGATACGCGGCGCAGGGCAGGATCTTCTTCTTGTCCTTGAGGATCGCCTCGACCATTTCGACCGCGGCCGCCGAGGGAGCGTAGTAGGCGCTTCCGGTTTTGAGGTGTTTCACGATCTCGGCGCCGCCGTCGCGGGTGCGCTGCACCAGCTTCTCGATGGTCGCCGCATCGAGAAGATCGGTGATTGGAATTCCCGCGACCGTCGAGTACCTGGGCAAGGGAACCATGGTATCGCCGTGGCCGCCGAGAACGAAGGCGGTGACATTTTCGACCGAGACCTTCAGCGCTTCTGCAATGAAGGTGCGGAAGCGCGCCGAGTCGAGCACCCCGGCCATCCCGATCACCCGTTCGCGATTGAACTTCGACTGCTTGAACGCGGCCTGCGCCATCGCGTCCAGCGGATTGGAGACGATGATCAGGATGGTATCGGGCGAATGCTCGATGACCTTCCCGACCACATCCGACATGATCTTGTAGTTTGTATGCAACAAGTCGTCGCGGCTCATGCCTGGCTTGCGCGGAATCCCGGCGGTAATGACCGCGATGTCCGAATTCGCAGTGTCGGCGTAATCGTTCGATCCAAGGATGTGGCTATCGCGCTTTTCGATCGGCATGGCTTCGAGCAGGTCAAGCCCTTTGCCTTGAGGAACGCCCTCGACGACGTCGATCAACACCACGTCGGCTAGCTCCTTCGCAGCAATCCAGTGCGCGGCAGTCGCTCCGACATTTCCCGCGCCAACAATCGTCACTTTCTTCCGCATAATTCTCCTTTAGTTCATATCGCTGAGATTCTTTCGGCGAAGCCGCCTATCGCCGGATCTAGAGTCGCGGCGAAGAAGCCGCTATGGCTGGGCGGCTAGCCCATGTTTTCGATCATCCTTGTGGCAAATTCACTGGTCTTTGCCTTGGTCGCGCCGCTCATCTGGCGTTCAAAGTCGTAGGTCACAAACTTCTGTTGAATGGTCTTTTCGAGTGACGATTCGATCAGCTTGGCGGCTTCTTTCCAACCAAGAAACTCGAACATCATCACCCCGGAGAGCAACACCGATCCGGGATTGATGACATCTTTGTCGGCATATTTGGGAGCAGTGCCGTGGGTCGCTTCGAATACCGCATAACCATCGCCGATATTCGCGCCGGGTGCAATACCGAGGCCGCCGACCTGCGCTGCCGCCGCGTCGGAGATGTAGTCCCCGTTGAGATTTGGCGCCGCTAGCACGCTATAGTCTTCGGGACGAATGATGATCTGCTGGAAGATCGAATCGGCGATGCGGTCGTTGATGAGCAGCTTCTGCTTCCATTTGTTGCTGCCGTGGGTTGTTCCGATAGTGTCGAGGACGCGCTTGACTTCGGCATACAAATCGTTGCGAAATGCTTCGGAACCAAACTCGAGACCGGGCTCGATCAGCGCTGCATTTTCCGCGACGGTTAGGTTGGGAATCGCATCCTTGTTACCCAGGATCCAGCTCTCGCGCTCGGTCACGATCGAATCGCGAAATTCATCGACCGCAACCTCATAACCCCATTCGCGAAAAGCGCCTTCGGTGAATTTCTGAATGTTGCCTTTATGGACTAGCGTCACCGTCTTGCGGCCCACTTCGAGCGCGTATTTGATGGCATAACGGACCAGCCGCTTGGTGCCAAAGATTGAAATTGGTTTGATGCCCACGCCAGAGTCTTCGCGAACCCGTTTCTTGGAGTTCTTCAACAGCTCGTTGTTGAGGAAGTCGATGATCCGTTTCGCGTCCGGTGTGCCTTCTTTGAATTCGATGCCGGCATAGACGTCCTCCGTGTTTTCGCGAAACAGCACGATGTCCAGCTTCTCGGGAGATTTGACCGGACTTGGGACGCCCGCGTAATATTTCACCGGCCGCACGCAGGAATAGAGATCGAGGATCTGACGCAAGGCCACGTTCAGAGAGCGGATTCCACCGCCGACCGGGGTCGTGAGCGGGCCTTTAATCGACACCCGCAAATCGCGCGCGGCATTGACCGATTCGTCAGGCAGCCAGGTGCCGAACTCGCGAAAGGCCTTCTCCCCCGCGTAGATCTCGTACCATCTGACCGAACGCTTGCCGCCGTAGGCTTTCTCGACCGCAGCGTCGAAGACGCGCTGGGAGGCCCGCCAGATATCGCGGCCGGTGCCATCGCCTTCGATGAATGGAATGATGGGGTGATCGGGTATAAGGAATTTTCCGTCGGCGTATTGAATGGCCTCGCCGTCTTGGGGCAGGGGAACACCGTTATAAGTCTTGGCTATGGACTGGGGCATGAACTGGAGTGTCTCCGAAAAAGAGAGGATTAGGTCGCAAAGCGGATCATTCTGAGGCTAACATCTGGCGGAGAGGAGTGGCAACGCAGATAGTCCGCCGCCGGTTGAGGGGACGGTCGATCCTCTTCCGGCTGAGGTAGCATACGCAAACCCCCTCTCACCCGTATATACTCTGAAGTTCTCGGCGCATCGCAGTCGACCCGACACGCGGCACTCAAGGATGACATCCATTTTGAAGCTTTTGGCGTTCATGACCGCTATCGCACTTGCACTTGCTCTTTCTCCCGCCCTGGCAGCGACCAGCGATCTGCCGGCCCTGATGCCGCTTCCCTCTTCGATCAGCGCCGGCCAGGGAGATTTTTCGATTACCTCGAGCTTCACGGTTGCCTACAGCGCCACTCCGGACGAGCGCCTGACCGAAGCTGTGAAGCGCGCGTTGTGGCGTGTCCAAGTCGCGTCGGGAGTTGCCGTGGCTCATGCCGCCGTGGTTCCCTCGGGCGGCAGCCTGAGCATCGCCGTTGGAAGCGACCCCGCGCTGCAAAGCCTGGATGAGGACGAGTCGTATCAACTTACGATTTCTTCTCAGGGCATACAGCTCAAAGCGGCCACGGTGGTCGGCGCGATGCATGGACTCGAGACGCTGCTGCAGCTAGTCGAATTTCAGGGCGGACAAGCGGTCATTCCCGCCGTCACCATCGACGATCAGCCGCGTTTCCCCTGGCGCGGGCTGATGATCGACGTATCGCGGCACTTCGAGCCGGTCGATGTTATCAAGCGCAACCTCGATGGCATGGCGCTGGTGAAACTTAATGTCTTCCACTGGCACTTGAGCGACGACCAAGGATTTCGCGCCGAGAGTAAGCGCTTTCCTAAGCTCACCGAACTTGCCACCAACGGCGAGTTTTATACCCAGGACGAGATGCGCGATGTCGTTGCCTATGCGCGCGCTCGCGGCATCCGGGTTGTGCCGGAGTTCGATATGCCCGGCCACACCCTGGCATGGCAGGTCGCCTATCCCGATCTCGGCAGCTCACCCGGCCCCTTCGCGCTGCCGACGACCTTCGGCATTCACGACGAAGCGCTCGACCCGACCCGCGAGAGCACTTACAAATTCCTCGACGAACTCGTCGGCGAAATGGCCGCCATCTTCCCCGACCCCTACTTTCATGTCGGCGGCGACGAGAGCAATGGCAGAGCCTGGCTCTCTAACCCGAAGATCGTCGCCTTCATGAAGTCGCACAACATCAAGGACCCCGCGGCGCTTCAGGTCTACTTCAACTCGCAGCTCTTGAAGATCGTCGCCAAACACGGCAAGCACATGATCGGCTGGGACGAAGTTTTCACCCCCGGCCTACCCAAAGATATCGTCATCGAATCCTGGCGCGGAGTCGACTCGCTCTCCGCCGCCGCCACGCAGGGCTACCAGGGTATTCTCGCGGCTCCTTACTACCTCGATGGCCAGGCCACCACGGAAAAGCACTTCCTGGCCGATCCAATTCCCGCAGGCACGAGGTTGACTCTGGACCAGCAGAGACTGATCCTCGGCGGCGAAGTCTGCATGTGGGCGGAACAGATCCATGCGCAGACGATTGACTCGCGCATTTGGCCGCGCGCGGCGGCGATCGCGGAACGCTTCTGGTCTCCGCAAAGCGATCGCGATGTGACCAGTATGTATACCCGGCTCTGGCCGATTTCGCTGCAACTGGAAACGGTTGGCGTGACTCATCTCTCTGGTCCGCAGAAGCTACGCCGCAACCTCGCGCAATCGCAGTATCCAGCCAACCTTGAGACCCTGGCTGCGGTACTGGAGCCGGTCAGCTTCCACGAACGCTACCAGTCACAGCGCACCGGCACACTGACGCCGCTTGACCGGCTGGTCGACGCCGTCGTTGCCGATCCGCCCTCCCGGTTTGAGATCGGGCAACTAGTCGGTGCAGCTACGTCCTCTGGCGGTGATGCCGCCACCGCCCGGCAGGCCTTGCGGCAACGCTTTCAGTCGTGGGTGAATGCGGGACCTGGCCTCGACAAGGTGGTGGCTGCTTCGCCGCGATTGTCCGATGCCGGAGCGCGCGTGCAACAACTCGTTCAGCTGGGCCAGGCAGGGCTGCAGGCCCTGGACTCCCTCGATGGCAAACCGGTTCTTACTGGATGGAGACCACAGCAAACTGCTTTGTTTACCGAAGCGGCCAAACCAGTTGCGCTGACCAACTTCACTTTCCTGCCCTCCCTGCAGAAGCTGGTCGACGCCGCGTCAGGAGGTGTTAAGCAGTGAAACCTTTTTCTTTTCTGGCGAGGCTTTGCCCATTACTTCTCGGTTGCGGGTTCCTATGCGCCGCCGATGCCCAGTCCGGTAGTCCGATTCGCGTGGCCGTGATCGGCCTCGAACACGGTCACGTCAGCGGGTTTTTGGATGGGTTGAAGCAGCATCCCGAGGTGAAACTGGTAGCCATCGTCGATCCGGATGCGGAACTCTCGGCCGGGTATGAGGCAAAATATCAACTCGAACACGCGCTGTTCTTCAAGGACACCGACACCATGGTCGCCGCTCGGCATCCGCAGGCGCTGCTCGTCTACACAAGCATCTCGGGCCATCGCAAGGCCATCGAAGACGCCGCCAGGAACCGCCTCCCCGTGATGGTCGAAAAGCCTCTAACCATGACGCTGGCCGACGCGCTTGCCATCCGCGAGACCTCACGCAAGGCCAATATCCAAGTGCTGGTGAACTATGAGACGACCTGGTACTCGAGTAATCGGGCTGTCTATGACGATATTCAGCAAGGCAAGTTGGGAGATCTGCGCAAGGTGGTCATCCATGACGGGCACGAGGGACCAAAGGAGATTGGCGTTCAGCCTGAGTTCTTGAAGTGGCTCAACGACCCCGCGCAGAACGGCGAAGGCACGCTGTACGACTTTGGCTGCTACGGGGCCGACCTGATGACTTGGTTCATGAAAGGCGAAGCGCCGATCTCGGTCACCGCCGTCGGCCAGACCGACAAGCCCGCCATCTATGACGTTTACGACGACGCCACTATCATCCTTCGCTACCCTAAGGCTCAGGCAGTTCTTATGCCCTCGTGGAACTGGCCGTTCTCACGCAAAGATTCCGAAATCTACGGTGCAACAGGTTATGTCATCACCGTCGGGCCGAGCCATCTTCGCGTTCGATTGGCAGGGCAGTCAGAGGAGAGTGCTACGACGACTGCACTGCTGAGCTCGCCCGATGACAACTCGATGCACTATCTCGAGGCAGTGGTGAGCGGGCAGCTTATGCCGAAAGGCGATCTAACCGCTTTGGACACCAACCTCATCGTGATGCAAATCCTCGACGCTGCGCGGGAGTCGGCAAAGACCGGAAAAACGGTGGTTCTGAAGCCTCTGCCACAGTAAGCAAGACGATCAGCCCGCAGTGACGCGCTCCCACGGCTGAGGAATCTTTACCGACGCCATCCCGGCCGCCGTGGCTGACTGGATACCGATTTCGGTGTCTTCAAAGACGAGACAATCTTCCGGCGCCACACCTAGCCTCTCGGCGGCCAGCAGGAATGGCTCGGGATCAGGTTTGCTTTTCTGGTAGTCGCCGGCGCACACCAACGTGTCGAACTTGTCGAGAATATTAAGCGCAGTCAGCGATTTGGTCACCGACTCCCGCGTTCCACCTGAAACCACCGCGAACGGGATCTTGCCGTGGTTTAGATGTATCTGCTCCAGCACTTCGGGAACCGGCTCTAATTGATGAAGAATCTCGTAGTAGTACTCTTCCTTCTGTCGAGCGACTTCGGCAGGCGACATGTTGAGTCCCTGCTGATTATTCAGGAGGGCGACGATCTCCTCGGTTGGCATGCCTCCCAATGAGTAATGCATCCTCTCGCTGAACTCGCAGCCATGTTCCAGGAAAATCCGCCTCCAAGCGACGTAATGCAATGGCATTGAATTGACGATCGTTCCATCGCAGTCGAAGAGATAGGCTTTGAATGGTCCCTCAGGCAGTTCCAATTGCATGGTTAGTCCTCTCCCGCCGCAGGATTTCACGGATGTCCTGATTTTACGATTTCAGCGAATTGAACCGCGAAACTTGAGTCCTTTCCGAATGAGCAACTACGCTCATGTTGGCATCCGACCCAAGAGGTGAGATTCTTGGGTCGGATGCCTTTCCAACGCATTGCCGGTGACAGTATCGCCCTGCTGCAGGGACGCGGGACCTGCTGATTTCTAAGGTCCTCGTGCTGGGGCCACCCCGTGGGCGGAAAGCGTCGCCGGGTTCGAGGATCGTCTTCTTAAGCCACACCCGGAGTCAGGCCTTGATTGGTGAAGCCAGAAATTTGGGTGCGCTGGGATTTGTCTTGAATTGGTCGCCGAACGCGAACTTCGCCCGCATTGAGAGCCGCCCTTGACAACAACTGGCATTCCCATGGCAGCCGGGTGCCCCGTCCATGAGGACGCTCTAGCACTTTTCTTTGTAGCGGGTGGGTTCGAATCTGCGCGCCGGCCTATGTCCCGCCAAAAAGCGCTATCCTAAAGGGTGAAGAGAAACCTCACGTTGGTGACCGCCCTTGCGGGGATAGCAATATCCATCGGCCCGGCCGAGGCGCAGCAATACGGACCGGACCGCAAGGCGCCCGGTTCTTCCCCGCAATCCGCGCCCGAGTACCTGAAGCACGCCGGAATCGACCAGAACCTCGACCACCCTCTCCCCATCGCCGACTACTTCCGCAATGAGACCGGCGCTGACGTTGCGTTCGGCAGCTACTTTGGCAAGCGCCCGGCGATGCTGGCGCTGGTCTACTTCAAATGCAAGATGCTCTGCCCACAAGTGCTGCGCGGCATGGCTGCCTCGCTCAAGCAGACCGGCTTTCATCCCGGCCATGAATACGACATCGTGGTCGCGAGCATCGATCCCACCGACACTCCTGCCGACGCTGCTGAGGCCAAACAACATTTCCTGGCGCAGTTAGGAGTCGCGCCCACCGATCCAGCCGCCGCAAGCATTCACTTCCTTACCGGCCCGCAACTGTCGATCGACCATCTGACCGCTGCGACTGGGTTCCACTATATTCGCGTTCCTGGCCCAGATGGGCAGATGAACCAGTTTGCCCACTCCAGCGTTATCATGATCGCGACCCCAAGCGGACGCATGTCCAAATACCTCAACGGCATCGACTATCAGCCTCGGGACGTCCGCCTGGCGCTCGTCGAAGCCAGCAACGATCATATCGGGACGGTGACCGACGCGGTGCTTCTCTATTGCTGCAACTACACTCCAAGCGAAGGCCGCTATACGGTTTCGGTGCTGCGCATTATGGGCCTCGCGGGGATGGGATCGGTGCTCGCGCTCGGCACGCTGCTCTTCATGCTCGGCCGAAAACCGCCCTCGCAGCTGACGCAACCGTAGCGACGCTCGTGGCTTGTCATCCCTCAGCGAGTGACACCGACTTCGTATCTAACTGTTTTAAATGAAGATAGCTCTTTATGATCCACTGTGCAGGAACACTGAGAGTGGAACGGCGGTAGCCGGAATGGCGCTGTAGAACTACCGCTGCACCCCCTCAGCCTCGACAGTTCTCCACCGCTGGTTATCTCCAGGCGTGGAGCATGGCCGGCGAGCATGGTGTTCTCCAGCCCGCTCTGAATGATCGGTCCAAAGCGTTGCCAGGATGTAGTGATGTCGCCAGTAATCAGAATTACATCGGACACCAGCGCTGCAGTGATCAGCCGAAGGCCGCGCCCAATGGATGTGGCCTGACGCGATACCGCGGCTATGGCCTTCGCGTCGCCTTCTTCTGCCATGTTAAGCAGATCGTGAGTCGTCACTAGGCGGCCTTTTGGATGGAGCTCGGCATAATAGCGAAGCGCCGCGCTGGAGGAAGCAAAGACCTCCCAACATCCGCGCTGGCCGCACCCGCAGATTGGACCCGATGGGTCGATCGGGTTATGGCCAAATTCACCGGCTAGACCGCGAGTGTTTACCAATCCAGTCCACTGGGAATAGAGCACCCTGCCAAGCGAGCCTCACGCTCGTCCGATGAATGCGTTGCATAGGCAGGCGCAGGGTGCGACTGCGTCGATGACGTGGTCGGTCAGAGACGATCATCGGACTGCTGGACTTCAAGAAAGATTACCCGGAGCGTGGCCACCCTGGCTCGCATGGCGGTACAAGCCGGAATGGCCCAAGGCACTGAAGCAGAAAACTCCGGTCTAGAGCTGGCCTGGAGCGAAACAGGACGGGGGC
>Ga0302324_100009872_pt1 | contig 19876 bp, 14 predicted proteins | sample Palsa_T0_1_FD_201949 | JGI IMG/M metagenome (GOLD analysis project Ga0302324, IMG submission 201949) | Peat permafrost microbial communities from Stordalen Mire near Abisko, Sweden - Palsa_T0_1 | ecosystem: Environmental > Terrestrial > Soil > Palsa > Peat permafrost | place: Sweden: Abisko...
GCCATGTCGTCGACGTGCACGAATTGAATTTTGTTATCAAGGTATTGCGGACCGCGGGGCAACATGCAGGGCAGGCGCTTGCCTTCGCTGCGCATTTTCTCCGCCCGCGCGCTCTTTCCGTTGGGCGTGCCGCGAAACGCTCCCATCAAGTAGTTTTCGACGCTGGCGCCGGCGAAGATGTGTGGCCGCAGTATGTACACGCTGCACCCGCGCAGAGCGTGGGAGCGGGTTTGCACGACCTCATCGGACTGTTTCTTGTGGATCGCGTACGGCAGGGTGTGCGCGGCTAATAGTGAATCCTCCGTCGCGGGGGAGGGCAGGTTCGGCCCATACGCCGCGACGCTGCTGGGAAAAATAAACTGCTTCACTCCATCGTCGGTGGTGCGGTTGGTCTCGGTGATCGCTTCCATGACCCGCGCCGTCCCGGCCACGTTGATCTGCCACATGCGTTCTACATCCAGGACTCCGGTGCGTACAGGATCGATCACGAAAGCCAGATGCACGACGGCATAGGGATGCGTGTCTCGGAAGAGCTCGTAGAGAGCCCGGGTAGACGATTCCTGACCTAGGTCCAGGCGCTCAAACTGCAACTCGGAATCGGCCTGGGGTGGATTCAGATCCACCCCAATCACCGAAAAACTTCCCAGCAGCGGCAGAAGCCTGGATCCCAGGTTGCCCGAAATGCCGGTCACAACGACGACAGGTTTGGCCATCAGTTAGGCTTCTCGGCAGGAGGTTGCGCCGCCGGTGGCTGCGCGGGCGGCGGAGTTTGTGACGAGGGCTGAGCGGGGGGCTGTCCGATGCCGCCCGGCCCGGGCGCGTTGCGCCGATTCTGAATTCGCGGCGGGGTCGGGGCGGTTCCTCCTGGCCCAAAGTACGCAACGTTGGTTTCTGGCGTGAACGAATTGTTCAGCTTGTCCATTAATTCCCGCTGGCGCTGGTTTTGCAAGGTGCTGTGGATCTCGTCTTTCACCTGGTCGAGCGGCGGCACATCTTTGCTGTTGACCTTGTAAATATAGTGCCCCGCCGAGTCGTTGATTACCTGAGAAACGTCGCCGGCTTTCAGCTCGAAAACGGCCGCGTGTGCCGGAGGAAGCCCGGAGTGGCGGACCTTGGGCAGATTCACGTTGGGCGCGGTAATCTTCATGCCGGCGGCGTCGAACGCCTCTTTTTGTAACTTGGCGAAGTCTTCTCCGGCTGCGGCTCGGGCGCGGAGCGTTTCTGCCAGCTTGCTCATGGCCTGCTCCGACTCCTCGGCTTCTTCCTTCTCCTTTGCCTGCCTGGCCTTCTGCTCTTCGTCGGTCAGCTTTTCGCTTTTTGCGTTCTCTTCTTTTTCTTCGTCGTTGTCCTGCTTGGTGCGGGGCACGAACAACCGGTCGAGGTTCAATTGTTCGAACGCGTCGGGATGCTCTTTATAGTAGGTTGCAACTTCCTCGGGAGGAACTTTGGCCGCCTCCTCCTGAATACTGCGCTGCAGTTCGTTGGTGAGGATCTGCATTTTCGCGAACTTCACGGTCTCTTCGAATTGCGGAGTCTTGTCCAGGCCTCGCTTCTTGGCCTCCGCCGACATGGCGATTAAACGGGGTAAGACGTTCGCTAACTGCTTCTTTAATTGGGGAGTAACGTTGGGGGCGACGGCATTGGCGAGTTTTTCGAATTCGGCCTTGGTGATAACGGTCTTGCAGTCGGCCGGCGAAGTCTTGGCCGCAGTGGACTTTGCCGCGCTGGCAGGCTTCGCCGCTGTTGCCGCACTTCCCTTGGCGGCCGCAGCTTTTGGTTGAGCCGGACACACGCCGTTCACCGTGATTACAGCAGCGGTCGGCGGAACCGATGCTGACGTATCCGGGGCCGCAGCCGGAGCCTGTTGCATCATCATATTGCCCGGCGCCGGGCTCGCTTGTTGCGGGGGAGGCGCAGCCGGCGCAGCTTGTCCCCACGCCAGGGTCCCCAACAGAACACACAGCAGCGAACTCTTATACATAAGTCATTTCCTCCAAGGATTGGTCCATCAGAAAATCGGAAATTCCAAGCATCAAATCCTAGCACAACGCGCTGCTTTTGCTGGACCTCGAAGATGCAGGGGGCGCTCTTAATCGGATGGTCTTTCACCAGTTGAGAGATCAAGCGTCCCCGCGAATTGCTTGGCGCAGCATGCTCGAAGCGGCGATAATGCGTGCATGTCGGGAACCCCGGCCATTTCTCCATCAGACCTGATGCGAGCCGAAAAACGCTCGGCGGCGGGTAACTCCGTTCTGGCCGCGATCGTCATCACGGGGCTGAAAATTGCCGTTGGAGTCACCACCGGAAGCCTGGGGATTCTCTCGGAAGCGGCGCATTCCGGCCTGGATCTGATCGCTTCGCTGCTGACGTTTTTCTCGGTGGGAGTATCCGACAAGCCCGCGGACGCGGACCATCAGTACGGTCATGGCAAGGTCGAAAATTTCTCCGCGTTTGTCGAAACCGGCCTGCTCTTGCTGACTTGCGCGTGGATCATTTACGAGGCAATCACGCGCCTGTTTTTTCGGCACATAGAGATCGAGCCCTCAATTGCCGCTTTTGCCGTGATGCTGTTCTCCATGGGACTCGACTTTTGGCGCTCCCGCGTTCTCGGCCGAATCGCTGACAAGTATGAGAGTCAAGCGCTCGAGGCGGATGCCTTACACTTCTCCACTGATATCTGGTCGGCAGGCGTAGTCGTACTCGGGCTCGCCCTGGTTCTGGCGGGGCGTACTTACCACATCGAGTGGCTGCGCGATTCCGATCCGATTGCCGCGCTCTTCGTAGCCGGAGTCGTGGTCTCAGTAAGCTGGCGACTGGCGCGGCGCACCGTGGATGCTCTGCTCGACGCAGCTCCGCCCGGAGTGCGATCAAAAATCTACGACGCGGTGCTGCGCGTCAATGGAGTGATCGAGGTTGATCGGGTGCGCATTCGCCGCGCCGGGAACCGTTATTTTGCCGACCTTGCCGTGGGACTGGCCCGCACCGTCACCTTTCAACGCTCCGGCCAATTGGTAGCCGCCGTCACCGAGGCCGTACGTAAAGTCCTGCCCGATGCCGACGTTACGGTGCAGCCCCTTCCACGAGCGCAAGGTTCGGAGAATATTTTCGATCGCATTCGGGCCGTGGCAACCAAGAATAATCTCAATGTGCACGACATCAGCGTCCAGGATTTCGCCGGGCGCCTGCATGTCGAGCAGCACGTCGAACTTGACGAGCGCATGTCTTTGAAAGCTGCCCACGATCAAGTCACCGATCTCGAAGCCGACATGCGTCACGATGTTCCGGAAATTGGCGACATCCTCACTCACATCGAAAGCGAGCCAGCAACCATCGAGAAGCCCGAAGAGGTGGTGAGTGATGCCGAACTGGAGAAGCGCCTCAAAGCTGTGGCCGCCTATTTTCCCGAGGTCCTTGATATTCACGAGTTCGTCATCAAGCGCGTCCGGGGGCGAATGTACATCTCCTGCCACCTCACGCTGCAGGACGATCTCTCGCTCGCCCGCGTCCACGATATCCAGACTGAGTTAGAAATTCGGTTTAAACAGGACGCCCCGGAATTATTCCGTGTGTTGATACATCCTGAACCGAGCACGGACAACCGGAGGTAGCGAGAGAAATTGCTGATTGTTGATTTCTGATTGTTGATTGGAGGGCCGATATGGAGCATCCCGCCGAGGTGCTTAAGGGTCGCACGAAAAAGTTTGCGTTGCGCATTATCAAGCTGATCCGGTCATTGCCATCCGGTTCGGAGGGGCGAATCATAGGGCATCAACTCCTGCGCTCGGGAACCTCAGTGGCTGCAAACTATCGCGCTGTTTGTCGCGCCCGTTCTCGCCCGGAGTTTCTGGCGAAGCTGGCAATTGTCATTGAAGAAACCGACGAATCAGCTTTCTGGCTTGAATTGTTGGTCGATGCCGGCTTAATTCCAGAGCGCAAGATGAACGATCTCAAGTCCGAAGCGAATCAGTTGATCGCTATTTTTAACGCATCCCGCACCACTGCCAAGAAAAATGTTCAATCAGCAATCAACAATCAGCAATCAACAATTCGCAACAAGAAGGCCTCATGATCACCGCCAAAGTTCTCTGGACTGACCGCGAGCGCTACCTCGGCGAAGCATCTTCACGCCACGCCATTGTGCTGGATACTGCTGCCGAAAAGACTGCGAGCTCTCCCATGGAGCTGGTGCTGATCGCCTTGTGCGGATGCACAGCTTCGGACGTGGTCGGCATTCTGCGAAAAAAACGCGAAGTATTTACTCACCTCGAAGTTTCGGCCGAGGGGGAGCGGGCCTCCGGCTATCCCGCGGTCTACACCGAAATAAAATTGACTTACCGCGTGGGCGGCAAAGTCTCACACAAGTCGATGGAAGACGCGGTCCGCCTCTCGAAAGAGAAGTACTGCTCGGTTTCCGCCATGCTGGAGAAGACGGCCAGGATTACGTTCGCGATCGAATACGACGCGGAATAGACGCCTCGCTCCATGACTGCCCGTTCCCAACAGTTCTCAGGACGGCTCCCGGCGGGCGCGACGCAGGTCATTTGCCGGTTTTGATCCTGAACGTCTCGACCAGTTCCTCGGCCCAGCCGTCAAGACTGCTAACGCGCTAACACCTTTCCCCGGAGATTCCCCCCTGCGCTTTTCACAAGAAACCCACGCTTCCCGCCAATCCGATCCGTGCCGTGTCCCGTACTACCTCCAGACCGTGAGACAGCATTAAGCCCAGGCGTTGGGCCGCTAATTACCGGTTTGATTTTCATTCATCGGAGTTCAGTGAGGCTGGCATGTCGAAGTGGCGACTTGTGTTCCTGATGTTTTGCGCCTCCGCAGCGTGCGCCCAGAACAATCCCCCCAACACGGTTGCGCCACCCAACCGTGACGCGGTCTCGCCCACCGATCGACAGATTCAGAGCCTGCAGAGTCGAGTGAAGCAATCGCCCCGCGACTACGCCGCATATGACGGTCTAGGCTCCGCCTTCTTTCAGAAAGCTCGCGAGACCGGCGACGTAGCCTACTACGACCTGGCGGAGCAAACCCTCAAGAAAGCGCTCGATATCGCTCCCCAGGATTTCCGCGCCGCCGATCCTCTGGTTCACCTGGCCTTGGTAGACATGGGAGAACATCGCTTCAACGACGCGCTCGCGAATGCGCAAAAAGCAATCACTCTCGGTTCCGGAAACACGGCGGCCTTCGCCATTGAAGGTGACGCCTACACCGATATGGGCGACTACGACCAGGCCGCGGCCGCCTACAACACGGTGCAGACGCTGAGTCACGCCGTATCCGCGCCCGGTAGCTTCGCCTATATGACCGATAGCCGCATCGCCTACCTGCGCTTTCTCCACGGAGATTCCGCTGGAGCGGTCGACCTCATGAAAAGCGCCATTCTGTCGGCCCTACAAACCGAAATGCCGCGCGAGAATCTCGCCTGGCTCTATTTCGAATTAGGCGAGCGCTTCTTTCAGACGGGCGACCTCACGAATGCCGCCCTGTCCTATCGGGCCGGCATAACTGCCGACCCAGCTCACTATCGTTCTTTGGGAGGATTGGCGAAGGTCCGAGCCGCGCAGGGAAAGCTTGATGAAGCCGCCGCACTGTACCAGCAGTCAATCACGATCCTTCCATTTCCCATCTACATCGAGGAATTAGGCGATGTCTACCGCAAGATGGGCCGCGAAAAGGAAGCTCAGCAACAATACGACCTGGTCGAGTACATCGGACACTTGAGCGAACTCAACCGGGTGTTAGCCAACCGCGAACTCGCCCTGTTTTATGCCGACCGGGAAATTAAGCTGCCCGAAGCTCTGAATCTTGCCAGGAAAGAATTCGAAATCCGCCACGACATCTACACCTGGGACGCTATGGCTTGGGTTCTCTACAAGAACGGCCGCGTGCATGAAGCATCCGACGCCATGAACCACGCGCTCGCCCTGCATACCAACGATCCTCTTTTACTTTTCCACGCCGGCATGATCAACCACTCTCTGGCGAAGGATGCCGAGGCCGAAGAGTTTTTACACCGTGCTCTATACACCAACCCTCACTTCCACCTGTTTCATGCCGAAACAGCCAGCCGCACGCTCGAAGAAATTTCCCGAGCCCGCACCCGCGATCTGAGGTCAAGCAATGGCCAGTGAAAAAAAATCCCGCCGTTCCATGGTCGCGATGCTGTGGATCGTCCTTTGCTCCGCGACGGCCTTCGCCCACCCTATGGGAAATTTCAGCGTCAATCATTATTCAAGAATCAGCATCGGCCCCGAGTCAGTCAAGATTCTCTACCTGATCGACATGGCTGAAATCCCCACCTATCAGGACATGCGTCAGTATGACTTCGCCGCGAAGCCAGGCGACCCCGGCGCCGCCCGCTACCTTGAACTTCAAGAGCCAATCCTGAGGGCGGGTCTTCTTCTCGAAAGCGACGGACAGCCGGTCGTACTCGAGTCCATCTCTCGCAGCCTGACCTTCGCCGAAGGCGCCGGCGGCCTGCCCACCATGAAGATTGGCTTCGTATTCCGCGCGAAAACAACTGGCCCGGCGACTGCCCATAAACTTTCGTATGTCGACAACAATTTCCCCGGCCGCGCCGGTTGGAAAGAAATCGTGGTACTCGGCAGCGATGCGGACATTCTGAACAGCACCGCGGCCACTACCGATCGCAGCCAGGAACTTACCAACTATTCCAGCGATGCGCTGAACAGCCCGCCGCAGCAACTCGCCGCCACAATTGATTACCGAATCAATTCCATCGAAGCGCACTCTCGTACAGAACCTTCGACTGCGGAGACAGCGCTACCACTATCAACGCCGGCGGCCAAGACTTCTGCCAGCAACCTTGGCGGATCGCTTTCGTCGCACCGCGCACAACCCTCGTCGCACGCGGTTAGGCCGGCTAATTTCAATCGCGCGCCCTCAAGTTCGATCGCAACGCTTTCGATCGCAACGCAATCGACCCAGCCTACGCTGAGTGCGCATAACACCCCGCGCAGCCGCTTCACCGACCTCATCTCTACTCAAAAGAAGTTGAGCTTCTGGTTTCTATTCTCCGCCGCTCTCATCGCCGCCGGCCTGGGCGCGCTGCACGCCCTCGAACCCGGACACGGCAAGACCATCGTTGCCGCCTATCTCGTGGGTTCGCGCGGCACCGCCCGCCACGCCGTTCTGCTCGGCGTGGTCGTCACCGCCGCACATACCTCGGGAGTATTTCTGCTGGGCGCAATCACCCTCTACGCCTCCCGATACGTTGTTCCCGAACAACTGTATCCCTGGCTGGGAGCCATCTCCGGCCTCAGCGTGGCCGGTCTCGGGGTCTTTATTTTTCTCCGTCACCTCACCGGAGAATCCGGCGACCATTCCCACGCTCCCGGCGAGAACCACTCTCATTGGTTTCTGTCGATGTTTAACGGGAAGAAGGAAACACAGGGGCAAGCCGCGGATTTCGCGCCGGACTCTTCAACCGCAACCCGCGTCCCGCGCAATCTCTCCCTGCGCGAACTCTGCATCCTCGGCATAACCGGAGGAATCGTCCCATGTCCGGCCGCGCTCGTCGTTCTGCTGAGCGCCTTCTCCCTGCATCGCATCGGATTCGGATTGTTCCTGATTACCGCCTTCAGCCTAGGCCTGGCTCTCGTACTGGTAATCGTCGGTCTGACCATGGTCTACACCAAGCGCTTGATGTCGACCCGGGTGCGGGCCGGCAGCGCGGCTTTCCGCTATCTTCCGCTCGTCTCCTCCGCTTTCATGGTCATCCTTGGCGCAGGAATCACCGCCTCGGCCTTCGGTTCCATGCACTTCACGCGGGGGTTGCTGTCGGGCGCTAAACTCGTCCCGTTCGTGACCGTAGTTTTGTTGGGATTATTTCTTGGCGTGCGCCACTCCACCGACCCCGATCATGTGGTCGCGGTATCGACGATCGTGAGCCGCCAGGGTTCCATCCGCAGCTCTGCTGCCATCGGCTTGCTCTGGGGACTCGGCCATACGCTGACCATTTTCTTCGTGGGCTCCGCCATCATCATCTTCGGCGTGGTGATCCCGCCCCGCCTGGGCCTTTCCATGGAGTTCAGCGTCGCCCTGATGCTCATCCTGTTAGGCCTGCTGAACCTGACCGGATTAATGCACTGGATCACTGATCATTGGATGAGCGATCGCCTCACTCCGCTGAAAGCCGCCTTCTCGGCATCTGTACAACCCGCACCGTCCAATTCGCGTCTCAGCGAAGATCGCCCCGAAAAGAAGTCGGGCATCCTCCGCGCCCGCTTCCAATTTCTCACCGACCGCACTATCGGCAGACTCGGCATCTACCAAACCATTCGCCCGCTCGCGGTAGGCCTCGTGCATGGCCTTGCCGGTTCCGCCGCAGTCGCTCTCCTCGTGCTTTCCACAATAAAGAGCCCACTCTGGTCGACCGCATATCTCCTCGTTTTCGGCGCCGGAACCATGATCGGTATGATGCTCATGACCGCCGCGATCTCCATCCCCGTGGTCTACACTCGCAAAACATTCTTCAACGTGAATCGACACCTCGCCGTAGTCTCCGGTCTGGCCAGCGTCGCCTTCGGAATGTTCCTGGTCTATCAAATCGGCTTCGTCGACGGCCTCTTCACCGCGCACGTGCACTGGATCCCGCAGTAATTGATTTTTCCGATTACCCACAGCCTTGAGTTCATCACCCACTCATCGCTCTCACTACTCACGTGCGCTCGTATTCCGCAATCTTCCAAACTGATTTCACTCTCCAAATAAATCCTCATCGATTCAATCCATCCCGCACTCGTAACCGTACCTAAGTCACGTAGACGGATTCTGTCGTCATCGTCTTGCAGCGTCCCTAGCGCGCCGCAGGCAGCTCCTAATCCCAAGACAGCGTCCGCCCACGAATCTGCACTCAGGAAAACACTATGAAAAAACTGAAGGCCATCGTGGCCATGGCGATGTCGCTGTGCATGCTGGCACCGGCCAGCCTGTTCGCGTCCAGCCATCGCGAAGCGCCTATTACGGCATTGGATCGTTCCGCCGACGTCACCGACTGGTACGCCTTTGTCAGTTACGACGACCCAACCAAGGTCACATTCATCCTGAATATTGACCCGCTGCTCGAGCCCGCCAACGGACCCAACTATTTCCCCTTCGATCCCAACGTGCTGTACGAAATGCACGTCGACAACAATCAGGACGGACTGGATGACGTCACCTTCCAGTTCCGCTTCAACACCCAGATCCGCCAGCCCAACCTGTTCACCGGATTCGCCGGCGGCGTCGCCGGTATTCCGCCCATCACCGCACTAACTGGCACCGGCTCGGAAGGTCTGAGCCTGCGCCAGAACTACACGGTTGTCATGATCAAGAACAAAGTGCCGCAGGTCTTGAATCCTGGCCAGACGTTATATGCCGTTCCTTCGAACGTCGGCCCACAAACCATGCCCAACTACAAGTCGCTGTTCCAGCAGGGAATCTACACCCTGCCCAGCGGCGTCAGAGTCTGGGCCGGAACCGCCGATGATCCTTTCTTCATCGATCTGGGCGCGGCTTTCGATTCACTGAACTTCCGCAGCGGAGTCGGGCCCGTGCTCTCGCCCGCCATCGACGCCGACGACACTCATAACTATGCACCCGATGCAGTGGGCGGATACAACGTCAACTCCATCGTGCTGGAAGTTCCCATTGCCATGCTTACCGTCGACGGCAAACTGCATCCCGCCACCGACAAGCAAGCCGTCATCGGAACCTATGGCAGCACGTCGCGCCACCAGATCACCGTGCGCCGCTCCCCCAACCCGGACGAAAACCTTGGCGGATATTTCCAGGTCAATCGCGAAGGCAATCCGCTGATCAACGAACTGATCATCGGAACCGGCCACAAAGACCGTTTCAGCATGGATGATCCGAAAAACGACGCTCAATTCGCGAACTTCGTTCTCGATCCCGTCCTGGCCACGGTTCTCGGCACGCTCGGCGTTCCCGTTCCACCCGCTCCGCGTAACGACTTGTTGCTGCTGGTGCAGTACGAGGCTCCGATCTGCCCCGGCTGCAAAGCCAGCGACGCCGGCCCGGTCGCTGATCTTCTGCGGCTCAACACCGGTATTCCACCCACTCCGGCCGCCGCCCAGAAGCGCCTCGGCTTCCTCGCCGGCGATGACGCCGGCTATCCCAACGGACGTCGTCCGGTCGACGACGTGTTCGACATCTCCGCGCGCGCCGTTGCCGGCATTCTGGTCGATGCCAGCAAGTACGGCACTCCGCTCGGCGATGGCGTCCAAACCAAAACCGAAGGTTTCAACGAAACCTTCCCCTACGTCCTGCCCGCTAACAGTGGACGCGACAGCGCTCATACAGGTCCTGGTCAAGCTGGATGCTCCGGCCAACCGGGCGGCATCTGTCCGACCATGTAATTAACAAACGTGGCCGCCGACACGAAAGCGGCGGCCACGCTTTTCCCGTCGCACGTTCGTGTACCTGCTCGTATGCACGTCATTGTCAGAAATGAGGCGCCGTATGAATAAGAAGTTTTCTGCAGTCTTGGTCATCTTCGCCGCCTTCGCGGCTGCCCAAAGCGCGGTCACTTCCGCTGTTCCAAATAATTTCGACATGGAGAAGACGCGGATATCAACTCTCCTCGTCGATCACGAATACCCCGCGGCCCTTGAGGCCGCCAAAGCCCTGAACAAACTAGTTCCCGACGATGTAATGGTCTACGGCCTGCTCACCGACGCCAACATCGAACTGGGCAACTATCACGACGCCGAAATCTCCGCCCAGTGGATGCTCAACCTTCGCCCCGGTAATCTCCCCGCCCTCCTGCGCGCAGCCCGCCTGCGCGAGATGTTCGGCGATCCTGAAGGCGCGTATGAGCTAATGGAATTGGCCTGTCAATCCACCGCGCCCACTGACACTGACCAGCGCCCCGCGATCATCACCCAGATGGCTCATTTTCGCCGCGCCACTGGTAATCTGGACGCCGCTGACAAACTCCTCCAGCAAACATTGACCGACTTCCCCGGACATGCCCCCGCGTTAGCCGAACTGGCGCAGCTTCGCATCGCCCAAAAGCGATATCAAGACGCCGTCGTGCTTCTACAGCAGCTCGCAGAATCTTCGACTCGTCCGAAAAATCTCTATCAGCTCGCCGAAGCCCTGCAACTGGCAGGCCGTAACGCCGCAGCAAGCAAGGTATTTCAGGAATTCGAAACCAAAGCGCTCGCGGAGTCAGCCCACAAAGACAATTCAAACCGCGAACTAATTTTCTATTACGCCGACCATGTCCATCAGCCCGCACAGGCGCTGAAGCTCGCTTATCAGGAAGTTGCCTGGCGACACGACGTCTACACCCTGGATGCTTATGCCTGGGCGTTACACGTCAATGGTCAAGACACACAAGCCCGTCAGCAAGTCGAAACCGCTCTGGCCGTCGGCGTCCGCGACCCAAAGCTGTTTCTGCACGCCGGAGCCATTGCCCAAACCTTGCGGAACATCCCAGCGGCGGAGAATTACCTGAAAAAGTCCGCCGATCTGAAGGGCGCGGAATCGGAGCGGGCGCGAACCCTGCTGGCCAGCCTAAGGTTCTAGCCATGTTTTGAAAGGGTGCGGCTTTCAGCCGCACCGTACAGTCTCGCAAAATCAATCCCGGCTTCAGCCGCCGGAAGGGCAGGGTTGCCAGCAACAGAAGCGACTTCAGTGAACTGCAAACACGTACAGCCCACTGTGATCTAAAGCGCAGCGAAGTAAATCCCCTGCTAGCATTATGAAAATGAAATTCAATTTCATCCTGGATGAACACCACGTCTGGAAGGCAAGAGTCTGATTGCACCACCCGCACTTTAATAAAGGCAAAAACGTAATATGCGTCGGCTCTGGGTTATCACTTTCGTCCGGTTCCTGATCGGCGTCACGGCCTTGCTGCTCCCGCCATTCCTATTTTCCGCCGTCGCCGATGGCAGCCTATCCGGAACCCTGCAGGACTCTACCGGTGCAGTCGTTGAGGCCGCAACCGTCACCCTGGTGAATACCGCACTTCGCTCGGAATACCACACCGTTTCCAATGGGCAGGGATTCTATTCCTTCCCCAGTCTGCCCGTAGGCCACTACGACCTGACGATCGAAGCGCCCGGTTTTAGGACTCAGAAAAAAACGAATATAACCGTCGATACCGACGCCGCGCTGAAATTAGATGCCGTGCTCACTGTCGCTCAGCAGTCTGAGAGCTTAACCGTAGTGGCCGATGCATCCGCAGCCGAGGCCCAGGTCGATACCGTAGCTACGCACCTGGGGGAACTGGTCACCGCCTCGCAGATGACCGCGCTGCCCTTGAACGGCCGCAGCTATACCGATCTTTTGCCGATTCAGCCCGGAGTCGCTCCCATCTCCACCTTGCTGCCCAATTCCGTCATCATGGCGGGAGTAACGGGGGGTCTGTCTCCCTCCGGTGATTTGAATCCGGGAACCCTATCGATCGACGGCCAGCGCGAATCTTCCAACGGTTTTCTGGTCAACGGAATCGATGTGCAGGAGCACATGAATGGTGGAACCTCCGTCGTAGCCAACCTCGATTCCATCGACGAGTTCCGCGTCCTCACCAATAACTTCGATCCTGAGTACGGCAACTACAACGGCGGCATGGTCACCGTGATCACCAAGTCCGGCAGTGATTCCTTCCACGGCAATGTTTTCGAATTCCTGCGAAACACCGCTCTGGATGCCCGCGGCTACTTCGATCCCACCCGCCCTGCCTTCCGCCAGAATCAATTCGGAGGCACCCTCGGCGGTCCCGTAAAACATCGAAAAATTTATTTCTTCTCCGATTATCAAGGCACTCGCACCAACCAGGGCGTTGAAACCGGAGAAATTTCGGTGCCTTCAGTGGCCGATCGCACAGGCAATCTCTCCGACCTGGCGAATACGCTGTCCGGAACTGTGAGCGGAAGCAATCTCGCAGCATTGCTCCAGAACAAGCTCGGTTACACCGTTTACGCGGGAGAGCCGTACTACACCGCCGGATGCACCAGTAATTCCGCATGCGTTTTCCCCAGCGCCGTGATTCCCACCAAGGTCTGGTCGGCGCCTGCTGCCGCCTTGCTCCCCTATATTCCGTCCCCGAACATCAGCCTCGATCAATTTTCCACTTCCGCGTATCCCGAGACCGTTCGCGACGACAAAGCTTCCAGCCGCATCGACGCCAACAGTCCCTTCGGTCAGGTCTCCGCGTACTATTTCTTTGACGACTACCGTCTCGACAATCCCTACCCCGGTCAGCAGGGCGGAGCCAGCATTCCTGGCTTCAACGCCCTCACCTTCGGCCGCGCCCAACTCCTCAGTCTGGCCGACACAAAGGTATTCGGCGCCGGCACCGTGAACGAATTTCACATCGGCTATCTCCGTAATGCCAACGTCATCGGGCTGCCCAAGGGTGGCCTGGGAGTAAGCCTGGCCTCGCAAGGTTTCGTAACCAGCACAGGCGCGCCCAGCTTTACGGTTCAGGCCCCGCAATTCGAAGGAGTGGAAAATATTGTTTTTCCTTCCTTCGTCATGGGCCTGCCGATCACGAATGAAACTCAGGTCAACGACACCGCGTACCTGAGTGACACGATTTCAAAAGTCATCGGAACCCACACCCTGAAATACGGTTCACAGTTCCACTGGGACCAGGTGAATGAGCATCCCAACGCCACTTTCAACGGAACTTTCAACATCGATGGAACCGAAACCGGCTCCGCTTATGCCGACTTCCTGATCGGTGTGCCCAGCAATTTCACCCAATCTTCCGGCCAGCCGTTTTATCTTCGAAATCGCTATGCGGGACTCTTTGTTCAGGATAGCTGGCGCGCGCGCAGCGACCTAACCCTCAACCTCGGCCTGCGCTGGGACTACATCATGCCCTTCTGGGAGAAGTACAACCAGATCCAAACCATCATTCCCGGAAAACAGTCGGTTCTCTATCCCGGCGCGCCCAATGGCCTGGTGGTTCCCGGCGATCCCGGCATCCCCAGCACTATTTCGCCTTCCAAGGCAGATAATTTCGCCCCGCGCATCGGCCTCGCCTACGCTCCCCGCTTCGATAGCGGAATTCTCAAAGCCATCTTCGGGGCCGGCCAAAGCAGCATCCGCGCCAGCTATGGAATCTTCTACACTGCATTCCCCGGGCTCTCGGCCGGGGTGATGTATGCCGTGCCTCCCTTTGGCTACAACTACCTCACACCGCAGCCGCCGCTGTTTGCCACGCCCTTCGTCAGTGCGGCCGACGGAGGGCAAAATGCCAATCCGTTTCCTTTAACCCTTCCTCCGCACAACGTGTCCGCTAAAAATCCCAATACCACATTCGATTGGCCCAGCGTAATCCCCATCGCCGCCGACCCGTATTTTTACGATCGCAATGCCGTTCCTTATACCGAGACTTACATGCTCTCTTTCGAGCGGCAGATCACCGTTAAAACTCTTCTGACCATGAGCTACGTGGGCAATCAGGGCCATCACATACTCGCAGTGGTCTCGGCCAACCCCAGCGACCAGGCCCTATGCCTCAGTCTGAGTCAGCGAAGTGAAGTGGCGCCAGGCAGTCCCACCTGCGGCCCGTTTAGCGAGGATGCGCTAATCACCAGCAGCAACGGCCAGCTCTATCATGGAACCCGCGTTGGCCTGGGCCCGAACTACGGCGAGAACACCGCGCAGCGTACCATCGAGAATTCAGATTACAACGCCCTCGAAACCAATCTGCGCTACATCGGAAAGCGATCCGACTTCCTGGTGGGATACACCTATAGCAAGTCGATCGATCAAGGTTCGAATCTTGGCGAACAACTCAATCCCTTGAATCTGCGGGCGACTCGCGCCATCTCAGCCTGGGACATGCGGCAAAACTTTGTCGCCAGCTACAAGCTGAACCTGCCCGTCAATCTTATTTTCAAGCAATCCGATCGCCCGACCAGCGCGCTGACCGACGCCCTGACCAGCGGATGGAGCATCGCCGGCACCACCCGCTTCGCCACCGGCTTTCCCGTGACGCTCTATGACGACTCCGACAATTCGCTGCTCGGGACGCTGGGCAACGGCATCAACAACTATCTGCTCGACACGCCCGAGTATCACGACGCGCCCCTCAACATCAATACCAATCCCAGGAACGGACGCCCCGAGTTCAACAATTCAAAAGCTGCCTTCACCACCGAAGCGCCAGGACAGCTGGGCAACGTGCCGCGCCGATTCTTCTATGGTCCCGGCATCAATAACTTCGACATGACCCTGACGAAAATGCTCAAAGTTAGCGACTCGAAATCCTTGGAGTTCCGCCTCGAAGCCTTCAACGTCTTCAATCACGCCCAGTTCTACGGACCGGCATCGGTGAACGGCGAAGTCAACGACACCGAAAGTTTCGGAACCATCGTCAGCGCCTCCACTCCGCGCCTGCTCCAGATCGCCATGAAATTCGCCTTCTAGATGGCCGCAAGAAAAATCGGTTTTGGGTGGCGCAGCGCTTCCGGCGCGACGCTCGTCGAGAAAAGCCGCGATCTCTGGAGCGCTCTGCTCCCCGTCTCTGAGCAACCGGCGGGAGTGGGACCACGCCTGCATTCTGCAAGGCCGGATGCTAGAGTCCCTCCCAGGCCTATGCCCCATCCCATCCTGCTCTACGATGGCATCTGCGGACTGTGCAACCGGTTCGTCCAGTTCGTGATGCAGCGCGATCCGCGCGGAGTCTTTCGCTTTGCGTCGCTACAGAGTGAAATAGCCGGACGCATTCTGCAAGGGCATAAGGCCGACTCTTCGGAGCTGGGCTCAATGTATGTGGTTATCGACTATGAGCTTGCCAGCGAGCGAATGTTGGCTCGCTCGGATGCCCTGATTTTCGTTCTGAAACAGCTCGCTGCGGCTGCCGAGCTGCGCTCGGCCGAACAGCCGGGGACCTGCCCTGAGCCTGCCGAAGGGGCGGCTGTTCCCACACAAACAAAACCCTTAAGAACACGACTCAGACTCTGCCGTGTAGCTGCGACGCTTCTCCTACTCATACCTGGGCGGGTGCGCGATTGGGGATACCGGGTCGTTGCGCGCCATCGCTACCGAATCTTTGGACGCCACGAGTCCTGTCTGCTTCCAGCGCCGCGAGAGCGCCACCGTTTCCTCGATATGTGATCATCTAGTACCTGTGACCTAGATTCTGGAAAGTCCCCACGTCTCGCAAGAGACGCGAGACACCCGGCCCCTGTGTGTCCTCCGTGCCCTCTGTGGTTAACCCGCCGCTGTGTAGAATAAGCTGCTGCGATCTCGGGGCACGGTTCCGGGCTCGAAAATATTTCCTCCGCGTCGAGGTTTTTCTCTTATGGCAGATGAAGTCATCATCAGTCCTCAAACTCAAGGCCCCAACATCGATTCCATTCTTAACGAGCAGCGCAGCTTCGAGCCGCCCGCGGAATTCAGCCGGAATGCCCACGTCAAGAGCCTGGCCGAGTATGAGGCTCTGTACAAGGAATCCATCGAAGACCCCGACGCCTTTTGGTCGCGCATTGCCAGCGAACTGCACTGGTTCAAGAAGTGGGACAAAGTTCTCGAATGGAATTGTCCGTGGGCGAAGTGGTTCGTCGGCGGCCAGATTAATCTCTCCTACAACTGCCTCGACCGTCACGTCGCCACGTGGCGCAAGAATAAAGCCGCCATCATCTGGGAGAGCGAGCCCGGCGAAATTCGCGTCCTCACCTATCAGCAGCTGCATCGCGAAGTGCAGAAGTTCGCCAATGTGCTGAAGGGGCTTGGAGTGAAGAAAGGTGACAGGGTCGCGATTTATATGGGGATGACGCCCGAGCTTCCCATCGCCATGCTTGCCTGCGCCCGCATCGGCGCGCCCCACACCATCGTCTTCGGCGGATTTTCGTCGAACGCACTAATCGATCGCATTCACGATTCAGAAGCCGCGGCCGTGATCACGCAGGACGGATCGTACCGCCGCGGCGCGGAAGTGAGACTGTTTCCCGCCGTCGAAGAGGCATTGAAGTCCTGCCCGAGCATCGAGCATGTGATCGTCTACAAGCGCACCGGGACCGCAATCAATATGCAGGAAGGCCGCGATCACTGGTGGCATGAGCTGATGGACAAGGCCTCCGACGTTTGCCCTGCCGAGCCGCTAGACTCCGAGCACCCGCTCTACATCCTCTACACCTCCGGCACCACCGGCAAACCGAAAGGCGTGGTCCACACTACTGCGGGATATTCCGTCGGAACCTATCTGACAACCAAATTGGTGTTCGACCTGAAAGATGAAGACACGTACTGGTGCACCGCCGACATCGGATGGGTCACCGGCCACAGCTACATTGTCTATGGCCCGCTGCAAAACGGCGCCACCAGCCTGATGTATGAGGGCGCGCCGAATTTCCCCGAGCCCGACCGCTTCTGGTCGATCATCCGGCGGCACAAAGTAAATATTTTCTACACCGCGCCCACAGCGATTCGAACCTTCCTCAAGTGGGGCAACGAATGGCCAAAGAAGCATGACATGTCGAGCCTCCGCCTGCTGGGCACGGTCGGCGAACCCATCAATCCCGAAGCCTGGATGTGGTATCGCGAAATCATCGGGGGCAATCGCTGCCCCATCGTTGATACTTGGTGGCAGACGGAGACCGGGCACATCATGCTCACTCCGCTTCCGGGCGCGATTGCCACCAAGCCGGGCTCGGCGACGCGTCCATTTCCCGGTGTCGTGCCCGATATCGTCACCATGGAAGGGAAGTCAGTCCCCGAAGGCTCGGGCGGATTCCTGGTTATCAAGCGCCCCTGGCCGGGCATGCTGCGCACGGTTTATGGCGACCCCGACCGTTACGTGAAGAATTACTGGTCGCAAATTCCGGGAATGTATTTCACCGGCGACGGCGCGCGCAAAGACAAAGACGGATACTTCTGGATCATGGGCCGTGTCGATGACGTGCTCAATGTGAGCGGCCATCGCCTTAGCACCATGGAAGTGGAGAGCGCCCTGGTAGCGCATCCCGCGGTGGCGGAAGCGGCCGTGGTAGGGCGTCCGGATGAACTGAAGGGCCAAGCCATCTCCGCATTCGTCAGCCTGGAGCATGGCACCAAGCCAACCCCGGAATTGAAAGAAGAATTGCGCAAGTGGGTGGCGAAAGAAATTGGAGCGCTGGCCAAGCCCGACGACATCCGCTTCACCGATATGCTTCCAAAAACCCGTAGCGGCAAAATCATGCGCCGCCTCCTGCGCGAACTCGCGACGGACGGTAGCGTGAAAGGCGACACCACAACACTCGAAGATTTCGGAGTCATCGCCAGACTCCAAGAGCACGACGAAGTGTAGCGTTCCTGAGGCGCGCGAGAGCAGCACCCGTCAAAAGTCGCACCCGCACTTCTGCCTCCGCGTACCCAGTGTCCTCCGTGGTTCGCACGTATTCCTCGGAGTCCCCCGTGTCCTCCGTGGTAAATTCGCCGTCAAATTAAAAGTCACTTGACATATTCCGATACGGGAATATATATTCGTCTCATGCCCAGAGCGGCAACCACCTCCGATACATTTAATGCCGTGGCCGAACCTCGCCGGCGCGACATCCTGAACTACCTCGCACTGCAGGAGCGCCCGGTAGGGGACATTGTTGACAGCCTCGGCCTGGAGCAACCGTCCGTATCCAAACATCTGCGAGTGTTGCGCGACGTTGGCCTGGTCGCGGTTCGGCGCGACGGCCGGCAAATGTTTTATCGCACCAATGCCAACGCGATCCGCCCAATGCACGAGTGGACCAAAACCTTCGAGCGCTTCTGGGGGCACCAATTGAGTCGCATCAAGGAGCGGGCCGAGGCTAACACCAAGTTGCCGGAGAAGACTTAGCAGGCAAGCTTAGTAGGAGAGCATGTTCGGAGCAATGTTAGAAACCATTCGGCCGAAAGCCGGTGTAATCATCATCACGTCATTTCCAGGAGGACGACGAACAATGATCACGACAGAATCCGCAGGCATCGAAAGCTTAACGCTGAACATCGCGCAGGAAATTCACGTTCGCGCATCGCTGGATGTGACCTTCGCAGCGCTGCTCGAGCAACTCGGCCCGGCGAGCGAGACCCCCGAAGGTCCGATGCCCATGAAACTCGAGGCCTGGCCGGGCGGCCGCTGGTTCCGCGACCTGGGCGACGGCAACGGCCATTTTTGGGGAGTCGTGCAGGCCATCAAGCGGCCCACACTGCTTGAAATCCATGGCCCACTATTTATGTCTTATGCGGCGGTTTCGAACGTGCAATACCGCTTGAGCGAGGAGAAGAGTGGAACGCTGATCAAATTTCACCACTTCGCGCTCGGCTTCATTACCGACGACCATCGCAAGGGCGTAAGCACAGGCTGGACCCAGGTTCTCGACCGTCTTCGCATTCGCGCCGAAGCCAAACGCCTGCAGTAAAGGCCACGCAACGCCACTCGCTTTGGGTGGCCTGCTCTTCCAGTGCAGCGATAAAGTCCTTTTCTTGAGTAAGAGCCTCAGCCCCTGAGGCCACTGAAGCGAGTTTTTTCAGCGAATTGTTCAGCCTCGTGGCATCCGAAGAAGGAAGAAGCTATGTGTCCAGCATGTATGGCCAGTGCCGCACTAATTGGCAGCGTGATATCGACCGGCGGCCTCACCGCGCTCGTCGCACGAATCGTCCGCTCGAACAAAAATACGCACATCGATAACGCAACCAGCACGACCGAGAGAGGAAACGAAAATGGCAACAATGAACGCAGCAACGACACACCTGACTACGACGGCAGGTGAATTAAACCACTCTGTAGTCGAACCGGCCGAATGGCTCGCGACTAGGAAGGACCTTCTTCGCAAGGAAAAAGAGTTTACCCATCTGCGCGATGAACTTAGCCGCCAGCGCCGCGCTTTGCCTTGGGAAAAAGTCGAGAAGGAATATGTTTTCGACAGTC
>Ga0302324_100009873_pt1 | contig 19875 bp, 17 predicted proteins | sample Palsa_T0_1_FD_201949 | JGI IMG/M metagenome (GOLD analysis project Ga0302324, IMG submission 201949) | Peat permafrost microbial communities from Stordalen Mire near Abisko, Sweden - Palsa_T0_1 | ecosystem: Environmental > Terrestrial > Soil > Palsa > Peat permafrost | place: Sweden: Abisko...
TCCCGGCCATGGCGCTGGGCGAGACGCTGCTGCGGCCCACGGCCATGCTGTACCGGAATCTGCTCGCGATGGAGGCCGAGGAGCTGATCCGGGCCAACCCGCTGGACGGGGTGGTGCTGCTCTCCGGATGCGACAAGACCACGCCCGGCCTGCTGATGGCCGCGGCCAGCGTCGACCTGCCGGCGGTGATGGTCACCGGCGGGCCCATGCTCAGCGGCAAGTACCGGGGCACGGACGTGGGGTCGGGCACGGCGGTGTGGCGATTCGAGGAAGACCTGCTGGCCGGGCGGATGACCCAGGAGGAATGCGCGTTCGCCGAGGGCTGCATGGCCAGGTCCAACGGGCACTGCATGACGATGGGCACGGCGTCCACGATGGCGTCGATGGCCGAGGCGCTCGGCATGCAGCTGCCGTACTCGGCGACCTGGCCGGCCGTGGACGCCCGCAGGTACGAGACGGCTCAGCGGGCCGGCCAGGTCATCGTCGGCCTGGTGCGGGATGAACTGCGGCCTTCGGCCATCATGACCCGGGCCGCGTTCGAGAACGCGATCCGGGTGAACGCGGCGATCGGCGGCTCGACCAACGCGGTGATCCACCTGCTCGCCATCGCCGGGCGGCTCGGCGTGCCGCTGTCGCTCGACGACTTCGACGTGCTGGCCCGGGACGTCCCCACGCTGGTGAACCTGCAGCCGAGCGGGCAGTACCTGATGGAGGACTTCTGCTATGCCGGCGGCCTGCCCGCGGTGATGCGCGAGCTGGACCAGGCGGGCCTGCTGCATGCCGACGCGATCACCGTGACCGGCGCCGGCGCAGGCGCGAACGTGGCGGACGCGCCCTGCTGGAACCGCGAGGTCATCAAGTCCCTGGCCGAGCCGTTCCAGCCGGCCGGCACCGGCACCGCGGTGCTGCGCGGTAACCTCGCCCCGGACGGCGCGGTGATCAAGCAGTCTGCCGCCTCGCCGCACCTGCTGAAGCACCGCGGCCGGGCTCTGGTCTTCGACTCGCCTTCGGCCTACTACCAGGTCGCGGACGATCCCGAGCTTGACGTCGATGAGAACACCGTGATCGTCATCCGTTACTGCGGGCCGCGCGGCTACCCGGGCATGCCGGAGGTCTCTAACGTGGCGCTGCCGAAGAAACTGCTGCTGCGCGGCGTCCGTGACATGGTGCGGATCTGCGACGGCCGGATGTCGGGCACCGCCTACGGCACGGTCGTGCTGCATGTCGCCCCCGAGGCCGCCACCGGCGGCCCGCTGGCCCTGGTGCGTACCGGCGACTGGATTCACCTGGACGTCCCGGCCCGGAGCCTGACCCTGGAGGTCACCGACGAGGAGATAGCCAGCCGTCGCGCCGGGTGGCAGCCGCCCGCGCCGCACGCCAGCCGGGGCTGGACCCGCCTGTACGGCGAGCATGTGCTGCAGGCCGACTCGGGCGCCGACCTCGACTTCCTCGTCGGCGCGAGCGGGCACGAGGTACCCCGCGACTCGCACTAACCAGGTAATGTTCACCTGCCCATGACTGACCACCCTCAGACGGGAGCCCGTGGAGACCGTCGTCCTTCTGGATGAGACCGGCTACGCCAGCGGTACCGCGGTCAAGACCGCCGTGCATCACGCCCAGACGCCTCTGCACCTGGCGTTCTCCTCCTACCTGTTCAACTCGGCGGGCCAGTTCCTGCTGACCAGGCGGGCCGAGTCCAAGCGCACCTGGCCCGGAGTGTGGACCAACACGTGCTGCGGGCACCCGCAGCCGGGTGAATCCCTGTCCGACAGCGTCCGGCGGCGGCTAGAGCAGGAGCTGGGGATCGGCACGGCGAAGCTCATCCTGGTCCTGCCCAGTTTCCGCTACGAGGCGCGGATGGCCAACGGGGTCCGCGAGAACGAGGTCTGCCCGGTCTACGCGGCGTACTCCGATATTCCGCCCGAGCCCGATCCGGCGGAGGTCGCGGAGGTCAGGTGGGTGGACTGGGCTGAGTTCTGCGACGCGGTGCGAGCCGGGCGCCAGCCCGTCTCGCCGTGGTGCGCCATGCAGCTGGCCGAGCTCACCGCGCTCGGCCCGCGGCCGCTGACATGGGCTCCGGCCGACATGGCGGATCTCCCGCCCGCCGCCGTGATGTGAGCTAATCCACAGACCGTCCCTAGGCTCTCACCAGGGAGTTTCCGGCCAAGCGCAGCATCGTCCCCACGCCGTCCACAGGGTTATCCACAACCCGTGCGTTCAGGTCTGACGGTCGGCAGGCGGGATCCGTGGGGCCTGCGGGGCTTCCGGGGCTTGCGGGGGAAGCCCGCGCCGGAGCAGCTCTAGGATGTCATCGAGGACGTCATCAGGAACGCTGCCGCCTGCCGTCCATTCGGCCCAGCGCATGCCGACGAAGTTACCGATGCCGGTGTAGGCGAAGGCGACGACCTCCGGATCGTAGCGGGCGTCGACCTCGCGCGCCAGCTGGGCGGCCCGCACGCCGCGCGCGTAACCCCGGGTCAGGTGCTCGTAATACTCACGGAACAGCGATGGGTCGATGAATTCCGACTCGCGGACGATGCGCTCGATCCAGGGACGCCTGGACAGCATGTCGAAGTACGCCCGGAAAGACGCTCGCTCGTTAGCCCGCTGGCCGCCGTCGGCACGGTCCAGCGCCCCCTTCATCGACCGTCGCAGGTCGGTGTTGATCGCCCGCACCACCGCGGCGAAGATCTCCGCCTTGGATCCGAAGTAGGAGTAGAAGCTGCCGGTGGCCATCCCGGCCCGGGCGCAGATGTCCGCGACCGTGGTCCGGTGGTAGCTGCGCTCGCCGAACAGCTCCTCCGCCGCGGTCAGCAGCCGCTCGGCGGGCTGTGCTGGCTGTGCTGGCCCGGGGGGGCGACCCCCCGGAACCCCCCGGTCACGGAGGGGCTGCCCGCCCCCCCGTACCCCCCTGGCCCCCCCGGCCCTTCGGGCCGGGGGGGTACGGTTTGTTTCGGCTGTCATATCGGCTAATCCCTGTTGTGTGCCAAGCGGGACGGCCGATACGGCGTCACGGTGAGGGGATCCCACTCGCCGGCGCCTGCTGCTCGGTTCCCGTGTACGTGGTGATCGGACCTGACGCGGAGGTGTCCGTGGTCATGACCGGCCCTTCTTGCACCTCGACGCCATTTTTGATGATGCCGATGAAGGCGCCAGTGGCGCCCGCATGATCGCCCGAGGAATAGGCGAACTGGGAGATCATCGGCCCCTGAGGCAGTCCGCTCTCGATCGCCGACACCAGGTCCGCCCGGGTCGGGTTCCGGCCTGCCTTAAACATGGCCTGCACGAAGGTGTAGGCGACGGCCATGCCGTAGAACACGTTGCCGTCCAGCGGCGCCTTGGCGTCGTACTGGTTGTGCACCTTCGTGAACAGCGCGATCCAGCTGTTGGTCGTGTCACCGGCTGACGGAAGGTAGTCGTCGGTGATGATCCCGTTGGTGAGGGCGTTGCCGTTGACCGTCGCGCCACCCTGCTTGGCGAAGGACTCCAGTAGCCCGGACAGCGTGATCGGGTCCGAGCCGACGTCGCTGACCACCAGCTGCGGGCTGAAGCCGAGCTTCAGGCTGTTCAGCTTGAGCAGCGCGGTGAAAGCGGGAATCGAGAACGAGATGACGACCTGGGCTCCCGAGGCGCGCAGCGCGGCGACCTGCGGGGCGATGTTGACGTTGGTGTCGACGTAGCTCTGCTTGCTGACCACCATCGAGGCGGGGATCTCGTCATCGAGGCCCTTGACCCCGTCCTGGCCGAACTCGTCGTCCTGATAGAAGAAGGCGACCTTCTTCCCGGCGAAGTGCTGTTTTACGTACTGCCCGAGGATCTTGCCCTCGCGCACGTAGTCGATCTGCCAGCCGAAGGTCTCGGGGTAGGTCGTCGGCGCGTTCCAGCACTCGCAACCGGACGCGACGAACACGTCAGGGACCTTCTCGGAGTTCAGGAACTGGACCGCGGCCAGGTGAGTGGGCGTGCCGAGGCCGTCGAACAGCGCGTACACGTTGTCCTGCAGCACCAGCTGGCGCACGACCGACGCCGTCGTGGTCGGGTCGTAGGCGTCGTTGAGGTACTTGTAGACGATCTTCCGGCCGTACACGCCGCCGTTCGCGTTGACGTAGTTGAAGTACGCGTCCGAGGCGGGAGCGATCTCGTCGTAGCCGGGCGCGGCGGGCCCGGTGAGCGGCTGGTGGCTGCCGATGAGGATCTGGGTCGGGGTGATGCCGGGCGCGGAGGCGGTCAGGGCCGCGCTCGAACTGCCCGAGCCCGAAGTCGAGCTCGAAGCCGAGCTTGAGCTCGAGCTTGACGAGCACGCGGCCGCGGCGAGCGCGGCCGCGGTCACGATGGCCGCCGCCTGCCAGCGGCGCCGCCCAGCTCTATTTATGAGGTGCTGAGGTCTTTTCATGAAGTGCCTTCCTTCTCATGTTGGCCGGCCCGCGCTTGCTCGGCCGAGGGCGTGGGCGGATGGCGCCAGGTAGGGGTCTTCGGACCAGGACCTGTGAAGAGAGTGAGGATTCGCTGCAGCCCGCCCTGGATCCCTTGCGGGAAGACGAGCATGACGAGGATGAGGACCGCGCCGTAGGCGGCCACCGGGATGTTCGATCCGACGGAACTGGACAGGCCGTGGCTCGTGGCCAGGTCTGTCACGTAGGTGGGCACAAGGACGATGACCAGGCTTCCCCACAGGGCGCCGGGCAGGCTACCGAGACCGCCGATCACGGCTGCGGTCAGCAACGAGATGGAGAGGGTGAGCGTGAAGGCACCGGGCGCGACCAGCCCGGTGACGATGGCGAGAAGGGCGCCCCCGAGCCCGGCGCAGGTGGCGCTCACCACGAAGGCGAGAATGCGGGCCGCGGCGACGTTCACGCCGTCCAGCGCGGCCGCCACATCGTCGTCGCGCACCGCGCGCCAAGTGCGGCCGATCCTGCTGTAGTACAGGTTCGCCAGCAGGACCAGGGTGATCAGCGCCACCAGCGCGCTGACCCAGGCCTGCCATCTGGTCAGCGGAAAGGTCGCGCCGAGGAAGCCCGGAGCGGTGAAGGCCACGTTCAGGCCCTGGTCCCCGCCGAAGATCCCCTGGTAGGCGTAGGCGACAGAGGGGAGCGCGACGCCGAGCATGAGCGTCGCGCCCGCGAGATAGGGACCGCGGAGCCGGGCCGCGGCGGCACCGACGATCGCCCCGGCGACGGCGGTGACCGCGGCGGCCAGCAGGAGCACGGCGATAAACGGCCAGCTCAGATGCAGTAGCAGCAACGCCGTGGTGTAGGCGCCGATGGCCATGAACGCCCCGTGGCCCAGCGAGATCTGGCCGCTGAGCCCGGTCAGCAACGTGAGGCCGGCCACGGCTGTGACCTCGACCGCGATCTCCGCGATCTGGTAATCGCGGAATGAGTCGAGCTTGATGGACAGGAAGACCACGATGACCGCCACGACGACGGCGACGCCTAGTCTGCGCGGCAGCGACTGCATGCTCACACCCGCCGCACTCGCGCGGCGGAGAACAGACCGCCGGGCCGGATCATCAGCACGACGACGAGCACGCCGAGAGCCACCACCGCGGTCAGGTCCGAGCCCAGGTAACCGCCCACGTAGCTGAGCGCGATGCCGAGGAGCAGCCCGCCCACCACCGCGCCGACCGGGCTGTCCAGGCCGCCGATCACCGCCGCGGTGAAGCCGAACACGAAGATCGTGTCCATGCTGTTCGGGTACAGGAACGTGGAGGGTGAGACAAGCACGCCGGCCAGCGCACCGATCAGGCCGGCCAGCGCCCACCCGACGGTCAGCACGCGCGCGACCCGGATGCCGGACAGCCGGGCGATGGTCGCGTTGAACGCCGCCGCGCGCATCCGCAGCCCGGCGGTCGTGTACTTGAACGCCGCGGCGAGCGCCAGCGTGGTCACCAGCACCGCCGCGGCGGTGAACACGTCGAACCGCGACACGCCGAGCGGCGTCGTGCCGATCTTCAGGCCGGTGACCGAGAACGCCGCGGGAAACGACCGGTACTGTCCGCCGAAGAAGATGCCGGCCAGGCCTTCGAGGAGCGTGAGCAGGCCGATCGTCACGATAACGCCGTTGAGCGGCGGCTTGTTCATGGTCGGCCGGATGATGGTCACCTGAAATGCCGCGCCGAGCACGATGCCGGCCGCGAGCGCGACCACGAACCCGGCCCAGTACGAGCCGGTGCGGTAGATGACCTCGATCGCCACGTAGGTGGTGAACATGGCCATCCCGCCCTGCGCGTAGTTCAGCAGCCGGGTCCCCCGCCAGATCAGCACGAGGGACAGCGCCACCGCAGCGTAGATCATCCCGAAGACGATCCCGCTGAGCGTGAACTGAAGGAACTCGACCACTGGCATGCTCTCCTATGAGTGGCTAGAACCCGAGGTAGTGATGGCGTAGGGCGACGTCGGTGGCCAGGGTCCGGGCATCCGCGGAGGCGACGACCCGGCCGAGGTTGAGCACCACGCCGTGGTCGGCGATGGCGAGCGCAACGCGCGCGTTCTGCTCGACCAGGACGATGGTGAGGCCGTTGTCCCGGCTCAGCCGGACCACGAGGTCCATCACCTGGGTCATGACCCTGGGCGCGAGGCCGAGCGACGGCTCGTCGAGCAGCAGGACACGCGGCCGCGCGAGCAGGGCGCGCGCGATGACCAGCATCTGCCGCTCGCCCCCCGACAGCGTGGCGGCCAGCTTGCGCCTGCGGTCGGCGAGCGGCTTGAAGCGCTCGTAGGCTTCGTCGAGAGCGGCCGCCCGCTCGGCCCGGGAGTTCGCCGCCCTGGCGTGCCCGGCCCGGGCCGGTACGGACGGCCGTCGCAGAGCGCCGCGCCAGCTCATCATGCCGACCCGCAGGTTTTCCTCGACGGTGAGTTCCGCGATTACGCCCTGGCCCTCGGGCACGTGCGCGATCCCGGCCCGGACCATCTGCTCCGGGTTGCGGCCCGCCAGGTCGGCCCCGCCGAGCAGGATCCGGCCGCGGCGGGGCCTGATCATGCCGCTGACCGCGCGCAGCAGCGTCGTCTTGCCTGCGCCGTTCGCGCCGAGCACCGCCGTGATCGCGGCCGCGCCCGCCGAGATGCTGACGCCATCCAGCGCGATGACCCCGCCGTATCCGGCGACGAGCCCCTCGATCATCAGAGTCGATGACTCGTCGGCTCCGGCGGGGGCAGCCTCCGCTGCGCTACTCATCGGCGGAAACCTCGTCACCGGTCGTGCCGAGGTAGGCGGCGGTCACGGCGGGATTGTCCTGGACCTGCCGCGGCGTACCCGTCGCGATCACCTTCCCGAAGTCCAGGACCGTGATCGAGTCACAGACCGACATCATGAGATCCATGTGATGCTCGACCACCACCAGGGATCCCTCGGTGGCGAGGTCGCGGATGAGGGCGCCGAGTTCGGCGAGTTCGCTCTCGTCCAGGCCGCTCGCAGGCTCGTCGAGCAGGATCAGGGTGGGCTTGGCCGCCAGCGCCCGGGCCAGCGCGACCCGCTTGCGCATGCCGTAGGAAAGCTCGCCGGGCCTGGCCTCCGCGACGTCGGCGGCCCCGGTCCGTTCCAGGGCCTGCCGCGCCGCCTCGCGCAGCTGTCGCTCATCTCGGCCGGCCCGCGGCAGCGTGAGCAGCGCGGACCAGAAACCGGCCGAGGCCCGGCAGGTCGCGCCGACCATGACGTTCTCCAGCGCGGAAAGCCCGCTGTACAAGCCGACTCCCTGCAAGGTCCTGGCGACGCCGAGGGCGGCGAGCCGGTGCGGCCTGACATTGTGCCGACGGCCGCCGAAGAGCACCTGGCCCTCGTCTGGCCGGGTGAAGCCGCACAAGACATTGAGCAGCGTGGTCTTACCGGCGCCGTTCGGCCCGATGACGCCCATCACGTGCTGAGGCGGCACGGCGAGGGACACGGCGTTCAGGGCAGTCAGGCCGCCGAAACGGACCGTCACACTCTGTACTTCGAGTACTGAACCTGGATTCATAACAGGTTTTCCTCGCTGCTCGGAGCGGCACGTTCCGTCATGAATCCTCATTCAAAACTGGTCGCGGGATGACGGGCAAGCCCGGAACAAATTTGGCATCGTTTCGTAACTGAACCGCAACACGGCGGCGGACCCTGGCGCGTGGTTAAGACCGGGACCCTAGGCTGTTTCAACCGCCTTGATAACGGGAGATCCAGTGACTGCGTTGACGTATGCCGAAGCGCGCGAGCGCGCCCGGCTCATCGACCCTCACGGGTACCACATCAGCCTGGATCTCACCGGCGGCGATGAGGTGTTCGGTTCGGTCACCGTTGTCCGGTTCGGCTGCCGGGCGCCTGGCGCGAGCAGTTTCGCCGAGATCAGGCCAGCCCGCCTGCGCCGGGTGGTGCTCAACGGCCAGGACGTGGATCCGGCGACCCTGGACGGTAACCGGCTGCCCCTCACCGGGTTGCGGGCCGCCAATGAGCTGCGGGTCGAGGCCGACATGCCGTACTCACGGACGGGAGCGGGCATGCACCGCTTCACCGACGACGCTGACGACGAGACCTACCTCGCCCTGCACGCCGGACTGGATAACGCGCAGCGGGTCTTCGCGGCCTTCGACCAGCCGGACCTGAAGGCGGTCCACCGCGCGACCGTCACGGCACCCGGGCACTGGACCGTCGCCGGCAACGGCCTGGCGCGGCCGGCCGGCCCGGGCCGCTGGGAGCTGGCCGCCACCCCGCCCATCTCCACGTATCTGTTCACGCTGGTAGCGGGCCCCTATCACAGCATCCACGCGGACCATCGCGGCATCTCGTTCGGCCTGTACGCCAGGCGGTCGCTGGCCGGGCATCTGCACCGGGACGCCGACGAGATCTTCGCGGTCACCCGGGCCTGTTTCGACCGGTACCTGGAGATCTTCGACGAGCCCTACCCCTTCGACTCCTATGAACAGGCGTTCGTCCCGGAGCTTGAGTCCGGGGCGGTGGAGAATCCGGGCTGCGTGACCTTCCGCGACGAGTTCCTCTTCCCGTCCGCGGTGACGCGGGCCGAGCGGCTGATCCGCGGCGTGGTGATCGCGCATGAGATGGCGCACATGTGGTTCGGCGACCTGGTCACCATGCGCTGGTGGAACGACGTGTGGCTGAGCGAGTCGTTCGCTGAGTACATGGGTTTCCAGGTCCTGTCGGAGGCCACCGCGTTCACCGGGACCTGGACGGACTTCGCCCTGGCCCGCAAGACCCGCGGTTATGACGCCGACCAGCGGGCATCGGCGCATCCGGTAGCGCCGCAGCCGCGGGAGGTCCCGGACACCGATGCGGCGCGTTCGGCCTACGACGACATCTCCTACGCCAAGGGCGCTTCCGCGCTGCGCCAGCTGGTGGCGTGGCTGGGCTGGCCCGCTTTTCTCGCCGGGATCAACGACTACTTCGCCCGCTACCGCTTCGCCAGCGCGGCTCTGGATGACCTGCTCGACTGCCTCGGCGCTGCCTCCGGCGCGGACGTGCGCGGGTGGGCCACGCGCTGGCTTGGCACGACCGGCGCGGACACGCTCGCGGTGCGCCGGCCAGGCCCGGCGGGCCACGCCTGGTCTGTCACTCATGCCGGCGGCCGCCCGCACCGCCTCTGGGTCGGGGTGTACGACGCGGGCCCGGACGGCGGGCTGGCTTGCCGCACCCGGATTCCGGTCCTGGTGCCTGCCGACGCCGTCGAGGTCGCGCTTCCCCCGGCGGCGGTCCAGCCCGAGCCTGCTCTCCTGCTGCCGAACGACGGCGATGTCAGCTACTGCAAGATCAGGCTCGACCCGGGATCGCTGGCCGTCGTGACCAGCTCGCTGGGACGCCTCCCCGATCCGCTGAACCGGGCGGTGGCCTGGAACGCCGTGCGTGATCTGGTCCGCGACGGGGAGCTCGCGCCGCGCAGGTACGCCGAGCTCGCGGTCACGCACCTGGCCGCCGAGACCGACACGTCGATAGCCGGGCAGGTGCTCGCTTACGCCCGTTGGACGGTCGCCGATCGCTATCTGGCGCCCGGGCAGCCGCGCGCGGCTGTCCTGGCCGCTATCGCCGGCCTGTGCCAGGACCTGCTCAGCCGGCCAGGCCGGGGCGATACGGACGGGATGCGCCTGGTCGCCGTGCGAGGGCTGATCGACAGCGCATCCCGGGCAGGCGACATCTCGGGCCTGCGGTCCTGGCTCGCCTCCGGCCAGCTGCCCGCCGGCCTGGACACCGATTCCCGGCTCCGCTGGCAGATCCTGCTGCGGCTGACGGTACTTGGCGCCATCGGAGCGCCCGAGCTTGAGCGCGAGGCCAGCGCGGACACCACCGCGGCCGGGCGGCTCAGCGCGACGCGCTGCCGGGCCGCGATCCCTGGTGAGACCGCCAAGCGGGCCGCCTGGACGGCCATGTTCGACGGCTCTCCTGGCGCTGGGTCCGGCTACCAGCTCGCCGCGATCGCCCAGGGCTTCTGGCAAGCCGACCAGGCCGAACTGCTCGCCGGATACGTGCCGCGCTACTTCCCCGCGCTCGCCGAGGTGACCGCGCGGCGCGGCCCGGAGGTGGCCAGGGTGCTGTGCCAGCATGGGTTCCCCCATCACGCGGCCGACGCCGGCACGCTGCGGGCGGCGCAGGAGTGCCTGGAAGGCGGCGGCCTGACCGGTTCGCTGGGCCGGCTCCTGGCCGATCAGGTGGAGGACCTGCGCCGCTCGGCCGATATACGCTCAGCGTCCTAGGCTCCCAGCGTCCCGCCGTGGCCCTCGCCTCGCCCGCAAGCACCTTGCCCTGGACGGCCCGGCTATGGCACCGTCGGCGATGTGGAGCCGCGACGTCAGGTCCGCCAGGGTGATCTGCTGTGGACCCCGGGGCCTGACCGGGCCGCCGGGTTAACGCCACGGCGTTCTCGCACTGGCTGGCCGCCGAACGCGGGCGCCGGTTCGGTGACTATCACGCGCTCTGGCGCTGGTCGGTGACCGACCTTGACGGCTTCTGGCAGGCGGTCTGGGACTACTGCGGTGCCGGGTACGCGAGGACCCAGCAGGATTACCGTCTCAGCGGAGCGAAAAGGGCCGGCTAATCGTCGGGGTACACCCGGCCGGGCTTGACGTAGCCGAAGAACGCGCGCTTCTTGATGAGCGCAGCCACCTCATCGGGGACCATGGTCTCCCAGGACTCGTCGTTCGCGGCGATTCTGCGCAGCACGTCGCGGCTGAAGATGTGCAGATAATCGCGGCAGCAGTTGTCGAGGTTGACGAAGCTGCCCCGCCCGGCCAGGTAGTCATAGAGCGGCTGGAGCTCCGGCTGGACCTTGATGTCGTCCACGGTCTTCAGCTCGTCATCCGGCCCCGGCTGCAGCGGGTAGACGTAGAGCTTCAGGCCGTTCTTGAACAGCCGCCCGAAGCTTTCCAGGATCCCGCCGGGGAGCTGGGCATGATTCTTCTCGTCGAACAAGTCGATGAGGCTCGGCACCCCCATGACGATGCCGATCCGCTCGGTCGTCCGTTCTCCGATGTAGGCGGCCAGCCGGTAGTAGTCGAAGTAGTCGGTGATCAGCACCGTTTCGCCGCAGGCGGCGAGCAGCTCGGCCCGGGCCAGGAAGTCCCGCCGGTCGACTTCCGCGGCCCCGCCCGCGAGCAGGTTCCGCATGGTGATCTCGGTCAGCGCCAGGATCGGCCGGCCGGCCACCGCCGGGTCCTCCGCGAACTTGGTCTTGGCGGTCGCGAGCATGTCGAGGTTCACATGCGTCGGCGGCCGGAAGCTGCCCCGCTCGACCAAGACCGCCTTCTTGCGCAGCACCTCACTCGGCTGCAGGACCTCGCGGTCGGGACCGAACATCGCCACGCCGCTCAGCCCCAGCTGCACCAGCTTGAGCGCCATCAGCCGGTTGTCCACGCCGCGGAACTCGATGCCACGGAACTGGATCATGTCGATCTCGATGCGGCCCGTGGTCAGCCGGTCCAGCAGGCTCTCGATCAGCCGCTCCGGTTCGTGGTGCTGGAAGAACGCGCCGTAGAGCAGGTTCACCCCGACGATGCCGAGCGCCTCCTGCTGCGACCAGGCCTCGATGTCCAGCATCCGCACGTGCATCACGATCTGGCTGGGCTCGTCGTGGGACTGGGCCTGGAACTTCACGCCCATCCAGCCGTGGCACTCATTGCTGCCCCGGAAGCTGCGGGCGACCACCGTATCGGCGAACGCGAAGAACGACGTCGAATCGCCGCGCTCGTCACCGAGCCGGTCGACGTTGAGCTGGAACTCCTTGTCGAGCATGCCTTGCAGCCGCCCGACGGACACGTACCGCTCCGCCTTGCCGTAGACGGCGTCGCTGACCGCCATGTCGTACGCGGAAATCGACTTAGCGACAGTACCGGCGGCGCCCCCGACCCGGAAGAACCAGCGAACGACCTCCTGGCCCGCGCCGATTTCCGCGATCGTGCCGTACCAGCGCGGATCCAGGTTGATGCGTAGCGCCTTCTGGTGCGTGTCGGACTGCTGAGTGCCGACCATGAGCTCGGTCATGCGTCTCCTGCCTGCTCACCTTGACCGCTGCTGCCGTCTGCGGCAGGCTCAGGGCGGCGGCGACCCGGCACTACCATCACACGCTGGGATTGTACTAATTCCGCGGTATCCACCGCCAGCCACGTCAGTACAACAATCCGCAAACGGGACGCGTCGACGTGCACGTCCGCGCAGATAGAGACCGTGTCACTCCATGGTAAGGACAACCTTGCCGACAACCTGGCCTGCTTCCAGCGCGCGGTGCGCGTCGGCGGCCCGCTCCAGGGGGAACGTCGCGCCGACCTCGACGCGCAGCTCGCCAGCGTCAAAGTGCGCGGCTGCCTGCTCCAGGATCGCTCGCTGGCGCTCCCGGTGCTCGGGCCAGCCGAAAACCGAAGGAGCCGGCATCCAGGTGAAGGAGACCCGCAGGTTCCGATTGCGCAGGGTGGTGATGACTTCGGGTTCCCACTGGCTCTCGACGTTCGAGACGAGGTCGCCGTACGGACGGGTGAGCGAGAAGCACGAGGTAAAGGTCTTGCCGCCGACGGTGTCGTGGACCACGTCGGCGCCGTCCGTCCCGGTCCAGGCGCGCAGCTTCTCTGCGACGTCCTCGTGGGTGTAGTCGATGCACAGGTCCGCGCCGAGCGCGGCGGCCAGCGCGGTTTTCGCTCCTGGCGAGACCGTGGTCGCCACCCGGGCTCCGGCAAGCCTGGCGATCTGCACGGACATGTGGCCGACGCCGCCTGCCCCGGCCTGGACCAGCACGGTCTGGTCCGCACTGACCCGGGCACGCTCCCGCAGCGCCTCCCAGGCGGTGATCGTGACCAGCGGCGCCGCGGCCGCGGCCACGAATGACAGCCGTTCCGGCTTGCGGGCCAGGTACCGCTCGTCGACGACCTTGAGCTCGGCGTAGGTACCCGGCGCAGGCCCGAAGCCGCCGTCGCAGAAGTACACCTCCTCCCCCGGCCACACCCGGGTCACCGCGGGGCCGGCCCGTTCCACGACCCCGGCGCCGTCCCAGCCGAGGATGGCAGGCAGGGCATTGCCGAACGTCCCGTGGCTGCGGAGCTTGTAGTCGACTGGGTTGACGCCGGCCGCCCGCAGCCGCACCAGCACGTCGTGCTCGCCGGTGATCTCCGGTTCGGGCAGGTCCTCCAGCTTCAGGACCTCGGGTCCGCCAACCGCTGTCATCAGGACCGCACGCATGCCACAGCCTCCCACGATCGCCCAACGATGATCGTATGCCGTATGACGCCGAGCGCACCGTGACGGCGTTCGCGGCCCGGCTCCAGGACACCGTGGACCCGGACACGGTCCGCGCCGATCTCGCCTACGTAGTGCACGCCGCCCTTGAACCAACCCATGTGTCGGTGTGGCTCGGCAATTGACATCATTGGCTCGTGAGCAATCTGGATCCGGCGCCGGAGGCGATCACGTTGACGCCGGGCGTGATACGCGCGGTGGACGTTATCGAGGGACGCAAGACCTCCATCGGTGACGGTACGGAGGTCCGCCGGCTGCTGCCGCAGAGGAAAGTACGTACCATCGGCGCGTGGTGCTTCCTGGACCACTACGGGCCCGACGAAGTAAGCCGGGGTCCCGGCATGCAGGTCCCACCGCATCCGCACATCGGCCTGCAGACCGTCAGCTGGCTGTTCCGGGGCCTGGTACTGCACCGGGACAGTCTCGGCAGCAGGCAGCTGATCAGGCCGGGCGAGCTGAAACTGATGACGGCCGGACGAGGCATCGCGCATTCGGAGGAATCGGCGGCCGGGCGGCCCCCGCTGCTGCACGGTCTGCAGCTGTGGATCGCGCTGCCGGAAGCGCAGCGGCACGCCGGACCGCGCTTCGCGCATCACTCCAGCCTTCCGGTGCTACGCGAAGGCCCGGCGAGCGTGACCGTGGTCATCGGCGAGTACCGGGGCGAGCGCTCGCCGGCTGAGGTGTTCAGCCCGCTGGCCGGGCTCGAGGTGGCGGTCCCCGGGGGTGACGAGTTCGTCCTGCCGGTCCGAGAGGACTTCGAGTACGGGGTAGTGGCGGTCGACGGCTCGGCCGTGGTCGACGGCACGCTCATCGCGCCGGGGCTGCTCGCCCACCTGCCGGCCGGCCGGCCGCAGCTCAGGCTCTCGCCCGCGGGCGGGCGCAGCGCGGCCCGGTTCTTCGTGGTCGGCGGCGTCCCGTTGGGCGAGCGCCTGCTGATGTGGTGGAACTTCGTCGCCCGCACCAGCGAGGAGATCGCGCGAGCCCGTGAGGACTGGGTGTCCGGACGCTTCGGGGTCGTCCACGGCTACCCTGGTGCCCCCTTGACGGCGCCGCCGCTGCCAGATATCCCCCTCAAAGCCCGCTGATGGACGTGCTGGGTGCTCGGCGGCACAGCCCGCCACCAGGGTCAGCGCAGCGAGATCGCCGTTCCGGGACCAACAGACGACGCGACCCTTAACGACCGGTGGCGGGCCGGCGCGAATCATCCGGCCTGACGGCGGCGGAAGGTGCTTAGGTAAGGCGCCGACCGTTACGCTCGGGTTTCATGGCAGCAGATCGGGGGGTGGCGCGGGCGCCTTCCCTGTACCGCAAGGTGGCCGATGACATCAAGGCCGCCATCGCTGCGGGCGGCTATGCGGCGGGCACCCGGCTGCCATCGGAAAGCGAGCTGGCCGAACGCTACTCAGTGTCACGCGGCACCATCCGTCAGGCGTTCGCGGCGCTGCGCGCCGACGGGGTGATCGCCTCCCGGCGCGGCGCCCGCCGGGTCGTCCTGGGCGGCCCTAGAGTGCAGAGCTTCGGTGAGCTGCTGTCCTTCTCCCGCTGGGCCCGGGCCCTGGGCGAAGAGCCGGGGGGCAGGGTCGTCGCCATACAGCGCCGGCCGGCCAAGCCGCTGGAGGCCGAACGGCTCGCCATCGCCCCGGGCACGAAGGTCTACCACCTGACCAGGGTGCGGCTGCTGTCCGGTCGCCCGGTCATGGTCGAGCGTGGCACCTACCCGGACCGGGTCGGCGTACTGGTGGCCGGCCTGGACCTGGCTACGGACTCGATCACCGAGCGCCTCGAGGAACTGGGCATTGTCTTCACCGACGCGGAGCACGTCATGGACGCGGTTCCGGCCTCAGCGCAGGACGCCAGGCTGCTCGGCGTCAGCCCCCGGGTGCCGATGCTGCGCGAGCGCCGCCTGACCAGCGACCTGGCCGGGGTCCCGGTCGAATGGTCTGATGATCGCTACCTGGGCAGCGCGGTCGCGTTCAGCGTGCACAACTCGGTCGCGGTCAACGCCCTGTCCCGGAGTCCCGGACACCCGCGGTCAGGACCTCGCCAGGGCCTTCAGTAGCGCCTCGAAGTGGGAGAACTCCGGCGGCGTGACCGCGGGGTCCTTGGCTTCGTCGTCCCAGCGGCGCACCGCTACCGCGTCCCGCGCGAACGGCAGCGCCTCGAACGCGGCCACCTGCCCCGCGGTCATCGGGCCGCCCTGCACCGCCAGCGTGCGGACCGATTCGGCCGACAGCCGCCCGTAGTAGCCGGGCTCGCTGGCGCACAAGTACCGTTTCGCCGCGACGTGCAGCCGCACCGGCTCGGTGACAGCCGCGCCGAACCACTGGCTCAGCCACTGCGCGCCCGCGTCGCCGTGCCGGCTATCCGGTTCCTGACGCAGGTGACCGACGTCATGCAGCAGAGCCGCGGCCACCAGAGGCCGCCCACCCACCTCCCCTGCCCCCTTCATGGCCGCCTCGGCCAGCGCGCCGGCTTGCCGCATATGGATGCCGATCGTCACCGGCTCGCCCAGGTAGTCTCGCGCCCCAGGCCCGTCGAACAGCTCCGCGATGGCCTTGATTCCTGTCATGATTCCTCCTTCAGCTCGTGGTTCCCCGACCGTCTGAGCACGGCCAGGGGTGCTAGCCAGGCCGTCTAGGTCCGCGTAACAGCCCTGCAGGCGGCGCCCCGGAGAGCCCGGCGAGTCTCGCGCAGGAACCCGAAGCTAGCGGCGACCTCGAGCACCATGCCGGGTTCGGTCGGCACGTCGCGCAGCAGCACGAAACCCCAGCGCAGCACGGCGTCCAGGGCCCGCAGCCATACCGCCGGGAAACGCAGCTTACGTCCGCCGATCACCAGCTCAAGCGCCTCATACCCGTCGGCTCGGCGCCGATCCCCGTCGGTCAAGGTGATACCTCCATGGGCGTGCTCCCCGGTGCCGGAAACTTCCGAGCGTTCAAAGTTGGCTATACAAGTTGCAAGATGACTATACTTTTTAGCGTGGCATCCCGGCAACGAGTAATCATCGTCGGCGGCGGCGTGCTGGGCACCATGCACGCGGTGGCGGCGCGGCGGCGCGGCTTCGAGGTTGTTCACCTGGAACGAGAAGCCGAGGCCCGCGGGGCTAGCGTGAGGAACTTCGGCCTGGTCTGGGTGAGCGGCCGCAAGGCCGGCCCGGAACTCGGGCTCGCGCTGCGGGCCCGCGAGCTGTGGCAGGAGCTGGGCGCCGAGGTGCCTGGCCTGGGCTTCCGGGCCGCCGGCTCGCTCACGCTGGCCGCCGATGACGCCGAACTCGGCTTGCTCAAGGAGGCGGCGGCGCTGCCGGACGCGCCGCGCCGCGGGTTCGAGCTGCTCGATTCCGGTGCCGTCCGCGCCGTCAACCCGGCGCTGCGCGGCGAGTTCGCGGGCGGCCTGCTGTGCCGCCTCGATGCGATCGTGGAGCCGCGGCAGGTGCTGCCCGCGCTGCGCGGCTATCTCGCTACCGACGCCTACCAGTGGCTTCCCGGGCGGGAGGTTACCGAGGTCGCGCCCAACGCGGTGCGCGATCACACGGGCACCTGGCACCGCGGTGACCTGGTGGTCCTGTGCACCGGGGCGGCCCACACCGGGGTGGCCGGCCGGTATCTGGCAGGGGGCGGGGCGGCCGCGGTGCGCCGGGTCCGGCTGCAGATGATGCAGACCGCACCGCTGGCCGAACGGATCACCACGGCGCTGGCCGACGGCGATTCGCTGCGCTACTACCCCGCCTATAACCTGCCGGGGCAGGGGCAGCTCACGCCGCAGTCCGCCGCCGCTGCGCGGGCGCGGGCGCAGCTGCTGCTGGTCCAGCGGGCCGATGGCGGGCTCACCATCGGAGACACGCACGAATACGCCGAGCCGTTCGCGTTCGACGTGGACGAAGACGCCTACGATCACCTGCGCGCCCGGGCGCAGACGCTGCTCGGCGTGCCCGTCCCGCGGATACAGCGCCGCTGGGCCGGCGTCTACAGCGAAGTCGACCCGGCGGTGGCCGGCCCCGCGCTCTACCACCGGTCCGAGGTCGAGCCCGGAGTGATTCTGGTCACCGGGCCAGGCGGGCGCGGCATGACATGTTCCCCGGCGATCGCGGAGGAGGCGTTCACATGACCCGTATCACGGTGGCCTGCCTGGACATGGCCGGCACGACGGTGGCCGACGACGGCACGGTGATGGAGGCGTTCACCGCGGCTATCACCGAGCAGAACCTGTCCGAGGCGGCGTACCAGCAGGCCATGACCGACGTGCGGTCGAGCATGGGCCAGTCCAAGATCGACGTGTTCCGGCGGATCCTGGGCGACGAAGCGAGCGCGCGGAAGGCCAACGAGGCGTTCGAGGACCGCTATGCGGCTGCCGTTGGACGCGGCGCGATCTCGGCCGTACCAGGCGCCGAGGACACGATCCTGCGGCTGCGCGACGCCGGCGTCCGGGTCTGCCTGGCCACCGGTTTCTCCCCCGTCACCAGGGACGCCATCATCGACGTGCTTGCCTGGGGCGGCCTGATCGACCTGGCCCTCTCCCCCGCCGACGCGGGCCGTGGCCGTCCCTGGCCCGACCTGCCGCTGACCGCGCTGCTGAAGCTGCGCGGCGGCGCCGTCAGCGAGCTGGCGGTAGCCGGCGATACGAGCAGCGACATCGAGTCCGGGCTGCGGGCCGGGGCCGCGATTGTCGTCGGCGTGCTGACCGGCGAAAGCTCCCGCGCCGACCTTGAACAGGCGGGCGCGCCCATCATCCTGGATACGATCGCGGGCATCCTTCCGCATATCGATTCTTCCTTGGCCTGACGGCACCCTATTCCGCGGGTTAACCCAGCTGGCCGGCGACGGCTGACGCCTGAAGCCAGCTGACCGGCCCGCCTCATGCGGCAGGTCGGCCAGCCGGCTCTGGCGCGTCTGGCTCCCGGGTCAGCTGGCGGTCGGCCGAGGAACGACGTGCACCGCTTCTGGCGGCAGCGTCACCGAAACCGACGTGCCCGGAGCCAGTGCGGCCGCCTCGACGCTCGACTTGTCGATCCGGACAGCGACATCCGTGGAGAGCTGGACCCCGACCCGGGTCACCGAGCCGAGGAAGGTCCGGGTGGTCACGATCCCGTTTCCGTGCTCCGTGAGCTCCATCTTCAGCCCTTCCGGCCGCACCAGCACGTCGACGGCGTTGCCGTCGACCGCGTCGGGGCCCTGGCCACGGACCGGCACATTGGTGCCGAGTACCAGGACCGTCCCGCCGGCTTGCAGCTCGCCGGGGATCCGGTTCATGACGCCGACAAACTCGGCCACGAACGGAGTCGCCGGGTCCGAATACAGCTCGTCGGGAGCGGCGATCTGCTCCAGCTTGCCCTGCCGCATGACGCCGACCCTGTCGGCCATCGACAGGGCCTCCTCCTGGTCGTGGGTGACGAACAGGGTGGTGGTGCCGAGCTGCTGCTGCAGAAGGCGGATCTGCTCTCGCAGTTGCTGGCGCACCTTGGCGTCCAGGGCGGACAGCGGCTCGTCGAGCAGGAGCACCCGGGGCTCGATGGCTAGCGCGCGGGCCAGCGCGACGCGCTGCTGCTGACCGCCGGATAGCTGGTGCGGGTACTGTACGGCCTGACTGGCCAGGCCGACCATGTCCAGCAGCCCGGCGGCGCGCTTGCGGCGCTCCCCGGCGCCCATTTTGCGCATCCGCAGGCCGAAGGCCACGTTGTCGAGTGCCGACATGTTCGGGAACAGGCTGTAGCTCTGGAACACCATGCCCATGTCCCTCCGGGAAGAGTGGACCGACGAAATGTCCTTGCCGTCAATCAGGACCGAGCCGGCGTCCGCGAACTCGAAGCCGGCCACGATGCGCAGGGCGGTCGTCTTGCCGCAGCCCGAGGGACCAAGTAGCGCGACGAGCTCGCCGGGTGCCATCTCAATCGACAGCCCGTCCAGGGCCCGGGTGGCCCCGAATATACGGGTCAGGTTCTCCAGCAGCACGCTCGTTCCGCTACTGCCGTCGGCCAGCCCGATACCAGCCGCCGTCGTGGCGGCGTTCGCGCCGGTGTTGGCGGTCATAACTCTCCCCCAGCTGTTTCTTGACGTGCGGCGGTAAACAACGTGACCGAGCCGCCGCCGCGCTTGCGCGACCGCCGGGTTCCGATCACCGTGATGGCCATCAGGACCAGCCAGGTCACGAACAGCGAGAGCAGCGAGGCCGCGACCGAGACCTGACCGCTGG
>Ga0302324_100009876_pt1 | contig 19871 bp, 12 predicted proteins | sample Palsa_T0_1_FD_201949 | JGI IMG/M metagenome (GOLD analysis project Ga0302324, IMG submission 201949) | Peat permafrost microbial communities from Stordalen Mire near Abisko, Sweden - Palsa_T0_1 | ecosystem: Environmental > Terrestrial > Soil > Palsa > Peat permafrost | place: Sweden: Abisko...
AGGAGTGCCGAGAGTCAGCGCGCCACTGCCGGCCTGTACCAGCAGGGCATCCGCGTGGCCATGATAACCGCCGATGCACTTGACGATTTTTTCGCGGCCCGTGGCGGCGCGGGCGAGGCGGATGGCGCTCATCACCGCTTCGGTGCCGCTGTTGACGAACCGCAACATTTCGATCGACGGCATGGCCGCGATGATTTCGCCGGCCAGGTGGGTTTCCAATTCCGTGGGCGCGCCGTAGCTGGTCCCGCGCCCGATTGCCTTGGCCAGGCTGGCGACGACGCGGTCGTTGGCGTGGCCGACAATCAGTGGGCCGTAACTGCCCACATAGTCGATGTAGGAATTCCCATCCACATCCGTGACAAGGCAGCCGCGCGCTTCTTTGATGAAGATGGGGGTTCCACCCACCGCCTTGAAGGCTCGCACCGGAGACGAAACACCGCCGGGCATTACCCGGCAGGCCTTGTCGAAGGCGGCCTGGGAATGGGTGTAAGAGGGTTCAGCTTTGTTGGGCATGGGCGTGAGTCAGCTCCGATCTTACGAATCGATCCGGCTTTGAACAATCCGCCGAAGCGCCTGGGTCAGATTGCGTAGCGCCAGATGGGAATTTTTTCCCAGCCGAATCATCGCGGGAATCTGGCTGGGATGGAGCGCCAAATTCGCGGCGATGCGTGCGGGCCGGGGACGGCCCGTCTCGTTAATCCAATTGATCATGTCGGGGGGGACGGCCTCGTCCGCTGAATCGCTGATGGCTCGAATATGCAGCATTGGAATACCGGCTGATTCGGCCAATTTCCGCACAAGGCTTCCCTCCATATCCACCGCATCGCAGCCGGTGTCACGAAATAATCGCTCCTTCTCGGCAATCGAGGCGATCAGATGATCGGAGGTATGAATCTTCCCGGCGTGGAATGGCAGATCGTTCCAGGGTGAATTTGCCGATGTTTCAACGATGACATCGCCAACCGACAGGCGCGGATTCAGTCCCCCGGCCAGACCGGCCAGAACAATCCCGTTGAATTTGCCAAACAGTTCAGCGTTCAGCCGTCCGGCTTTGATTCCAATTGTTTGCAAAGAGAGGCCGGCGGAGGGGATGTATCCATCAAGCTCGGCTGCGATGGCCCGTTTTTCCATCGCTAACGCCGTCAGGATTAACCAATTAAGGGACTTCACGGGGCCGTTCATGGGGGCATTGTAACCCAACGGCCAGTGCGGTTATGCTTGGATATCTATGGGTGTGCCAGTATCCCAAATGTGGACGGTCGCGAGCTATGTCTTGCGGCAGAAGATTTCCGGCCGGAAGCGGTATCCGCTGGTTCTGATGCTTGAACCGCTGTTTCGCTGCAACCTGGCGTGCGCGGGCTGCGGCAAGATTCAATACCCGGCCCATGTTTTGAAGAAAAACCTTACGCCGGAGCAATGCTTCAAGGCGGCCGAGGAATGCGGAGCGCCCATGGTCAGTATTCCCGGCGGTGAGCCGCTGCTGCATCCGCAGATCGACCAGATCGTCGCGGGCCTCGTGCAGCGGAAGAAATATATTTATCTTTGCACCAATGCCCTGCTGCTCAAGGAGAAGATCGACCTATTCAAGCCGAGCAAGTATCTCACGTTCAGCGTTCACATGGACGGGCAGAAGGAGCATCACGATTTTTCGGTTTGCCGCGAAGGCGGGTTTGATATCGCCCTGGAAGGGATTCGCGAGGCCGTCAAACGCGGCTTCCGTGTGACGACCAATACCACGCTCTTCGACGGGACCGATCCCAACAGCGTCCGGGCGTTCTTCGATGAAATGATGGAACTGGGCGTCGAGGGAATGATGCTCTCGCCCGGTTACAGCTATGACAAGGCCCCCGATCAGCAGCATTTCCTGGGCCGCGCCCGTACCCGGCGGCTCTTCGGCGCGATCCTCAGCAATCGCAAAAAACGCTGGAAATTCAACCAGAGTCCGCTCTTCCTCGAATTCCTCATGGGCAAGCGGCATTACAAATGCACTCCGTGGGGAATGCCGACGTACAACATCTTCGGCTGGCAGAAGCCGTGCTATCTGCTTCAGGATGGATACTGTGATTCCTTCGCCGAGCTGATCGAAACCACGGAGTGGGAGCGCTACGGCACCGAAAGCGGGAACCGCAAATGCGCCAACTGCATGGTGCATAGCGGCTACGAGGCCAGCGCGGTGGACGATACGTTCGGTTCGCTCGCCGGCATCTTCCGCGCGGCCAAGGCGACGCTGTTTGGCGGAACGTATGCCGATGATGCTGCTATGGAACTGCTCAAGCAGCCGACGGCTCCAGCCCAGGATCAGATCGTTCCGCTGACGATAAAAAATTCGCAGCGGGAAATGGAAACGGTTTAACCCCTCCGATATGCCGCAGGAAACCAAAGCACGGCCATTCAACGCCGACGACGCCGAAACCGTTCCCGGCTTCGCGCACGAGAACCTCGAAGGCCAGATTCCATCCCTTGCCACTGACGATGAGATCCGCGCCGCTCTGGAAAAGGCGTTCGACTATCGCGGCGACGTGACGATCACCCGCAAGGACGGAACCGCGATCGAGGGGTACATCTTCGATCGGCGCAGCAACGGCAAAACCCTGGCCGATTGCTCTGTCCGCCTGTTTCCCAAGGACCGCGACGAGAAGATCTCCATCGCCTACAGCGATATCGCCGGTCTTGTTTTCACGGGCAAGGACACGGCCGCCGGCAAGAGCTTCGAGACCTGGGTGAAGAAATATCGCGAGAAAAAAGCCGCTGGCGAAAAGAACATCCAGCTGGAACCGGAAAAATTGGAATAAATCTTCGGGCGGATTTTGGGGGATTAATAAACCAGAACGAACGCCACCTCTCCGCCGTTTTGATTGTAGTGCTTGGCGAAATCTCCCTGATAGCTGATTTGAATGCTTGAAAAACGTCCCATGGTCACGCCGACGCCGAGGGTTGGGGTCCAATAGTTGGGAACCGCCGCGTGGCGGAGGAAATTGGAGTAGGCGACGCCGCCATCGACAAAAAATGGTGTTCCGGGGAATTGGTAGCCGGCTTCAAGGCCGTCCTTGAGAATCCACTGGTCGATGTCGGTGTCAAATCCATATCCGTCAACATCCACCGACACATTGCCCGTGTAGCTGATCTGGTCGCCCAGAGTGAGAGTGAGACCGTCGAGATGAAGCGCGAGGCTGCTGGTTCCACCGCCGCCGACCAGGACGCCGCCGGCGGCCTGATCGTAGCTAGCGGAGAGACCGGCGAAGGCCCAGGGAGCGACCTGCCAACTGAGGCCGTTGCCGTGGTTATTGATGAAGGTGATGGGGAGGGCGACTTCTTCGGCGACCGTGTAGGCTTCGCTGTCCGCGGTGTTGCGATAGGCGACGGTTGTTCCAAAGGAGAGCGCGACGTGGCTGCCGAATCGGACCCCCGAATCGATGGTCACATCGGCCCAGCTTCCGTTGAGATCGTCGGCCCGGCTTGAGCCGCCCACCGCGGCCAGTCCGATGTATGCTCCATCCGAGTAGCTTCTGTAATCGGTCGGCTGCTGGTTCTGGATTCCAAACCGGGTGAAAACATCGTCCGCTATCAGGGCGGTCGATGCCTGCGGATTTCCGTCCAGTGTTGTCACGGGGGACAACTGGTCCATCGATTTCAGAAATTGGGCGTAGGCCTGATCGCCATCCTTTTTGATGAAATCGTGTATCTGGCTTTGCAGGTCACTTGCACTGGTCCCAACGAAGGTCGTCGTAAACCCGGTGGTGGGGAAGGTGAGAGTTGCCGTGGTCTGTGCGGCGTTTTCCGTGAAGAGGATGGCTCTGGGCACACCGCCCCAGCTCAGGGATGCGTTGAAGTTCTGGCCCGTCAGGAAGACGAAGGATGAATTCAATCCGATGAGATCGTCGGTCAGATGGATGATGTTTGGGCCGGTGTCGGCGACGGTAGTGCCGCCGGAACCCACCGCGATCAGATCGAAAAAATTGTCGGCTTTGGTCCGGTCTGCCAGCATCAGCAGAACGATCGTGGCTGATAGAACCAACCGATATCGCGGCGTGTACATGTTGGCCTCCCTGGTGTTCGCGTTTCATCATTCAGCCGGCCCGCTCCGCGGCGAGCAATCGGCGATACCGAGACAGCGCGGTGAGCGGAAAATAGAGGCGATACAGATGATATTTCAGGTAGAATACTTTTGGGAACCCCGTTCCCGTGAAGAATTCTTCCTCCCAATTGCCGTCGGCGGTTTGATGATCGATGAGCCATTCGATGGCTTTGCGCACGGCCGGATCTTTCGGCCCGACGGCGGCCATCAGGCCCATGGCGCCCCAGGCGGTTTGCGATGCGGTGCTGGGACCTTGTCCCTTGAGGGAGTGATCTTCGTAGGTCTGGCACGTTTCGCCGAAGCTGCCATCGGGCTTCTGGACGCTTCGCAGCCAGGCGGCGCCTCGCTGAATATAGCGTTTGGTCATGTCCTCGCCGACGGCGCGCAGGCCGGTCAAAACCTGCCAGGTTCCATAGATATAGTTGACGCCCCAGCGTCCCCACCACGCGCCGCAGGGGTCTTGATGTTTGCGAATGAACGCGATGGCCGGGGGCACGGCCGGATGGTTGATGCGGATTCCGCAGTGTCCCAGTCCCTCCAAAACCCGCCCGGCGATGTCGGGACAGCTTGGGTCCTGCATGGCGTTGTGGTCGGCGAAGGGGATTTTTTCCAGCAGCGGCCGATCGCAAGTCCGGTCGAACGCCGCCCAGCCGCCGTCATCATTCTGCATATTCAGCAGCCATTTGATTCCGCGCTCTTTCGCCGCCGCGGCTGTTTCGCCGCCCAACTGGCTCAGACACGCCAGCACGATGGCGGTGTCGTCCACATCCGGATAATGCGGATTGGAAAACTCAAAAAACCATCCCGACGGCTCAACCGGCGGGCAATTCGCCTGCCAATCGGCCGTCACCCGGCATTCTTTTTCCAGCAGCCATTGAATCCCCCGCCGGGCTGGCTCGGAATCCGGATCCAAACCCGCCTCCGCCAGCGCGTGCATGGCCAGGCTGGTGTCCCAAACCGGCGAAACGCACGGCTGAAGCCGGATGGTATCACCTTCCTCAATGTAGAAATCGCGTAAATTCTTGTGCGCTTTCACCACGCGGGGATCATCATCCGGATATCCCAGGGCGCGAAAGACAACCAACATATAAACCATCGGCGGAAAAATCGCGCCCAGACCTTCGGAGTTTTCCATCCGGGCCAGCAACCAGTTTTCCGCGGCCTTCATCGCCTTTTTGCGCAGGATGCCGATCGGCGATCGGTCATAAACTTTGAGGATCTGATCGATGCGAAGGAAAACGTCGCGCCAGGAGTGAGGCAAACCCCGGGGCGGCTCGGTGAGGCGGTTGGCCGCGACGGGATCGATGTACAACTCGGCCATCCCCAGGCTGTCCGGCAATTGGCGGACATAGCGCAGCGTCGTCACGAAGGAGAGCGGCAAAATCATCGTCCGCGTCCATGCCGAGACATGATACAGATTGAAGTAAAACCATTTGGGCAGAAAAACGATCTCCGGCGGAATGCTGGGGCAGGCGTGGTAGCTGATCTGGCCGAGGGCGGCGAAATAAAATTTGGTGAAGCTGTTGCACCGTTCGGCGCCGCCCCGCGCCAGAACGACCTCGCGCGCTCGGGCCATGTGCGGGGCATTGGCATCTTCGCCCATGAGCTTCAGGGCGAAATAGGCCTTGACGGTGCCGGATAGATCCGATGGGCCGCCGGGAAACAGGCTCCATCCCCCTTCGGAGTTTTGCAGATTTCGCAGGTAGTTGGCGATCTTCGGCAGCTCGGGATCGGTTTCCTGCTCGAGAATGAACTTGAGCAGCAGATACTCCGATTCCAGAATACTGTCGCCTTGAAGCTCGCCAACCCAGTATCCGGACGAATTTTGCAATCTGAGAAGAGCGTCCCGGGCGCTCCGCCAGGCGAAATCGAGCCTATCCGGCGATTCAGCCGGGAGTTCCAGCATGATGGGAAGGGTGGAAACGGTGGCGGAGGCCTTCATGTTGCCAAAAAGTACCTGCCGTGCGGTCAACGGGCAAGGGCGTTTTACACCAATGGCCATCCACAACCTTTGCCGATATGATCTGCGACTTACTAGGGCGCGCAGAACTTATGGAAAATAATTTTGCCGATTGGTTGGACCAGTTTAGGGACGATGGGTTCGAGCTTCATCAGCAATATCTGAATCCCGCATTTGTTAAAATGATGCGGGCGATCGGCTTTGAGCGGCGCTATGTTCGCGCGGAGGGGGCTTATCTCTTCGATGACGAGGGAAACAAATATCTGGACCTGCTCACCGGCTGGGGCGTTTTTGCCCTGGGTCGAAATCATCCGAAGATCAAATCCGTTCTGAAACAACTGCTGGATATGGATCGGCCTAATCTGGTGCGAATGGATTGCAGCGTGCTTTCGGGTCTCGCGGCCCAGGCGCTGGTGCGGCACGCGCCCGAGGGCTTGTCGCGGGTATTTTTCACCAACAGCGGGACCGAGACCGTCGAGGCGGCGCTGAAATTCGCCCGCTGCGCCACCGGCAGGCAGGACATCATCTTCTGCGATCACGCGTTCCACGGTCTGACGGCCGGATCGCTTTCGGTCAACGGCGATCAGTATTTTCAACAGGGATTTGGAGACTTGATCCCCGGCGGACGCCGGATTCCGTTTAACAATCTGCCCGCGCTGGAAAAAGAGTTGAGCACCCGCCAGGCCGCGGCGTTCATCGTCGAGCCGGTGCAGGGCAAAACCTGCGAAGTGGTTTCCGATGATTTTCTGATCGAGGCCCAGCGGTTATGCCATAAGTATGGAAGTCTCCTGATCGCCGACGAGGTGCAATGCGGCCTTGGTCGCACCGGCAAATGGTTTTGTTTTCAGCACTGGCCGGATGTCGTTCCGGATATCGTCTGTTGCGCGAAGGCGTTATCGGGTGGATACATGCCGGTGGGGGCCCTCATCACCACCCCGCGGATCATGGATTCTGTTTTCAGCTCGATGGAGCGGTGCGTTGTCCATTCCAATACGTTTGGCCAGAATGACCTGGCGATGGCGGCGGCGCTGGCGAGCCTGCATGTGATCGAAGAAGACAAGCTGGTGGAAAACGCCGCGGAAATGGGCCGCTATGTCATGGAAAAACTGCGGCCGATTGCCGAAGCATGCCCGTTCGTCTCGGATATTCGCGGAAAGGGCCTGATGTTTGGGCTGGATTTTGCCCGCCCGCAATCATCGCTGAAGCTGAAAATGGCCTGGGATATGCTCCATAAAATGAATTTTGGAGTCTTCGGGCAGATGATTATCATTCCCCTCATGAATCGCCATCGCATCCTCACGCAGGTGGCCGGATATCACACGGAAGTGATCAAGTTCCTTCCGCCGATGATCGTCACGAAAGAAGACATGGATTGGTTCCTTACCGCCATCGAAGATGTGCTGGCGGACGTTCAGCGTGTTCCGGGCGCGGCCTGGGACACGGTTTCCGGATTGGCCAAACGCGCTATGCTCGCCTGACATGGGTTTCGTTCAACGCCGGATTCTCAAATCGGTTCTTGCCGTCGTCAATCACCCCTGGATCACGCTGGGCGTGGTTTTTTTGACTCTCTCGGTTTGCGTCGCGGCGGCGATCTCGCGGCTGACGATTTCAACGGATCAGAACAAGCTTTTTTCATCCAAGCCCTGGTTCTTCCACGACTATCTGGAATTCATCAGCCGATTCCGCGAGAACGAAGCGATCTATATCATCATCGAGCCGGCGGATCCCGAATCCAATCCTCCGATTGCTCGATGGGCCGCCGTGGCCGATCGCGTGACCGAGCGGCTCGGCGGAATGAAGGAGGTCATCAGCGCTTCCTCGCGGATTCCCGTCGAGCAGCTCGGCCGTCAGGCGCTGCTGTTCGATGATCCCGCCAAGTTGCCGCGGGATATGGCCGGAGCGCAGGGACTGGCACAATTGGCGGCGGTCTGGGGCGCAAAGCCAAGCGGGCTGCTCGCGGCGCTGGGGCGAAATCCCATCGAGCGTTCGCTGGCGGGCGCGGGTCTGAGGCCGGACGAACAGACGGCGCAGTTCATCACCCATTTGGTCCAATCATGGGACCAGGCGATTCTCAATCCGCAAAAAAAACTGAGCGTTGGCGACGGTGTGACCGACTTTCGCGCCATCAACGCTGCTAATCCCGGCGAGCTTGGTTATTTCTACGAGCCGGATGAGACGGATCGTTCCCGCTATCGAATTCTCGTCCAGGTTTATCCCGTGCGGAAATTTGAGTCGCTGACCAGCGTTGCGCAAACGGTGGATGCCATCCGAAAGGCGGCGGTCGAGGCGGGAAGCGATTTCCCGGAATTTCACATCGGCGTTACCGGCCGACCCGTGCTGGAAGCCGATCAGATGCAAACCACGGATAAGGACTCACACCATGCGGAGGTGATCGCCCTGATTTTTGTTTTTATCGGAATGTCGCTGATGCTTCGGTCGATCTGGCTCGCGCTGGTGGCGGAAATGGCACTCGGAGTCGGCATCGGGTGGACCTTCGGATGGGCCACCGCGGCCATCGGGCAGCTGAATCTCCTCTCCCTGGTTTTTCTGATCGCCCTGATCGGCATCGGGATGGATTATCTGGTGCAGATTCTCACCCGCTATCGCCTGGAGGCGCGCAGATACAACCGCCCGAAGGCAATCTGGCTTCGCGTTTTCAAATATGTCGGGCCACCCGTCAACACGGCGTGCCTCGGCGCGGCCGGCGCATTCGTTGTCGCGGTCTTTACCGATTTCCGAGGCGCGGCCGAATTGGGCATGATCGCCGGACCCGGATTAATCCTTTGTCTACTGACAGGGTACACGGTGCTTCCCGCGATGTTGACCCTGTTCCCCGCGAAACTGAAGCCGCTTGAAGCCTCCCAGCGCTACAAGCCCGCGCGACGATCCGGCGCCGGCTGGCTGGCCCTTCCCGCGGTGTGGGTTGTTTTGCTTCTGGGGGGTAGCCAATATATGCCTCGAGCGCATTTTGATCCGGGGCTCATCAATCTCCAGGTGCCGAATCTCGAATCGGTGAAGCTCATCCGCACACTGCAAACGTGGGTCGCGGTGGTGCTTTCCAAAAATGTCGAGCAACTCCGGCAAGTCCGTGCGGCGGTTGAGCGTTCGCCGCTGGTGGCATCAACCGACAGCATTCTGAAGGCCCAGGACAATGCGAATTGGCTCCGCGAGCATGCCGCGGACGTTCCAAAGGTCGACTGGGCCGAACCGACGCCCGTCGCATCGGCTGATTTCTCGGAGATTTCCAGCCAGGCCCGTGCTCTATCGAAAATATTCAAAGGGAGGGCCGATTCCGTCGCGGTGTTTGAGAAATTCGCCGATGACCTGGACCGCCTGTCCGGATCCCCGGCCGAGGAGGCCGCGGCGCAACTCTCCAACTGGCAGCGGATTTTCGTCTCTGAGGTTCACGGACTTCTCGATCAGTTCAGTCCCGGGCCGTTCAACTTGTCCGCGCTGCCGGCGCAATTGCGGAGTCATTATGTCAGCAATGACGGGATTTATGCGCTCTATATTTATCCAACCAGGGATTTGTGGAACGATGCGGACCTGAACGCGTTTGAGAGTTCGGTCGAGTCTCTCGCCGCGACTGTGCCCGGCGCTCCGCATGTCACGGGGATTGCCTCGAACGTTTATCACACCACCGGTGCGATCCACCGCGCATTTTTCCAAACGACGGTTTATGCCCTGATCCTGATTTTCGCATTGGTGCTGCTGGATTTCCGCCGGCTCGGTCCGACGCTGGCGGCGATCAGCGTTCTGGCCATGGGTTTGCCGATGCTGGTCGCCCTCATGGGCTTGTCCGGGACAAGCTGGAACTTCGCGAATTTCTTCGGATTGCCGATCCTCATCGGAGCCGGGCATGAATACGGCGTATTCATGGTGCACCGCTACCTCGAAGCCAAAGAGCATCCACGCCGCGTTTGGCGGCGATGGGATGTCAGCGATCGCGCGCTTCTTCTGTGCGGGTACATCACTTCCATGAGCTTCGGGTTTTTCTGGCTGCTGGCCCAGCACCAGGGCCTTAAGAGTCTCGGATTGGTGATGGCGGTGGGAACGGCCTGCATCTATCTGGCTACAATCATGGTGCTGCGGCCGCTGCTGAAGTGGCGGCTGCAACCTCCAATTTAAAACTTATACGTTGCGCTGGCCAGAAGCTGGGGATAGGGATATCGCATGGTCGGCTGGAATTGGTCGAACGCGTTATCCCGCGGGATGCGGGCGATGTTGCCGAAGAGGTTGTAGAGTCCGAGTTGCAGGTCCAGACCTTTCCTCACTTCGCGCGAGGTCAGCACAATATTGGTGATGAAGGTGGGGTGAGTGACCACGTCGGCGTCGGAGTTCATGGGTCCGACAACCTGCGGCTCAATGGAGAGGAATGTGCGATTGTTCAGCACGGGTATCACGGTGGACATGCCGACGATCCACTGCGGTGAATGGGTCAGCCCGTCGCCATTGCGTTCGGCGCGATCGACGCTGCCATAGAGTCGGAAATCAGCGCCGCTTTTCCATTTTTTCTCCAGCTCGGCCTCGAGTCCACGCGCCACGTCGGTGCCGATGTTTTGATATTGCAGCGAGCCGTCCGACAGCGTGACATCATTGATCGCATTTTGAAGAGTCCAGACGTAACCGTCCAGCGTCGTGCGCCAGCCATCCTGGAACTGGTGGTCCCATGTCATTTCATAGGTGTCGCAGATTTCCTCATTGAGATTGGGGTTGGGTGTGTTTGTCCCCGGGCTGGCGTAGAACATTTCATAGATATTCGGCGGGCGGAAGGCGCGGCCGTAGAGAAGCTTGACGGTGTCTTCTTTTGACGGAGTCAACACCGCCGCGAACCGCGGGCTGACGCTTGTCCCCACGCGCTGTATCTGGTCAATCCGGCCTCCCACCGTCAGGTCCAGCCAATCCGTTAATTTGTCTTCCCCTTCCACAAACGTTCCGGCATCGTTGTACGAATTGCGGATGTTCAGGACGATCCCGGTGTTGCTTGTGAAATCTTCCTCATGAGTGCCAAGCGCCTGTGTTCCATTGGCGCCGGCGAGAAGATGAAAGTGCTGGGTCGCCTGCCAGTCGTAATCGATCTCTTCTCCAATCCAATTGTCGTATCCCGTGGTCGTATAGATGTCGTCCTGGGCGTCGTAGGCGTAATGCTGTTGGTAGTCGTAGTCGCCGTAATATGCCATCGCATGGATCTGCTGGTCGCTGGAAATATCATGATCGAATTTGAACGTGGCGTTGGTGCGCGCTTCCTGCATGCTGCCGGGGTTGAAGAACTCCGCGAGATAGGTGGCATCATCGTTGTCCTGATCCCTTTTTTCGGAGTCGAAGGTCGCGGAGAAATCACCTTTCTTGAATTTTAGAAATCCCGAATAGACGCCGGAGTAGTCGGAGTTCACGATATTGCCGAAGTTGTGCGCCGCGTCATCCGCCCCATCCACCTGAAGGTGATTGTCACCCTGCGAGGTGTAACCGCTGACATCGCCCATAATGTCCCATCCGTCATGGGTCTCGAAACCGAACAGGGCGTTGATCCGCCCCGTCCACTGGGTTCCGCCTTCGGTTTTAACCTGGACCCCGTCGATATCCGCGCCGTTCTTGGTGACGACGTTGACGACGGCGAAGACCGCATCCGCGCCATAGAGCGCTGAGCCGGGGCCGCGGATCACTTCGATCCGCTGGACCGCTTCCATCGGGACGACGAAATCCTGATCGAGGTGCGTTTGATCGTAAATCGTATCGCGGGTGGGGCGTCCGTCCACCAGGACGAGGATGCGGGAATTCCAATCATCGGGGAAAAGAAATCCGCTGACTCCGGCAAACCAATTGAGACCATCGGTGTTGAGATAGAATCCGCGTTGCGTGCGAAGCGCATCGGCCAGCGACTGATATCCGTACAGCTCGATATCCTGATCGGTGATGACGCTGACCGATGCCGCCGCTTCGCGCTGGGTTTGCTCTCTCTTTCCCGCCGCCACGACGATCGGCATATCTTTGTAAAGGTCCAATTCCGGCGCCTCGTCAGTCGGCAATGCGGTGGACGGCAGGCTTTCCACATCCGGTTCATTGAATTCCGTGAGTGTGGGCTGGGTCGCGGGCGCTTTGGATGGCAACGTCGTCGCGGCGCCCCACGCCGCCGCGGTCCACGCGGCTGCGAGGATCAGCACCACAGCCGGGATGTGCGGGCGCAGATCACGCATCAATTAACTCTTTTATGCGCGTGGCAATAAATTCCCGTGCCCGCGCTACCTCGCGCTCCAGGTCGGACAGCGCCGCCTGGGATTGGGACAATTCGTCATTCCTGCTCAGGTTCTCGAGCTCCGCGGCGAGACGGCAGATTTCTTCGGCGGAAACGTTGCCGGCGGCGCCTTTGATCTTGTGCGCCGTCGCCCCGGCGGCTTTGGCGTCTCCGTTTTGCAAACTCTGCGACAAATCGCGCACATAAGATTCGATCGTCGCGCCGAACGTTTCCAGAGCTTTCGCCGCCAGCTTTTTGTTTCCCATGCAGCGGCGGCGAAGCGCCTGAAAATTGACGGGCTGGCACTCGCTGGTGGCTCCAGGCTCCGAAGCTTTCTGGGGCTTTTGCGCTCCCGATGCGGCCGCGGCATTCAACCGGTTCCTGGGAATCACCGCCTGAATCGCCGTCAGCACTTCCTCCGCCGCGATCGGCTTGGTGACATAGCCATCCATGCCCGCCGCAAGGCAAAGCTCACGGTCCCCTTTGATCGCATTGGCGGTAAGAGCGATGATCGGAACGTGACGCGGCGGTTGCAACTGGCTTTCCAGCGAGCGGATCATCCGGGTCGCCTCCAGGCCATCCATTTCCGGCATCTGGCAATCCATGAGGATCGCGCCGAACTTGTCCCGCATCGCCGCGTCCACCGCTTCGCGGCCATTGACCGCCATCACGATTTTGCAACCGAAACGGGTGAGAATTTCCTCGGCGACCATGCGGTTGATCTCATGATCCTCGGCAAGCAGAACTTTCACGCCCAACAGCGGCGTCGAGCTGATTTCCAGATCGACCGCGGGCGCCTCGCGCGTCGCGTTTCGCGCCAGCAGGCCGGTGATGGCGTTGTAAAGATTCGACGGAAGCACGGGTTTGGAGAGGCACTGCGACAGCCCGATCCGCTGCATCTCCGCAGGCTTGATCGAATCCGTCAGGCTGCTCAATCCAATGACGGTGACATGATGAATCCGCGGATCGGATTTGATTTCCTCAACCAGTCGTTCCGCGCTTTGCCCCGACATGTGCATGTCGACGATGACGATGCGGTATGGATCGCCCTCGACTGACGCGCGCAGCATCTCTACTGCTTCCTTAGTATTCAAAGCGCCATCCGCCAGCACCGACCAGCTCAAAAGCTGGGCAAGAAGGCTTTGGCGATTCGACGCATTATCATCGACCACTAAAACGCGGAGTCCGTGCAGGTCCGCCGCCCGCGACTTGACCGCCGGGGCCGCGGCGCACTGCTGGAGACGGACCGTGAACCAGAACGTCGATCCCTGCTTCTCCACGCTGTTCACACCGATCTCGCCGCCCATCATCTCGACAATGCGCTGCGAAATCGCCAGCCCCAGCCCCGTGCCGCCGAACCGGCGCGTGGTTGATGCATCCACCTGGGAGAATGATTTGAACAGGCGATGCAGGCGGTCCTTGGGAATCCCCATCCCCGTATCGCGAACCTCCACTTTCACGCGGTGACCATTTGCGTCCTGCCCGGCGGAAGTGACGGTTACGGCGACCTCTCCGCGTTCGGTAAACTTGATGGCGTTGTTGACCAGATTGACGATGACCTGGCGCAATCTCACCGGATCGCCGCGAACCCGTCCGGGAACCTGCGGATCGATGGAGCAGAAAAGTTCCAGTCCCTTCTTCTGAGCGCGATCGCCGAACATCTGCGTGACCCCTTCGACGGCCTCGCAAAGATCGAAATCAACGGAGTCAAGCTCCAGCTTGCCGGCTTCGATCTTGGAAAAATCCAGGGTGTCATTGATCAGCTCCAGGAGCGAATGCGCCGAAACCTTGGCCACGTCGCAGTAGCGTCGCTGCTGCGGGGTTGCGGACGTCGCCATGAGCAGATCCACCATGCCGATGACGCCGTTGAGCGGCGTCCGCAGCTCGTGGGACATGTTGGCGAGGAACATGCTCTTGGCGCGGTTGGCTTCCTCCGCCGCCAGAAGCGCTTGTTCGAGATCGCTGGTGCGCTGTTTAACCTGATCCTGCAGGGTTTCGGTGAATCCCCGCAGCTTTCGATCCCGCTCCATCAGCGCCAGGCGCATCCCCTCGAACGAACGAGCGAGATTTCCAATCTCGTCTTTGTGGATGTCGTTGATGGAGTCGGTGAAATCACCCTGCGTGATGGACTCGCTCGCCTTCGCCAGGGTCTGCAGTCGCCGCAGCCAGCTTCCGAGGGTAAAAAACAATATGAATGCACCGACGCCCGCTGCGCCGAGAGTGACCCCAAGGGTCATCTGGCTCTGCCGCCATTCGGCCTGACGGGTGGATTCGGTTGAAAGGCCCACGACGATTTTTCCGACGGTGCCCAGTCGCGTTGCCGGGAGGTGCGGGTCGCTGGCCTCCGGCTCCAGGCCGCCGGTGAAATCATCCTTGTCCACCATCTCATCGACCGAGTGCTCCGCCAGCACGCAGAGCATTGGGTTCAACTTGCCCTTCTGGAACGCATCCCAAAGTTGCGGGTCGCGAACGGCGACAACCAGCGGAGTGGTTTTCGTCCCATAGGCCGCGATAAACTGTATTTGAGGATCGCGGAGAAAGCTGTTGGCCAGGCGCGACAGTTCCTTCGTGTCCTGCACGTTCATCGCCAGTTCGGCGGTGCGCGCCAGTCCCAGCGCGACGGAATCCGCGGAGCGGCGCTCTTCCAGTTCGATCTGGTGGCGCATCTGCAGGATGCTCGCCGCCGCCGACAGCGCCAGCGCCAGCACGGTGATCCCCAGCGAAATGCCGGTCACTTTCGCGCGAAGGCTCATTCGTGAAAGGGTTTTCTTTGTCATTTAATTCTCCGCACGAAAAATGTATTTCGCCCTGCCGAGCAGGGCATCGCTGATCTGAATGTTCAGTTGGTCGGCGACCACCAGGTTGATCGCGATCTGGTATTGGTCGGGTGGTTGCGACCTTTGCACCGACTGCCTGTTTTGCTTGAGCCTGGCGATCAATTCGGTTGTCTGCGTCGCCTGGGATTCGGGATCCACGCCCACCCCCAGCAGCGCGCCCGCCCTGACGAACGCCGGCGAAAATCCCCACACCGGGACTTTGTTTCGCAGCGACGCCACCAGCAGCTCCTGCACCGCCGCCACGTCATAAAGTTTGAAGTCCGCGCTGGTCCACACCACGTCGACATTTTTTCCCATCAGCGCGTCGATCGCCGCCGCCACGTTGGCATAATCGTTGACGGCAACCGCCTCCACCCGCCAGCCGCTGGGCAACTTGTCCTGCAGGGTCTGCAAAACCTGGCGACCGCCGGCCGTATCGGATCGGTAAAGCGTTCCAACGACCTTCGCGGATGGCAACGCTTCGGAAATAAGCTTGAACTGTTCGGACTCCGCCACTTCCATGGTGACGCCCCAACACTGCGTGCCTTTGAGCAGGCCGGCTTCGGCGGGGTTGGAGACCATGCAATAAACCAGCAGGATTCCTTCGGGAAGCTGATTATGCAGCCAGGTCGCCGCCGGAGTTCCGATCGCCACCACGGTGTCGGTCGTCGAGATGGCCGAGCCGATCCCGGCATCCGCCAGGTCCTTGACCAGGACGCTCCGCACTTTGCATTGCGGGGATTCCAAGCGCTGGGTGAACGTGGCCTCAGCCTGTTGGTAGGGGGCGGCATCCGATGAGCGGACAATCACCACATCCGCGGCCGCCCGCGGGGCCGAGGCCAGCAGGCCCAGCAGGCCCAGCAGGCCCAGCAGGCACGCCCAGATTCTCGATCCACCGGTATGAGCGCATCCACGCATGGCAATTCGCTTGTGTCAATTGCAACGATTCTGCGCAATTTATCGGTTAGATCGTCTGTATCGTTTATGCGTGATGATGAGAGCCGATGGGTTGGCGAATTCCAATAACAACGACGGATTTGATTGAATACCCCATGAAGGAATTGAAATGCGGACGTGCCGCGCGTGCTATGCCGCGAAGGTGTCGGCGGGCGGCAATGTCTCGGGAAGGTTTCGGCCGGATTGGACCGTGTTTCTACCGGTCCGCTTGGCGACATATAGGGCCGAATCCGCTTCCGCCAGAAGGTCCGCGCAACAGAGCATTTCCCCTCGGCGGCAGGCGATGCCGGCGCTGAGCGTCGTTTTCAACGCCTGACCCAGGTAGTTGAATTCCCTGGCGGCGATCGCGGCGCGGCAACGGTTGGCGCACAACTCCGCCTCCACGGTCGTTTGAAATGGAAGGATAATCATGAATTCCTCACCGCCGATCCGGCACACCGCATCCGACGTTCGCACGCAACTGGTCAGCGTCTCCGCGACCTCGCGCAGCACCAGGTCGCCGGCCGAATGACCGTGCGTGTCATTCACGCGCTTGAAGTGATCGATATCCAGAATCATCACGGACAGGGGGCGCTGGTAGCGATCGCTCAGCGTCCATTGCTCCTCAAGGCGGCGCATCGCTTCGCGACGGTTATACAGCCCCGTCAGATCATCGGTGATCGCGAGATTCTCCAGCCGATGGTTCAGGCTCATCAATTGCTCGGTCAATTGGCGCGAGCCCATGCTCTCGCGGAACGATTGCTCATAAATCGCCGACGCGCGCAGGCCGGAGCGCAAGCGGGCCATCAATTCCACTTCCTCAAACGGCTTGGCGAGAAAATCGTCCACGCCCGCATCAAATGCCCGCGCCAATTCCTCCTTCGACGCGTGCACCGTCAGCATGATGAAATGAACATGATTGCCCTTGGTTTCCTCCCGCACCCGCCGGCATAGTTCCAGGCCATCCATCCGCGGCATTTCCCAGTCCGAGATGATCAATTGCGGACGGTGCTCCTTGATCGATTCCAGCGCCAGCGCCGGATCGTCGAAGCTCGCGACATCGAAGCCATGATCGTTCAGAAAATCCGTAATCATCGATCGCGTCACGAAATCGTCATCCACAACCACAACCCGATGCGGTGCCTTCAACTCCGCCGGCGCTCCCGCGGAACTCGCCTCGGCGAGTTTTTTCGACTCGCGCGAACGTTCCCGCTCGTCATCCGTGAACCGCTCCCGGATGGTGATGAATTGTTTTTCCATTTTTACGAACGCTTCCACCACATCCGGATCAAAATGCAGGCCCCGCTGCTGAAGAATCAATTCCTTGGCCTGTGCGTGGCTCAGGGCGTCCCGATAAACGCGGCGGCTGGTCAGCGCATCATAAACATCCGCGATCGTCACGATTCGCGCCGCCAGCGGAATCTGGTCTCCCCTCAATCCCTCCGGATAGCCCCGGCCATCCCACCGCTCGTGATGAGACAAAGCGATGTCCCGCGCCATCTGCAGGAATCGAACGTTGGGAAACCTCTTGTGAGAGGCGTCCAGCGTCTGAGCGCCGATCTGCGCGTGCGTCCGCATGATCGCCATTTCATCGAGGCTGAGCTTGCCCGGCTTCAAGAGAATGCTGTCCGGGATCGCCACCTTGCCAATGTCGTGAAGCGGGCTGGTCTGATGGATCAGCCGGATGAATTCCGGATCCACCATCCCGCGATGTTTATCGCCGGTTGACAGGTGCTGGGCGATCAGCCGGGCGTAGCTCTGCACGCGCTCGATGTGCGCTCCGGTCTCCGGGTCCCGGCTCTCCGAAAGCTTGGCGAGCGCGAACATCGTCAGATCGCGCGTCTCCAGGCTCAATATCCGCTCCGCCGTTTTCAGGCTGACGATCAATTCCTCCGAATTCAGCGGCTTCACCAGAAACGCGTCCGCGCCCGCGTGCAATCCTTCAATCTTTCGCTGGCCCCCATCCCGGCTGGTCAGCATGATAATATAGATGTATCCCGCAAAATCGTTGTCGCGAATGGCATGGCACAGCTCCACGCCGTTCATCGTGGGCATTTCCCAGTCGGTGATGACGATGTGAATCTCACCGCCCCGCAGCTTTTCCAGGGCTTCCTGACCGTCGCGGGCGCGGTCCACCTCATATCCCATTTCGTCCAGGACACCGTCTAAAATCTGCAGGGATAAATCATCGTCATCGACGATCAAAATACGCATAATATCGCTTCTCTACACCCATCGGAGTGATAGGCCGGTATGTTTAGGGTCGCTTTCCTGGATTCCCCAATCCCCCACATCACGTCCGAGAATCCATCAGGGCAGGCATATTCACGCCACAAATCGATATTTTTGCGATTATTGGTTGGCCCAACGCCCAAACCCGATCAATAATCCCATGGATGCCCGGGAGACTCGTTATATTGGAGGACCTGGAAGCCCGCAGGTTGCTCTCGTCGTTCACCCCTGCGCAGATCGAAACCGCTTACGGATTCAATCAAATCACGTTCGACGGCGGCTCCGTTCAGGGAAACGGGGCGGGTCAAACCATCGCTCTCATCGAGGTTGACAACGATCTCACACTCACGCAGGACCTGACCAATTTCGATACCGCTTACGGCCTGAACGATCCCGGGAACGGCTGGTCGCTCTCCGTCGTCGGGCAAAGCGGCGGCGCGCCGCCGGCGACAGCCGCCACCAGCGACAATTTGCTGGAAACCGCGCTCGACGTCGAATGGGCCCACGCCATCGCTCCAGCGGCAAACATCGTCGTGGTCGAAGCGAACCGCGATGTGGACAAATCGCTTGATGCGGCCGTGAACTACGCCACGTCTCTCAGCGCCGTTTCCGTCGTGTCGATCAGTTATGTCCGCGACGAGGACAATTCCGTCGATCTTGCTGAGAATTCCGTATTCACGACTCCGGCCAATCATCAGGGCATCACCTTCGTCGCCGCCTCGGGCGACGGAGGCACCGTCACCTACCCATCGGCTTCTCCCAACGTCGTCGCGGTCGGGGGCACCAGCCTGGTCCTCAATGCCGATAATACCTACAACAGCGAATCCTCATGGAACGATTCTTATGGACTCACCGGCGGCGGAACCAGCTACGATGAAACCGAACCGGCGTATCAAATGGGCGTCCAGAACACCGGTTTTCGCACCACCCCCGATGTCGCGTACGATGCCGATCCTGCCACTGGGTTCAACATTTACGTCAATGGAGGCACGTCGCCGGTCGTGGTTGCCGGCACCAGCGCCGGCGCTCCCCAGTGGGCCGCCCTCTTCGCCATCGCCGATCAGGGACGTGCGCTCGACGGCCTGGGAACGCTCGACGGCCCCAGCCAGACCCTGCCGATGTTGTACGACCTCGTCGGCACTCCGTTGTACAACCAGGCTTTCAACGACGTCACCGTCGGTTACGACGCCGGCCCCGGTTACGATGAGGCAACCGGTCTGGGTTCGCCGCGGGCCAATGTCCTGGTTCCATACCTCGTGCCCGAGCCGGCGACGTTGACCATGGCGTTGCTCGCCGGCACAGCTTTTCTCAAGCGTCCTCGCCGACGCGCCACTTCGTAACCCGGATTTACCGCGAGCCCAGACATGCCGAGGGATGCGTTCAACATTGTTTTTATTCAGCCGTCGGGATTTCCTCACGGGGGTGTGTATCTGGATTTGGCCAGGTTGTTGCAGTTTTCGCTGGAATCGCTCGGGCACGAAGTGGAAGTGAATTTCAACCTGTTCTCGCCGAACCGGATCAACATCGTGCTGGGCTATCATATGTTGGCCAACGTCGAATTGCTTCGAGGCCTGCGATGGATTCCGTATCAACTCGAGCAACTCGATGTTCATAATGACA
>Ga0302324_100009877_pt1 | contig 19870 bp, 18 predicted proteins | sample Palsa_T0_1_FD_201949 | JGI IMG/M metagenome (GOLD analysis project Ga0302324, IMG submission 201949) | Peat permafrost microbial communities from Stordalen Mire near Abisko, Sweden - Palsa_T0_1 | ecosystem: Environmental > Terrestrial > Soil > Palsa > Peat permafrost | place: Sweden: Abisko...
TGCAACATTCGTGTCTCGGAGGTCGATTCGAACCGGCTAACGTGAAAGGTTCCAAAGTGAGAATCGTCTAATAATATTTCCTTCACGGTTCGCTTTTCGTTCGCTATACTGGCGCACATGGCCATGACGCGCAGGCAAAAGGAAGTTTTGGATTTCATCGGCGGCTTCGTGCAGCGTAACGGTTACTCTCCTTCGTTCGAGGAAATCGCCCGCGGCTTGAAGCTCAGCTCGCTTGCAACGGTGCACAAGCATGTCAACAACCTGCAAAACAAAGGTCTGCTGCAGCGCGCTCACAACCGCAGCCGCTCGATCGATGTCCTACCTGCAAAGAACAAAGCTCGTGGCGAACGCCTGCCGTTGCTCGGCCGCATCGCCGCCGGCCAGCCGGTGGAATCCGTCGCCACTTCGGAAAGCATTTCCCTCTCTGACATCACCGGCAATCGCGAGGTCTACGCCTTGCAGGTCCGGGGCGAGTCCATGCGGGATGAACACATTGTCGACGGCGATTACGTCATCGTCGAAAGCACGCAGACAGCGCGCCAGGGCGAGATTATCGTCGCGCTGGTCGACGGCTCGGAGACCACATTGAAGCGCTATTACCGCGAAGGCGACCGTATTCGCCTGCAGCCGTCCAACGCCGAGATGGATCCCATCTACGTCCCGGCCGCCGCCGTTGCCATCCAGGGCCGCGTCCTCGGCATGCTGCGCCGCTACTGAGTTTTTCTCCCTGCACGAAAAAAAGTCCGCCATCGGCGGACTCTTTTTCATTTGCTAAAAAGAAAAATCTAAGGAAAAAATTTGAGGAAAATATTTACTTGACGACTGCAGCCGCTGCTTCCGCGCCGATGACGCGCGAGACGGTCTTCTCAATCGTCTCTTTCGGCACATAACCCACAATCTGGTCGGCCACCTTGCCGCCCTTGAAGAACAGCAACGCGGGAATGCCGCGAATGCCGTAGCGCATCGGCGTCGACGAGTTATGGTCGACATCCATCTTCATCACTTTGAGCTTGCCCGCATACTGCTGCGCAACTTCGTCCACCACCGGCGCTAGCGCCTTGCAGGGACCGCACCAGCCCGCCCAGAAATCCACCAATACTGGCGTCGTGGATTGCAATACCTCTGTCTCGAAGGTCGCGTCACTTACGTCAGCCACAGAATGCCCCATGTTTCCTCCTGAAATGCCCGGAACGCTGGAGTATCCAGCCCGGGTTCCGGCTGCAATTGCAGTCCGGAGCTTTGCTGCCACTCTATATGATGCTGGGCTGTGGCAAAGGTCGCATTTCGCAGAATTGGGCTCACTGAACGGAATGGGAAATGAAAAAGCGCCCGGACCTCGAAAGGTCAACGGGCGCTAGAGCAGCCCTCCCCCAGAACTGCCCACGGGAGGAATGTAGGTCGAAACTGTCGAGTGTGCAAGCGAACTTAGGTAACTTTCAGTTCTTTTTGGAGCCGAATTTAATTACTTAAGTAGTAATAGGGCTCTAACCCTAATTAACTTAGTAAGCTCCTGACGCTACCACTGCCGGCTGCTGTCCCATTTTGTTTGAAAGTAACCGCACCTGGACCTTGCGTTCTTTTGCCCGGGCGCCCGCTTTGTTCGACTTGGCCTGATCCTTGCCGAGGCCGATTAGATAGAAGTTATGCGGAGCGATGTTGTACTTTGTCGCCAGGTATTGGACCACCGCCTGAGCGCGCCTTTCGCTCAACTGGTAGTTGTAGTCCGCGCTGCCAACAGAATCGGTGGCGCCCGTAATCTCCAATAGATAACCGCGCGAAGTTGCCACCTGCGTGCCCACCTGATCCAGCTCTTTCTTGCCCTGCGGCGTTAGCACGTCTTTGCCGAAACCGAAGAAAACCGACACATCGGCAAGGGTTTTGTAATTATCCAAGCCCACAACCGCGCCCTCGAGGGTGTTGGCGCGATTGACCGCGTCCTGCGCTGTCGCCTGCGCTCGCGTCGCTGAGTTGCTGGCTGACGTCGCGTTCTGGTTCGCCTGGTCGGCAGCGCCCTGCGCATGCGCAATCCCGGCTTCGGTCCGGCCCTTCACGTCTTGCAGATTGCGGTTGTTTTCTGCAGTCGCGTCGTCCAATTCATTCGTCTTCTGGGCGAGGGGCGCGGTCTGGCTGCGAACGTAATTCTTGCTCGTGCACCCCGTGAGCAGAGCCAGTGCTGTGCTCGACAAGAGTGCGGCGGTCAGAAATGCTGACTTGGATACGGACGGCATGGAGCGTTTCACCTTTTCCCCTTCGCGACCCGTTTTACACGCAGGTCGACAGCTTGAGTAATAGCAAATGGCGAACCAAACCCCTGGCAGTCACTAACTCGCAGAAATTCATCAAGTTACATAGAATCGGTGAGCTTAACAGAGAGCATGGTAACGTAAAAATTACCCTTTCGTGGTAGCAGGCCGCGCATATTCGCGCTCTCACCCCCAATCTCCTACACTGGCCAAATTGCACAGTTGCGGCGCCGGGAAGCGTCAAATAGACCTTGGAATTAGAGGACAAAATCCGGACCCTCCCCGCCAAGCCAGGGGTGTATCTCTACAAGAATCCTGAAGGCGAGGTCATCTACGTCGGCAAGGCGAAAAACCTGCGCTCGCGCGTCCGTTCTTACCTTCTAGAAGCCTCGCAGGCGAATGCAAAAACCGGCTCGCTCATGCGCGAGGCCGTCGATGTCGACTACATCCTCGTCGCCAACGAACACGAAGCTCTTGCCCTGGAAAACAATCTCATCAAGCAGCGCAAGCCGCGCTTTAACATCCTGCTGCGCGATGACAAGACCTACCCCTACATCAAGCTGACGATGAAAGACCGCTATCCCAAGGTTCTCGTCACGCGACGCCTGCGCAAGGACGGCAGCCTGTATTACGGTCCGTACTTCCCTGGCAATCTGGCCCATCGCATCGTCGACCTGATCCACCGGACTTTTCTGCTGCCGAGTTGCAAGCTCGATCTATCGCGCTACTACGCGCGGCCGTGCCTGCAGTACTACATCAAGCGCTGCCTCGGCCCCTGCGTTGAAAACCTGACGACGCCGGAGATCTTCCGCGAAGCTGTCCGCGACACGCAGATGCTGCTCGACGGCCACCAGGGCGATCTGCGCAAATCCCTCGAGACGAGAATGAACAACGCCGCCAACGCGGAGCAGTTTGAACTGGCCGCAAAATATCGCGACATGATTGTTACCGCCGAGCAGTTGATGGAAAAGCAGCGCATGGCTTCGTCCGACAACGACGACGCCGAGGTCTTCGGCTATCACTACGAACGCGGCATGCTTGCGGTCAACCTCTTCCACATGCGCGGCGGCAAGATCGTCGACCGCCGCGAATTCTTCTGGGAGGAGCTGCCGGAATTTCCCGCCGAAGATGACGCCGCGGAATCCCTCCCGACCCCTGAATCGAATCCAGACGGCCAGTTTCTCGCCGGCGCCTTTTTCTCTTCCCTGCTCAAGCAGCTCTATCTGGACCAGAATTACGTCGCCCGTACCGTATATGTGCCGGTGGATTTCGCCGACCGTGTCGCGCTCTCAGATCTGCTGACCGAACACACGCGCCGCAAGGTAGAGATTCTCGTCCCGCAGCGCGGCGACAAGCGATCGCTCGTCGACCTGGCCGCGCAAAACGCATTGCAGTCCTACAACCAGCGCTTCCGCGTACTGCAACCCTCCGGCAAAACAATCGCGGCCTCGCTGGAGGAAGCACTCACCCTGCCCGCGCCACCCCAGCGCATCGAGTGCTTCGACATCTCGCACACTCAGGGCGCAGAAACCGTCGCCTCCATGGTCGTCTGGGAGAACGGCGCGATGAACAAAAGCGCGTATCGCAAATTTAAAATCCGCACCGTCGAAGGCGTTGACGATTTTGCCGCGATGCGCGAAGTCATCCAACGCCGTTATGCGCGCGTCAAGAATGAGGAGCATGCAATGCCCAGCCTCATCCTCGTCGACGGCGGTCTCGGCCAACTCCACGCCGCGGCTGGCGCGCTGGAGGATTTAGGTTTCACAACGCAGCCGCTGGCGTCCATCGCCAAGCGCGAGGAAGTGATTTACGTCTACGGCCAGGAAGATGAGCCAGTGGTCCTCGATCGCCGCTCGCCGGTGCTGCATCTCGTGCAGCGCATCCGCGACGAGAGTCACCGCTTCGCGATTACTTATCACCGCAAGCGCAGAGAAATCCGCGACCGCGAAAGTGATTTACTCGAAGTGCCCGGAGTTGGCCCGAACACGCGCACCCGGCTGGTGCAGCATTTCGGCAGCGTACGCGGCGTGAAGGAAGCAAGCCTGGAAGCATTGCGCTCGCTCGTCCCGCCAAAAATGGCCTCAGCCATCTTTGACTACTTCCACCCGCAGACCCCCGGCGCCGAGTAGGCGGACTTGCTTTGCATATCAAGACCTGCGCCGGACAATCTCCTCATACACAGTTACATATTGTTTGGCGGCCTCGGCCCACGAGAAATTCTGCGCCATGCCATTTCGCATCAACTTCTGCCACGCCTTCTTGTCGCCGAACATGCCAATCGCGGTCATGATGGCGTCATAGAAACTCTTCGGCGTGACGCCCGCGAACTTGAAGCCGGTTCCCTTGCCCGTCGCCGGATTCCATTCCTGGATGGTGTCGTCCAGCCCGCCCGTCGCGCGAACCACTGGCACCGTCCCGTACTTCAGCGAATAAATCTGATTCAGTCCGCACGGCTCCCAACGAGAAGGCATCAGGAACATATCCGCACCCGCCTCAATCTTGTGCGCCAGCGTGTTGTCGTACGCAATCTTGACCGAAATTTTTGTCGGATACTTCGCCTGCATCGCGCGAAACATCTCTTCGTAAATCCGCTCACCCGTCCCCAGCACAACCAACGCGATGTCCTGCGCCGCCAGGCTGTCAATCATGGCAGCAAGAATGTCGAAGCCCTTCTGCGTAACGAAGCGCGACACGATACCCAGCACCGGCGTTGCATCCGGAATATTGTCCAGCGCAAAGGCATGCAGAAGGTCACGGCGACACTCCTTTTTCCCGCTCAGATCTTTCGGCGTGAAATGCGCGGCGATATATTTGTCCGTCGCCGGGTCCCACTCCTCGTAATCGACGCCGTTCAGAATGCCAACCAAGTCGGCGCCGCGACGCTGCAATACTGTCTCGAGCCCATCGCCAAACTCCGGCGTTTTGATCTCCTCCGCATAGCGCGGACTGACCGCGTTGACCATGTCCGCGTAGACAATGCCGCCCTTGAGGCTGTTGAACAGGTCGTAAAACTCAACCGAGTTGACATTGAAAATATCCCACGGCAGCAGCAGCTGCGGGATCGTCGAAGAGGGAAATCTCCCCTGATAGCCGGCATTGTGAATCGTCAGCAGGCTCGGCACCTTGCGCAGCAGTGGATCAAAAAAGTAGCTGACGCGCAGCAGTATGGTCAGCAAGCTCGTCGGCCAATCGTGAACATGAAAGACGTCGGGCACGCCAAGTTGCTTGCTCGCCTCCAGCACTACGCGGGAGAAAGCGCCAAAGCGCTCCGCGCTGTCTGCGTAATCGCCGCGCGCATCGCCGTAAATCCCATCGCGGTTGCCGAACAGCTCAGGAATGTCGACGAGGTAAATCTGCACACCGTCATGCACGCCTGCGTCCAGCACCGCAGCGAAACGATTGTAAGAAGGAAACGGTACGGTGATGCTTGCCAGCGCGATCTTCGGGTCTTTGAAATAGGAGTCGACCTGCTTGTAGCGCGGCATGTAAACCGTAATTTTGTGTCCCTGCCGAACCAGTTCGCGCGGCAGCGCGGAGACGACGTCGGCAAGACCGCCCGTCTTGGCATAGGGCGCGCATTCAGACGCGGCGAAAACGATGTGCATTGCAGGGTGCTCCTTTTCGATCCTGACTGGAGGCGGAGGTTAGTCTACAGTCTTGTCAGATTGGATGCATGGCACACCACAACCAGACCGGCGCTAAGCGATCCAAGGCCCCGCTCGGCCAGAATTTTCTCTCCGACCACAGCGCCGTCCGCCGGATCGTCGACGCGCTCGGTGACATCCGCGATCGCCTTGTCATCGAGATTGGCCCTGGCCAGGGCGTGCTCACGGAATTGCTGGAGCCGCGCAGCGGCCAACTCGTCGCTATTGAATTGGATCGCGACTTGGCGCCGGCGCTGACCCAGCAATACGCAGCACACACGAATGTAGAAATCATCGAGGAGGATGTTCTCCGCGCGGACCTGACAAAGCTCGTTCATGACCGCACCCCGGGCGCCCGCGCCATCGTCGTCGGCAATTTGCCGTACTACATCACGTCGGACATTCTTCTGCACCTGATCGACCACGCCGCCGCGATAGATTTCGCCGTCGTCATGATGCAGCGCGAAGTCGCCGAACGCGTTGCCGCGCCGCCAGGGTCGAGCGACTACGGTCTGCTCTCCGCAACCGTACAGCTCGCCGCGTCAGCGACATCACTTTTCACACTGCCGCCCAGCGCATTCACGCCGCCGCCGCAGGTTTATTCCAGCGTGCTGCAACTCAAAATGCGTCCGCGATACGAAGAGTTAGAAATCGAGCGCGCTCCATTCGAAGCGTTCCTGAAGAAATGCTTCGCGCAAAAGCGCAAGACGCTGGGAAAGAATCTCCGCGTCGCCGGATACGACCCGACCCGCATCGCACCCGCCCTGGAAGCTGCGCAGATTGCGCACGACGCGCGCGCCGAGGTGGTCACGCTCGACAAAATGGCGCTGCTGTACCGCTCGATCACAAACTAGCCGCGGTATACAAAATGAAATCGGCCCGCCTGAGAAAGCGGACCAATTCTCGACTACTTATGACCGCCTCCGCCTTCCGAGTGCGATCCACCCGAGGACGGCGGCGCACTGTAATGCGGGGGCGACGGCGGCGGCGCTGAATGTGGCGATGGCGCAGGCCGGTTGTAGCCACTGCCGCCGTGCCACGCTGTACCAGTGCCGTGCTGCGGCGCAGCCACTGCGTGATTCGGCACAGTCGTTCCCGACGCCGAACCCGTACGCGTTGGACTGGGTCGTTTCTCTCCCGGCGGCAACGGTTTGAGCGGAGCCACCGTGTGCCCGGCAATCGTCACCGGCGTCGGATTCCACCCACGCGGCACCGGCTTGCCAGGTATCGGTACGAACGGATGCTCCTTCGTCAAGCCAACTGGATTGATGCGATGCTGCGGCGGCAGGGGATGCCAAATCGGCCGCGGCGGCCGATGCCACCAACCCGGCGGGTTGTACCAGACGCTGATCGGCGACCAGATCCCGACGCCGCAACCACCGCCTACCCAGCCCCATCCGAAATTCGAAAAGTAGTTCCAATAGCCGCAGTGATACGGCGCCCATCCCCAGGGATAGGCCGAGATCCACGAATATCCCCACGGATACCAAGCCCAGTAGCCAGCATCGAACGGGTCCCAGTTCGCGTCATAGCCATACGGCTGCCAGACCTGGCCGTAGCCCGGCACGTCATAAAAGCTGCCATAAGCATCGAGATCGTCCCAGCCCGCCGCATCGCCGCCTGTCTGCACGCCAGTGCTGCGCGCGGCCGCATCGTTCAAATATTGATCGCGCTCTTCGTTCCAGGCGTCATATGGCTCCGAGGGCGTTCCGGACGCAAGCATGTATCGCGCCGGATCCTGCTCATCGAGGCTCAGCGTCTCGTCGGTATTCACCTGGACTTTGTAATCTGTGCCGTGCGTCACGCGCACCGCGCCATCGCTAACCGCAAGCTGCTGCGGCTGCGCCGCAAGGTTGATGCGAAAGCTTCCGCTCTGCACAGGAGTGACGGTCAGTCCAGCCGACGAAACCGTAAACGAATCTCCAGCTGCGGGACGCAATTCAAAATACCCCTCGCCCGAGAGCAGCGACACCGCCGTGACCAGCGAACCCGGCGCGTCGCCGCCAAGCTCGTCGACTTGAAATTGCGAGCCCGGGACCAGGCGCGCGATGCTGCCGTCCTCAAACTGGATTTCCGCGCGACCATCGCCGCCGGTCTGCACCACCGAGCCTTCTACGAGAGGCATGTTCGCAACGGCCTGGTCGAACTGCGCCTGCCCGCCACTCTGAATCTGCACCTGCCCCTGCACAAAACTCAAACGCAGCACTCGACCATGCCGTTGCGGCGGAGCAGGTTGATCCGGCGGCGCATTCTGCATCTGCGCCTGGTCAGGCGGCAGAGAGGAGCTGTCAGTCTGAATGTTGCTTTGCGCCCTCGCCTGCACCGCAGCCGCGATCAGCAACACGGCTAATCCGGCCCACAACACGACTTTCAGGATGGAATAGGAGGACTTCTGACGACAGCAGTCGGGAGTATTGTCGTGCGCGCGATGCTTCATGGTTCTCTCCAACTTTGTACAGACGCGTTATTCAGCGAAAAAGTTACGGTGACTGTTTCTAATTTCTACCTCCGTACTCCTCAAGCTTTCGATGAAGCACAGCGCACGCTCGCTTCACTGGGATGAGGAGTGCAGAATAGATGACGCATCCCGCTGGACATGGCTCATCACCTCGGGGTTGTCGACAAGTTGCTGCAGAATCGGCGCAATAATTTCCGGATAGCTGGCCTGGTGATTCTTCAGGCTCTCCTTATAGGTCACCATGTCGGCATCGAGTCCCATGCGATGAAACCGGACGTCCGATTCAAAGCGCTGTCCCACCTGCAACGTCGCGCCAATGCCGAGAAAATTGTCCACCATCGCGGTCATTCGCTTATCTTCGGTGAAGTTCAGGGTCGCGGTCCCGGTACCATCCGGCCCGGCATAGCTCAGAGTTTTATGGCCGGTGAAGGCGACCTTGCGCTTTGCTTCGAAGTTGCCCTTGAAGAAATGGAGCGCCCGCGCCTGCGCAAACCATTCCTCCGTCACGTTGGCCGGCAGGTGAAAGGATATTTCCGAAGCAGCGATGTCAGTCGCACCGAGCGCCTGATATTTTCCTTCCCCGGTTTCGCCCAGATCGATGCGGTAATGGACCGGCGTCTCAGCTGGAAAGTCGTATTCGAAAGTGATGCGAGCCGGGACAGCCTGCGACCGTGCTGGCAATCCGGCAGTCAGAACGAGAGCAGCCGTGCAGGACAGCAACAGCCAGCCGCGTTCGCGCATTGCACGCCTCCATTAGCCGCGAGCGCCGGCCATCTGGCGGTTCGCGGTTTCAGCGTGATGATGATGACAGATTGCGATCGCCAATGCATCTGCCGCGTCCGGCTGGCTCGGCGGCTCCGCCATTTCCAGCAAACGCGCCACCATGAACTGCACTTGTTCTTTCTGCGCCAGTCCATACCCGACGACAGCGGACTTGATAGCCAGAGGCGCGTACTCCGCGATCGGCAGCCCCGCGCTCGCTGCGGCCAGCAGCGCGACTCCGCGCACCTGTCCCAGCTTCAGCGCGGACTTGGCATTCGCCGCGTAGAACACCTCTTCGATGGCCACAACTTCCGGCGCCGTTTCGATTAAAAGCTGCGTCAGCTGCGCATAAAGCAGCGTCAGCCGATGCGGCAGCGTAAATTTCTTCGACAGGTGAATCGCGCCAAAGCAGAGCGGCACCAGCTGGTAGCGCTGCGGCGTCTCCACCACGTCAATCACTCCGTAGCCGGTGTATTCTGTTCCGCAATCGATGCCGAAGACGCGCATGGTTGCGGCAAGTGTAGCAAGCGTACACACTGTGGGGGACGAAATCGGCGCGCCCACGGGGTAACATCTGGATACCTGAGACTGGGCAGAACGGAGCCGTCATGACCCTACCGAAGACTCGCAACACGACTGGAAATATTTTTGCGATCACATCCCTCGCGGTGATGCTGGCAATCGCAGCGCACGCGCAGGACGTCGTCACCATCGATCCCGCGCTCGCGCAAAAACATCTCACCCACAAGGTGGAGGCGAAATATCCCGCGGACGCACTCGCCGACCAGGTTCAGGGAACGGTGGGGCTGCGGCTCTCGATCGACACCACCGGCCACGTCACGGATGCGGAAGTAACCTCGGGGCCGGAAGCATTACGACAGGCCGCGATCGATGCGGTACGGCAGTGGGTTTACCAGCCGTTCGCCATCGGAGGCAAACCGCTCGCCGCGGCAGCGGACGTCCGTGTCTCGTTCACACTTCCGCCGACCTCGGCAACCGCACCTCCAGCCGCGCCGCCAGCTGCGGCACCCGCAGCGGCAGTCATTGCTCCTCCGCCAGCCGCAGTCGCAGCAGCGCCGCCACCGGAATCTAAGCCGACGTTTGAATCGGCCGCAGGGCCCGCTGAGGCGACGGACGCACAGAGGCCAGCAGCAGAAACAAAGTCCACATTCGATTCAGCCGCAGGTGCAGCCCAGGCGTCTCCCGAGACAATGCCAGCCGTTGCGACGAAGCCGGCATTTGAATCAGCCTCCGGCCCATCTGATCCGCCGCCGCCGACGACGCGGCCGTCGCCATCGACGCAGGCCGCCGCTTCAAGCTCCGCATTTGAATCCGCAACGCCGCCGGCTGAAACCCCCGCGATGACCGAACCAACGCCAGCTGCGGCATCGGCCGCGCCGCCACCCGCTTCGCCAAAGCCAGCCTTTGAAGCGGCCGCGCCCGTCGAAGCCGCGCCGGCCGCAATTCCGCCTGCCGCAGAAGCAAACGCGCTCACACAACCAGCAGCGCCAGGCGACGCAGCCAGCGCAACTCCAGCCACGGACAGTTTCGCGCCTCTCTCCGATCAATGCCACAAGCTGATGGCTGCGCACGGCGAGGTCGATCAACTCGTCTCCGTCTGCGGCGAGATGGCTGCAGCGGCAGAGAACTTCCCGCCCGACAGCCACTACATCGAACGGCGCGCCGCCTACGTGTTCGACGCAGCCGCACTGCTGCGGGCCTGGAAATATCCTGAGGCTGAAGCCATGGCGAAACGCGCCGTGGGTGTTGTCGAAGAAGGTCACGACGACGTCACCGGAGCTAGCGCCGCCTACGCGGTCCTGGGAAACGCGCAGGCGCTGAACGGAAAATTAGCCGAGGCCGACAAGAGTCTCGACACCGCAGAGGCCCTCGAACGCAAAGCGCTGGACGCCGCGGCCGGTCACCCATCCCAGGCGACTTACTCCACGACTCTGCGGACGATTCTGCTCTTCCACGCCGAGACGCTGGATCGGATGGGCAACAAGCAGGCTGCAACAGCCAAGCGCGCGGAAGCCGCCTTGCTGCTGCCTGTGCCGAACAACTAGCGCGAGATGCCTTCCAGCGGACTGCTCGCCGTCGCGTAAAGTTTCTTCGGCATGCGCCCGGCAAGGTACGCCTGTCGTCCAGCGATGACGGCGTGCTGCATCGCCTCAGCCATGAGCACGGGGTCTTGTGCACCTGCAATTCCGGTGTTCATCAGGACAGCGTCCGCGCCCAGCTCCATCGCAATCGCCGCATCCGATGCGGTGCCAACCCCGGCGTCGACGATGAGCGGAACTTCCGTGATGCGCTCACGCAGAATCTGCAGGTTCGGAATATTCTGCAAACCTAGTCCGCTGCCAATCGGCGCGCCCAGCGGCATGACCGCGGCCGCACCCGCGTCGATCAGGCGCATCGCAACGACAATGTCGTCGGAGGTATACGGCAGAACAGTGAAGCCTTCCTTCACCAGCACGCGCGTAGCCTCGAGCGTCGCGGCAACGTCAGGATAAAGCGTCTGCTTGTCGCCGATAACTTCAATCTTCACCCAATCCGAAAGCCCGACTTCCCTGCCGAGCCTGGCCGCGCGAATTGCTTCATCGGCGGTGTAACAACCGGCAGTGTTGGGCAGCAAAAAGTAGCGCTGCGGATCGATAAAGTCGAGGAGCGACTCGCGCGAGCGATCGAGATTGACGCGTCGCACCGCGACCGTCACCATCTCTGCGCCGGAAGCTTCAAGCGCGCGCGCCGTTTCGGCGCCGTCTTTATATTTTCCCGTGCCGACGATCAGCCGCGACTGAAAAGCGCGGCCGGCAATAACGAGGGGCTGCATGTCTCTATTGTAAAGCGCAAGAGCAGCGCACGATTCCGCGTCATAAAAGCGTAAGGCCCGCGCGAACGCGGGCCTTGCCGGTGAACTGCTGTGATTGACCTGAGGCGTCCACACTCTACAAGTGGGCCTCGACGGATTTATGTGCAAGTACCGCCAGGTCTAGAGCGTGGCGCCCTAAGCCTCAGTCACCTCACGTTGGTTGCAACTTCTACAGTCTGATTTCATATATAGGATCATCCTCCTTTCCCGTGTACGCGCAGATTAGCGCCGACGCCGGCACGGGTCAAGCGGACTTTTTCCTCACTTGAAATACGCGTGGACGATATCAATTAAATCGTCTGCCAAGTCCTGCGATGCTTCTTTCGTACGACCTTGCAACAGGTGCAGTCGGATATGGTCCTCCAGCACCTCAGCCATCAAAGAATTGACGCCGCCGCGACAAGCCGCCAGCAGCATGAGGACATTCGCGCAGTCATCGCCCGCGGCCAGCGCGCGTTCGACGCCGTCAAGTTGCCCTCGAACCCGGCGGACGCGATTAAGAAGTTTGGTTTGCTCCCGCTCGGCGGAAGTGACGACGCTGAGTCTCTTTTCTGCGCACATATGGATACCCTATGGGGGTATAGTATATTGAACCAACTCTTGAGAAGCAATCTAATCCGCGGGGTGCACAGCTTCGTAACTCGTTCTGCGATTTGCTTGACCTGCCTGTAACAAGCACATCGTAAGGTAAAAGTTTTTGCAGCATGACAATTTCGACGCGACAACTCGTTGCCCCGAGCGCGCTGGCCTGCGCTCTACTGATCGGCTGCGGCTTCGCGCGTGCGCAAGACGTTCCGCCTCCAGTACCTGACGATGCCACTCCACAAACTCAGCCGCAGCCGCACCATATGCACGTCCCCACACCGAACACAGATGCCGCCTCCACCAGCGCCAGTGCGCACGAATCGCAGCCCGTCACGACCATGTTTCCCCACCCCGACTCCACCTGGTGGTGGGTCTCCGGCCAGGCCAACATCATCTTTCAGGGCTACCCCAGCTTCCACTCCGACTACGAAAGCACGAACAGCTTTCGCAGCGCCAGCGAATACAAAACTTCGCTCGTTGGCACGCTCTACCTCGGCGCGCGCGTCTATCACTCCACCCACACCAACACTGAATTTTTCTACGACGAAGAAAGCGCCGGCGGCCGCGGCCTCAGCCAGGCGTTAGGCCTGGCAGGCTTCACCAATCTGGACGTCGTCCGCAACCCGAGCCTCGGCCCGATCCCCTACATGGCGCGCGCGGAGCTGCATGAGACGATCGGCTTCGGCAGCGAACAGGAAGACGTCTCCGACGAACGCGGCCCGTTTTCTCTGGCCACCACAGCGCCGGTCCGCCGTTTGGAATTTCGCGTCGGAAAAATGAGCACTGTCGACACCTTCGACCTGAACGGCGTCGGCAGCGACAGCCACCTGCAGTTCAGCGACTGGACGGTCGACAACAACGGCGCCTACGACTACGCAGCTGACACCCGCGGCTACAGCTACGGCGCGGTTGCGGAATATCATGACAAGAATTGGTCCGCCCGCTACGGCTTGATGCTGATGCCCACCGTCGCGAACGGCATTGACCTGCAGTGGAACCTGCGCCTCGCGCGCGGCGAGCAGGCAGAAGAGGAAATCCGGCGCAGCATTCTTCGCGGACGAACCGGCACCGTGCGTCTTCTCCAGTTTTGGAATCACGCCAACATGGGCGACTATCGCACCGCGGTAAATCAATATCTCGCCGGCGAAACACGAGTGCCGGAAATCACGGCACACCCGCGACTTGTGTCCGTGAAATACGGTTTTGGCTTGAATGCTGAGCAGGAAGTTAGCGACCACATGCGCGTTTTCGGCCGTATTGGTTGGAATGAGGGCCAGCATGAGTCCTACGCCTATACCGAGGATGACGAGACATTTCTTGTCGGCGGCGATTATGACGGCTTCCAGTGGGGACGTCCGTCGGACAAGATCGGCCTCGCATTTGTAACCGACGCCATTAAGAAAGACCATCAGAAATATCTAGCCAATGGCGGCCTCGGCTTCATCCTCGGTGACGGCAAACTGAATTACGCGCGCGAAGACATCATCGAGTTCTATTACAACGTGCATGCGTGGAGGGGTCTGTACTTCGCGCTGCAGCAGTTTTATGTCGCGCATCCCGGATACAACCAGGATCGCGGAGCGGTCTACATCGGCGGCGTGCGCGCCCATGTAGATTTCTAGATTTACTTAACTGGAGCAGGCGGTTGCTGCGGCGGAGCGACGGTCAGAATCACTTCGTCCGGCTTCGCATAGTGCAGGTTCGTACGAATGCTCTCTTCAATCGATCCGCGATCGTGCTGCAGCCGGTCATTGTGCGACGCCAGCTTGGCGTTTTCTGTCTTCAACTGTTCAATCCGTGTAGCCAGCTCAATCGTTTGCTTACGTTTTGCCTCGTATGCCGTCAATCCATTCGCGCCGAAGACAACGTGATAACCAACCACGATCACCAGAAAGCCGACCGCGAACGTACCGAACTTCCGGCGACCTGTGTAAGCGAACTGAACCAGCCGCTCCCACAAGCCGAGGGTTTCCTCCGGCTCGGGCACCTGCGAATTGTTAGTAAGCAACACGATATCTTCTCGCCCCATCACTTCAGCGCATGACCCACTGCTGGGCAGCCGCGCTCAGTTTTTCTGATTGAGCCTGCTGGCGCGCCTCAGTATACACACGCACCACAGGTTCCGTTCCCGACAGCCTGTAGCAAACCCACGACCCGTCTTCGAAGATCAGCTTCAGTCCATCCGTCCGGACCACTTGCTTCACCTTGAGTCCTTCAAGGTCTACAGGATCTTTCTTAACCTTCTCAGTGAACTTTTCCTTGACCTCCGGCGTCAAGCGAAAGTTATCTCTTAATGGGTAGAAGGAACCTACTTTGGCAAATAGTTCCGTCAGCTGCTCGCCGAGAGATTTGCCACGCTTCGCCACCATCTCGGCAACCAGCAGCCCGGCGATGACGCCATCTTTCTCCGGGACATGCCCGCGAATCGTCAGCCCCGCGCTCTCTTCCCCGCCAATCGCGATCGCGTCTTTCAGGATCAACTCGCCGATGTATTTGAAGCCGACCGGCGTCTCGTACAGCTGGATCTTGTGATGGTCTGCCAGCGCATTGATCAGATTCGTAGTAGCCACAGACTTGGCGACGCCGTTGCGCCAACCGCGCGATTCCACAAGATAATCGAACAGCAGCGCAATAATGTAGTTCGGCTGAATGAACGTCCCGTCGCGATCAACGATGCCAAAGCGGTCCGCATCGCCGTCGGTCGCGAGCCCTAGCACCGCGCCCGTCTCCTTCATCCGGGATTTGCAATCGCCGAGCAGATGGTCGTCCGGCTCCGGCGCATGACCGCCGAAGAGAACGTCGCGATAATCGTGGACAGTGGAAACGTCAACGCCGTTCTTGCTGAGCAGGTCGCTGGTATAACCGCGCGCCGCACCCCAGAAAGGGTCAAAGACAAACTTGAGGTTTGCCTTCTTAATCGCTTGCAGATCGACAAGTTCAGCCAGCCGCTTCAAATAGTCCGGCTTGACGTCCAGCTGTTCATACTTCGCAGCCGTCCCGTCGCCCAGCGCGACAGGAGTGTCACCAAGCGACGCAATCTCCGCCTCAATCTTGTGCGTAACTTCGGGCAGCGCCGGCGCGCCGTCGGGCGTGGAGAACTTGATGCCGTTGTACTCCGGCGGATTATGCGACGCCGTAAAGTTGATCGACCCCGCCGCCTTGTGATGCGGAGTCGCAAACGCAATCGCCGGAGTTGGCGCAGCTTCCGTAATGACCAGCGGTGTAACGCCATGAGCGGCAAGAATCCGCGCCGCCTCAGCAACAAACGCCTCTCCCAGAAAGCGCGGGTCGCGGCCTACCAATAGAGTGTGCTTTCCCGGCTGCGACGCGATGTACTTGGCAATGCCAGTTACGGCGCGGCGAACATTCGGAAACGTGAACTCCTCGGCGACAACAGCGCGCCATCCCGATGTGCCAAATTTGATTTGCGTGGCCATGCAGATTTCTCCTGTCAACTCTGATGCGCAGAAGGAGCTACTATCTCCCGATGTGGATTTATAGATGACAGACGTGCGACTCGCAATCACGACCATGGCCAGCAACTTGGAAGCCCGCAGACTCGCACATGCGCTGGTTGAAGAAAAGCTGGCCGCCTGCGTGAATATTCTCCATGCCGCCGAGTCCGTTTACCGATGGCGCGGCGCAGTCCAAACCAGCCAGGAGTGGATGCTGCTGATCAAGACGACCGAAGCCCGTTTGCCTGCCGTGAAAACCCGGCTCATCGAGTTACATGCCTACGAATTGCCGGAATTTCTCGTCATAGCGCCCGATAGCGGCGACACGGCATATCTCGCCTGGATAGCGGACTCGGTTTGTGACTAATCACGCACCCCGCAGCTTTGTTATCCTAGGCCTTGCGCATGTGGATGTTGAATTTCATTTTGCTGGTTAGTCTGGGAGCACTGCTGTGGGCCGCGGTCAAAGTGGCAAGGCATGTTCGTCAGCATCGCAAGGCTTCCGCACCGGCAATTGAAAAACACGACAGCATGCCGCGCATGCACTAGGGGGACGAACATGGCACAGGCAGTCACCACAAATGTCAGCACGAATACAGCCACGCGCTCGGGCGCCTCAGTCTGGCTGTGGAAGGGCGCAATCGCGCTCGCTGGAAGCGTCTTTCTCGCACTCTGCTCGCACGTCACGCTGCCACTGCCGTGGACCCCGGTCCCGCTGAACCTGCAGCCATTCGGCGTTATCCTGCTGGCACTACTGCTCGGCCCCGGACTCGCGGCCACTACCGCCTCGCTTTATCTGTTCGAAGGCGCGGCCGGCGCACCAGTCTTTTCTCCCCACGGGCCCGGCGGAATTCTGCAGTTGGTTGGCCCTACTGCCGGATATTTGATCAGCTATCCCTTCGCCGCGTGGATCGCTGGCAAGCTCGCAGGCACTGACAATTCACTCCAGCCGAAATTTCTGCGGTCTAGGTCCGCAGCAGCCGCTGCCTACAGTCCGGCTTCCTTTCTGCGATTCCTTGGAGCCAGCGTAGTCGGCGACGCCGTCGTCCTCGTTGCCGGCACCGCATGGCTCGCGATCCTGACGCATGCCGCCGCACGCGCAGTCGTCACGGCCGCTCTGCTTCCCTTCCTGCCCGGCGATTTCCTGAAGTGCGTCGCAGCGGCAGCCATCGCAGCCGGATGGTTTGGATGGCACAGTCGCCGTGGTTAAAAGTTTTTCTCTCCAACCAGCCACTTTTCCGGCTGCCAATCATCCGTAATCCCGATGAAATTTTCTGCCACCCCCACCGCTCCCTGCGGAGCCACGTTATCTGAAGGAAGTACAAAGAAGTCCGCCATGCCAAAAAATGAAGTTCGACAGATTTCCATCGCGCACAGTCCAGACTCCGACGACGCGTTCATGTTCTACGGCCTCGCGACCAACAAGGTCCGCGTCCCCGGCCTGAAATTTACGCACACCTTGTGTGACATCGAGACTCTGAACCAGGAAGCTCGCCAGGGCGGCGGCAAATATGACGTCAGCGCGATTTCGTTCCACGCCTACCCATATCTGCAGGACGAGTACGCGTTGATGTCCTGCGGCGGCAGCGTCGGCGAGGATTACGGTCCGATGATCGTCGCCAACAAGCAGTTCAATCGCGACCAAATCAAGCGCGTCCGCATCGCCATCCCCGGAACGCTGACGACGGCTTATCTTGCGCTGAAAATTTTCGCGCCGGAGATCGAAACCACCGCCGTCCCCTTCGACAAAATCATCCCGCAAGTCCTCGCCGGCAAATTCGACGCGGGCCTCATCATCCACGAAGGCCAGCTAACCTACGCGCAAAGCGGCCTGCACAAGATCATCGACCTCGGCCGCTGGTGGCGCGAAGAGACCGGGCTGCCGCTGCCCCTCGGCGGCAACGCCATCAAGCGCAGCCTCGGCCATCCGCTGATGGAGACAGTCACCGAAGCCCTGCGCAAGAGCATCAAGCACGCACTCGCGCATCGCGACGAAGCACTCGAGTACGCGATGCAATTCGCACGCGACCTCGATCCGCAGCTGGCCAATCAGTTTGTCGGCATGTATGTGAATGAGCGCACGCTCGATTACGGCGAAGACGGCAAGGAAGCAATCCGCAAGCTGCTGGCCATGGGTTACGAGCGCGGCATCATTCCCGTCAAAGCCAACGTCGAATTCGTCGGCTAAGCTCCGGAAAGCGGCTAAACTCAAGCCATAGGCCCGGCCGTGCGCATACTGACCCGCTACATCCTGAATGAAGTGGTCTCCCATGCTCTGCTGGGCGGAGCGCTGTTCACGTTCCTGTTGTTCATGCGCGACCTCGGCCGCATTCTGGAGCTGGTCGTCCGCGACAGCGCGCCACTCCCCAGCGTTGCGCAGATTTTTCTCTTCACCCTGCCCAACACGCTTACCGTCACCATCCCGATGGCTGTACTCGTCGGCGTCCTTCTCGGCCTGAGCCGCATGGCCGCAGATAGCGAGATCACAGCCATGCGCGCGGCCGGACTCGGCGTCACAATGTTTGTTCGCGTGCTCGCGATTGTCGGCGTCACCGCTTGCGCGTTGAGCCTGTTCAACACACTGTGGCTCGCACCGCGCGCAACGGGAGCTCTGTTACGACTGGAAGACAGTCTCAAGAGTTCGCAGGCGAGCTTCGAAGTTCAGCCGCGGGTCTTCTATGAGGACTTCCATAATTATGTCCTCTACGTGCAGGACATCCGCGCCACCTCGGGTGTCGCCGCCTGGCGCAAAGTATTTCTGGCCGACCTGTCGCAGCCCGGCGAGCCGCGAGTCACCACCGCGCAGGAGGCAACAGTCATAAATTCCGCCAGCGACAGCGTGCAGATGCGCCTGCGCAACGGCGCAGAGCATGACACCGTCGAGAATGATCCCAACCAATACACCATCTCCACTTTCAACGAAAGCGAAGTACCCATCCAATTCCAATCGCAGGAGGACATGCGCCTCGGCCGGACCGACTCGCCGATTCTTGCCATGTCGACCGGCGAAGTTCTGCGCCGCTCGCACGGCCCCGATGGCCGCCTCTACGCGATTGAATTTCAGAAGCGGCTGTCCTATCCCTTCGCCTGCATCGTGCTGATGCTGGTCGGCGTCCCGCTGGGCATGTCGTCCAAGCGCGGCGGCAAGGGCGCAGGTTTTGTCCTGACGATCATTCTCGTCTTCGGCTACTACTTCCTCTCCTCAACGGGCATCGCGCTGTCGCGGCAAAACAAAATCGCACCATGGATCGGCGTCTGGGCCGCCAACATGATTTTCGGCGTTGCGGGTGCGCTCCTGTTGCGGCAGATGACCCGCGGGATGCTCACCATCGGCCCCATCACGGGCATGTTCCGCCGCAAGCAGCCAAGTGTCGACGCGAGGACTGCCGAACAGGAAGTGGAGCAGCGCGTCCGCGGACGCTCGCATCGCTTCCCTCTCATCCTCGACGAATATGTCCTGCGATCATTCCTGGGAAACTTCCTGCTGATCCTGTTTTCATTTGTCATGTTGCTGTTGCTATTCACATTCTTTGAGCTGCTCGGCGACATTATTCGTAACAAAATTCCGCTCGTCACGGTCGGAGAGTATCTGCTCGCGCTGATGCCATCGATGATCTACATCTGCACCCCGCTCGGCGTGCTGATCGCGGTGCTAAGCACATTCGGCGTGCTCAACCGGACAAGCGAATTGACCGCCATGAAAGCAACGGGCATCAGCCTATACCGCGTTGTCATGCCGGTCCTCGTCATCGCCGGCGTCCTGGCCATCGCGCTGTTTGCCTTCGACGACTTCTACCTGCCCTCCGCCAACCGTGCGCAGGAAGCCCTGCGCATGACCATCAAGGGCAAAC
>Ga0302324_100009881_pt1 | contig 19865 bp, 14 predicted proteins | sample Palsa_T0_1_FD_201949 | JGI IMG/M metagenome (GOLD analysis project Ga0302324, IMG submission 201949) | Peat permafrost microbial communities from Stordalen Mire near Abisko, Sweden - Palsa_T0_1 | ecosystem: Environmental > Terrestrial > Soil > Palsa > Peat permafrost | place: Sweden: Abisko...
TAATAGATCACCACGCTGCGGATCGACTCGCCTTTGTGCATCAAGTCGAAAGCATCGTTGATTTTCTCGAGCGGCATCGTATGCGTAATCAAATCGTCGATATTGATCTTCTTGTCCATGTACCAGTCCACGATACCCGGCACCTCTGTGCGGCCGCGCACGCCGCCGAAGGCCGATCCCTTCCACACTCGTCCGGTCACCAGCTGAAACGGGCGCGTCTGAATGGTCTTACCGGCGCCCGCGACGCCGATGATGACGGACACGCCCCAGCCGCGGTGGCAGCACTCGAGCGCCTGGCGCATGATGTCGACGTTGCCGATGCACTCGAAGCTGTAGTCCGCGCCGCCGTCCGTGAGGGCGACGAGGTGCGCGACCAGGTCGCCTTCGACTTCTTTGGGGTTCACGAAGTGGGTCATGCCGAATTTCTCGGCGAGTTGCTTGCGCCGCGGATTGATGTCGACGCCCACGATCTTGTTGGCGCCGACGAGGTGAGCGCCCTGGATCACGTTCAGGCCAATGCCGCCGAGCCCGAACACGACCACGTTGGCGCCCGGCTCGACCTTCGCGGTTTTCACCACGGCGCCGACGCCGGTGGTCACGCCGCAGCCGATGTAGCAAACCTTGTCGAACGGCGCATCTTCGCGGATCTTCGCGACCGCGATCTCGGGCATCACCGTGAAATTGGAGAACGTCGAGCACCCCATGTAGTGGTGGATCATCTCCTTGCCGATGTGAAACCGGCTGGTGCCGTCCGGCATGACGCCCTTGCCCTGCGTGGCCCGGATCTGAGTGCATAGATTGGTCTTCTGGGACAGGCAGGACTTGCACTGGCGACACTCCGGCGTGTAGAGCGGAATCACGTGGTCGCCTTTCTTGAGGGTCGTTACGCCGGGCCCTACATCGACGATGATGCCGGCGCCTTCGTGGCCGAGAATCACCGGAAACAGTCCTTCGGGGTCCGCGCCCGAACGGGTGAACTCATCGGTATGGCAAACGCCGGTTGCCTTGAGCTCGATCAACACTTCGCCGGCCTTCGGCCCGTCGAGATCGACCGTCACGATCTCCAGCGGCTTGCCGGCCGCGTAACAAATGGCAGCTTTGGTCTTCATAGTCTTAATCCTTTCAATCAGTTTAGCCGCGGACTGCGCAGCCGGTCCTCGCTCCGGTGGAGTCGAGCGGTCCTTGCGCAGGGGTTGCAGCATAACTCGCCAGGACTTGCGGGCGGTCCCCCAAATCGCAAGTCCCGTTCGCCGATGTGCAAATTGCATGCCGAAAAGACCGGCGACTCGCTGTGCACGCGCACCGCTCGCGACCCGCGGCGCGCACGCGCAATTCGCCTCAACGAGCGGCGCGCGACATCGCGGACCCTCAAGAAGTGAGTGACAAAGTGCCCCGCGACTCATCGAAGCGTAACAGTTTCGGTACAAAGGCCGGGAAGACGAGCGAAGCGCCGCCGTGATTGCAGAGTGGATGCGTGCCTCGGCTAGGGGCGTCCCATAGCCTCATGAACGGCGCACTCCCCCGAACCAGTGTAACGGGCCTGGGACACTTCGCCATGCGGTGCAATATCGCTGCGCCGCGGCCACGCGGTAACTTGCTGATTTTGAAGGGACTGGCGCTTTATCGACGAGAATGTTTTGCGATGCCCCCGGATGGCATAAGCATTGCTATTCCAAAACCATCCAAGGGCGGCGCGTCGCTGACTTGGGAGCCTGGTGGCGATGATTTGCGACCAGACAAATACAACCAGTATTGCGAAGGAGGGAGTTTTGCAGGCAAACGACACAGCAAAGAGTTCCGCTTTTTTCCGCAGGCACCCAGGAAGAGACCGTGTGCGCGCCGTTTTCGTGGCGGCGGCGAAAACGCTCAGACCCAAGCAGGAGAATTGAGATGAAATGGCTCAAAGCAAAAAGTCGAGTCAAGGTTATTGCCGTCGCAGCGCTCGTCACGACCTGTGGTGCAGCTCTCGCGGCAACGGATACGGAACAGTTTCAGCGCTTTAAAGACCCGAATCAGTGGGGAGCCCCCGCGGGCAACCTCAACTTGGATCGCTATAGCGCACTCAAGGACATCAACGCCGGCAACGTGAAGAGTCTGCAGATGGTGTGGTCGCAGTCGAGCGGCACCCTGCGCGGTCACGAAGGACAGCCGCTGGTGATCGAGGATGTCGGCGGCAAGCCGATGATGTTCATCGAGAGCGGCTGGCCCAACATCGTGCAGGCGCTCGACTTGAGCGATCCGGATCATCCGATCCAGGTATGGAGCTATACGAAGACCAGCGGCCGCGACGAATCGGCCGTGCCGCGCGCCTGTTGCGACACCGTCAATCGGGGATTGTCGTATGCAGACGGCAAGCTGGTGTTCGGCACGCTGGATGGCTATGTGATTGCCCTCGATGCCGCGACCGGCAAGCAAGACTGGGTGGTGAAGAGCGCCTACCCCGAGCACGGTGAAACCATCACGCCGGCGCCGATCATCGCCGCGGACAAGGTGTTCATCGGCTTCGGCGGCGATGAGTTCGCGGCGCGCGGGGCGGTCACGGCCTATAACCTGGCCGACGGCAAGGTAGCGTGGCATTGCTTTTCAAACGGCAGCGACAAGGATGTGTGTATGACGCCGAAAACCAATGCGAAGCATCCGGAGTACGGCAAAGCCGGCAAGGATCTCGGCATCAGCACTTATCCCGGCGATGAGTGGCAGCGAGGCGGGGGTGCGGCGTGGGGCTGGTATGCCTACGACCCGGACCTGCACATGGTGTACTACGGAACCGGCAACCCGGGCCTGTGGTCGCCGCAGTATCGCTGTGCCGAGCCGATCACCCAGGAGAACTGCAACAGCGGCAAGTTCGACAACAAGTGGTCCCTGAGCATCTTCGCCCGCAACATCGACACGGGCGAGGCGCAGTGGATCTACCAGATGACGCCGTTCGACCAGTGGGACTATGACGGCATCAACGAGGTGGTTCTGGTCGATATGAACGTCGACGGCAAGATGCACAAATGTCTGGTGCACTTCGATCGCAACGGCTTCGCCTATGTGCTCGACCGGACGGATGGCACGCTGCTGCGCGCCAACAAGTACGTGACTACGAACTGGGCCGAGAAGGTGGACATGAAGACGGGGCGGCCGGTGAAGGTCCCGGAGCACTCGCCGCTGAAGGTGGGCAACAATGTCCAAGCCTGCCCCTCGGCGATGGGCGGCAAGGACCAGCAACCGGTGGCGGTGGATCCGAACGATCCTGAGAATTTCTATGTGCCGACCAACAACTGGTGCATGGAACTCGAGCCTCAGGCGCGCTCGCACACCCAGCAGGGCACGGTCTACGTCTTCGCGAACGTGTACATGTATCCCGAGAAACCGGGGGTCACGGGCAAGTTCAAGAAGTTCAACGTGGTCACGGGCAAGACCGAGTGGGAAATTCCCGATCAGTACCCGAACTGGGGCGGAGCGTTGGTGACGGGCGGCGGGCTGGCCTTCTATGGAAGCCTCGGCGGCGATTTCCGAGCTGTCGATCGCTCGACCGGCAAGATTCTCTGGTCGCGCAAGCTGAGCTCGGGAATCATCGGCAACCCCATCACGTATTCCGTCAAGGGTAAGCAGTATGTGTCGATATGGTCGGGCATCGGTGGCTGGATTGGTCTCCCCGTTACGGCGGGACTCGATCTCAACGACAAGTTCGGCGCCATCGGAGCGACGGCCATGACGAAGGCCGCCGGCCTCAATCACATTCCGCAGGGCGGCACGCTGTTCACGTTCCGCATTGGCGACTCGACGCCGGACAGCCCGACGCAGGTGTCTACGGGTGCGTCCGCCGGTAACTAGCGGGGTCCCGTAGGTCTTCGAGTCGAGTGGAAAACAGATTGCCCGGTGCCGCAAGGCACCGGGCTTTTTTGTATATGCTATATCCATGCAGTGGGGGCCTCTGGTGTGAAACCTCCGGCGTTCATGAGAGTCTAGATAACAGGCTGGCGGCGTCGCGACGACGCTTCGAGGAGATCATATGAAATTCAAGACTGCGCGACTCATCTGCTCGTGCATCGCGGCCGCGACGATCGCAGGAAACGCCGCGCAGGCCGATGGACTCCGGTCGCTCACCGTGTGCGCGGATCCGGGCAACATGCCGCTGTCGAGCCGCCAGGGCGAGGGGTTCGAGAACAAGATCGCCGAGGTCATCGGCAAAGCGCTCGGCACGGGCGTGCAGTATTACTGGCGACCCTCGATCGAGCGCGGCCTCATGCGCACGACCTTGAGCGAGGGCAATTGCGATCTGTGGATGGACATGGCTTCGGACACCGAAGGCGCGGAGGTGCTGGAAAAGCCGCTCTACCGCTCGACCTTCGTACTCGCTTATCGAAACGACAAGGGCCTCACCATCAAGGGTCTCGGGGATCCGATCCTGAAGCGTCTGCGGGTCGGCGTGTTCCAGGTGTCGGCCATCCGGGAGGCGTTGTCCGAGCACGGGGTCGTCAACAACACGGTGATCCATTATCTGAGTCACAACGCCGACGAGGAGGCGAACAACCAGCCTTCCTATCAGGTGCAGCAGGTGATCGACGGCACGCTCGACGTGGCCGCCGCGTGGGGTCCGATGGCCGGCTACTACAAAACCGTCCTACACGCGCCGCTCGTGATCCAGCCCGTGAATATCGGCGAAGATGAGATACCGATGGAATTCGATATGGCGCTCGCCGTGCCGCGCGGCCGGCCCGAGATCAAGTCCGCCATCGCGGGAGCGCTCGAGCAACGCAAGGACGACATCCATCGCATCCTCGTCGATTACGGCGTGCCGCTGATCAAATGCGACGCCTGCATCGTCTCCGGCGATCTGCCCTCGCATGGGCCGTACAAGCCCGAGGATACGGCGCCGCCGACAAAAGCGGAGATCGACGCGCAGCATCGCGCCCGCATGGCGGAGATGAAGAAATGGCTGGCGCAGGGCGCCAACCCGGACGATGAGCTCGGCGACGCCATCGTCGCCACCGACATCGAGCGAGTGCGTTACCTGGTCGCGCACGGCGCCCATCTCGATGTGCGCGACGGCGAGGGAAACACACCCCTGATCAATGCGACGCGCTTCACCTTCATCGAGGCGGCGACTTACCTCGCGGAGCATAAGGCGGACGTCAATCAGGGCGACCGCAGCGACTGGACGCCGCTCATGTACGCGGCATGGCAGGACGACCCCGAGCTCGTATCCATGCTGATAAAGCACGGCGCCAAGATCGACGTCGTGTCGACCGACGGGCTCACTCCCTTGGCGATCGCAGCGCAGAACGGCAAGATCAAGGCCGCCGAGGCGCTCGTCGCGGCGGGGGCGGACGTCAACGCGCCGGTGGCGAAAGGCGGCTACACGCCGCTCATGCTCGCGGCAATTTCCGGCTCGAGCGACCTCACCGCCGCGCTCTTGGGTCACGGTGCCAAGGTCAATGCGGTCAATCCCGGCGGCGTCACTGCGCTGATGATTGCCGCGGCCAATAATCATCCGCGCGTCGCCGAGATATTGCTCAAGTCGGGCGCGGATCCGAACGCTCGCAGTCAGGACGGCCGCACGGCGCTCGGCATCGCACAGGCGAACAATGACGACGGCATGGTGCGGCTTTTGCAAGATGCCGCGCAGAAGGGGGCGACCGCTGCGACGGGTTGAAGTCGGCAGCCGGCGTCGTGATCAGTCGATAACCAGGAGAATGTAGTGAGAAGAGCTTTATCGATCATCAGCGTTTTCGCAGGCTTCGCCGCGTTGGGCACGCTGGCCTCTCTCGGTCTGGTGCGCGCCGATGCGCCGGGCGCCGCCGCGCCCGCGGGCGGCACCGACTACACGAAAATTGCTCCGATCGACCTCGTGAAGCAAACGCCCAAGGGGCAGATCAAAGATCCCTACACGGACACGCAGGCGGACATCGTGGCGCAGGGTGAGACCCTGTTCCGCAGCTACAGCTGCAGCGGATGTCACGGCGGAACCGGCGGCGGGGGCATGTGCCCGCCCCTCACCAACGACACTTGGGTTTACGGCGGGGACGACGACACCTTGTTCCGTCTGGTCACACTCGGCAGCGATGAGCTGCAGAAAAATGGCTACTCTCGCACCGGCCGGGAGAACGTGGTGGGTCCGATGCCTCCCTTCGGGTCCATCATCAAAAATGCCGACGATCTATTCAAGATCATCACATTCGTTCGCGCCCACTATGACGGGGATCCGTCGTACAAATACGGGACGCCGAAGAATCCGTAGGCCATCGGCCGGTCGGCGAATCGGCGAATCGGCGAATCGGCCCGCTATTGCTGCGGTGCATATTGCCTCTTTAAGTGAAACGGCCCAGGCTTCTCACGGGTGGCTGGGGGTTGTGTAGCTAAAACGCTACATCCCGCGGTTGGGGCTTGAGAACGGCGATGAGAGCGGCAAGGATCGCGTCTCGCTCGAAAGGGGGGGAGCTCTTGAAAAACGAAAGTCTGGTGACGAGCCATGCCTCGCGCATTATCCAGGTAGTCGAAAGCGGTCTTCAGCCCGCGGGAATCGAGCCGCTGGTGACCCGGTCGTGGCACCGATGCCTGCGGGAATACGGAATCGAGCCGTCGGCTCCGCGCCAGATAAACGTGCTCAACCCGCAGTCGGTGAAGCAGCTGCAAGAGCACTTGGGGCAACTCCTTCCCGTCGCACGCGCCGAGATGGAAAGCCTCTACGAGCAGATCGCCGGCTCCGGCTTTGCCGTCATTCTCGCCGATACACAAGGAGCGGTACTGAGCAGCATCACGGACCCGGCTCTGCAGCGGGACTTCCGGCACGCCGGCCTTTCCTTGGGCGCACTCTGGGACGAGCGTCACGAAGGCACCAACGGCATCGGCACTTGCCTCGCCGAGGCGGGACCCGTGACGGTGCATCGAGAAGAGCACTTCCGCGGCTACAACCTGTCGTTGTCGTGCTCCGCGGCGCCGATTCTCGATCCGCACGGCGGCATCCTCGCGGTGCTCGATGCCTCGACCGCGAACTCGAGCGACAGCCGACTGATCCAGCGCCACACGATGGCGCTCGTCAACATGTCCGCGCATCTCATTTCGCGCTGGAACTTCCTGAACGAATACCGGCACTCGTGGATCCTTCGCTTTCACAGCCGACCGGAGTTCGTGGGCCTGCTGCATGAGGCGCTGATGGCGATCGACGATGGGGGCAACATCCTCGCCGTCAATGAAAGCGCGCTGGTGCAGCTCGGCTGCTCGAGTCGCCCTTCCCTCGTCGGAGAGCCGATCGGCAAATATTTCCAGTTCAACTTCGGTGCGTTCGAGCAGCGCGCCAAATTCGAGCCGAGCGCGATCTGGCCGGTCCGCGATGTCGCGCACGGCCGGCGCTTCTTCGCCATCGCGCGCGAGCCCGCGCGCGCGGCCGAGCGCGTGCAGGTGTCGGTCCCCGAGATCGGCGCGGCCGGCGAGCCGGTACGCGAGCGCGAGCACGTCGGCGAGGACCTGCAGATGCGTAAGAATCTCGCTTGCGGGCGTCAGCTGTTCGCCAAGCAAGTACCGATCTTGCTGCAGGGCGCGACCGGCACCGGCAAGGAGGCCTTCGCCAAGAACCTGCACCGCGGGAGCCTCTGGTACGACAAGCCGTTCGTGACGGTGAACTGCGCGGCAATTCCGGAAAGTCTCATCGAGAGCGAGCTGTTCGGCTATACGCGCGGCGCCTTCACCGGAGCGGCGAAGGAGGGCAGAGTCGGCAAGATCCTCCAATCGAACGGCGGCACGCTGTTCTTAGACGAGATCGGCGACATGCCGCTCATGCTGCAGACTCGGCTGCTGCGCGTGATCGAGGAGCGCGAGGTGGTGCCGCTCGGCAGCGAGCAGGCGATTCCCGTGAACTTGCACGTGATCAGCGCGACACACCGCGACGTGCTGCAGATGATCCAGAACGGCGAGTTCCGGGAGGACCTGTACTACCGGCTGAACGGTGTCACGCTGCACCTGCCGCTGCTCCGCGACCGAGGAGACAAGGCGGATCTGATCCGCACGCTTCTGCGCGAGGAGAACGGCGGCCAGGACGGCATCAAGATCGACGAGGAGGCCTTCGGCAAGCTCATGGATTATTCGTGGCCCGGCAATATCAGGCAGCTGCGCAACGCGCTCCGTACGGCCTCGGCCCTGTGCCGGGACGGTGTGATTCGAGCGCCGAACTTGCCGCAAGAAATTCTCGACACCGCGCCCCGGCCGACGCCCCTGGCGGCCGCCAATGGCGATACTGCGGCCGCGGCGGGCGTCGAGAGCTCGCCCTCGGCGGCGCTGCGTGAGGCAGAGTGCGCCGCGCTCTTGCGCGAGCTCGAGCGCATGCGCTGGAACATCAGTCGCACGGCGCAGACGCTCGGCATTAGCCGCAATACGCTCTATCGCAAGATCCACAAGCACCGCATCTTGCTCGAGCACTAGAACGCCCTCCGGCTGCTAGTACTCGATGACCGAGCGCACGATCCGGCCCTCGTGCACGAGGTCGAGGGCCTTGTTGATTTTCTCGAGCGGCAGGACTTTGCTGATCAGCGGATCGATGCGGATCTCGCCCTTGAGGTAGCGCTGCACGTAGGCCGGCAGTTGCGAACGGCCCTTGACGCCGCCAAAGATGGAGCCGCGCCAGACGCGGCCGGTCAAGAGCTGAGCCGGACGCGTGGCGATTTCCTGACCCGCGCCGGCGACGCCGATGATGATCGATTCGCCCCATCCGTGGCAGCACTCGAGGGCAGCGCGCATGGCGTGCACGTTGCCGATGCACTCGAACGAGTAATCCACCCCGCCCTGTGTCATCTCGATGATGACTTGCTGGATGGGCCGGTCGAAATCCTTCGGGTTGACATAGTCCGTCGCGCCGAGCGATTTTGCGAGCGTCCATTTGGCGGGATTTAAGTCGATCGCGATGATGCGCGACGCTTGCGCGAGCACGGCGCCTTGCACGACCGATAATCCGACGCCGCCCAAGCCGAAGACGGCGACGCTCGCTCCGGGCGTGACCCTTGCCGTGTTGAACACGGCTCCGACACCTGCGGTCACGACGCCGCCGAAGAGGCACGCCTTGTTGAGCGGTGCCGCGGCGTCGATTTTTGCCACGGCGATCTCGGGCAGAACCGTGTGCTCCGCAAAGGTGCTCGTGCCCATATAGTGTCGCACCGGCTTGCCCTTGAGGGAGAAGCGCGAGGTACCGTCCGGCATCACACCTCGCGCCTGCGTCGCCAGCAGGCGTTGGCATTGATTGGTCTTGCCGGAGCGACATGCGGCGCACTCCCCGCATTCGGGAGTGTAAAGCGGGATCACGTGATCGCCGGGGCTAAGACTCCTCACTCCCGCGCCGATCTCCTCGACGATGCCCGCACCCTCGTGGCCGAGAATCACGGGAAACAAGCCCTCCGGATCCGCACCGGACAGGGTGAAAGCGTCGGTCTGGCACACGCTCGTCGCGACCATGCGGATCATCACTTCGCCGGCCTTAGGACCCGCGAGGTCGACGCTTTCGACTCTCAGAGGGGCACCGGCCTCCCAAGCAACAGCCGCTCTCGTTTTCATCCGCTCGAGCTCCGCGCATGTGCGCCTTCGCGTGAGAAGCTCAAGCAGCTTGCGTGCCAGAGACACCTCGGGCGCACGGCGGATCGAGCATCGCCGCATTTCGCGCTGCAAAGCAGGGGGGCCGCGGCGCCGCGATGCCCGCAGCGGTAACCGTCACCCTGTGTTCAGTTGCCGATCCTTTGCCCCTGTATCTAATCCAACACAGAGTGCGACAAAACTGGCTCTACGCCGGGACAGTCGCCGAGGGTCGCCTGGAGCGTGGCACGACGCCGCGTTTGCGCGAAAGCCACACTTTGGTGAACCGCGGGCTGGCGGGCCCCCGGTGCGGCGAATCTCGGCTCGTCGCGCCTTTCGCCGAGCCGGGACGAGCGGGCCAGGCGATGCCCGTGCGCTCCTGGGGGAGGGGGCCTGCGCCGCGTGGCGCGATTGGTACATCTCTTGCAAGCATTCCCGATCAGGCTGGGTTGGCGCGGTCCACGGTCCGCGGCGTCAAGAATGAATCGAAACTCGTAACGGAGGGAGTGGTTGTATGAAAGCTCGAATCAAGTGTGCGATCGCGATCGGCGCCGCGTGCTGGCTAGGTCCGTTCACGCAGGCCGTAGCCGGAGTCGATGTCGAAGCGGGCGATTGGAAGATAGATTTCTCCGGCAACATCAACGCGTTTTATGTCAACGCCGATTGCGACCACGGCGAGAATACCGCGGTCACGGGCGGTCTCGCGTGCACCGGCGATAACGCCACGTCCGTGCGCAACGGATTGTTGCCCGCGGCTTTCGTGTTCAGCGTGAGCACTCGCCAGGACAATATCGACATCAGCGCGACGATCGGCCTGTACCCCGGCATCAACAGCTCCGCCGCGGCAGGCGTGAACGGCGCAGGGTTTCCGAGTGCCTTGCAGACGCCCGGCATCGATGCACGTCAGGAATTCCTGACTTTCGGGGATGCCAGCTGGGGCACCGTGAAAATGGGCCGCGACATCGGCATATTCGGCAAGGACGCCATCCTCGACGACATGACCTTGCTCGGTGTCGGATCGAGCGGGGGCAATGAAGCGCCTGGCAACACCAGTCTCGGTCGCATCGGAATCGGCTACATCTACACCGACTGGTTGCCGCAGATTACCTATACGACCCCCAACTTCATGGGATTTACCGCATCGGCCGGCGTCTTTACGCCGTTGGATGACGGTGCCTACACGGCGCACAACTCGCCTCAATGGCAGGCCGGTATCTCGTATGCGTTCGGCGATCCCAAGAACGGCCCGTTCTCCGGCAAGGCGTGGCTCGACGGCGTCACGCAGGAGGCCAATGCCCCCACCGCGTGTCCTGCGGTCACCGCGGGTACGCCTTTCTGCGTCCCCGATAACATCGCGCTTGGGATTCGGAACCATGTGCACGGCACCGGCGTCGACGGCGGCGTCAAGGTCGACGCCGCGGGCTTCGAGGCCGTCGTATATGGATATTATGGCAAGGGCCTCGGTACCACGGGCTTGTACATTCTCGCCACCTCCGACACCGGGCAATTGCGCGAGTCGGACGGCGGCTATGTACAGCTGACGTATAAGATCGACCGCCTGAAGCTCGGCGTGAGCGGAGGCATCTCGCAGCTCAAGCTCGCGAGCGATGAGCAGGCGCAGGGCGTCAACCCCATCACCGGAGCGCCGACGGGCACTTACGCGAGCGACCTCGTTCACAAAAACGAGTCGCTAGTGATCGGTGCGTACTACAGCCTCACGAAGAGCATGACTCTGGTGGGCGAATACTCCGACACCGAGGCGAAGGCCTGGAACAACAACGAAGCGCACGAGAAGGACGTCATCGTCGGCGGAATCTTGTTCTTCTGATCGCTGCAGCCGACAGGGCGATGTGAATGCGGCGGCGCGGGGTTACTGCGCCGCCGCCGATTCGGATAACATGCGCACATGAGCTTTCGCCTCATGGTCTGCGCCTCGGTGCTCCTCGGCCTCGCATCCGTTTGCAATGCCGACGACACGCAGCCCACGAGCTCCATGTGGGAGTTCCTGCGCGCCAAGTACTATGGCGATGCGCCCATGGGGCTCGTCGACGAGACGTACATGAGCCTCGAGGTGCCGGGCAACACGCCGGACCCGGCGGCGACGCCCCTCACGTTGCATTTTGCCGATGATGCGCGCGCGCGTATCAAGCGGGTGCGGGTGTTGATCGACAACAACCCCTCTCCGCTCGTCGCGACGTTCGAATTCGGCGATACACCGGTGACGCAGATCGACCTGCGTGTGCGCATCGATCGGTTCACCTCCGTTCGCGCCGTGGCCGAGAAGGCCGACGGCGGACTCGAGATGCGCAGCGCCTGGGTGAAAGCGAGCGGCGGCTGCTCGGTACCCCCGAGCGCGGCAGCGGGCGGCACGCTCGGCGACGTCCGCCTGCGCCCGGGCGAGGACGCGAAGTCGCTCCTCGTGAGCATCCGCCATCCCAACAGTTCCGGGTTTCAGATCGATCCGCGCACAGGCGACAACATTCCGGCGCACTACATCTCGCACATTCGCATCGAGGCGGGCGGGCGGGCGCTGCTCGATGCGGAGACCGGCATCTCGTTGAGCGAAAATCCGAGCTTGCGCATCGGCTCCGATCAGAGCCTTGCGGCACCTCTGACGGTGGATGCCGTCGACTCGGTCACACGAGCGCATTTCACCGCGAGCACCTCGAGCCCGCGCACTGCCGCGACGGAGCTTCCCATACCGGCGAATGGCCGGCACTGACCGGCCGATCGCGTTTCGCGCGCTCCTCGCCGCGATGGTCCTCCTCTGCGGCGCGAGCGACGGCGGTGCGCTGACGGTCGATGAGCTCGCCCCCGGCGTGTACGTGCACCGCGGCGCGCAATTGCCGCTCGATGCCCCGGGCCACGACGACATCGCCAACATCGGCTTCATCGTCGGCAGCCGTTGCGTCGCCGTCATCGACACGGGCGGCTCGGTGCGAATCGGGCGCGCGTTGCGCGCCGCCATTCGGCGACGCACTAGCTTGCCGATCTGCTACGTCATCAACACTCACGTGCACGTCGATCACGTCCTCGGAAACTGGGCCTTCAAGGACGATCGTCCGAGCTTCGTCGGCCACGCGGCGCTCGCGCAGGCGATCGTCCGCAGCCGGCCCTATTTCGTGAAGGAATATGCGCAAGATCTCGATGTACCGGGGGAGCCCGACCAGATCATCGGTCCGGACCGACTGGTGGAGGCTCTGCTCACGCTCGATCTCGGGCAAAGACCCTTGACGCTGCACGCTTGGCCCGTCGCGCACACCGACTGCGATCTCACGGTGTACGACCAAAAGACCTCCACTTTGTGGACGGGCGATCTGCTGTTCATCGAGCGCCTGCCGGCGCTCGATGGGAGCCTCAAGGGCTGGATCGATGCCGTCGATCGGCTGGCGGCGGAGCGCGTGAGGCTTGCGGTGCCGGGGCATGGTCCGCCCACGGCGCATCCCGGCGAAGCCCTCGCGCGCGAGCGGGGCTATCTCGAGTCGTTGCTTCAGGGCGTACGGCGCGAGCTGTCCGAAGGCAAGTCCCTGCAGGACGCGATGCTGCACGTCGGCGCCGACCAGAAGTCCGGGTGGCTGCTCTGGGATGAGGTGCACCCGCGGAACGTCGCACGCGCTTACGAGGAGCTCGAGTGGGAAAAGTGACCCGCCGCGCGTTTCTCGCAGCGAGTGCCGCCGCCGCAGCGCTCGTCACCCGCGCGCGCGGCCGCGCTGCCGGCGCGGCCCGGCCTGGCGCGGCCCGGGTGGTCGTCGTGGGCGGCGGCTTCGCCGGTGCCGCGTGTGCGCTCGAGCTACGCGCCCTCAAGACCGCGCTCGAGGTGCTGCTCGTGGATCCCGACGAACGCTATGTGACCTGTCCCATGAGCAACAGCGTCATCGCAGGGTTGCGTGCGATGAGCTCCATCACGGTGTCGCGCTCCGGGCTGGCGCGGGCCGGTGTGCACGTCGTCCGCGATAGGGTAATCGCCATCGATGTCGAGCGGCGGCAGGTGAGGCTCGAGAGCGGCGCGGCGCTTGCCTACGACAAGCTGGTACTCGCCGCGGGAATCCGCTTCCTGTGGGGGCACCCGCAGGGCTACTCCGAGAGCGCCGCCGCGCGCATGCCGCACGCCTGGCAAGCGGGCGCGCAAACCCGGCTCCTCGCGGCGCAGCTTGCGACCATGCGGCCAGGAGGCGTAGTCGCCATCAGCGTGCCCGCGGGCCCCATGCGCTGCCCGCCGGGACCCTTCGAGCGCGCAAGTCTCATGGCCGCGTACCTCGCGCGCCGCGCGCGCCGCGCGAAAGTGCTCATCTTCGACGCCAACAATCATTTCCCGCGCCAGGACGTTTTCAGCGCGGCATGGCAGGAGCTCTATCCCGGCACCATCGAGTGGATCCCGGTGACCCTGGGCGGGGCGCTCGAGCGCGTGGATCCCGAGCGGATGACCCTCTACAGCTCACGCGGCGCGCAGCGCGCCGACGTGATCAACATCATTCCGCCGCAGGCGCCCGCAGCGATCGCCGTCCAGGCGGGGCTCGCCTCGGAGCGCGGATGGTGTCCGGTCGAGCCTTCGACGTTCGAGTCGACGCTCGTGCCCGGCGTGCACGTGATCGGCGATGCCTGCATCGCGGATCCCATGCCGAAGGCCGCATCCGCGGCTCACGCGCAGGCACGGCAGTGCGCGCGAGCCCTTGCCGCGGCGTTCGATGGCGATCCGGCGCCGCCGCCCGCGATGGACAGCGTTTGCTACAGCCTGCTCGCGCAGGATCGGGCGCTGTCCATTCACGCGAGCTTCGAAATGCGCGATGGCGTGATCGCGCCGCTACCCGCCGCCCAGGGCGCGCTCACGGTGAGCGAGCACGATGAGGCGCGAAACGCCGCGTCGTGGTATCGGCGCATCGTCGCGGAGTCGTTCGGTATCTGATCAGGCCCCGGGCCGGCCGGCCAACTTGCGCCACGCCGCGCGGGCGCGCGCGATGCTCGCCTGTGGGTTGTCCAGGAAAAACTCGAGCGAGGTGCCGCTCGAGAAGCAATAGCGCGCGCCGTCGTCCGGATCGACCCAGTTGATGGAGCAATCGGCCTTGATGCGGGCGCCCGCCGCGATGCCGATGGGATCGAAGCCGTCGAACTCGCCCTTCATCGCGGTCGGCGGCACGACGGCCTTCCAGATGCCTTCGCCTCGCGGGGCTCCGGTCACGGCGGAACCTTGACCCTGTGCATTCGCATGCGTGCACGGACAGAGCGACAGCGCGGCGAGGGTGACGACGGCGGCGAGGGTGACGAGCAAACACTTGAACGCGTGCATGGCGCGATTATGGCGCGGTTTGACCTGACGATGCGACCGGGTATCATCGGCGGCGGGAGTTTTTCCCGATCCGTACGGGAAGTGGCAGATGAAGGCCCGCACGAAGCGCGCATTGCAATTGGCATGCTACGCGATTCTTTGCTCCCTGGCCTTCGCCGGCGACGACGATGTGCCCCTACCCGCAGGTGCCCCCCAACGCACGGATGCCCCCGCGGATGGCTCAGGCGCCCCTGCGCTCAACGCCGAGCAGCAACGCGCGGTCAATCTCGAAGTCGCTCATCCCGTGGCAGCGACGGCGCCGGAGCGCACGAGCGCGCTCGGAGTGGTGCTCGACGCCACGAGCCTCGAGTCCGATGATAGCGAGCGGGTGGTAGCCCAGGCGCAGAGCCAAGCAGTCTCGGCGGAGGCTTCTCGGTTGCGGGGCCTGTACAAGGCCGGGGCGGGCACTTCGCTCAAGATGCTCGAGACGGCGCAGGCCGAGGAAGCCAAGGCGCGTGCCGAGGCCGACCTCGCCGAGGTGCGCTTTGCACAGCACTGGGGGCCGCTGGCGAAAGAATCCCCCGCGCTCGGGCAAAAGCGCCTCGATGCCGTCACGTCCGGACGGAGCCTGCTGGTGCGAGCCGATTTGCCGGGACGGCACATCGTCGGCGCGTTGCCGGTGCGCGCGGTGCTCGATGTGGACGGCATCGAGGTCCCCGGCCGCGTGCTTGGGGCGCTCGCGCAGTTCAGCGACTCGCAGAGCGCGGGCCTTTTGCTCCAGATCGAGCATCCACCGCTCGGCCTCGCCTCCGGGGCGCGGATACCGCTGTGGCTGTACGGCGGCGAGCGCGCCGGGATGCTGCTGCCGCGCGAGGCGATTCTTTACGATGAGAATGGCGCGTACGTCTACAAGCAGGTGGCTGCTCGGACGGCTGCGGAAAAGACACACTACGTGGCTGTGAAGGTGACGCTGCTCATGCCCTATGGAGACGGGTGGCTGGTGCATGGGGTCGACGATGACGACGAGATTGTCGTGCACGGAGCCGGAGTCCTGTGGTCGCTCGAGGGCGTCGGCGCGCGTGCCGCCGACGATGAGGACGAGGACTAGCCCCGAGCATGCTGGCTGCCATCGTCCGCGCCTCGCTCGGGCACCCGCGCATCGTGACCGCGCTCGCGTGTTTGATCGCCCTCCTGGGGTTGGCCGCGCTCCTCTCGGCGCGCTTCGATGTGTTTCCGGATTTCGCTCCGCCGCACGTGCTGGTGCAGACCGAGGCGCCCGGCCTCGACGCGACACAAGTCGAGGCTCTGGTCACACGGCCGCTCGAGGATCTTCTTGCCGGCACCGAGAACGTGAAAACGGTGCGCTCGACCTCGAGCCAGGGCCTGTCGGCGATGCAAGTGGTGTTCGACCGCACCGGGGACCCTTACCGGCAGCGCCAGGTGGTGACGGAGCGCCTCGCCGAGACCGCGGGCGTGCTGCCCGAGGGGACGGGCGCGCCGCTCCTGTCGCCCTTGAGCTCCTCGATGGAATACCTGGTGCACTTCGGCTATACCAGCGACCGGCTATCGGCGGTGGAATTGCGCGATATCGTGCAGTGGATCGTGAAGCCGCAGATCCTCGCCGTGCCGGGCGTTGCGCAGGCGCAGATCTTCGGCGGGGCCGTGCGCGAGCGAGAGATCCAGGTCGATCCGGTCAAGCTCGCCGCCGTGGGTTTCACGCTGGACGATGTGGTCGCGACGGCCAAGCGCGCGACCACGCTCATCGGCGGCGGCTATCTGGAAACTCCGACTCAGCGAATCGTGATCCGCGCCCAGGCGCCGGGCGCCACGCTCGAGGCCCTCGGGAGCGCCGTCGTCGGCACGCACGCGGGCTTACCCGTGCGTCTCGAGGATGTCGCCCGGGTGCGCGACGGCGCCGAGCCGCGCTTCGGCGATGCGCTGATCGCGGGCAAGCCCGGAATTCTCATCGAGACCTCGACGCAGTTCGGCGCGAACACGCTCGATGTGACGCGCGCGCTCGAGGAGCGGCTCGATGCGCTCGCGCCGGCGCTCGCGAAGCAGGGCGTCGAGTATCATCCGGCGCTGCTGCGCCCCGCGAGTTTCATCGAGAGCGCGATCGAGAAGCTGCGCAACTCGCTCCTGATCGGCACCGTGCTCGTGGTGGCGCTGCTGCTTTTGACCCTGCGCGATTGGCGGGGCGCGCTGGTTTCCTTCAGCGCCATCCCGCTCGCCTTGTTGACCACCGTCTGGATCCTGCAGGCCGTCGGATTGTCCTTGAACACCATGACCCTGGGAGGGCTCGTGGTCGCGCTCGGCGTGGTGGTCGACGACGCCGTCATCGACGTCGAGAACATTCTGCGCCGCCGGCGCGTGTCGGGACCCGGGGTCGATCTCGTGGCGCTATTCATCGGCGCATCGCTCGAGGTGCGGCGCCCGGTGTTCTACGCGACTGCCGCCGTGGCCGTCGCGTTCTTACCCATCCTGATGATGTCGGGATTGCAGGGCGCATTCTTTCGGCCGCTGTCGATCGCATTTCTCTTGGCGGTGGGACTCTCGCTCCTCGTCGCGATGAGCGCGACGCCGGCGATGAGCGTGCTCATCATGGCGCGGCACCAGCCCAAGCCCGAGGCGCGGTTCCTAAAAGTTTGCAAGCGTGGGCAGTTGCGCACCATCGCCTGGCTGCACGACCGTCCCCGCGTGCTCATCGCCATCGTCGCGGCGACGGGCATCGCGGGAGTGGTGTTCCTGCCGCTGCTCGGTGCGCGCCTCCTGCCGGATTTTCGCGAGAATTACTTGATCGCTCACGCCTCGCTCCGCGCCGGCATCTCCCTGACCGAGACCGCGCGGGTGGGCGAACAGATCTCGAGAGGTCTCATGGCCATTCCCGGTGTCAAAAGCGTGGCCGAGCAGATCGGCCGGGCGGAGAACGGCCAGGACCCCGATGCGCCCAACAAGAGCGAGTTCGAGGTGCAGATCGATCCGAAGCTGCACAGTGCCGCCGATATCGATGCCGCCATCCGCGACGTGTTCGACGACTATCCGAACCAGCTCGTCGAGATCTATTCTGTCCTGGCGGAGCGGATCGGCGAGACCTTGTCGGGGGAATCGGCACCGTTCTCCATCAGCGTGATCGGCTCCGATCTCGACGCCGACGACCGGGTCGGCGCCCAGATCGTGGAAGTGCTGCAGCACCTCGCGGGCAGCGGCAACGTGCGCCTGACCGTGCCGCCGCGCGAGGTCGAGCTGCACGTGGAGCTCGAGCCCGAGCAGCTCGGCGCCAACGGCTTGCAAGCGGCGGATGTGCTGGGGACTCTGAATGCGGCCTATCACGGCACGGTGGCGGCGGAACTCAAGCAGGCGGACCGCAGCGTTCCCGTGGCCGTGCGCATCGCAGGCACCGGCGCCGATCCAGAGGCGGTCGGCGCCCTCTTGCTGAGGGGACGGGACGGCGCGGTGACGCGCCTGTCGGCGGTCGCCAAGATCACGACCGAGCTCGCGCGGAGCCTGGTCGATCACGAGGACGGGCTGCGCCGCCAGATCGTCGTGGCCTCGCCGACGGGCGCCGATCAGGTCGGCTTTGCCCGGGCGGCGCGCAAGGCGGTGGCCGAGAAGGTGTCGCTGCCGGCGGGGGTGTACCTGCGCTATGGCGGGGCGGCCGAGGCGCAGGCGGCCGCCGCGCGCGAGCTCCTGATGCACTCCGCGGCGGCCTTCGTTCTGATCGTGCTGTTGCTCGCGCTTGCTTTCGGATCCTCGCGCCACGTGCTGCTGGTGCTGCTTGCGCTGCCGAGCACCTTGATCGGCGGCGTGGTGGCGGTCGCTGTCACCGGCGGGACCCTGACGCTCGGGGCCATGGTGGGATTCGTAGCGCTCTTCGGCATGGCCGCCCGCAACACCATTCTCTTGATCTCGCACTACGACCACTTGGTGGCCGAGGAGCACGAGCCGTGGACGCTCGCGACCTCCATGCGGGGCGCGGAGGAGCGCTTGACACCAGTGCTGCTGACCGCATTGCTCACGGCGCTCGCGCTCCTGCCGGTCGCGCTGCAGCTGCACCAGCCGGGTCACGAGATCGAAGGGCCCATGGCGGTCGTTATACTGGGAGGCCTGGTATCCTCTACCCTGGTGAGCCTGCTGCTGATACCCCCGCTGGCGGCTCGCTGGCTGCGGCCCTCGGCCGCGACCGGCACGTAGGGGAAAACAATCAAGGAGAATGTATGAGAATAATCAATGCAATCGCACTCGCCTCCGCCTTGTCGATTGCCTCAGGTCACGTCCATGCCGCCGCCCCGTGGCTGCACGTCACCCAGACCGTCGACATCCAGGCACCTGCGGGCAAGGTGTGGGATACCGTCAAGAATTTCGATCAGCTGAACACCTGGCTGCCGCCGGTCGCCAAAGACGAGATCGTCGAAGGTCAGAACAACACGGTGGGCGCGGTGCGTCTCTTGACGCTGAAGGACGGGGGCACGGTCAAGGAGAAGCTCCTCGCGTACACCCCCGCCGCTCGCACGTTCCGCTACGAGATCGTCGAGAGCGTACTGCCGGTGAGCCACTACACCTCGGTAGTGAGCGTAAAATCCGCGGGTAAGGCCAAGTCGACGATCACCTGGTCCGGCCGCTTCAAGCGCAAGAACGAGGGACCGAGCCCGGGCGACAAGGAGAACGACAAGGCCGCCACGGATACGATCACGGGCGTTTACCAGGCGGGCCTCCCTAACTTGAAAAAGATGCTCGAGGGCCAATAGCTCGATGGTGAGCGTTCTCGATTCCTTCCATCCCGCCGTCGCCTCGTGGTTCACCAGGACCTTCGATGCGCCGACCCCGGCGCAGGCCCAGGCGTGGCCGGCGATCCAGTCGGGACGCAACGTGCTGGTGGCCGCGCCGACGGGATCGGGCAAGACGTTCGCGGCGTTCCTCGCCGCGATGGACCAGCTCGTCAGGGAAGGGATCGAGGGCGCGCTGCCCGACGAGACGCGCATCGTCTACGTCTCGCCGCTGAAGGCGCTGTCGAACGACATTCAGCGCAATCTCGAGGCGCCCATCGAGGGTATCGGTGCGG
>Ga0302324_100009882_pt1 | contig 19865 bp, 15 predicted proteins | sample Palsa_T0_1_FD_201949 | JGI IMG/M metagenome (GOLD analysis project Ga0302324, IMG submission 201949) | Peat permafrost microbial communities from Stordalen Mire near Abisko, Sweden - Palsa_T0_1 | ecosystem: Environmental > Terrestrial > Soil > Palsa > Peat permafrost | place: Sweden: Abisko...
CGCCGACGACGATCGCGCGCACGATCTCGGCCAGCTCGTCGCAGACCGCTTGGATGAGCGGGAAATACTTCGCGTTCTGCTCGGCCGGCGTCGCCGACTCCGGGACGGGGACGCGCAGGTTGCCGTGGTCGACGACGACCAGGCCCAGCTTCTCGAGCGACTCTTTGAGCCGCGCGTAGCGAATCGCCGAGGGCCCCATGTCGACGCCGCGCCGGTCGGCACCCAGGTCCATCGGGACGCCGACCACGTCGATCCGTCCGGCGCGCTTGGCGGCGGGGAGGACGTGCAGATTCGCTTGCGGGCGCACTAGCGCCGGGGGCCGCGGCGTGCCGCGGCCCCGTCGTTGGCGTCGGCGACGGGCGGTTGCGCCTCCACCGGTACCACCGGCCGCGGGAGCAGTTGCTCGCGCAGGACGCGCAGCATCGCGGCGGCCGGGACGGCCAGGAAGGTGCCGGGGAACCCGAACAGCTCGCTGCCGACCAGGATCGCGAGCACGATCCAGAACGGCGAGAGGCCGACGTTCTCCTTGAGCACGCGCGGCGAAACGAAGTTCCCGTCGATCTGGTGGATCACCAGGATCAGCGCGGCGACGATCAGCGCGTTGGTCGGGCCGTTGTAGGCGAACGCCAGGCCGACGGCCGGGACGAAGGCGATCACCGCGCCGGCGTAGGGGATGAAGTTCAACGCGCCCGAGACGACCCCGATCAAGAGCGCGTACGGGACGTGCAGCGCGAACAGCATCACGGTCAGCATCGCGCCCAGGATCGAGCAGTCGATCAGCTGGCCGCGGATGAAGCCGCCGACCACCTTGTCGAGCTCGAAGATGACCGTCTCCGCCTTGGGACGGTACTTGGCCGCCATCAGTCCCAGAAAGCCGCGCTTGATGTTCTCGGCGTCGAGCAGCATGTAGGCGGCCAGGACCGGTACGATGATCAGGGCGGCCAGCACCGAGATCGTCGAGAGCACGACCGAGAACGTCCTGCCGGCCGTGTCGAGCGCGTTGACCTGGAGGAAGTGCCCGATCTGACCCGGGACCGTCGCCAGGTAGGCGCGCTCGGCCGGCGAGAGCCAGTGGATCAGCGGGTTGGCCGGGTCGGCGAAGACCGCCGTGTAGTGCTTGACCAGCGCCGGCACCGTCTTCGCCGCATCCTGGACGTCGGTGACGAGCGGCGGGACCAGCAGCTGTGCGATCGCCACGCCGACGAAGACCAGCGCCAGGTAGACCAACAGGATCGAAATACCCAACGGGAGCCGTTCGTTCAGCCGGCGGACCAGCGGGAAGATCATGTACGCGAAGAAGAGCGCGACGACGAACAGCAGCGCGGTCGCTTTGACGTTGCCCAAGAACTGCAAGGCGCCGACCAGCAGGTAGATCGCGACCGCGATCAACCCCAGCGTCTTGAGCCAGAACGTGACCCGGCGCTCGGCGCGCGAGACGCGGCGGCGCGGGCGGGTGGTGGCATCGGGGCCGGCGGCGTTCACGCTCACCCTTTTCCCCGAGGCGGAGAGGCCGCCCCGCAACGGCGTCGTAGGAGGGGCGATGCCCTCCCCCACGCGCGCGGCCTTCTTGTTGAGGGTCGGGGGCCTCGCGTCCGTTTCGCTCGTCGCCGGCCCGGCGGGCTGCGCCGCCCGGCGCACCGGTGCGAACGTCTTGCACGTGGGGATGGTGACCGACACCGGGGGCCTGGGGGACCACTCGTTCAACGACTCCGCCTACGCCGGGCTGGTGCGCGCCCACCGCGAGCTGGGCGTCGCGACGACCGTCCTCGAGTCGACCTCGGCGGCCGACTATCAGGTCAACCTGACGGTCCTAGCCAACAAGGAGTACGACGAGATCTTCGCCATCGGCTTCCTGATGGCCGAGGACGTCTCCGAGGTCGCGCAGCGCTATCCGCAGCGCCATTTCGGCATCATCGATGCGGTCGTCGATCTGCCCAACGTCACCTCGGTGACCTTCAAAGAGGAAGAAGGGTCGTTTCTGGCCGGCGCCTTGGCGGCGCTGGTGACCAAGACCAAGACGATCGCGTTCCTGGGCGGGATCGACCTGCCGCTGCTGCGCAAGTTCGAGGCCGGCTACGCCGCCGGCGCGCGCCAGATCGATCCCAGCGTGAAGGTGCTGGTCAAGTACGTCGGCTCGTTCGACGACGTCGCCTCGGGGAAAGAGCTGGCCCAGGTCCTCTACGACCAGGGGGCCGACATCATCTACTGCGCGGCCGGGAAGGCCGGACTCGGCGCGATCGACGCGGCCAAGCAGCGGCCGGGGGCGTACATCATCGGCGTCGACGCGAACCAGGACGCGCTGGCGCCGGGCAAAATCCTCACCTCCATGATCAAGCGGGTCGACGTCGGCGTCTTTACCGTCTGCGCCGACATCGTGCGGCACCACCCGCTGCCGGGACACCTGGTGCTCGGCCTCGCGCAAGGCGGGGTCGGTCTGACCGACTTCCGCTACACGCGCGCCATCGTCACCCCGCCGATCATCGCCGAATTGAAGCAGCTCCGTACCGCGATCATCGCGGGCAAGATCGTCGTCCCTTCGACACGGGAGGAACTCGCATCGTTCAAACCAGTCCGGCTCTGACGCTGCGCGGCGTGCGCAAGCGCTTCGGCGCGGTGCAGGCCGTTGACGGCGTCGACCTCGAGCTGCTACCCGGCGAGATCCAAGCGCTGGTCGGTGAGAACGGCGCCGGCAAGTCGACGCTCGCCGCGATCGCCTACGGCGCGGTGCGCCCCGACGAGGGCACCGTCGAGGCGACCGGCGTGGTCGGGTTGGTGCATCAGCACTTCAAATTGATCGACCGTTTGCGGGTCTGGGAGAACGTGCTGCTCAACCGCGAGCCGCGCCGCGGCTGGGCGATCGACGTCCCCGCCGCGCGCGAGCGCGTGCGCTCGCTGGGCGCGACCTACGGTCTGGCCGTCGAGCCCGATGCGCCGGTCGAGACGCTGCCGGTCGGCATCAAGCAGCGGGTCGAGCTGTTGCGCGAGCTCGACCGCGAGCCGGCCGTGTTGCTGCTCGACGAGCCGACGGCGGCGCTGGCACCGGGCGAGATCGCGGACTTCTTCGAGACCGTGCAGGGCCTGGCCGCACGCGGCACGGCGATCTTGGTCGTCACCCACAAGTTGGCCGAGGTCATCGCGTATTCGCAACGGGTGACCGTGATGCGCCACGGCAAAGTCGTCGCACGCCATCGCACCGCCGAGACGAACGCCGACCAGATCGCGCGCGAGATGGTCGGCGGCGAGGTCCCGGCGCTCGCGGCGCGGGCGCAGACGCAGCCGCGCCCACTGCTCGAGGCCCGGGGTCTGAGCGCTCGCTCGGGGACGAGCGCGCTGCGCGAGGTGAGCTTCGCGGTGCGCGCCGGCGAGATCGTCGGCGTCGCCGGGATCGAGGGTAACGGACAGTCGGCGCTCGCCGACGCGCTGGCCGGCGTCGTGCCATTCACCGGCGAGCTGCTGCTCGACGGCCGCGCGCTCGCACCCGACGAGTCGCCGGCGGCGCGCATCGTGCACGGGATCCGCGTCATACCGCAGGATCGGCGCCACGAGGCGCTCGTCCTCGACTGGAGCGTGCGCGACAACGTCGCGCTGGGGCAACAGCGCACGCTCCCGTTGGCCCGCTTCGGCGAAGCCGCGCGCGAGGTGATCGCGCGCTTCGACGTGCGCCCGGCCGACCCCGACGCGATCGTCGGCGCACTCTCCGGCGGCAACCAGCAGAAGATCGTCGTCGGCCGCGCCTTGACCAGCGCGCCGCGCGTGCTGATCGCCTACCAGCCGACGCGCGGGATCGACATCGGCGCGGCGGCGCTGGTGCAGTCGCGGCTGATCGAAGCGCGCAACGCGGGGGTCGGGATCCTGTTGATCTCGTTCGAGCTCGACGAGATCTTCGCGTGCGCCGACCGCGTGCTGGTCGTCGCCGGCGGCTCCTTCGTCGGCGACTTCGCGCGCGCCGAGATCGACCGCGGCCGGATCGGCGCGCTGATGGCGGGGCAACGATGAGCGCCGTGTTGCGCTCGCGCGCGCTGCGCGACCTGACGATCGTGCTGGTGCTGGTCTTCGGGGTCGGCTCGATCGCGATGCTGCTCGCGCACGTCTCGCCGTTCGACGGCTTCGCGGCGCTGTTCGACGGCGCGTTCGGGACGAAGGAAGAGATCGTCGAGACGCTGGTGCAGACGACGAACCTGCTCTTCCCGGCACTGGGGATCGCGGTCGCGTTCCGGGCCGGGCTGTTCAACATCGGGGCCGAGGGGCAACTGGTGCTGGGCGGTTTCGCCGCCGGCTGGTTCGGCGCACAGTTTCCGGCGCCGGCGTGGCTCGCCATCCCGATGGTGCTGCTCGCCGGCACCGTCGCCGGCGGGATCTGGGGCGCGATCCCGGGCTTCCTGCGCGCGCGCTTCGGCGCCAACGAAGTGATCGCGACGCTGATGCTCAACGTCGTCGCGACGCTGTTGGCGACCTATTTGGTCACCGGACCGCTGCAGCAGGCCGGTGGCGGCGCGCAGGAGACCGCGCTCTTGCCGAAGGCGGCGCAGCTCGGCGACCTGATCGCCGATTCGCGCTTGACGTGGGCGCTGCCGATCGCGCTCGCGCTCGCCTTCGCCTTGCGCTGGCTCTTCCAGCGCACGGTCTTCGGTTACGAATTGCGGGCCGCCGGCGAAGCGCCCGAGGCCGCCAAGCGGGCCGGGATCGATCTCGGGCGCACGGCGCTGGTCGCGATGGCGATCTCGGGTGCGATCGCCGGACTCGGCGGCGCGACGATCGTCGCCGGCGTGCTGCACCGCTTCAACGTCGGGCTCTCGCCCGGCTACGGCTTCATCGCGATCGCGGTCGCGTTGGTCGGGAACCTCGACCCCCTGTGGATCTGCGTCGCCGCGCTGGGCTTCGGCATCTTGCAGAGCGGCGGGATCGCGATGCAGGCCGAGGCCGAGGTGCCGCGCCAGGTCGTTTCGCTGGTAACGGGGCTGGTCATCATCGCGCTGGCCGGCCGGCGCGTCGTCGCGACGCAGAGGACCACGTGAACGCGACCGCTGCGGCCCTCGTCGCGCTGATCGCGCTGACGCTCGTGAAGGCGACGCCGCTGATCTACGCGGCGCTCGGCGGCGTGCTCAGCGAACGGTCCGGGGTCATCAACATCGGCCTCGAGGGGATCCTGATCGCCGGCGCCTTCACCGCCGTCGCCGTCAGCGGCGCGACCGGCAGCCCGGTGCTCGGGGCGGTCGCCGGGGTCCTCGCCGGCGCCCTGCTGGCGGCGATCCTGGCCTTCGTCGCGACTCGCCTCGCGGTCGACCAGATCGTCGCCGGGACCGGGCTGAACATCGCCGCGCTGGCCGCGGCCGCCTTCGGCCTGGTCCTGATCTACCATCAGCCGGGAGCCTCGCGCGAGGTCCCGGCCCTGGGCCAGCGCGGCGAGGACGTCCTGATCGTCCTGGCGCTCCTGGCGGCGGTCGGCCTGCACCTCGCCCTGGCCCGCACCCCCTGGGGGCTGCGGGTCCGCGCCTGCGGCGAGGACCCCAGCGCCGCCGAGGCGGCCGGGATCGACGCGCTGCGCACCCGCTTCATCGCGGTCGTGTTGGGCGGGGCGATCGCCGGTCTGGGGGGCGTCTTTCTCTCGCTCGCCGAGCTCGATCTGTACTCCGACGGGATGACCGCCGGGCGCGGCTTCATCGCGCTGGCCGCGGTGATTTTCGGCCGCTGGACGCCGCTCGGCGCGACCGGCGCGGCGATCTTCTTCGGCTTCTTCGCGGCGCTGCAGTTCTCGCTCCAGCGGGCCGGCGTGCCGAGCCAGCTGATGCAGGCGCTGCCGTATGTAGCCGCGCTGGTCGCGCTGACGGGCTTCGCCGGACGCGTGCGCGCGCCGGCCTCGGACGGCGTTCCGTACGTGCGGCCCTAAGCTCCAACGCGCCAAACGCGGCTGGCCATTCGTCGTTTTACGCTCGCCCGCTGCAGTATGCGAGCACGTTGACTTTTATCGCACTCGTGCCGATAAGTAGAACAAATGCGAGTCGTTGCACGACTCCTAGCCGCGTTCGTCGCGTCATGCATCCCGCTGGCCATCGCGCCGCCGGCCGGCGCGAGCGCGGTCCGCGGGCCGTTGGCGGCCTTCCAAGCCCAGCTCTCCGCGATGACGATGCGCGCGCCGGGCCACGTCGCGCTCGAGGTTCAGGACGTCGCGACCGGCGCGACGACCGGCATCAACGAGTTCGCCGAGATGCCGGCCGCCTCGACGATCAAGATCCCGGTCATGGTCGAGGTCTTCCGCCAGTTGGAGCTGGGCCGGTTCGACCTCAACCGCACGGTGCACCTCGAGAACACCGACCGCGACTCGGGCTGGGGCGACCTGTGCGACATGCCCGCCGGCAGCGGCTACTCGGTCTCGAACCTGCTCGCCCTCATGATCGACAAGAGCGACAACACGGCGACGAACATGCTGATCCGCCTGGTCGGGCGGCAGCACATCAACGCGACGATGGCCCACCTCGGGCTGACCCACACCCGCCTCGCCGACTTCATCCGCTCGACCGGCCCGATCCGCGACGCCCTGCGCTCCAGCCCGGCCGATCTGACCCGCCTCTTGACCGCGATGGCCCGCGACACGCTGATCGACGGCTGGTCGTCGCGCGCGATGATCGCGATCCTCGAGCGCCAGCAGCACAACAGCCTGCTCCCCGAGCCCTTGCCGCCGAGCACGCCGATCGCCCACAAGACCGGGACGCTGCACGACACCCTCAACGACGTCGGGATCGTCTACGAGGGCTCCGATCCGTACGTGATCGCGGTGATGACGACCGAGCTGCCGGATCTCGACGCCGGCCGCGTCTTCATCCGCGGCGTCTCGCGCATGGCCTATACGGCGCTCGGACGCTTCTCGGCCTGGCGCACCGCGAACGACGTCCCCGGCCTCTTCCCGGCGGCGGACCTGCGGATGTGGACGCCGACGCAACCAGCCTCCGCCGCTCCGTCCGACGACACGATCGTCCCGGCCGCGTTGCCCGAGACCGACGAGAATCCGGTCGCGCCGTTGCCAACCAGCGCGCCCGCCGCGACGGCGGCGCCGCTTCCGTTGCGCTTCCGCTAGAGCGCGCGTCAGGCGGCGGCGGCCCGCTCCAGCAACGCGCGCAGCGCCGCGGCGTCCCTGCTGCCGAGCGCGCCTTCGACCTGCGCCTGCGCTTTGCGCCACAGCGGCAGCGCGCGGCGCAACGCGGCGCGACCCGCGGCGCTGATCTCGATGACGCGCAGGCGGCGGTCGTGCGCGCCCGGCGCACTGCGCAGCAGGCGGCGCGTCTCGAGCGGCCGCAGGTTGCGGGTCAGCGTCGTCGGGTCCATCACCATGCGCTCGGCCAACTCGCCCAGCGCGATCCCGGCGCCGTTGCGCGTCGCGCTGTCGACGTGCGCCAACAGACCGAACTGCGCGATCGTCAAACCCGCCGGCGCCAGCGCCGTGTCGTAGATTTGCGTCATGCGCCGCGACGCCCGGCGTAGCCGTCCGCACGTACAGTCGCACGGCTGGCGCGCGTCGATCGATTCGCTCATCGCTGGCATCCCCCCGGCCGGCACCGTTTGACAGCGGCGCCTAATATATGTATATACAGGTAATGAGCGGACGTCAAGAGGCGCTGTTGCACGGCCCGATCGTCAAGACGATGCTGGCGCTGGCCGGTCCGACCGTCGCGGTCCTGATCATCCAGACGGCCGTCGGCGTCGCCGAGACCTTCTACGTCGGCTTCCTCGGGACGCCCGCGCTGGCCGGCGTCGCGGTCGTGTTTCCCGCCCTCATGCTGATGACGATGATGTCGAACGGCGGGATCGGCGGTGGCGTCGCCGCCGCGGTTGCGCGCGCGCTCGGCGGCGGGCGACGCGCCGACGCCGACGCCTTGGTGACCCACGCGCTCCTCCTCGCCGTCGTCTTCGGCGCGCTGTTCACGGTCGCCGCGCTCTGCTGGGGTCCCGCGATCTACGGCAGCCTGGGCGCGCACGGCGCGGCCCTGCACGCGGCGCTGACCTACTCGTTCTTCGTCTTCGTCGGCGCGATCGCGAACTGGCTGGTGAACTTGAGCTCGTCGGCGCTGCGCGGCGCGGGCAACGTGCGCGTCCCCGCGATGGTCAGCTTCGTGAGCGCCTGCGTGTTGATCCCACTCTCGCCCGCTTTCATCTTCGGCTTCGGCCCGATCCCGCGGCTCGGCATCGCCGGCGCCGGCATCGCCGTCACCGCGTACTACACCGCCGCGGCGATCGTGCTGCTCCGCTACCTCGCCTTGGGTCGCGGCGGCGTGACGCTGCGCCTGGTGCCACTGCGGATACGGCTATTCAACGACATCTTGCGCGTCGGGTTACCGTCGGCGCTCGGTTCGGTCCAAACGAACCTGACCGTCGCGCTGGTCACCGGCGTCGTCGGCGCGTACGGCACCGCGGCGCTGGCCGGTTACGGGATGGCCTCGCGACTCGACTACGTCCTGATCCCGCTGCTGTTCGGCCTGGGGACGGCGGTGGTGACGATGGTCGGTACCAACGTCGGCGCCGGAAACCTCGCCCGCGCGCGCCGCATCGCCTGGACCGGCGCGCTGATCGGCGCGCTCGGAACCGAAGCGATCGGCTTGGGCGCCGCGCTCGTCCCGTGGTTGTGGTCAGGGTTGTTCAGCCGCGATCCGCACGTGATCGCGTTCGGCTCGCTCTACCTGCACACCGTCGGCCCCGTCTACGGTGCGACCGGTCTGACCCTGCTGCTCTACTTCGCCGGTCAGGGCGCCGGCCGCGTCGGCTGGTTCGTGCTGGCCGGCACGGCCCGCTTGGCGATCGCGGGCGGTGTGGGCTGGTTCGCCGCCGCGCATCTGGGCCTCGGGATCGGGGTGCTGTTCGGGATCGTCGCGCTGGCCTCACTCACCGCCGCCGGCGCGAGCACGGCCGCGATGCTGTGGCTCCAGCGGTCCGCGCCCGCCGCACCCGCTGCGCTCGCAGCGTAACGTCGTCGCTGCGGTTACGGCCGCTGCAACTCCGCTCGCGCTAAGCTCGACTCGGGGAAGGTGGTTTGGCACGTGCTGACCGCTTGCTGGAACAAGGATCGCGCCAGGTCTGCATGGTGCTGCCCAGCCTGCCACTCGCCGACGTAATAGTACGCCTCGCTCCGTTGATCGTTGGTCGTCGCGCCGGCGAGCGCAGCCGCGACCGTCGTCCCGCCGCCATACAAGGCCACGATCGGCCCGGGCCAATTCCCCGTGGGGAGCGCGGCCGCATTGGTGGCGTACTCCGCGCCATCCGGGACGCCGGCCCGCAACCGGGCGATGTGCAGCCACAGCACGGTGTACGTGTCGTTCCCCCGCAGGCTCAGCGCGTGCGCGAGATCTTGGCCGGCATCCGCGTAGCGCCCCACAGCGTTCGCATCGTCACAACAGACACTCGTGTTCCTAACTGGCGGCTTTTTGGCGGCCGGCGTAGGTGCGGGTCAGCCAGTGCGCATACGTCGGCACGCCGCCGCGCACGACCCGGTCGTACAACTCGATCAGCTTCGTCGCGATCGGGCCGCGCTCGCCGCTGCCGACCGGTCGATGATCGATCGACTCGATCCACTGCACGCCGGCGGCGCTGCCGGTGATGAAGATCTCGTCGGCGATCATCAGCTCGCTGCGGTCGATCGCCCGCTCGCAGACCTCGATCCCCAACTCTTCGCGCGCCAGCGTGATGACGATCCGGCGGGTCACCCCCTCGAGGATGTTCTGCGAGGGATCGGGCGTGTAGAGGACGCCGCGCCGAACGATGAAGATGTTCTCCGCCGAGCCTTCGCAGACGTGGCCCTCGGACGAGAGCATGATCGCCTCGTCGAAGCCGCTCAGGATCGCATCGCTCTTGGCCAGCGCGCTGTTGACGTAGGTCCCGGTGATCTTGCCACGCGCCGGCGCCATCGTGTCGTCGATACGCCGCCACGCGCTCACGCCACAGCGCAGGCCGCGCTGCGCGTCGAAGTAGCGTTCGAACGGCAAGGCGACGATCGCGAACGCGTCGCGCACGTCGTGCAGGCGCACACCGATCTCCTCGTTCGCCTTGTAGGAGAAGGGCCGGACGTAGACGTCGGTGCGGAAGCCGTTGCGCGCACACAATTCGACGGTCAGCGCCGAGAGCTCGGCCGCGGCGTGCGGCAACTTCATCAGCAGGATGCGCGCCGACTGCTCGAGCCGCTCGTAGTGCGCGTCGAGCTCGAGCAGGTAGAGCTCCTGCTCGGCCGCGCTCCAAAAACCGCGCACGCCCTCGAAGCAGCCGGTTCCGTACTGCAGGCCGTGGGTCAACAAGCCGACCTTGGCGTCGTCGTAGCGGGTGAAACGGCCGTCGTGATAGACCGTCAGATCGGCCAGCTGCATGAAGTCGGGGTCCTCCGGGAGTAGCAGGGCGTGTGCTCGAGGTTTTCTGGACGTTCCTTCGCCTCGGCTCGTCGTCGTTCGGTGGTCCCGTCGCCCACCTCGCCTACTTCCGCCGCGCGTTGGTCGAACAGCGGGGCTGGATCGATGAGGCCGGATACGCCCGCATCGTCGCCTTCTGCTCCGTGCTGCCAGGACCCACTTCGAGCCAGACCGGGATGCTGTTGGGGCTGATCCGCGCCGGTCCAGCCGGGGCCCTGGCCGCTTGGCTAGGCTTCACCGCGCCCTCGGCCGTGCTGATGGGACTGCTCGGGATCGTGCTGGGGGACGCCGGCGCCGAACCGCCGCCGTGGTTCGGCGGCTTGCTCGACGGGCTGTTCGCCGCCACCGCCGCGGTCGTCGCGCAGGCCGTGCTCGGCCTGGCCGGCACGCTCTGCACCGATCGGCCGACGCGCACGATCGCGCTCGGCGCCGCGATCGCGGCGCTGGCGCTGCGCCCGCTGCCGGGGCTGCAGTGGGCGCCGATCCTGCTCGGAGCCGCCGCCGGCGCGGCCTTCCTGCACGCCAACGCACCGCCGGCGCAGCCGCTGCCGCTGCGCGTCCCGCGCGTCGTCGCCGTGCTGGCGGCGGTCGTCTTCGTCGTCTTAGTCGGGCTGACGTTTCTCCCCGCCACGCCGATCTTCGCGCTGCTCGCGACGATGGTCCGCGCGGGAGCGCTGGTCTTCGGCGGCGGCCACGTCGTGCTGCCGCTGTTGCAGACGATGGTGACGCAGGGCTTGATCTCGACGCGGCTGTTCTTCGCCGGCTACGGCGCCGCGCAGGCGATGCCAGGACCGCTGTTCACCGTCGCGAGCTTTCTCGGCGCGGCGAACGATTCGCCGCTGCACGGCCCGCTCGGCGCGCTGGTCGCGACGGTGACGATCTTCTTGCCCTCGTACGCGCTGCTGTTCGCGTTGGCGCCGATCTGGAACCGCCTGGCGCACCTGCCGCGCGCCGGCGGCGCACTGCGCGGCGCGAACGCGAGCGTCGTCGGGCTGCTCGGCGCGATCCTCTACGACCCGCTGCTGACCTCCCTCGGCAGTGGCCCGCTGCGCGTCGGGATCGCGCTCGCCGCGTTCGGGCTGATCGTCGTCTGGCGCGTCGCGCCCTGGATCGTCGTTCCGGCCGCCGCGCTGGTCGGAGCGCTGCTGCGCGCCTAGCCTGTGGCAGCCCCTAAAGGCAAGCAGGGGGCAGCTCGTCGAATGACAGCATATGATCAGGCGGGTGGCGCTTTTGCTCGCCGCGTTGCTGGCATGCTCCGCGGCGGCAACGGCCGACGACACGGTTCCCGACAGCGCGACGATTCGCGCGAAGGTCGCCGCGGCGATGGGACCGCTGCCCACTGCGTATCACGAGACCGACGAGACGACCTCGTCGGGTGAATTGACCGCCATGGAGTACCGCGCGGTCCGTGGCCAGAGCTGGCGCCACGTCTACAACAGCGGCCCCTTCCATTTCGAGGAAGGCGTCGACAAGGCGCAAGCCTGGCACCAGAACGACAACGGGCAGACCATCCTCGACCAACCCGACCCGGGCTTCGCGACGAGTGAGACCACGACGACCACGGTCAGCCGCGTGCATACCCCGGTCGAGGCGTACGTGATCGCGACGCTCGACGCGCAGGGCTACGGCACCAAGCAGTACGTCGATCCGAACACCTGGCAAACGGTCCGCCGCGAGCGCATCGAGGCAAACGGGATCGAGACGACGACGTACGACGACGTGCGGCTGGACCACGGTCGTACCTTCGCCCATCACTGGCACATCGTCGACCCGATCAGCGAGACCGCGGACGACGTGCGGGTGACCGCCTACGACCACGATCCGGTCACCGACGAGCAGGTCGCGATCGCGCCGCCGCTGCGCGCGCTGGTCACCGTTCCCGGCGGCGCCGATTCCGTGACGCTCCCGACGCAGTTCACCGACTCCGACGTCGTCGTGCGGGTGACGATCAACGGGCGCGGCCTGGACTTCATCCTCGACACCGGGGCGGACGGGATCTACATGGACCTCGACGTCGCCAAGCAGCTCGGCCTTCCGTTCTACGGTCGCTCGTCGGCCGTCGTCGCGCAGCGGTTTACCACCGCGCGGACGATCGTCCCGGAGATGCACGTCGGCAACCTGGTGATGCGCAACGTCGCCGTCCAGCTCGCGCCGCAAGGTTGGGACGCGGGTCCCTACGTCAAGGCAGTCGGGTTGCTCGGCTTCGACTTCCTGGCCGAGCTCGGCGTCACGATCGACTACGAACATCAGCGCGTCACGGTCGTCCCGGGCGGAGCCTACGTGCCGCCGACCGACCCACATACCATCGCCCTCGACGTGCGGATCGGCGGCGGGGCTCCGCACGCCAGCGTGCGCATCAACGGCGCGCTCGGCGAACGCTGGATACTCGATACCGGCCACGGCGGGACGTTCATGATCTTCGACTACTTCGCGCGCCGGCACCCCGAGGCGGTGCACGACGAACACAACTGGGGTGCTCACTCCGACCCGGTCGTCTTCTCTGGCGTCGGCGGAGAGTTCGACACGCGGCCCTACGTGATCGCCAACCTCCAGCTGTCCAACCTCGACTTCGTCGACGTCCTCGGCTACCGCGTCATGTCGAAGGGGAGCTACGACTGGGACGACGACGGTCTGATCGGCTCGAGCTTCTTGCGTCTGTTCACCGTCGGACTCGACTACGGCAACAGCAGCGTCTATCTCGTCCCCACCAAGTCCACCCTACGGTCGATGCACCCTGGCCACTAGCGGACTGCGTCCGCCGCACTGGCGTCAGGCGAGCGCGGCGCGCACGGCCGCCGGGGTGAAGGGGACGGTGCGCAGGCGGGCGCCGGTGCGGGCGAAGATCGCGTTGGCGATCGCCGGCGCGATGACGGTCGAGGTCGCCTCGCCGGCGCCCAAGATCTTCTCCGCTGGGCGGTCGATCAGGCGGATCGTCACCGCGGGGACTTCGCTGAAGGTCAGGATCGGGTAGGTCCGCCAGTCGACGCTCGTCACCGCCTGACCGGCGAACCGCACCGCCTCCTTGAGCGCGCGGCTGGTCGCCTGGAGCGCGTTGCCCTCGATCTGATTGCGCAGCCCGTCGGGGTTGACGATCAGACCGCAGTCGTGCGCGATCCACAGCCCTCGCACGCGGACGGCGCCGCTGCGCCGGTCGACGTCGACCTCGGCGATCGCGGCGACCAACGCCTCCTTGTTCTCGTACCGGACGAACGCGACGCCGCGCTGACGGTTCCAGTCGCCGCGCAACGCTTCGAGGACGGCCTGCGCCCGCGGATCGCTCAGGTGCCGGAGCCGAAACGCGAAGGGGTCCTCGCCGGCCTGATGGGCGAGTTCGTCGACGAACGACTCGTTGGCGAACGTGTTCGCCGGGCCACCGAGGCCACGCAGCGCCGACTGCCGTAGGAACGTCGCCGGCTGGTCGACGATCGTCACGCGCTGAACCGGGATCGTATAGTTGTTCGGCGCGTCGCGGTCGCCGCCGATCCGAGAGACCGGCGCGGTCAGGCCGCTGAGGATGCCGGGGAGCAGATTCCCCGCCTGCCCGTCGGGACGGCCGCTGTGGGTCGGCGTGTAGACCTCGTAGTCCCAGGCCGCGAGCGCGCCGCTCGCGTCGAGCGCACCGACGACGTCGATCACCATCGCCGGCCCCTTCGGTTCCCAACCCGTCTCGTCGGCGCGCATGTACTGGACGCGCACCGGCGTGCCGACGGCCTGCGAGAACAGCGCCGCCGCCGCGGCGACGTCGTCCGCGCCGTTCTGCCCGTAACAGCCCGAGGCTTCGACGTAGCGGACGCGTACGTTCTCGGGAGCGAGTGCGAGCAGTTGCGCGAGCGCACCGCGCAACGGGAAGACGCCCTGCGTCCCCGACCAGATCGTCGCGGCACCGTCGCGCACGTCGGCGACGGCGCACGACGGTCCGATCGAGGCGTGGGCCTGAAACGGCCAAACGTAGCGGGCGCGGTGGACGTTCGGCGCGGCGCGCAGGCTCGCTTCGACGTCACCGGTCCGCACCAGCTCGCGCGGGGTCCCCGGCAGCGCGACGACCGCGTTGGCCAGGTCGGCCTCGAGCGGCAGCGTCGTCCCGCCGTCCCACCGCGTCCGCAGCGTCGTCGCGGCGCGAATCGCCGTCCACTCGTCGCGCGCGACGACGCCCAGGAAGTTGCCGCGGCGCACGACGCGCACCGGCGCGTGCAGCGCGGCGAGCGAGGTCTCGTCGACGCTGCGCAGCGTCGCGCCCAGCCGCGGCGGTAAGACGACGCGCCCGTGCTGCATCCCCGGCAGCCGCAAGTTCTGCATGTAGGCGTAGCTGCCGGTGACTTTGCCGGGAAGGTCGACGCGTGCGACCGACGTCCCGACGATGCGATACGTGCTGGGCGCGCGCAGCGGTGGATTGGCCGGGATGCGGCGGTCGAAGCGTTGGCCGCCGAGCAGCGCGCCGTAGCTGACGCGTCGCGTCGGATCCTCGGCGACGAACACGGCTCCGTCGGCGGCCGTCAGCCGAGCGCGGTCGACGCCGAGCTGTGCGGCGGCGAGGTCGATCAGCTCCTCGCGCGCGACCGCGCAGGCTTGGCGCACCGGCGTCGCGCCGGCGGTCAGCGTCTGGCTGCCGGCGGTGTAGCCTTGGTTCGGCGAGCGCGCGGTGTCGGCGGCGAGGACGTGGATGCGCTCGAACGCGACGCCCAGTTCGTCGGCGGCGAGCTGCGCGACCGCCGTATCGACGCCCGTGCCCAGCTCGACCTTGCCGAACAGGATCGTGAGGTCGCCCTCGCGGTCGAGCGCGAGCCACGCGTCGACGTTCGGGTCGGGGGCCGAGCCGAACGGGTTGGCCTCGGCCGCTCCACCGTGCGCCGGCGACGCGCTGGGGCTCGGCGCGGCGCCGGTGAGCGTGAAGCCGACGACAAGCGCACCACCGGCCTGCAGGAACGCGGCGCGGTCGATCACGCCGGCGTCTCGGCGGCGCGCTTGACGGCCCGCAGGATGCGCAGGTGCGTCCCGCAGCGGCACAGGTTCCCCTCGAGCGCGGCGCGGATCTGCGCGTCGCTCGGGTGCGGATGCTCGGCCAGCAGGCCCGTCGCCGCGACGACCATGCCGGGGATGCAGTATCCGCATTGGGCGGCCTGCTCGGCGATGAACGCGGCTTGCACGCGGCCGGGCTGCCGTTCGTCGCCCAGCCCTTCGATGGTGACGACCTGACTCGTCCCGATCGCCGCGAGCGGGATGACGCACGACCGCGTCGCGCGACCGTCGAGCAGCACCGTGCAGGCGCCGCACTGGGCGAGACCACAGCCGAACTTCGGCCCGCCCAGACCGAGCGCGTCGCGTAGGACGTACAACAACGGCGTGTCGGGTGCGACCGTCACCTCGTGCTTGCGTCCGTTGAGGTGCAGGGTGGTGCTCGTGCTCACGGGTCGGATGATACGCCCAGAGTGTGCCGAAGGGCAACCGCGTGAAACGGACCCTGCTGCTGGCTACGCTCGGCGCGTTCGCGCTGGGAGGCGCGGTGCTCGCCGCGCCGGCGATCACGACCTTGCCGACCGGTTGGAAGATCCTCGGCTCCGACGGGCCGGTCGCCAACGTCGGCACCTTGCCCGAAGGGCTAGCACTGGCACGCGATGGCTCGCGCGTCTTCGAGCTCGAGGGTGGCTATGCCAAGCCCGCTCTGCGGGTCCTCGACGCGGCGACACTGCACGAGTTGCGCAGCGTTGCGCTCAACGGCGCGTACGGCGTACCGCTGCGCGATCCGGACGGGGACGGCGTGTGGATCAACGTCGCCGGCACCTTCCAGGAGCAGCTCGCGCACGTCGACACCGACGCCGGCACGGTCGACCACGACGTCTCGCTGCCGCTGCCGTTCTTCCCCGTCGCGCTGGCGCGCTCGCCCGACGGTACGCTGATCGCCGTCGCCGGTGATCTGGGCGGCCGCGTCGCCTTCGTCGACCCGCGCGCCGAGCGCGTCGTCGCGATCGACCGCGTCGGCCTACACCCGGCCGCCGTCGCCTTCTCCGCCGACGGCACTGTCGTCTTCGTCGCGGAGCGCGGCGAGCGGTACGTCGACGTCGTGCCGGTGCCGGGAACCTCCGCCGTCGCCGCGCCTTCGGACCCCGACGCGCCGCGCCCGTTCTCGGTCGCGGCGCGGATCCCGGTCGGCCTGCACCCCGACGCGCTCGTGCTCGACGGCAACCGGCTCTTCGTCGCCGACGCCGACGACGACGACGTCGCGATCGTCGACCTCGCCAGCCGGCGCGCCGTCGCGCGCGTCCCGATCCCTTTTCACGAGGCCGGCATCTTCGGCGACTCGCCCAACGCGCTCGCGCTCGACGGCGACCGCCTATACGTGAGCTGTGGGGCGGCCAACGCGGTCGCCGTCTTCGCCGTGACGCCGGCGGGCCTGACACCGCTCGGCGCGATCCCGACCGGCTGGTATCCGACCGCCGTCGCCGTCGATCACGCCCACCACGTGCTCTACGTCGCTGACGGCAAGGGCGAGTCGAGCCATGCCAACACGCACTACCAGCCGCTGGCCCCCGGCCACAAAGACTATATCGCCGGCAACCTCGTCGGCTCGATCCGCCGGCTGCCGATCCCCGACGACGCGACGCTGGCGCAGGGTCTCGCCACGGTGCGCACGCTGGCACAACACGAGCCGGTCCCCGCCGGCCCGGTCGTGCGCGCGAACGGTCCGATCTCCCACGTCATCTACGTCATCAAGGAGAACCGTTCCTACGACGAGGTACTCGGCGACCTGCGGGAAGCCGACGGTGACCCATCGTTGGTGCTCTTCGGCGAGCACGTCACCCCCAACCAACACGCGTTGGCGCGTCGGTTTGGGATCTTCGACCGCTTCTTCGAAGACTCGCACGTCAGCGCGGACGGGCACAACTGGTCCACCGCCGCCTTCGCCAACGACTATCTGGAGAAGATGTGGCCGCAGGACTACGCGAACCGCGGCCGGCCGTACGACTTCGAGGACGCCGCCGAAGCGTCGGTCCCGCACGGCGGCTACCTGTGGGACGACGCGGTTGCGCACGGCGTCTCGTTGCGCAACTACGGCGAGTTCGCGACCGGTGGGCCGAGCCGGCCGATCCCCGTCTCGGTCAGCGACGATGCGCTGCGGCCGCGGACGGATCGCAACTTCGCGACCTTCGACCTCGACTATCCGGACGCCGACCGCTTCACCGAATGGAAGCGCGAGTTCGACGCCTACGAGCGCAGTGGGACGCTGCCGGCACTCGAGATCGTGCGCTTCCCCGACGATCACACCGCCGGCACGAAAGCGGACGCGCTGACGCCGCAGGCGATGGTCGCCGACAACGACGCCGCGGTCGGCAACCTCGTCGCGGCGGTCTCGCACTCCGCCGACTGGGCGCACACCGCGATCTTCGTCATCGAGGACGACGCGCAGAACGGCCCCGACCACGTCGACGAGCAGCGCTCGACGTTCTACCTGATCTCGCCCTACGCCGCGGGCGGCGTCCAGCACGCCGCCTACAGCCAAGCTTCGGTGCTGCGCACGATCGAGACCCTGCTCGGGCTGCCGCCGCTCTCGACCTACGACGCCGGCGCGCCGCCGCTGAACGCCGCCTTCCGCGCGCATCCCGACCTGCACGCCTTCGACGCGTTACCCGAGCAGACCGATCTGCACGCGAAAAACGGTCGCACGGCATACCGGGCCGCCGACAGCGCACGGCTGGACTTCGCCGAAGAAGACCGCGTCGACGAGGGGACCTTCAACGACATCCTCTGGCACGCCGTCAAGGGGCCGCACGCGACGCCGCCGCCGTACGGGGAGTTCTCGCGTTGAGTCAGCGGCCTGGGACGAGCGAGAGGTACACCGCCGTGAATGGGACCACGTTGTCGCCCGCGAGTGGGTCGGACGGCGGCGCGCCGTTCGACGTTCTCGCCCGGATCACGTAGGCCGCGTCGCCGAAGACGCCGCCAGGCCGGCGCAGCAGCTGCCAATCGGCGGCGTGCGGCCAGGCCGACGCCGCCAGCCGCGACGTGTACGCGTGCGACGGCCCGGGCGGAATCTCTGCTGCCGACGCGAGCTGCGTGCGGTCGTCGTAGCGGTACACGTGCTGCAGGTCGGTACGTTTCCACCGGCAGCTCGTCGGAGTGTGCGCGATCGTGCAGGCATAGGTGTCCGTTCCCGCGACCGCGTACGACGCGCTCACGATCAGCCCGGACGGAAGGTCGTGCATGACGCCGGGCAGCACCAAGCGCGCGCGAAAGGCGGGATCGAGCGCGTAATCGGGGACGGAACTCGTCATCGGGCCCATCGCGGTCTGCGACTGCCACGCCCACGGGCGCGTCGGGCCGGCGAGGCGCGGCGGGACCGGCGTCGCGCCGAGTGAGTAGATCGAGAAGCGCAACCAGAGCGAATTCGTCGGAACGAAGACGTGCCCGTCGGCGACGGTCGGCCCGGCGAAGTGCGGGACCGCGCCGATCGGGTCGTGCCACAGCAGTGCCAGGGTTCGCGCGTCGAAGGCATAGATCGCGGCCGTCGACGAGGCATCGTACTTGGTGAGAATCGCCCACACGATGCCGTTCGTCGTCCCGTTCGCGCTGAGGGCCAGCATCCCACCGGGCATCGCGTTCAAGCACAGCAGCGACAGATTGCAGGCTGCCGCAAGCGGCGCGGTCGCACTCGCGATCCACGGGTGGGCCGGATCCTTGACGATGAAGGTGCCGCTCGTCAGATCGAGCGCGTACATCTTGAGGTAGTCTTTCTCGGCCCACTCGTAGACGTATCCGAGCGTCGGCGAGACGCGCCAGAGGGTCGGCGACCCGTGCAGGTGCGGCCCTTCGTTCCACGTCCGAAAGCGCAGCTTGTCGCCGGGGTCGGGGACGCGGTTGTTCACGCCCGCGAGCACTGCCGGCTGCAACGGGTGCAGCTCGCTGTCGACGACGTAGAAGAACGCGGTCTTCCCTCCCGCAATGATGCTGGTGGGGCCATCGACGACAAGTGGACCGGCAGAGCCGAGGTCGACGTCGTACCGCTCGTCGCCGAGCTGCTCAGGCGGTGCCCACGCAGCGGCGACGTCGAAGGCTGCGGCGGTGCTGCGCAGCTTCACGACGCTGTCGCCGTACGACTGTTGCTGCACGTCGTAGTGGCCGTTGCCGGTCAGCACGTAGACGTTGCCGTCGCGGTCGGCGGCGGGGCCGGCGCCGCCTTGCCAGATGCCGGCGCCCTCGCCGACGCAGGCCATCGTGTACGCGCCGCCGTTGGGAACCCAGTCACCCCACGGCTCGAGCCGGCCACCGACGGGATCATAGCAGACGAGCGGCGGCGGTGCGCTGGGATTGGGGCTCGGATGTCCGGGCCCTTCCCATTCCCACGCGTACGGAACGGTGTTGAAGGCGCCGGCGTAGCTCAGGTCGTCGGCGCGATAACGGAGCATCCAGCCGTAGTATTCCGACACGTTCTCGTTCTGCCGCGCACTGAACGAGGCGTAGATGTATCCGTGATCGAGCAGCAGCGAGGCG
>Ga0302324_100009883_pt1 | contig 19862 bp, 18 predicted proteins | sample Palsa_T0_1_FD_201949 | JGI IMG/M metagenome (GOLD analysis project Ga0302324, IMG submission 201949) | Peat permafrost microbial communities from Stordalen Mire near Abisko, Sweden - Palsa_T0_1 | ecosystem: Environmental > Terrestrial > Soil > Palsa > Peat permafrost | place: Sweden: Abisko...
CGGCTTGCGGCTGGTCCCCATGGTAAGAGATTTGCGTTTCGCGTGGGAGGAGATGCCGCAACAGGAACTCGATGAGCAGAAGGGGAAGGTTCGGGAAAGTCTGCGGCTTGCTCTGATTCAGTGGGCGTTGCAGGGGCCTGAGGGCGCGGACTACACAGACAACCTTCCGCTGCAATGCCTGCATCCAACGGGACACTGGTACGAAGTGCCAAATCTGTTGCGCAATGGCGTACTGCTGCGCTTGCTGGAGGAGCGGCCGCAGTTGGAATATCTGATGATGCACAATATCGATACCGTTGGTGCGAATCTGGATGCCGGCCTGCTCGGTTTCCATATTGATCGTGGCGCCGCTATGACAGTGGAAGTCGTGGCACGCCAGGTAGAGGATCACGGCGGCGGCTTGGCAAGAGTCAACGGGCGGCTTCGTCTGGTGGAGGGTTTGGCGCTGCCTTCGGAAAAGGTGGAGGCCGGACTTTCCTACTACAACACGAATACGTTTTGGATCAGTATCGACAAGCTGCTTCACCTGTTCGGCTTGTCGCGTGCAAACTTGCATGACGCGGAGAAAACGGCCGAAGCAGTCCGCCGGCTGGCTGGACGAATGCCGAGTTACATTACATTGAAAGATGTGAAGAAGCGCTGGGGCAAAGGGCAGGAAGACGTCTTTCCTGTTGCCCAGTTTGAGAAATTGTTTGTCGATATGACGGCGCTGGATGAGATTGAGTGCGCTTATGTGGTGGTGGCGAGGAAACGCGGGCAGCAGTTGAAGGAGCCGGCCCAGCTGGATGGATGGCTGCGCGAGGGGTCGGCCGAGTATGTGGCAGGATTGGGAGAGTGGGAGTAGAGCAACTATCATGAAACAAATCTCCAGCCGGTTGATCGCTTCTCTATTAGTTTGGCTTGCGCCCTGCGCCCTCGCTCAAGCCGCTCCGGCGCCGCCGCAGAACGACCGCGTTCCCATTTTTCGCGTGACAGTGGTGCAACGCGCGCTCGAAGCGGTGAATTTCCAGCGGCATGCCGGCCCTACGGAGATCGATCTGAAGGGAACTGTGTTGCTCCCGAAAGTGGAAGGGCGTGCCACCGTTGAAGTGAAGAACGGCTATACAAAAATCGATCTTAATTTGAAGAAGCTAGACGCACCGACGATTTTTGGGACGGAGTTCCTCACATATGTTCTCTGGGCGATCACACCGGATGGGAAAGCCGTCAATCTGGGAGAAGCGATCGCGAACGGCTCGTCCAAAGCGAGCATGCATATCACGTCGCCGTACTCGACATTCGCCTTACTCGTCACCGCCGAACCCTATTTTTCGGTGCCGTATCCAAGCGACGTGATCGTGGCGGAAAGCGCCGTGCGCCCCGATACCGTGGGCCGCGTCGAGCAAGTGGAAGCTAAAGCCGAGTTATTGCCGCGCGGGCAATACACCATGAATATCCGCGCATCGCAACTCGCATCCGCGAATATGCAGAATCAGCCGAGCGTATCGATGGAGCAATACGAGGCCACGACCACGCTCTATCAAGCCCGCAATGCGATCCAGATCGCGCGCGCCGATGGAGCGGCCAAGTAGCCGCGGGTACGCTCGCGAAAGCACGCAGCTATCTGGATCAGGCCGAAGCCGCTTACGCCAGGAAAAACTACAAGAGCATGATCGATTCGGCGCGCCAAGCGGTGGAAGCGGCGTCCGATGCGCGCGTGATTGCAATGCGGCAGAAGAAGACCGTTGGAACGCAGCAGTAATTATCCAAACTTACCGTTTGAACGAACGCCACAATCGTTTCAGCACACCCGGCGCCTTGACGGCAGGCTCATTGGCGGGGGTTGCCACTGGCTCGCCACTCTGATCGCGCAGCAAGCAGGTTCCCGCAAAAGGTTTGGTCTCAGTTCCGGAAAGGTCATGGTAGGCGAACGAACCTTTGACGAAAAAATGGCAGACCACTGCCTTGCGCGAAAGGCTCAAGTCGCGGCGCATGGAACCGCCGTGGATCAGATTCGCGTGCCAGATGAGGACATCGCCCTTCTTGGCATGAAAATAATGCGGCTCCAGACCATTCTCCGCAATCACTTCGCGGATGCGAGGCTCATACTTGTCGTGATATTCCGCATATTTGCGTTGTTTGAAATCTTCGTGGCTGATACCCACATCTTTCGAGAACACGTACGGTAGGCGGTGGCTGCCGGGATAATAAACCAGTGGGCCACAATCGGGATGAATATCTTCAAACGCGATCCAAGCGGCTGAAAGATAACCGATCGGATAAGTGGTCATGTGGATGGAATCCGAATGAGCGCCTTGCTGGGAACCCTTGTGGCAGGTGATGGTTTGAAAAGGCTCAGGCTCGCGCTCCATCAGAATTTCGATCCAGCGAAGCAAGCCCGGGTGACGCAGGATGTGGCAGAATGCATCCACTCTTTGATGCGGATCGAGGAAGCGGCCGGGATAGGGATCGCCGTCACCGGCGGATTCCGGCGAGAGAGGAATGATACCGTCGCGCACAGCTTTTTCATAGGCCTCCCAAACTAGATCGAGAGTTGAGTCGGCGATCAATTTCGGGACAATAATGTAGCCGTTTTTCACCCAATAGCGGCACTGTTCGGCTTGGTCGGCAGTGAGGCGGCCATCGTTCACGCGCACATCTATTTGCTCCAGAGAGTCTGGTTGATCGAGCCACGGATACGGGCCGGAATACGGAAAGTTTTCCGCCCTCAGGGAAGATAGCTTGGAAACGTCAACAGGGACTTCCGCAAAATAGCCAGCACTCATTTCCTTACCTTACCTCATTTGTCGAGTCGGGCGTGAGCGCCGTCAATTAGCCCGCGTACTATTGAGGCTCGCGCTGCGAAGCAAAATTTCCATGCTGACAACTTCTAGCGCCTTTTCATGAGTTGCCTCAAGACGCGCCGGACCGATAATGCCCGCGTCGTAGGATTCTTTCCAGCGTTCGATACACACACACCAGTGGTCTCCCGCTTTTAATCCTGGAAAGCCGTATTCAGGGCGCGGAGTGATCAGATCGTTACCGATCGCCGCCTGGTGCCGCAGAAACTCGTCACTGAGCTGGACACAAATAGTATGCTTGCCTTGGTCTTCGGGTCCCGTGTTGCATTTCCCGTCGCGATAAAAGCCGGTGAGCGGATTAGTGCAGCAGGTTTGCAATGCGGTGCCGAGAACGTTCTTAACCATCACTCAATAGGTTAGCTCAATAGAACAAAATTAGAACAAATGGCATCTTAAAGAGGTGAAAACGATTCAGCATGAAAGCGCGCAAATCCTGGCAGGGTTGGGAGTAGCGCGCGAAGCATTTGAGGGTGGAACCCTGGAAGTGCGAACACCCATCACGGGCGAAACCATTGGCTGGGTGCGCACCGCCTCGCCAGAGGAAGCCAGGGATTCGATTCGAACGGCCCACGCCGCCTTTCATGAGTGGCGCAAAGTGCCCGCGCCCAAGCGCGGCGAACTGGTGCGCCTGCTCGGCGAAGAACTAAGAGCCGAGAAGGCCGCATTGGGCCGGTTGGTGACGATCGAAGCCGGCAAGATTGTTTCTGAAGGCCTGGGCGAGGTGCAGGAGATGATCGACATTTGCACGTTCGCCGCCGGGCTTTCGCGACAACTCTGCGGCTTGACGATTTCGACCGAACGGCCGCTGCACCGCATGATGGAGACGTGGCATCCGCTGGGTGTCACAGGTATTATTTCCGCCTTCAACTTTCCGGTGGCCGTTTGGGCCTGGAACGCGGCGCTGGCGTTCGTTTGCGGCAATGCCGTGGTCTGGAAACCGTCTGAGAAGACGCCGCTCACAGCTCTTGCGACGCAAGCCTTGTTCGAACGCGCCGTGGAGAGATTTGGTGGGGCGCCACTAGGTCTGTCGTCAGTCCTAAATGGCGGCAAGGAAATCGGCGAAGCGTTAGTCACGAACCCTCTCGTGCCGCTGGTTTCGGCAACCGGCTCGACGGCGATGGGTCGGCAGGTAGGCCCGAAACTGGCCGGGCGCTTTGCGCGTTCAATTCTAGAACTGGGTGGAAACAATGCAGCCATTGTTTGTGAATCGGCAGATTTGGATTTGACACTGCGCGGGGTCGCGTTCGCAGCCATGGGAACGGCTGGTCAGCGCTGCACCACGCTGCGGCGGTTGTTGGTGCATGACAGCGTGTACGACAGACTGTTGCCGAGATTGAAAGCGGTCTACAGCTCAGTCGTAGTCGGAGATCCGCGCTCAGCAGGAACGCTGGTGGGTCCGCTGATTGATGGACGAGCCTTTGAGGCAATGCAAAGGAGCTTGGGCGAGGCGAGAGAGGCAGGCGCCACAGTCACGGGAGGTGAGAGAGTGAGTGTGGCCGAATGTGAGGGAGGCTTCTACGTGCGACCGGCCCTGGTTGAAATGAACGGGCAGACCGCCACCGTGAAACGTGAGACGTTTGCGCCCCTCTTGTATGTTCTGCGCTTTCAGCATTTGGACGAAGCGTTGCAGCTACACAATGATGTGCCGCAGGGTCTCGCGTCTTCCATCTTCACCAACGATTTGCGTGAGGCGGAACAGTTCTTATCGGCCGAGGGATCGGACTGCGGGATTGCGAACGTCAACATCGGACCCTCCGGCGCGGAGATTGGCGGCGCATTTGGAGGCGAGAAAGAAACCGGCGGCGGCCGTGAGAGTGGGTCCGACGTTTGGAAACTATACATGCGGCGGGCGACCAACACAATCAACTACGGGCGGGATTTGCCGCTCGCGCAAGGTGTTCATTTCGACATAGGCTGATTTGATATACACTCTTGGGAATGAGAAAAGTGGTGCTGGGCGTCGGAATCAGTATTGACGGCTATATTGCGCGGAAAAATGGCGCGGTGGATTTTCTCTTCATACCGAAGGATTACCCGATGGGCGAGTTCACGAAAAGCGTCGATACTGCCGTGATGGGACGCAAGACTTTTGAGGTATCGCTCAAGTTGGGCGGCGGGAGCTTTGACCACGGCATGAAGAGCTATGTGTTTTCGCGATCGAAACCGGCAGGGGAACGACACGGCGTAATCTTTACACGTAAAACACCGGCGCGCCTAATGGCGGGGATACGCAAGCAACCGGGTAAGGATATCTGGCTGATGGGGGGGCGAAATGGCACGCGCCTTCTTGAAGGCGGATCTAGTGGACGAACTCTATATTGGTGTGGTCCCCGTGTTATTGGGGTCGGGCATACCACTGTTTCCAGGCGGCTTTCCGCAGCGCGATTTCACGCTGCTAGAGAATAAAACATTTTCCAAAGGATTGATCTCCCTCCGTTATGGGAGGTCACGCACGAACGGCAACTCCGATTAGTTACCCCAACAGTTTGCGAAGCAGGTGGGGCAGGCTTCAGCCTGCCGAGAGTTTTGCCAAATTAGCAGCATGAGAGCACGCAACATCAATGAATTCTACTTCTTCTCCTGCATGGCACGCGCGATACCGGCGGCCATTTGGCGTGGAGCGAAGCGCGTGAGGAACGCCACGGTGGCATTCAATCGCCCAGCCACAACCAACGGTTTTGCTTCCTTCATGGCATTCCATCCTATATGCGCCACTTCGACCGCGCTCATCACCCCGCGCTCAAACAGCTTACTGTTTGTCATGCCGGCGCGCTTATTGAACTCGGTGCTCGTGGGCCCGGGACACAGGCAGCACACCTTGACACCAAAATCTTTAGCCTCATTGTGAACGGCTTCCGAGAACGAAACCACATAAGATTTCGAAGCGTAGTAAACAGCCATCATCGGACCCGGTTGGAACGCCGCAGTCGAAGCAACGTTTAGGATGTAACCCGTGCGCCGTTCAATCATGTCGGGAAGATAGAGCCGAGTTAGTTGGGTCAATGCGCCGACGTTGAGTTGGACCATCTGCATTTGCTCGTCGTCGGGCAGTTCCCAAAATTTCCCAACCAGACCGAACCCGGCGTTGTTGATGAGCACATCGACGGTCAATCCGGCTTGTGCGACATCGGCGATCAAAGCGCGTGCCGCATTGGGCACAGACAAATCGATCGGGAAGATATGCGCATTGCGCGAAGTTTTGCGCTCAACATCGGCCGCGACCGATTCGAGAGGTTCGGAAGTGCGGGCTACCAGCGCCACGTCGTAATCGTTCTCGGCGGCAATATAAGCGAGTTCGCGGCCGATTCCCGTCGAGGCGCCGGTAATGAGAGCAGCAGGCATAGTCCTTTTGATTTTGCCATGCCCTCAGGAAACAAAAGGAATCAAGGCGTTCGAGATGAAGTATATGCCGCGATGTTCAACATATCTTCTTGACTCAATCCGCCGACAACCGTTTTCATCAACTCGGTCCAACTCCCGTGACGCGTTCCTTGTTGCATGTCGTACATCTGCCGCACCAGATAGCTGGGCGAACGCCCTGCCAATCCTGGCACCGGACCTAGACCTTTGAGGTCTGATCCGTGGCAGGCGCCGCACGCCAGGGTCTTGCCATTGCCCCGCGTGACGAGTGCTTCACCTTTTGCGATGCTGCCCGTGGGCGCGTAAGCAATAAAGCTGGAACGTGGGTCGCGCAGTCCCTCGGTGGCTTCAGGGTCAACCGGTGTTTCAATGATGCGCTGGCCCAGCGGCTCCCTCTCGTTCCCTTCCAACGGGAGGAACATGCCCACATTCGTATAAGTCTTGGGAACGGTATCGGTTTCCACCACTTTAATCCAAGGCGTCCATTTCATCGATCCGAAGTAATCGGCGGAAGCTTTAATTTCGTCGTCTGTCATCGCTTTAGCAATGGCAATCATGACGTTGGTGTTCTTCTTGCGCGTATCGGCACTGCTCCGTTGGCCATCTCGGAATTCATCCATCTGCTCAATGAAATAGGAGACGGGCAAGCCGGAGACACCGGCATTTTCCGGACGGCCTTTGCCGTTCGGATAATGGCACAACGCGCAAGCCCAGATTTCAGGCTTGCGGCCATGCGCTACCACATCAGGCATGCTGGGATGACCGTCGGGAAACCAATCGGCTGGGCCAAAGCGGTCATAGATTTGGGCGGTTGTGAATGCGCCGGTTGAGCCGGCCAGATGTTTCAAACTACTGTCGGGCGGTTTGGTGGCCCGAGCTGGCCCGGTTTGCGGTGTTGTACCGTACGCCCAATCGGGCGGACCGTCGGCCGCGCTGCACAGGAGCGCGGCGCAAAGAAAGATGAGGAGCCTAATGAATCGCATGGACTCTGTCCATCATATGCTCATTGTGCTTTAGTCCGAGCAAGCCACACCGGCAGGCGGGCCGGTCGGCGCACCCAGCCGGATGCTCGCCGCATCGATCTTACGAAACGCCAGATGCTGCACGGCGGGTGGCTGGGTGGGCGAGAGAGTAAAAAACACCCCCACAGAGCCTTTCTCACACGTTAGGTTAAACTGCCCGCGCAGCCAGTTCTCCGGGATCACCGGGCCAGCAGCGTTGCACTCACCCACTTCGTCCTTCAGCTTCTGAATTTCAGCGCGCCGCTGAGGAATAGGAGCATCCAGGAACAGGTTCATGGCCGCGATTTCCTTCGCCTCCGAGTCGTCCCAAGACTTCCAAAGATTGACAATGTGGCCGCGCATCAATGAGAGGATCGGCGAGGCGGGTAACTCGCGTTTCTGCAATCCCCCGGTCTTCAATAGCACATCCCACGCTTGGTTGATCGGTTGAGCGGGTCCCGCGTAGGTCAAGCTGGCCATGGCGAACATGCCCACGCCGTAGTCGGGAAGCCACGCCATATACGAACCAAAGCCCGGCAGCCCGCCGCCATGGCCGACGATGTGTTCGAAACGGCAATCCGTAGTGATCCGTAAACCGTAGCCATAACCGCTTTCAGCCGCGTGCAGTTTTCCGTCGCTTACACTCGCGACTAGATTCGAGGGAGTCCACATGTGGCTCATCTCTCGCACGGAACTGCGGCGTACCGGGCCTGTCTCGGCGTCATCGCGCGGCGGCCATGCCGAAAGCTGGAAAGCGACATATTTGCCCAGGTCGCTGGCGTCGGTCAGCAAGCCTCCCGCCGAGCCAAAGGCCCCTTGTGGAAGTGGCGCTTCTTCCAGGTATGTCCCGTCGGGCTGCAGGCGGTATCCCGTCGCACGATGCGCCGGAGGAACTTGCGAGAATTCGAAAGTGGAGGCGTCCATGTGCAGCTTTGCCAGGATCTCCGTGCGGACATACGTCTCATACGGCACACCCGAAGCATTGGTCACAACGCGACCCAGAAGTCCAAAAGCGTAGTTGGAGTATTCGTAACGGGTGCCGGGAGCGGTAGAAAACGGAATGCCGTGGCGGAGCCATTGCGTGAGGTCGGCATCGCTGGCGCTCAATTGCTGATCGCCCCACGGATTGTCTTCCGGGAAACCAGTACTATGACTGAGCAGTTGGCGGACAAGCAACGGCGCACTATCGCGCGTTGGCAATTCCATCTGCGCGAATTCAGGAACCCACTTCGACACAGGGTCTTCGAGTGAGAGCTTGCCTTCATCGCGCAGCTTCAGTATCGCAAGGACGGTAAAGCTCTTCGTCATGGAAGCAATGCGGAAGACGCTCTTCGCGTTTACTGGAGCATTCGTAGTGCGATCCTGCACACCGGTCGCTTGTACATGCGCCAAACGCCCATCTATGACTACGCCCCAAACCATGCCGGGAATTTTCTTCTCGGCCGCGTACTGGCGAAAGATCTCATCCACCTCCGGCAGCGCCGATTCGAGCTTCCTGACTCGCTCGGGATCGCTGAACCTCGGTGGAGGATAAGCGTCGCTCGCCACGAGAACGACGGCGGCGCCAAGGAAACAGAGAGGGAGGAATCGCATGTAAGTCAGAATGGCATACTCGCCTCCAATGAAGATGAAACACCCTGGTTCGCCGTCAAGCCCGAGCCGAGATGGGAGTGTCAACGACGGGTACCCGATGCCGACATGCAGTGATTTTCGACGGAGTGATTGTCGCAATATACCTTAGCGCTTTTATGAAACGACTCCCTACCGTCCGATGTGAAGCCAACGTTTTATATCGGGCTTGAACTCGTGAAACAGGTTGATTCCTCCATCGACCAGGATCGTATCCGATCCAGCTATAAATATCGCCGAGCCCGTATGGTAATGATCTGGCCACCACATGCGGGAGACCGCCGCCGCTCCGTAATCGCCTAGAATCTCACTATATGCCGGCATCATCCCTCCGCTATCACTGTGCTTCCAGATGGTATGCAAGAACGCATCCCCCGCACGCGCGGCATAATTCGTGTACTTCGACCGAAAATATCTCGCATCCTCGTGATCGATCGCGCGCACCGGGAACATAATACTGCGCTGAACCAAATAGTACCCGATGTGCGATGCATAACGTTCGGCAAACGGACCCCCGCCTTCACCCCATTCGCTGGGACGGTCGCGAGCTTGGTCGAAACCCGCCCCAATACCCGCGAACACCAGATTCTCGATATCGAACAGATGCCGTGCATCGTAGTGTAGCTTCTCTTTGACTGTCATGCCACGCCACGGCTCGAGACCCGTCGGCTGCGCCAGTTGGCCCGGTTGGGGCTGCGCTTGTTGGGCAAACGCCACCCAGGCGCCTGTCATCAACACCAAAAAGGCCCGCAGAACCATCGAATGGGTAGACGTTCAGTAAGTATCATTTGGTTTCTACGCCTTCATAGATCGAGAAGGCGTCTGGTACTGGGCGAGAATAACGTTAGGGCTGGTTTCTCGAAGCCTTCATAAAGGAAGCAGAGTTTAACGATATGCAGCCAGTCACCGGCAGGCAATTTCTGGGAATTCTATTCCTGCGCGGGTTGCTTGCCCTTTGTCTTGCAGGCGCTTTGGCTTTCGCAACGGACGCGGCAATTCTGCGCTATCGCGCGTCGGCGAAGCGCAATGCTTTTGGCACCGTTACCGTGCACCCTTATTATTCCTTTCCCCGCAAAGACAAAAAGACCGAGCTCGTCTTCGACGATCCACGCGATGAGACCTGCGCAAATTCGCTGTTTCCGCAAATGGGCTATTCGCCATGCTGGTACTTGCGAAGCCATTCCGACCAACAATTACCGAATTGACGTGCAAACTAACTCCTAAGAGTTAGCCCAGCTAAAGGTAAGTAGGTAGATGGCTTCCTCTCACAGGCAAAACCGGAAGATTTCCACGAGACTTTTGCTCTTGAACGGTCGTCTTAAGTATATGGAGATTACTTAATAAAGCGTCCCAAATTTGCCGGTCGCGAATAAATGACATGCCGCTTGATCGGCTGTCCAACCTGAAAACGTGCGCACTTCGATTGTTATGAAGACGCCAAAAACATTTTGACTTCTTTTTGGTTTGGAGATTTAAACTATGCAACACACAATGCGTTCCTTTATCGTGCTTGCGCTCTCGGCCGCGGGGCTTAGCCTCATTGCTTCCGCTGTGGTACAGCGAGCGAAGGCCGACGCGTGGGACAAGATGACCTATGTCACAATTCATGAAAAAATCATCGCCGGTAACCAGGTTTTAGAACCGGGTACCTACGTTTGGAAATTAATGGATTCTCAATCCGATCGTCACGTGGTTCAGATTTTCAATCAGGATCAGAGCCATATCTACGAGACCATCCTGGCGATACCGAACTATCGTCTGCAACCAACCGGAGACAGCCGGTTCGCATTTTGGGAAACACCTCCCGGCGTTCCAAAAGCAGTACGTGCATGGTTCTATCCGGGAGATAACTTCGGTCAGGAATTCAAATACCCTAAGAAGTTAATCGCTCAACTAGCATCGGCCGCGCCGGTCCCGATCCCAACCTCCTACAACGAACCTGAACCTGCCCCGCAACCGGCTCCAGTAGCCGCACCGGAGCCTCAGCCTCAGCCGGAAGCGACTCCGGAACCAACTCCTGAGCCTGCGCCCCAGCCCGCGCCGCAAGCCAGCGATCAAACTCCGGCTCCTCAGTCGTTACCGCAGACCGCTAGCAACACTCCGCTGATTGGACTTCTCGGCTTGATGTCGCTCGGCATGGCTGGTGCGCTCTCGTTCGCCGGTAAGCGCAGCTAACCCGATCGTCTGGATCGATCTCAAAAGGGCGGGTGTCGGGGCACCCGCTTCGTACATCCGTGGGAAAATTCTAAGGGGATTCCCAATATGCGGCAAATTCTACAGACCGGATGCGGCTCGGCTTTTCTCCTTCTCGCTCCCGGTCTGTTATTTCAGTCGCCTTTGCCGAGCCAGCATGAGTTTACATTTTCTGACAATGTCAACCTCGTGCTACTCGATGCGAGCGTAAAGGATCCGCACACGGGTTACGTTCTGGGACTGCAAAAGGAAAACTTTCGGGTCACGGACGATGGAAAATCGCAGGTGATCACGCAGTTCGCTAGCGTCGATTCCCCCGTCACTCTCGGATTAGTTGTTGATAACAGCGGCAGTATGCGGACCAAGCGCGATGAGGTACTGCAGGCTGGTTTGGCCTTCGCGCGGGAGAGCAACGCGCGGGACGAGTTTTTTGTGGTGAATTTCAATAATGCCATCGTTCCGGGTTTGCCTCCACAAATGCCGTTCACCGATAGTCTTCCTATGTTGAAACGGGCGCTTTATTATGGACGAGTCGGAGGCCAGACAGCCCTCTATGATGCTATCTCCTACTCTCTGCGTCATCTTGAACTCGGTCACCATGAACAAAGAACTTTGATCGTCGTTAGCGATGGCGGCGACAACGTCAGCAAGATTTCGCGCACGTCTCTCTTGGATCAGATTGAGTCGTCACGAGCTACAATTTACACGGTAGGGTTAGCCGATCCGGAAAACCGGGATCTAAACCCAGCCGTACTGCGAAAGTTCGCCGCTCTCACTGGAGGCGAATATTTCCAGCCCAAGAATTTAGACGACGTCCTTCCAATCTTCAAGCGAATTTCCAAAGATATCCGCTCCCGTTACACGATTGGTTTTGTTCCTAACGATCTTTCCGCTAGCGGCAAACGCACCCTAAGAACCGTTAAAGTGACCGCTTCCCGGGACGGACAGCGCTTCACTGTGAGAGCCCGCACAACATACCGCGTCCCAACTCCAGCGAATAAAGCATGAAACTCTTCCTTATATTTGTTGGATTGAGTTGCCTAGGCTATTGCGCGTACATGCTGGGTATGGAGAGTCTCAACCAATCGTATGGCAACTGGGTCTTTGAACAGCACATCGCAGGGCGCCAGGATGTCAGCGTGGCCACCTACTTGCGCGAAGATACACCATTCGGGTTCCTGGCAAAGAACGGCGGCGGAACCGATAACGGACCCGAGGCCGCACCCGTTCCGCCCAAACCTGAAGCTACGCTTGCCACCGGCACGATGCTAGGGAAAGTTGAGATCGAGCGTTTAAATATTTCGGCGGTGGTGCGGGAAGGAGTGGACGCGCAAACGCTCAGTACTGCGGTGGGCCATGTTCCCTCCAGCGCTATGCCCGGTCACGCGGGAAATTTCGCCTTGGCGGCACACCGCGATACGCTGTTCCGGCCGCTCAGAAACATTAAACAAAACGACCTCATCACCTTTCGATCGTTGACGCAAACCTTTACTTACAAAGTCGAAAAAACCCGAATTGTGAAGCCGACCGACGTCGGCGTCCTGCGCTCGGACGGACACGATTCTTTAACGTTGATCACCTGTTACCCGTTCTACTACCTCGGTTCAGCGCCGGAACGTTTTATTGTGCAGGCGCGGCTGGTTTCTGCAACGCCGGTGGCGAACAACGAAACGCTCGCCGCGGCACGCCAGTGAGCGTGATCGAACTACTTCGCCCCATCAACCCACGGGCGGCATTTCAGCAAGACGCCGCGCCATCGTGGCGAGCAACTTTGGACGCACATCTGGCCGCGTCCACGGGCAATCGGCAATGCAGATGGCACACCCTGCCGCCTCAGCGAAGTAGGGGATGCATTTATCGAAATCCACATACCAGCGCTCCACTCCGCGCACCATCTGCTTATGTTCCGCGATGGCGCCGGGAGGGCAGGCCCTCGTGCAAACCTGGCAAGTCTTGCAGAATTCGTCTCCGCCGAAGCGGTCGGGCGCAGTCGCTACCAAAGGCATATCGGTGGTCACCCCCGCCAGCCGCACGCCCGAGCCGAATTGCCGGCTGATTATCGAGCCGTGCTTGCCGAGTTCGCCCAAACCTGAGTCAATGGCCGGTGGGATGAGCAGCAGAGCGCTGGCCGTTGGTCCAGGATAGGGCTGGGCGCTGTATCCTTGCGAACGGATCCAATTGGCAAGCGCGTAGGAAGCTTGCGTGCCGTGCCCATATGTCTCGCCAACGTCCGCCACGCCGGCGCCGTTAGTCTCGTCCGAAGGCACCTGTTTGAGCCGTTCATAGTTGTGCGCCAGCGCGAGCATGATCACCCAGGGCTCGTCAATCGTATAGCCCTCAAATACGTACAGCGGGTCCATCGGCACCATGCCCACGCCATCGGCCCCGTGAGCAAGCGCGAAGGCGGTTGCTTCCGCGGCAAGTTGCTCAGCCGGAGCTTCGTTCCGCGCTTCCGTTACTGGAATAAGTTCAGGATAGCTGCGGGCTGCCGCAAACGCCGCCGCGTATCCAGGGCATTTGCTCATGTTCTGACGCGCGGCAATTTGCAATTCGCCGTAGGGATGCTGATCGGGCGGGTGCCAGAAGAACGGCGAGGGCCTGCGCGGTGTAGTTTCACCGAGTCCGTTGATGGGATTACCGGAAACCTTGAGGAGTGCCAGGGTCTCGTCCTTGGGACGGTAACTCCCACGCTTCAGGCGTCTTGGATTAAGTGGCTGGGAAGACATTTTCGAACTACCGTGTAGACTCGCAAAACCTGCGGCGCCAAGTCAACCATCCTAAGGTGGAGATTTTTCTGCCACGCCGGACGTAGCCGGCTGCAGCTTCTTGAGAATGGCGTGGCCCTCGTTTTGGCGGCCGGCGGCTACCAGCGTTTGGCCCAGCAGATAGATCGCTTGGCGGTTTTGCGGATCCACCCGCACGGCACCCCGCAGGATTTTCTCCGCTTGCGAGTACTTGCGTTGCCGGAAGTAGCACTTCCCGAGCAAAATATAAGGTCCGCTGTAATCCGGATTCAACCACACCGCGCGCTCGAGATTTGGAATCGCCAAATCAAGATTTTGCTGGCGAGCGTAGGCATCGCCGAGCCGATACCAGGCCATTGAAAAATTGGGATCGATCCTCAGCTCCTTTTGCAAATGAGCGATGGCATCGGTCAACCCGTCACGATGGAGGGCTATCTCTCCCAACAAAAAATGTCCGTGCGGAATGTTCGGATCGAGTTCCACCGCCCTGCTGACTTCAGCAAGCGCTTGAATCTGGTATTGCTCCTTCAGCATCATCTGGCCCGCTAGCAGGTGCGCCGCGGCCGAACCCGGCTTGAGGCGAAACAGGCGGGCGAAAGCCTCTACCGATCGATCTTGCCGCCCGCTTTGCAAATAAGCGTACCCAAGCATGTAATTCGCTTCGTTCACGCTTGTTACCTGTTCGAGCCAAGGGATCGCCTTGGGAGCTTCGTGGAGCACGAAGTAACTCTGGCCGATCAAAAGCGCCGACTCCCCATGTTGGGGTGTCTCCGGACGCTCCGTCCTGATCGCTTCTTCGAGCGCCGCAATCGCATCGGCATATTTTTGCTGCCGGTACAGAGCGACGCCACGCTGATGAGCCGCATTCGGCACGTTCGCAGCCGCTGACAACGAACCGCAAAGCGCCAACAAAGCCAAGATTTTGAGCAAGCTCAGTGCGGCTCGGCGTTGTGTTACATATCTGCTCAAAACAAACTTCCGGCAACCTGCTCAGCCGTCTTGCGAGCTTTCTCGCGGAGGGCGCTTTGCGTCAGCGACGGTTCGTTGATGCTGAGGCGGACGACAAAAGCCCGGTCGCGCACCCGGCCCACCACCTGTTCGGAAAACTCTCCGGGTTTGCTATTCAGACTGCAAATGGCCGCCTCGTTGCCGATCGCCTTCAAGGCCGTTGCGTGATCGCCGCAGCGCGCTGCATAAGCGGCAAATTCTTTCCGCGGTTCGCCCATCGTCCGAACTTCAATTCGCAACTCTCCGAAAATAGATCCCGGCTGACGGGCAAAAAGACACTCTGAATCGTCAATGGCGTTGGCTCCATAAGCGGCTCTTGCCGGGTTGGCGCTGGTGGGACCCGCGCTGGATTTGGCGTTGGGCGTGCGGCCGTTCGAAAGGTCGGCGCTCGCTCGCGAGACTGTCGCGATGACTGGGCCTCCTAATACGCCGCCGGCAGTGGCAGCGTTCAGCCACAGACAGCTTTGCTCTGCCCGGCCCAGCGCCGGGAAAAAAAGCACGACCGCCAAAAGAATCGTTTCGAATGTCGGCATCAGGATCTGGACCCTCATCTAATGTTGCTGTTGTCCGGCGGCGAGATCGGCCGGGAAATCCGTGTGTAGATGCCACGGCACGCTTTCCGTTGAAATCTCGGGATGGTGGCGAAGGAAGTCCAGCGAATAGGTGGGCGCTCCAGGATCGACTTTCTTGGTTGCAAAGAGCGCCGACTGCTCGGCCGCCTTCTCCTTCATTCCCATGCGGCCATACAGAATGGCCAGGTTGTAGTGCGCGGTGAGGTCGTCGGGATCGATCGCCTGCAAGGCCTCGAATTGCTGCCTGGCCTCTTCTGGCTTGTGCTGCTGGTAGTAAGAGATTCCCAATTCGCGTCGAGCGTCGCGCGATTGCGGATACTGCGCCACCACCTTTTGTAAATCGACCACCTCTGCGTCACACTTCCCCTCGCGCCTTTCGACGAGTGCCATGTAGTAGAGTGCGCGTGCGTTGTCCGGGCTGAGTGTCAGCGCCTTCTCCAGGCTCGCACGGGCCGAAGCGTACTTTTCCCACGAGATATTCGTTAGGCCGATGTTGGTGTAGCCATCCGCATAATCGGGCCGGAGCTTCACAACATGACTGAAGGCATCCATGGCGTCGGCATATTGGAACTGATCCAAGTAGGCGATTCCAAGGTTGTTCCAGCGCATCCAGTCGGGATTGTCGTGCGGATCGGGAGCCGTCGCCGGGTTATCGCCCAGCTTCAATACCGCTGCGTGAAACGATCTCTACCACTGGGTACGCGGGACGATCCTCCCCCAACACATTGTTCAAGTAGCTCTGCCGCAGATGTCGATAGTTCACTCGCGCGGTAACAGTAAGAGGACCCTTGGCATTGCTGGGGATGCGGAACTCGTAACGGACAAGGACGGAACGTCCGGCCTGAACGGTGTTGTCGTAAGCGACCGAGTGGATGGTCCAAACCTTGTGATTGTCTACAAAGTCGCCATCGACGTTCACGGGCCGGTTGGTGAAGCTGTGCGCCCGCTCATCGATCATCCCGTCCGGCTTGAGGAAGCCGCTGTGATAGATCTCTGTTTCATCCCCGTCTTTCACCGTGAACTCGAGCCACGCTTCATACAAATCGCGCACCTCGGGAATCAAAGAATGGCCGATGTTCTTGTTCTGTATCACCACCATCGTCTGCACCGTATCGCTCGCAGCAAGCTGGAACGGCGTCGAGCCAAGGGGCGCAATCATTTCGTCCCCTCCCCTCTTCTTAATCGCGAACAAATCCACATTCAGATACATGCCCGATTGCAGGAATTCGACGGTCTTTTGCAACTGTTCGTCGAAGCCGTAATAAAACGGCACGGCCGTATTGCCCGCCAGCCAGCGATGCGAAGCGAAGGTGCCCTGCTTTGCTCCGTACTCTTGCGGTGGCTCCAGGGCGGGCACCCGCATCATGTGGCACTTCTGGCAGGTGGTGAAATCCGCGGAATAAAACGTCAGCGGGTTGCGCTTTGAAAACTTCGAGTTCTGCCACTCATCGAATGCCGTAAAGGCGCGAATGAACTTGTAGTCATTCAACTGATTCGGCAGATTGGCCTTATGGCAGGCCGCGCAAAACTCCGGCGTCCGATACAAATCCTTCATGACCGCTTGGGAATGGCGCTTCGGATATTTCAGGATCTCTTCGTAGGGCACCTCCCCGGGAATGCGCTTGCCGTTTTCGTCGACCATAACCGCGGGCACTCCCATCACGAAGCCGCCATTCCCCTCCGTGGACTTCACTTGCTGAATCGAGTGGCAAGTTGTGCAGGTGAGGCCGTCTTCATCGAACTCGCGATTCACTCTGGAGTTCTGCGTCATTGCGCCTCCCAGCACTCCAATCGGATTGTGGCAGCTATCGCAGTGGCGGGTGAACTCAATGCCTGCCGTTCGGGGCAAAATATTTACGCTGGTGCGGTAAAACGGCGTTCGAAACGAGTTCGAGTGCAGCGCCTGGCGCCACTGGCTATACGCCTGCTGGTGACAGTGAGCGCAATAGGCCGCTTTGGGGAAGGCGCCCGGCTGGATGAAGTCGTTGCCCTCAACCGAGGCGTTTCCCGGCGCCGAGGGTTTATCTTTGCCGAAGCGAAAGTTATAGGTCTCACGAATTTTGTCCGCGTATTCCTTGCGCTCACTGCCCTGATCGGACTGCGCCAGCGCCCCCTTTGGCAAAATACAAAAGCTGGCCGCCAAAACAATCGTCGCCAGCCTGTTAGTAGTTGGGTAGTTCACAATTCCCTGCTGCGATATACATGGTGAAATTCACTTCGCCGCACCGGAGGCGGTGTGCTGCCCAATGGAATTTTGCGTAATACCGTCGTAAACGCTGGGCACTACGCCTTTGGTTTCTTCAATTGTGTAAAAACGATCCACAGCCGGGAGCGACACGTGTTCGACGAATCCGCTCGGCCAGCGAATATCGATTTTCGTCACGGCCATCGCATCGCCAATACCGAAGTGCAGGCGCTGATCGTTGGACGACTCGTAGCTTCCGCCACTCATAACGTCCGCGCGCTGGCGTATGCCGCCAGCTGTCAGGTACACAGTGGCGCCGATGGCGTCGCGCGGGCTTTTCGGTCCGCCAATCAACTTGAGGCCAACCCAATGATGCTTGTCCGGATTCACATTTTGCAAGAGTAAGGGCACATGATCCAGGCAGTTGATGACAATGTCGATTTTGCCGTTGTTGAACAAATCTCCAAAACCAGCTCCTCGCCCAGGCACAACCTCCGCCAGGCCTGTGCCTTCCACGGGAGGCATGAGTTCGAACTTCTCGCCCTTGTTCACGTTGTGAAATAGGAATGGGCGCTCTGCGAACGATGTTCCCCATTGGTGCTCATCCACCTGTGGATACACGTGACTATTGACGGCAAATATGTCTTTCCAACCGTCGTTGTCGTAGTCGATGAACTCGGTACTCCAGGTAAGGAACGGATAAGTCACCGCGGCAAGACCGATCTCCGGCGTGATGTCTGTGAAGTTGGCATGTCCGTCGTTGCGCCAAAGAGGCTTATAGTCGTCGGAGAAGGTTCCGGTGTAAAGATCTATCGCTCCGTCGTTACGATAATCGCCGACCGCCATACCCATTGAGGCGGTCTCAAATCCATCCTGGTTTAGACCGAATCCGGAATAGATGCTGGCATCTTCAAAAGTCCCGTCTCCCTTGTTGAGATAAAGGTAATTGTAGGTAGAGTCGTTGGCGACAACAAGGTCTAGCTTGCCGTCGTTGTTCACGTCCACGAATACCGAGGTGAAGCCGTAGTGGCGTTCCTTATCGGACACGCCGGCTTTTTCACTGACATCCGTAAACGTCCCGTCGCCATTGTTGTGAAACAGATGATCGCGTTCGCCCGGCAGGCCGCGAGGGCCGCACATGACACTTGTGCCGCGAAACTGGCAGAAGGCAACGCCGCTGTTCAACGATCCAGGCGTGGGCGGAAGGCGGTTCATGTCCCAGTGAATATAACCTGGCACGAACAGGTCCAGCTTACCGTCTCCGTCGTAGTCGCCAAAACTCGCTCCAGTAGACCAGTTGCCGAGCGTGACGCCAGCCGCTTCGGCGACGTCGCTAAAAGTGCCGTCGTGATTGTTGTGATAAAGCCGGTTCTTTCCATAGTTCGAGACGTAGATGTCGGGCCAGCCGTCATTGTCATAGTCGCCCACTACGACTCCGAACCCCCAGCGATCATTGGTAACGCCCGCTTTTCCGGCGACGTTGGTGAAGGTTCCGTCGCGGTTGTTGTGAAAAAGCGCCGCCTGCGGCGCCTGAGCTTTACCGCTTAGCGCATCGAACGTGGAGCCGTTCACCAGGTAGATGTCAAGCCAGCCGTCGTTGTCGTAATCCAGTAAAGCCACTCCTGAACCTGTACTTTCAAGGATGTAGTCTTTCTGAGGAGTGCCCATTGTGTGGCTCCACGCCGTCAATCCGGCTTTCTCCGCCACGTCTTTGAATATGATCGGCCCATTTTTGACGAACCCGCCTCTGGTAATGGCGCGCTTCTCGGAATCAAGAACCGGAGCGAATGTGCCGCGCGTGGCCGCACCTCCTTTTGGCGCAGGCGCATCCGCGGAGTTCAGTGATTGTCTTGCCGAGACCGGCGGATCTGTCGCCAAAACTTTCAATATGGCATAACCCTCTGGAATTTTTACAATCGCGCTCACTTCACCCGGCGCGGTCTTTGCCAGGGCCTGCCGCAATTCCGGAAGAAGATCGCCTGGAGAGACTGTCCCGAGACTGCCGCCGTCTTTGGCGGTGGGACTCTTGGACTCGCTGCGTGCCAGCTCCTTAAAGTCCGCCCCCTCATGCAGTTTTTGAAATATACGGCGGGCATCCCCTTCCGATGGGACAACGATTATGGCTATCGAGTCCTTAGGCGACGACGCTGCGCTCTGGGCGCAGGCCGAAGTGAGTGAGCCAAGGCTAGCACCTACCAACAGCACCGCTGAGAGGCACCATAACCGAAAGGCAGGTCGGCTCTCGGCCTTTATTAGTAGTGTTGGATTCCCTAAACAATTACAGGTTAGCGTGTGGAATGTCACTGTACAAACAGCACTCTAACAGTTGG
>Ga0302324_100009884_pt1 | contig 19857 bp, 26 predicted proteins | sample Palsa_T0_1_FD_201949 | JGI IMG/M metagenome (GOLD analysis project Ga0302324, IMG submission 201949) | Peat permafrost microbial communities from Stordalen Mire near Abisko, Sweden - Palsa_T0_1 | ecosystem: Environmental > Terrestrial > Soil > Palsa > Peat permafrost | place: Sweden: Abisko...
ACCGATGAACCACCGTTCTGGATCGCGCAAGGCACGACCGACGCGATGGCCATTAACTGGACTCGGCTCATCGTGGCTGGCATGCGCCGCTACGACCATCTTCATCCCATCGTGATCGGGACCAGTGGCGAAGAAGTGGGTCATGGACCGTTTCGCGCCGACAATATCGCAAGCGAAGTCGATTTTTTCAGTGTGCATCCCTTCACGATTTACAACTCGGATTTATTTCCCGATCCGATGGTTTCCGAGCGCGGAACTTATGGTGCGGCTTTCGAGATTTCGCTTTCGAATGGCGCGGGCCGCCCGACGATGATTCACGAAATGGGCGGGTCTACTGCCCAATACTCGCCAGAGAGAGTTGCCACCTATGACCGGACGATGATCTACTCCGGGCTGGCTGCGGGATCCATTGGCGTGGATTTGTGGTGCTACACCGACGCTTCTCCCGAGCAGATCGCGAAGGCGCCCTATCTGCGTACTGCGCAAGAGAACCGGTGGGGAATGACGACGTGGGACCGGAAGGACAAGCCACTCGCACGAGAGTTCAAGAAGCTTTCGCAACTGACAGGCAAGCTGGACTTGACCGGAATTACACCCGCTCCAGCCGATGTGGCAATCGTGATTCCGGATGAGTGGGCAAAGCCTCATGGCGATTTTTCTCACCTCGGCCTTACCGGGCCAGGAGTTATCCCCTATGTTTCGCTGTTTGATGGCGACGCGATTCCGGGGCAGCCGCAGCCCAATGTGGCCAGCGAGAATGAGTGGCTCATGAGTTCTTCGCTGATCTCGTTTATTCTCGCCCACCGCGCTGGATTGAAATCTGACTTTCCCCGTGAATATGCAGACTGGCAGAAGCAACCCATGCTGTTCATGCCCTCGCCGCTCACGAGTACGGGAAGCGTGTTTCTCGCCCATGTGCACTCGGACTTCTACCTGAAGGCGAAAAAATATGTGGAGGATGGCGGCTTTCTCTACGCATCGGTGGCGGCCGATGCAGCCATCCCCGAAATGGAGTCGCTTTTCGGCGCGCGATTGGCCGATACCGTGACAGTTTCTGAAGTGATCTTGAAAGTCATTGAACCATTCGGAACGCTCAAGCCTGGAGACACGTTTCACTATGCCGTTCCCGCAAATAATCCGCGCTACTGGGGCTCTCTACTTGAAGTAACGAACGGCAAAGTGATCGCAGTCGATCAAGAAGGCAGGCCAGCGCTCGTCGCTAACACTCTGGGTTCGGGCAAGACTCTTTTGTCCGCTTATCCGATCGAGGCGTATCTGGCCGCAGTGCCTTCGGTGTTCGAGAAACCGGAAAACACGCATCGAATATACGAAGCATTCCGCGAGTGGACAGGAGTGAAGCCACTGTTCCGCACGGACCAGCCGTCCGTCGAAGCTTCCGGACTGAATAGCGACCATCGGGGTTATGCGGTATTAGTGAATCACAGCGCCCAAGCTTATCCACTCACCGTGTATAGCAGGTTGCCGCTGAAAGCTGTAAACCGAGTAACTCCGGATGGGCCGGAGCCGCTTCCGCTCGATGGATCCATTTGGAAGATGAATATTGGTCCGTATGAAGGTGTGATTGTGGAATGGAAGTAGCGTGCTTCACGGAGCTACGTGGACATGATACCGATGACTGAGATGGCCGCTCCATTCACGGCGGCTGGCCGGCTTTCTCTTTGCAAAACGAAACAGGCCTCCGAACCAATCAACGAATCGAAAGGACGACACGCTTGAATTGCGTTGCAAATGAGAACCACTCCAGGTCGAGTACTTGGTGTGGAATCGCATTGCCGATGTTTGCATTGTGCGCATTGGTGTCCGTCTGCCAGGCGTCATCGGCGGAAACCTTCCCACAGGACACGGCCCAGGCACTGAATATGGCAAATTTCATCCTCTCGATGGAGGACTCGAACGGGGCGATTGAAGATGCTCCGGGAGCAGGTACAGCCAACAACGATTCCAACATGGAGTACGCACTCATTGGTCTCGCCGCTGCTTACTCCTATTCCCATGACGCCAGCTATCTCACGGGATTCGAAAAAGGAATCACGTGGCTCGCGGCGCGGGAAGATATGACAGACCCCACTTGGAGGGGAAGCTGGTATCTCCAATACTCATCGACTCCGCCCTACAGGGAAATCCCCGTATCCGGGGGGCCGGGAACGACTAATGTGCGCGGCGTTGATGCCACGTCCGCGCTTTTTGTATATCTGCTTTACCTCGATCACCGCCTGACGGGCTGCGACGCGCTCGCACAGACCTACGCCAGCCATGCGCATGCGGCACTCAACTTTATTATCAATCACAACCTCGATACCGACGGTTTGAGCTGGAGTTCGTGGCTCTACTACTCCGCACCCAAGCAGTGGGAGCTGTATCAGGAAAAATATTCGGCGGACCAGGGCGATGTATACCTTGGAATGCACGCGGGAGCTCTTATTTACGGTTCCTCCACCTATGCGTCGGTTGCCGACACGTTGATGACGAAGACTCCGGTCAGCATCTTCAACACAAGTCAAAACCGGTACGCCATCGGAATGTTTGCCGATGGAACTTTGGACAACAGCATCGACGGTTACAGCGAGGGGTTTGCTCAAGGATATTTGTCCTGGATGTGGGGCAACACCCCGCAAAACCAAGAGGGAATGACATGGTTTCGTTCCAAGGTCGGCAGCAACGGGTCCATAGTCACCAAGTCAGGAGCCCCGGCTTACAGCTTGAACGTGGCAATGCTCGGCCTAGGGGACAACGGTCTAGCCGTCGCTGCGCCTGTGAAGTCTTTCGCGTGGCTCGTCAGCAAAACCTATGTTTCCAGCAACGGCGGCGTTTACGACAGCCTGCAATCGGGGGACACGATCGAATTCGACAATGTCACCGGGTTTTGTGCAGCAAGCCTGTTCGGTTTCTTACCGTTCGACTAAAGTGCAGCGAGAGCAAATCTCATTGGCGTATCAAGTACGCGCCCAGCAAGAAGTTTTCAGCGGCCCGGTTCGAAGGAGAAGACTGTGCAGGTTGACTCGTCGGTGATCGAAGGCAAATATCTTCAGGACATTCTTGATCACCCTCGTGCTCTCGAGAACACACTCGCCAGCCTGCAAGAAAATCCAAGTCTCGGCGAGCTGACCGCGCGCCTGCGCAAAGGCAATTTCACAACCCTCGTTCTGACCGGCATGGGCTCGTCCTTTCACGCCCTTCACCCTCTGCAAGCCATTTCCTCGCTACTCCTGCTTGCGCTCTTTCTCATGCCAACAGGATTTACCGGCCTTGGAAATCGATACGTTTCCTGCCAAACAATCGAGCGTCGATCGACCACGCACCCGGTCCGAGCATCACAAGACTCGCGGCCAAAGCCAGCAACAAGCCATGAACTCCCCGATGACCAGTGTGCGAGATCACCATCCACAGTTGAATGAACACTTCCAGAGCCCCTGACAAGGGAGTCCAGAGACCGACCAATAGAAAGGTTCCGGTTACCGTTGCGGCTCCGGCAACGATGAAGGGCACAGGCCGAGGCGCTCCGAGAATTTCTGTGACCCCTTCAAGAACCAGAGGAACTCCGGCAGCAATGCGGAGGAGCAGAAGTCCCGCACCGGGCCAATTGTTGGGAAAGGTAGAAAATAAACGCTGCAACGATAGCTCCCTAGCTATGGTGAGGGATTCTGGGACGGGTAGAAACCCCTAATGTAGGGCTCCGGCGCCTCCCCTTTTGGGGGGCCTACAACTGGATGATTCCGCGCTTCAGCCCAAGCGTTACGGCGTGGGTCCGATCGTTGGCGCCAAGCTTGGAAAGTAGGTTGCTTACATGACCCTTGACCGTCTCATCCGTGATTGAGAGTTTATCGGCGATCACCTTATTGGAGTTTCCTCCCGCAATCAACAAGAGCACCTCAACTTCCCGCGCAGTCAGAGCGTCGTCACCTGCGTGATCAGCGAGTTGGGCCGCAACGTCGGGGTGGATGCGCTTTTGCCCCGAGTGAACAGCCCGGATCGTGTCGAGGAGATCCTTCCGCACGTTGCCTTTCAGCAGATACGACCGAGCGCAGCCTTGAGAGCCCGTTGCGCGAGCGCGTCCCCCGCGTAGGTCGTTAGCACTACGATTCGCGCCTCTGGGAATTCCCCCCGGATAGCAATAATGGCATCTACCCCGCTCATATCAGGCATCTGCAAGTCCATCAGTGTGACATCTGGACGCTGGGACCGGAAAAGTTCGATAGCCTCGTGACCGTTGGAGGCTTCAGCCACGAGTTCGATGTCCGGTTGGTGGATGATGAGCGCAGCGATCCCTTCGCGAAGTAGTGGATGGTCATCGACCACGAGAACACGGATCGGCTTAGGCTTGGTGCCCACTGTTTTCCCTCTTCCGTCGGAGCAACCTGGATTTGGAGCGCAGCGCATAGGCGATTGAGTTCGGGATAGTCAAATCCACCTCTGTACCTGCACCTTCTCTACTCCAAACCTGCAACTCTCCCCCCAACATCTGGGCTCGCTCGCGCATTCCGGTGAGACCCCAGTGCCCGGTGCGTCCGCCGAGATCGCGAACGTTCGGATCAATGCCGCTTCCATCGTCTCGAATACGTAGACGAAATGTACTCTCCCCGTACGTAATCTCAGCTTCTATCTTGTGAGCCTTTGAGTGCTGAAACGCGTTCCCTAATGCCTCGCGCGCAATGCGATAGATTTCATCCTGGAGAGTCGGGTCCAAGTCGCATCGCTGGCCTTCTACCAATAAGTTAAAGGCCACCGAATCAGCGTTTCCGTGGCCAGCGGCCAGTTCCTTTGCTATCACGGTTATTCGCTGGACCAAATCGTTGTTTGTGACTTTTGTGACGGCGCAGGAGCGCAAGCCCTGCACCGCGTCCCGGCCTTCTGCGATTGCTTGATCGCCCCGATCGAGAGCCGTGTCGAGAGCTTGAATTGCTTCCGTTGTGCGCGCGGGTAGCAAGTCGCGGACCGCCTGAAGACGAAACATTACTCCTTGGAAACCCTGCAAGAGAGTGTCATGAAGTTCTCTTGCCAGACGAGTGCGCTCCGCTAATCGCTCATCGAAGCGAAGTTCATCGATCCGTCGTGCTATTGCCCAGGCAAAGAAGGCAGCGGTGAAAAACGTGGAGATCGCCGTTATTGGCACGAGAAAAAAGATTCTGCGCTGCACGTTTCTCATGTTCGCGAGAGCTCGTGACTGCTCTTCTCTGACCTCCTGGTCAATGCTGTTAACCAGCCCTGAAGTCTGGGCTTCCACCGGTTCCAGTTCTTTGGCCAGCCGAAGGTCAACAGAGTCCCACTCACCGGATTTTGCCAGTTCGGTGACAGCCTCGATCTGTGACGATAGAACGATTTCAATCGCCTCTAGAGTTGGCAAAAACGCAGGATCCACAGGGGTTTCGGACAAATGAGTGAGGGCTGACCTCGATTCTTGAGTCCGTTCTAGCAGAGCTCCGCGCAAAAGCCCGGCTTCGGTTACCAGGCGGTGCGCATCCCTGGACTGCGCGAGTTCCTCTAGTCGCTGATGAAATGAAAAGAGATTTTGTTGAAGTCGCAAAACCATGATGGCCTGTTGATTTACCGACGTGAGGCGGTCTGTTTCCTGGCGTGCGATATGAAATTGCCAAAGCAGCAGGCCATTTCCACCTAAGATCAGTGCGATTAAGAAGGCAAAGGTTAGCAACAGGCGCGGACCAATGTTGAAGTTGGCGTCCTGGGACTTCATACGATCTCGCTCGGCCCCTCTCCGACGAAACGCACTCTAGTCCGCTGCCTGAGGCGGACCGGTACGGAAACCTGTTATTTTCACCAATTGCTTTTCCAGTTCGGCTGCAGATTCTGGAGCACGGCTCTCTCCAGTCAACACCGAATGCAGAGCGCTGATGTAAGCTCTGGTTACTTGCTCATATGTGCTCCCGGCCACGATGGAGGGCCGAGTGACAACGCTGCTCTTGCGCTGACCCGATTTCTCAGAATGGCCATACGCGTCCGAGATTAACGGCAGATCATAGATTTCGGGTTGTCCCGGTTGGTTAGACCCTTCCCCTTGCTCGCTCGAGTGAATTTCCGCGCGAATCAGGAAACGGACAAATTCGATAGCTTCTTGGGGATGGAGCGAGTGCCGAGAAACAGCCAAGCCTCCACCTCCCAGGGCGCCCGCCCGACCCCCTGGCCCACCGGGGAGACTCGTGTAACCAGTCCTGCCGATAGCCAGCGAGCTTCGGAAAGAGCGGAGGCGAGATTGCTTTCCCGGAGTAATCGTTGTCACTCCCCAGTAACGGCTAAATGCCGCTCTCCCCGAGTCAAACACGTTCGTCGAATCAAGCTCCCGGTATGTTACGACGCCAGGCGGCGATATCCAGCCAATCCAATGCTTGGCCCGTTCCCACGCTCGAATCGTTGCCGGGTTATTCACGCTGTTGGTTCTCGATGATCCGTCCTCCGCCTTCAGCGACCTGCCATTCCAAACCATTGCACGTCAACGCCTCAGTAGGCGCCCCCTGCCAGACATAACCCCAGAAATCTCTCTTGCCTTTGGCGCGCTCACCTGTCTGGATACGCCCAGCCATACGCTCAAGCTCGTCCCATGTCTTTGGCGGATGGTCATAGCCGTATTCACGGAGGAGGTCGGTTCGATACTCCAGAACACCTACCACGGCCTGAAAAGGAACAGCCACAACCTTGCCGTCCACCATATAGCTAGGCATCAATTGAGGCTCGAGCGAAGAAATTTCCTCCGCCAAATAGGGGCGCAGGTCGATCAGATCCCCTGCGAGAACCCCAGGCCAGACCACATCGACAGCCAAGACATCGGGAACGGAGCTACCCTCCTGCAAAAGTTTGCGCCAGAGGTCCAGTGAGTCAAGCGTGCTCTCCGGAACTGGAAGAACCTTGAGGTGAATACCTGTCTCCCGCGTGAACTCCTGCGATAAGGGGCCCCATGTCGGGTGCAGCCGTTCCCAACCGCCGTTGAGGGGGTAAGTAAGCGTCACCGGTTCTCGTGCAGACTGCCCGCAAGAGCCCAGTAGCATGGCGAGGAAGAAGATCCCGAAGGTCCTTCTTGCGGTCGCCGGAATCCAACAGGTGAGCGTTATGACGGTTCTCCCTTCGCTGTACTAGTCGTGCTGCCTTTCTACGGTGCAACAACATCTTCAGGGTGATGTCCGGGCGATGACGACTGCCGCGGCCTTCATGTTGCTCACAATCGGAAGACCCCCCCAAACAGGGTTACGCGGAGACACCTAACCGGGGCGGAAAAAATCCGTTCTATCGCGTGGTGTATCCGCTTTCTTGATCGCGCATAGTGTACCGCAAGATGTGGGGTGATGAACTGCTGACTACCTTTGACTTGGAGGACGATCATGAAAACCGCGACATCAGAGGCCCCGTTGGCCAACGCAGCAACGATCACAGAGTACGAACTGCAACAAGTGGACCGCGCCAATGCAACTGGACTGCAACCGCTCGTGTTCATCCACGGCCTTTGGCTATTACCCAGTAGTTGGGACCGCTGGGCGGCACTGTTCGAGGAGGCCGGATATACGGCACTCACGCCTGGGTGGCCGGATGACCCCGACACTGTGGCCGAGGCAAATGCGCACCCCGAAGTCTTCGCGCACAAAACCATTGGTCAGGTCGCGGACCATTTCGACGAGATCATCCGCGCGTTAAAAACGAAGCCCGCTATCATTGGCCACTCCTTCGGTGGACTACTGGTGCAGATCCTTGCGGGGCGCGGACTGGCGTCGGCGACGGTCGCTATCGACCCGGCTCCTTTCCGCGGCGTGCTGCCACTTCCAATTTCGTCGTTGAAGTCCGCTTGGCCCGTTTTAGGCAATCCGGCGAACCGCAACCGGGCGGTGCCCCTCACATTCGAACAGTTCCGCTTCGGCTTCGCGAACGCCGTTAGCGAAGAGGAGGCCCATGAGCTCTACAAAACCTTCGCCGTGCCCGCGTCGGGTGCTCCGCTGTTCCAGGCAGCAGTGGCCAACCTTAACCCGTGGACGGAGGCAAAGGTCGACACGGAGAACCCGGACCGTGGGCCTCTTTTGATCATTTCCGGACTGAAGGACAACACCGTTCCGCCAGCGATCGCCATTGCGTCGTTCCAACAGCAGCAACGTAACAGCGGCGTCACCGAAATTGTTGAGATCTCAGGCCGCGGCCATGCACTTACGGTGGACAACGGCTGGCGAGAGGTGGCCATTACCGCCCTCAAATTCGTCCAGCGCTTCGTGCAGCCCGGCGCTGTATATCACACTGAAAAACCGGGAAACCCGATAGAGAGAGCATCAGATTCAACGCGACGGGAGGAAACCCTTCTATGACAGATTTCACACGGCGCGACTTGCTGATCGGCGGCAGCGCATTCTTGACAGCCGCGGCATTGCCCGGTTCGTTTCTTGCCGCGCGGGCGGCAGAAGAATCTTCACGATTTGCAGGTAGTTCAAAAACACAAGGAGAACATTCCATGGCGACAATCACGACGAAAGATGGTACGCAGATTTACTACAAGGACTGGGGAAAAGGGCAGCCGATCGTGTTCAGTCACGGGTGGCCGCTCACTGCCGATGACTGGGACGGACAAATGCTGTTCTTCGGACAGCGCGGCTACCGCGTTATCGCGCATGACCGGAGAGGGCACGGCCGATCGACGCAGACCTGGGATGGGAACGAGATGAACACCTACGCCGACGATCTCGCGGCCCTCACAGAAAAGCTTGACCTCAAGAACGCAATCTACGTGGGCCACTCCACTGGCGGCGGAGAAGTTGCCCGTTACATTGGTCGGCATGGCACTAAACGTGTCGCCATGGCCGTGCTCATCAGTTCCGTACCGCCGCTAATGGTGAAGACAGACAAGAATCCAGGCGGATTGCCCGTTTCGGTCTTCGATGAGCTGCAAGCCCAGCTTGCGAACAACCGCGCTCAGCTCTACAAGGACATTACGCTTCCGTTCTACGGCTACAACCGGCCTGGCGCTAAGATCTCGGAAGGCATTCGGGAGCACTGGTGGTTGCAGGGCATGCTGGGAGGCGTTAAGGCCCATTACGATTGCATCAAGGCTTTCTCGCAGACGGATTTCACCGAGGACCTGAAGAAGTTTGATGTGCCAACCCTTGTGATGCATGGCGACGATGATCAGATCGTGCCGATTGGTGCGGCGGGTCTGATGTCCGCGAAGATCGTAAAGAACGCCACATTGAAGGTGTACCCAGGTTTCCCGCACGGGATGCCAACAACGAATGCAGACCAGATCAATGCCGATCTGCTCGCGTTCGTCGAGCAACGAAAACAAGTAGCCGCATAGAGAACGACGGAGCCCCGGCCTCTCGCAGTTGGCGCGAGTGGCCGGGGTGCCAACTGTCGCCCGTGCGCCGGTCCCGTGACGAAATAAAATGCGGGAAAAAAACGTGGAATTCTTCGCACGGTGGCGTTGTGGGGAATGTCGACCGATGAAATGAAGGTGGAATCATGTACCGTCGAGAAGAACAAAAAACCGCAGACTTCCGAGCTGACTATGCGAGCCACGCCGATTTCTGCAAAGTGCTCGAACAGGAGATGAAGGCTTTGTACCTGCTTTCATTTTTGTTGACGGCAAATCACCATCAAGCCGAGCAGTGCTTTGCCGCGGCGGCCGAACAAGCTTTGCAAGAAGAATCGGTATTTAAGGAATGGGCGCGATCTTGGATTAAGCGCCGCCTGATCGAAAACGCGATTGGTATAGTTTTCCCCGCTTCAGCCGGCAGCAGCGGCAAATGGGACTTCTGGAGTGCGGGGCAACACAAAGCGGGTGGAGACGATGAAATAGACGCCGTGACCCAGCTTCCACCACTGGAACGCTTCGTCTTTGTCATGTCGATTCTGGAGCGCTACTCCGTTTGGGACTGCTCTCTTTTACTCGGCTGCGGCACCAAGAACGTGCTCAAAGCTCGAATGCGAGCGTTGCGCAGACTTCCAGGCCCTGTCGCGCGCATTCCACGAGGTGAACCACGCGCATCACGTTTGGCGGAAATTCCGGCGTGAAGTCCGTAAGTCTTTGAATCGAAGGAGACGCAGCATGAGAAAAAAGAGTGACGCAAAAGCTGGCATCGAGTACGCCTACACAATGGTGCACGGTGCTCCGGCCCCCAAGCTGCCGGAGTACGTGATCCCTGCCTTAGCAGGCGCACACAAGTAATCCCCCTGCCGGAGGACAAGCCAGCTTTATCCTCCTGCTAATATTCTCGGGATGTGAGGAGAGCCTATGCCCGCTGACACGATACTTCATAACGCAAAGGTCGCAACGAATGCGGTGCCGAGGTTTGTGGAATCTCTCGCTACTACCGGCGGGAAAATCGCGGCTGTTGGTACGGAGCAAGAAGTCTTCCAGCTGCGCGGCCCAAAAACCACCAAGTGATTTACGGAAAAGGCCGAACCGTCATCCCTGGTCTTAACGATTCCCACATACATCCGATCCGCGGTGGGATAGAGAAGGGGGAAAGGTCATGAAGGTGTTATTGATTTCTCTTGTGGCGGGACTCGGAGTGGGAGTTTTGTATGGCCTTATCCGCGTAAAAAGCCCCGCACCGCCAATCGTTGTTTTGCTCGGCTTGCTCGGAATGGTAATTGGAGAACAAGTCGGCAACTGGGTACACACGAAGAATGTCGACGTCTCTCAGGCTACTTCGGTTTGTCTTGTCGGTGAATCCTATGATCGTGCACGCGTGGCCGACACGGTAAAACATGAAGCGCTGTTTGAGACTGTGAATGAGGAGTGATCGATGCGGATTACGAAGAGGTTTTGTTCGGTCGCCGGTGTGGTCATTTTCTTTCAATTTCTGCTCCACGTCGCCCTGGCGCAAACTGCCCAGGGGAGTGGACCAGACGTTGCCGTGGGACCGCAATATGACACCACGCATGTCTATGTGGCACCAGCGGATTTCGATCGTTTCGTTGCCAGTCTCGTAGCCACATTTGGAGGCACAACGACTAAGCAGGGCGTCTTTGACGTTACACCCACGCCAAGCAGCACGATTTCACAATTGGTGCTGACTCCTGTCGGAACCGTATCAGTATTTGGTTTTAAGACACCGATTCCGTATCCGTTTGGCGCAGAACGAACTGGTTATCTCGTGACTGACCTCGACGCGGCAATAAGCGCTGCCCAATCTGAAGGCGCGGATGTTCTCGTGACACCATTCAACGATCCGATCGGTAGAGATACGGTTATCCAGTGGCCCGGCGGCGTGAATACTCAGCTCTATTGGCACAGAACAACACCCTCTTACAAACCCCTGGTGACGGTACCAGAGAACCGCGTTTATCTGTCTCTAGTCCGAGTGGCTGCGTTCGTTCAAGGCTTTCTCGCATTTAGTCACGGGAAAGTTGTCTCTGACGATGAGCATGCGCCCGGAGTTGAGATCGGAAGACCCAAGGACACCTACCGAAGAATTCGAATGCAATCGAATTTCGGTAAGGTAACCGTACTTGTCACGGATGGTCATCTTCCATATCCGTATGGACACGAGATGACGGGATATGAAGTTTCAGACCTCGCCGAGACGCTAGCCAAAGCCAGAGCGGCGGGAGCCGCCGTTTTGATTCCGTCCTATACGGCCGAGGATCGTACTGCAGCCTTGGTGCAATTTCCCGGTGGTTATATTGCTGAGATCCACGCGTTCAACAAACAGAGTCCGGCTCACTGAGGTTCAATGCGCGCCGCACGAGTTCTGGTGATGGCAATCGTTTTTGGAACGCTGCATTGTCTCGCTCAGTCAGTCGAGACTGCTCCTTCCGCGGTTCCGGATCGCAGTTACAAGCTCCTCAGAGAAGACGAGGACTGGAGCTTCCTGCGCGACACCAGTCTTCGTCAGGATTTGTGGGACCCCATCAAATACATTCCAATTCGAAACAACGGCGACTGGTTCATGACCATGGGCGGGGAAGCCCGAGAGGTGTGGGAGCAAATTGGCAACGACAACTGGGGCCAAGCTCCTTACATGAACGGGTATCTCAACGAGAGGTACATGCTTTATTTTGACGTTCATTGTGGCAAACACGTTCGCACGTTTGTGGAACTCAAGAGCGGGTTAAATTCTTTTCGCATCGGAGGGCCACGGCCCATTGACGAAAAGAAACTTGACTTTCAGGCGGCGTTCCTGGAGTCAAGCACAACCATTCACGATAGTCCGGTTAGACTTCTGATAGGCCGGCAGGAATTGGAGTACGGTTCGGGTCGGTTGATCGACGTGCGTGAAGGCCCCAACGTTCGACTGAGTTTCACGGGATTTCGCGTTCAGACCGTCACGCACTCATGGCAAATCGATGGGCTCGCCGTGCGTCCCGATGAAGACAACCCCGGCTTCTTCGACAATTCACCGAACCACGCTGTCAGCTTTTGGGGCCTATATGCGACTCGGCCGCTTCCGCGCAAGACGCTGTTGGACACTTATTACTTGGGCCTCGATCGGGCGCAGGCGACATTTCAACGCGGTACTGCGCAGGAAGTACGCCATTCGTTCGGCGCAAGGTTCTCGCGTCCGATCGCGAGCGAACGGCCAGCCTGGGACTTCGACTATGAAGCCCTCGGGCAATTCGGAACCTTCGGTTCAGCGAACATCCGAGCTTGGACATTCGCGTCGGAGATGGGCTACCGCATTCCGACTTTACCACTGAAGCCGCGCTTCAGTGCGAAGGCTGATATTTCGAGCGGAGATCATCCGAACTCGAACACCTTGGGGACATTCAATCCCCTGTTTCCGAAAGGAAACTATTTTGGGGTATTGGCCACTACCGGTCCCGGACCGATTAACTTTGTTGATCTACATCCCCACGTCGAAACTTTACTGCCTCACAACGTGTCGGTTTCCTTTGATTGGATCTTTCAATGGAGAGAGAGCGTTCAAGACGGTGTCTATGCCGTTCCGGGTTTTCTGATCCGGCCTGCAGACGGAAGTCATGCGCGATACGTAGGAAACAGACCAGGCACGGAAATTCGGTGGCAGGCAAATCATCATCTGTGGTTTCAAGGCGACTGCGGAATTTTCTATGCCGGCCCGTTCCTCAAGCAGACGCGACCGGGACGCAACTTGAATTACTGGGCACTCTGGGCAGGGTATAAGTTCTAATCCACTGTTTGAGGAATCTTTGATCGGCGGCAGTCATGAACGATACGGCAAAGGCAGAAAGAGGATCATGGAGCAGCGTCTGGAGGCCACTGCGCATTTCCATTTTCCGCAATCTGCTGATTGCCAATCTGGTCTCGGACATAGGCACCTTCATGCAGAATGTCGGAACAGCCTGGTTGATGGTTTCTTCCGGCGCCGGACCTGCCTATGTCGCTCTGACTCAAACAGCCTCATCTTTGCCTTTTTTCTTGTTCGCTCCGGTGACTGGCGCAGGACACGACTTGGCCCTCCGCAGGCTGGAAACGGCCGGGGCACAACTAACCAGCTGGATCGAAGTGCTCCTCGAATTTCAAAGAGATTGGACTCGCAAAGATACCCACGAAGGAGCCCGGTCAATTGTGGTCGACCACGGTGGCGGCTACGGAATAGGACTTGCGTACGCGCGAGAAATGATCCACCCGCCCCAAAAGCTGATCAAGTCAGCAACAAGAGGGGAGCGGAACCCTTCTAACCATCTTAGAGATGAGGAACGGTGCTCAAGAAATGCAAAAACCGACCCGAAAATTCGCTATGGAGGGAGCTGTGGCCAAAATTGAAGGACTGCATCATGTAACGGCAATTGCCGGCGATCCACAAACGAACATCAATTTTTATGCCGGTGTCCTTGGGCTTCGTCTGGTGAAGCTCACCGTGAATTTCGATGATCCAACCACGTACCACTTGTACTACGGAGATGGCCAGGGGTATCCGGGAACGATCATGACGTTTTTTCCGTGGCTGGGAGCCGTCCGCGGAAGGATTGGCACGGGGCAACTGACGGATACATCGTTTGCTGTGCCGGAGAAATCGTTGCCGTATTGGAGGCAGCGTCTTCGCGAGCAAAAAGTTGAATTTGACGAAGAAACCTCCGAGTTCGGCGAGGAAACCCCCTTTCTCAAAGACCCGGACGGTCTTCAGCTCGAATTAGTCAGCTCATCCGATGCGAACCCCGACAGAGTCTGGGAGGGGGGGCCTGTGCCGACCGAACACGCCATCCGAGGATTTCATCACGTCACTCTCTCGGAGAACGGATATGAGCGCAGCGCCGCGCTGCTCACTGAGACTCTGGGGTTTAAACAAATTGCGAGGGAGAAGAACCGTTTCCGGTATGTGGTCGGTGGTGCTCCAGGCACAATCATCGATCTAGTCTGCGCCCCGGAAGGGCGTCCCGGAAGGGTCGCGGTCGGAACCGTTCATCACGTGGCATGGAGAACCCCAACGGACCAGGAGCAGGCCCAGTGGCGGAATACGCTGTCGGAAATGCAATATGACGTGACGCCGATCATCGACCGTCAGTATTTTCGTTCGATTTACTTTCGCGAACCCGGCGGCGTCTTGTTCGAGATCGCGACCGATCCCCCGGGCTTTGCGACCGACGAAACTGTGGAGCGGCTTGGAACAACTCTGAAACTGCCTCCCTGGCTTGAGAAAGCTCGTCCTGAGCTAGAACATCTTTTGCCGCGAATTGAGCTGCCGAAAATTGCAGGAGGGAAAACTGATGAAGCAGCCAGATGATCTGGGGTTCACCCATATCTTCGTTCCTGCGGAGAAGGCGCATGCGCCCACGCTGCTGTTGCTGCATGGCACCGGCGGCGACGAGCGCGATCTGCTGCCACTGGGAGGAGAGCTATGGCCGGACGCAGCTCTCTTGGGCGTACGAGGCAAAGTGCTCGAAAACGGCATGCCTCGGTTCTTCCGCAGATTTGCCGAGGGAGTGTTCGATGTCGAGGACTTGAAGACGCGAACGGACGAGCTGGCCGCATTCATCGATATCGCCGCTGAGCGGTACGGATTCGGTAAGGAGCGCCTAGTTGCAGTCGGCTACTCAAACGGTGCAAACATAGCGGCCAGTCTGATACTGCTACATCCTCATTATTTGAGAGCTGCGGCTCTCTTCCGCGCCATGGTTCCGTTTATGCCGGACATTCTGCGGGATTTCGCCGAGCTTTCAGTGTTCCTGGCAGGCGGGATGCGAGACCCTATCGTCCCGCGCGATCAGACAGAGCAGCTTCGCACGATTCTGCAAAGTGCCGGGGCCGACGTTTCAATGTTCTGGCATCGCGGTGGACATGAACTGGGCGACGACGATATACGCGCAGCGAAGACCTGGTTCGCAGACAAAGTTGTCAAAAAACCGGCCGCTTAGGTTGGTGTTGCCAAAGCTCAGGAGGTTCTCCGAGCGAGGATATCAAGCGCATAAAATAGGAGGCCGTGTGAGGAAATCGCGAGGAAATCTCTCCGCAATGACTATCAACATATGGATGCTGCTCCTGTGCCTGATATCTGCGAACCCAAACCAAGGCTTGGCTGCGGACTCATCGGCAAAAGATAAACATGACGTTCATAAGAGATGTATGAAGAAAGAGCCGATCGTTTCGACAGAAATCAGGATGGTTGACGAGAATGGCCGGACGCGTCTCATTCTTTCTGCCAATTCCGGTTTGCCGGTTGTGAGTATGTTCGGTGCCGACGGAGAAGTGCGGTTATCAATGTCTCTGGATCGGGCAGATTACGGCTCAATCAAGATCACTAGCCCCAACCCAACCGGGCCGGTTGCTGCCCTTGAACTCGACGATAAAGGCGCTCATGTAAAATTCGACCGTCCTGGCGGCGCATCGAGTTATCTATTCCTGAACAATGCGGGACAATCAGGGACAGTGTTCTTGGATGCAAATGGCAGACGGAGACTGACTGCTTGTAACGCCGGACGGACAAGCCCAGATTACGAGGTTCGACGAGAAGAAAAACCCACCGCCTTGATGGCAAGACCCGATCGGTTCTGCGTTACTCTCTGAACAAGAAACAGAATCACAGATACCAGTCAGTTCTACACCGAGATAACCCGATGACCAGGAATCGTCCGAGACCACCCCCGCGTGGTCCGAAGTTCGTGGATTTTCGGCAAACAGGACTCATTAATAGATCCTGCACAAGAATGGCAGTGCGAAGACCGAACATCCATTTTTCCTCAGCTATTGCCGCCGGGAACAACCGGTCGTTCAATTGGTTCGTGATCGGCGAGAAGGAAAACCTTGAGAGAAGCCCGGCGGAGAACGCCAGCCCACTTGATGTAATGCTCCCGAATCCCGTTCCCATCGAACCCAAACCGGTGACTCCTCAGTACTTCTGAGTTCCGGCCCATGGACGTCCCCGGCTGGAAGTCGCCGACGTGTTGCGTCGTTATGGCGAAGCCCCGAGCCCGGACCCCTGATTGTCTTGACATTGTCTGGCGGCGGCGCCATTCTTAGCCCCTGAAGGAGTAGTTATGTCTTCCCGTACCACACGCAGCGAAAAGCTCGACTTACGGCTGACGCTCAAAGCTAAGGCAGCGTTGCAGGCTGCAGCGGCGGCTTCAAATCGTTCGGTGAGCGAGTTTGTTCTGGAGAGTGCATTGGCGCGTGCCGACGAGGCGCTCGCGGATCGCCGCAGCTTTGGACTGAACGCAGCTCAGTGGAAAGAATTCATGGAAGCGCTCGATGCTCCTCCACGCCCCCTGCCCCGTCTCGAACGTCTTCTCAAAGAGCCTGGATTCTTTGACACGGGCACTCGCCAGTGAGCGATGTCCAGCGCGTCGAAAAACTCCGACGCGATCACCCGGTCGAAATCGATTGCGGTCGCGAGGAACTCAATCGCTATCTCGTGCGCTATGCTTGGCAAAATCAACAGGCCGGTGCCGCACAAACTTACGTTGGCATCGTGGGCGAGGTCATCATGGGCTACCACACGCTGGCGCTGGGTCACGTAACGTTAGAGGACGCTCCCGAACGCGTGACTAAGGGTTTGGCGAAACATCCGGTGCCAATCATGCTGCTCGCGCGGCTTGCCACTGATCTTCAATGGCAAGGAAAGGGAGTCGGCAAGGCCTTGCTGAGGGATGCGATGCAGCGAACGCTGCAGGCAGCCGAGATAGCCGGAATACGCGCCCTGGCTGTGCACGCGAAAGACGAAGAGGCCCGGCGCTTTTACGAACACTTTTCTGCTCAAAGATGTGCGCCGGATTGTCTCGGAATAAGCACTACGATCAGAATTCTTTCGGCTCTGACTGTTAGGTCCTTCGCATAACCCTCTATCGGAGCCTAATGCAGTTTCGTTCAAAAGCGGCCCTGGCCGAGCATACCGATGAAAGTCCTGTAGAGTCTTGCAGATATCCGCGACACATTGCGAAGCTGAGGTTTTTCTATCGTGGCAACGAGCGAACGCCCGAAAATCGAGCATTTTGGGGCAAGATCCGGTGATGTGCTGGAGGCACAGATTGCAAGGCTACGTGCCATTTTCCCGGAAGTCTTTGTTGAGGGGAAGATCGACTTCGACAAGCTGAGGACCACTCTCGGTGGTGCCGCCGAATCCGGGCCAGGTCGTTTTCATTTTGGTTGGGCCGGCAAGGACGATGCGGTTAATCTCTTGCAGACTCCGAGCGCGGGGACGCTGATGCCGTACCCAGATGAGTCCATCGACCTCGAAACCACAGGCAACGTCTTCATCGAAGGGGATAATATGGCATTTGTCTGGATAGAAGAGTTGGGCAACTCAGCCACGTGGCGGAGTTGTGCGCGCCTCAGCTTCAGCCGAGGCGGCGATCGCAGCCAGCATTCCGGCAAAGATCCAGCGATGGACGGGATACAGCGCATACCAGTAGATAAGACCTCCCAGGCCCGCGGGGTCGAAAATGGCAGTCTGGCAGATATTTGATCCTTCGGAATTAGGTTGTGAATCGATCGGCTCAACCTCGAATTGGAGCCAAGCGCGTCCCGGCACTTTCATTTCGGCCGCCAGGCTGAGACGACGATCGGGCTCGAACGATTCCACTCGCCAGAAATCCAGCGCATCCCCCACGGCCAGAGTTTCGGCGTTGCGTCGCCCCCGCCGCATCCCGACGCCTCCAACGAGAAGATCCAGAAAACCACGTAACCACCAAAGAAAACCCGCAAAGTACCAACCCCTTGCTCCTCCGATCCGTCGGATGGGAGCAAAGGCCGCTGCCGGGGCTACGGAGACGCGCAGAGTACGCGAGTCGACGAGCCGGGTTCCTAAGCGCACGCCTCCCCACGACCGGGCCTTTCCGGAAGAGGAGAGCGCGTCCGACCAAGAAGTTTCAGCGAACTCAAGGTTCTCGTTGTGTAAGGCTCTTTCGATCGCCTCCTTCAAACCTCTCGGCCTGATAGCGAAAACCTCGAGCGCTGACGGGTTCTGGACCAGCGTGGGGTTGCGCATGCTATCGACGAGCTTGCGTCCTATGCGAGCATAGATCGGCGTGACCAGACCTAACCACAAACTGGAGAGGCGGGGCGTTAGGACCGGAACCGGGATCATCCAGCGGCGGAGGCCGCACTGCCGCGCGTACTCTTGCATGATTTCGCCGTAACTGACCTGATCCGTACCGCCGATCTCGTATACCGCTTCTTTCCCGACCGGCAACGCAAGCGCCTCCACGAGGTACGCGATCACATCTTCAACTGCGATCGGCTGCGCCTTCACACCAACCCAGCGTGGGCAAATCATCACGGGCAAGCGCTGCACCAGAGCGCGAATCATTTCAAACGAGAGGCTTCCCGAGCCGATTACGATCGAGGCGCGAAATTCAATGGTTGGGACTTCAGAGGAACGCAAAATGTCCGCTACTTCCTGACGGCTGCGCAAATGAGCCGATAACGATTGTCCCTCCGCACCAAGCCCGCCTAGATAGATGATGCGGCGCACTCCTGCCTGGCGTGCGGATGCCGCGAAATTGCGGGCTGCTTGACGGTCCTCCTCCTCGAACTTACCGGAGGAGCCCATCGAGTGAACCAGGTAATAGGCTGTGTGCACTCCATCCATGGCGAGTGGAAGGGAAGCCAGATCGAGGCAATCGCCCTTTACCACCTCGGTTCTGGGAGCGACACGCTGCTGCAGAAATTCAGGGTGTCGGGCGAGACAACGAATCGGATACCCGGTCTTCTCCAGAGCCTTGAGGAGACGCCCTCCGATGTAGCCAGTGGCTCCAGTCAGCAGGACTAGCGGGCGGGCAGTGGAATCAGATGAGGACTTCGATGTCAGAATTCACTCCGTGAATTATTTCTTTGGAACCCAAGGAACGAGCACGCTTGTTCTTCTTCTGTACTCCTCGAAATCAGGATTCTCGGCCATCTTCTTTTCAAGCATTGGACCCCCGGAAACCTTCAAGATTAGGACGGTGATGGTGAGAGGCCCGGCAATGCCAAATGCGCCGCCCGAAACGCTGACCGCCAGCAGCCAAATGCCCCACCATTGGACAACCTTTCCGAAATAGTTTGGGTGTCGCGTATATCGCCAAAGGCCAGTCTGTAGTATATTGCCTCGATTGAGTGGATCTTTTGCGAAATCGAGCGAGTTCTGCATCTCCCACAGACTCGAGAAGAAACCCAAACAGCCAAATGCAAACGCCCAGGATTTCGAGAAAGCCGAGCCTGCCTCCTGGGCTGCGATTGAAAATAGAGGAGTTCGCTATTTTCGCCTTTTGAGTCCATGATCGGATGGCACTGAGAAAAAACATGCAATCTGCCCGCTTCGACGCCCTCTAGCTAGAGACCTTAATAGTGCTTACAGCTATTAGCGCGGTTCGCGGTAACGCTGAGGAGGCGGAAGAATCATCGATTCGCTGACCGCGATTGAAACGGTCTTCTGTGCGGATTTGCCATCAAGGCCTTCAGCCGTGAACCGCACGGTGTAGTTTCCGGCGGCCGTATACGCATGAGTGAGGATTGCGCCG
>Ga0302324_100009886_pt1 | contig 19852 bp, 16 predicted proteins | sample Palsa_T0_1_FD_201949 | JGI IMG/M metagenome (GOLD analysis project Ga0302324, IMG submission 201949) | Peat permafrost microbial communities from Stordalen Mire near Abisko, Sweden - Palsa_T0_1 | ecosystem: Environmental > Terrestrial > Soil > Palsa > Peat permafrost | place: Sweden: Abisko...
CCGCGGCGCGCCGCGATCATGGCCAGGCTCGTCATCGGGATCATGCGGTTCACCGGCGAGGCGACGGTGGCCAGGACGGCCTCGGCTATCTTCACCGATTCGTCCCAGCGCCCGAGCCGCTCCAGGGTTGACGTCCGTATGCCGCGCAAGCAGTTGTGGTAGGTGCCGAGATCGTGGTCCTCGCAATAGGCGACGCCGTCGTGGAAGTACGGGTCGGCCTTGGCGTAGTCCCGGTTGCCGAAGTGCAGTTCGTGCAGGTTCGTGTACGCGAAGCCGGCTTCGTACTCGATTCCGTTCTCGAGCGCGATCGACAGCGCGCGGCGCAGCACGGGCTCCCAGTCGCCGCCCGCGAACCACACGGCCTGCGCCTCCGTCGTCGCCGCCCGGCTCTGCACCGCGGGCACGCCGAACCTGACCGCGAGTTCCTGGGCGCGCCGGGCGAGCGGGACGACGATATCCAGACACCCGGGGCCATTCTGAAACGTGGCGAGGCAGCCGTATGCCGCCGCGAGTTCCGCCGTGGGCCCGAGTGGTTCCAGGATGGCGACGGCGGCCTCGGCCGCGGCGAGGATCTCGTCGCCGCGGCACAGCCGCCACAAAACCGCGGACATCCGCCGGAGCGTGTCGCCTTCGCCGAGGGAGTCTCCAGCCGCCCGCCAGTTCTCCAGCGCTCGCGTGTAGGCGGTCTCGGCTTCGGGCCAGTGATCGATCATCGACAGCTCCGTCGCGAGCTCGATCCAGCGGGCCGCGATGCTGGCCGGCGCCTCGCCGTCCGCGAAACGCAACGCGCGTTCGAACTGCCCGGCAGCTTCGCGATGAGATGCCAGCGTGCGAGCGCGACGACCGGCCGCCGCGGCATGCTCCCGGGCCGCCGGGCCGTCGCCGGCCTCGTCGGCGTGAAAGGCCAGCCGGGCATCATCGTCACAGCCGAGAGTGCGCAGCCCCTGCAGTATCCGAGCATGGAGTTCGGAACGCCGGGCCGGCAAGACCGCCTGCTCGATCGCCTGACGCGCGATCTCGTGCCGGAAGCGCAGAACCGGATGGCCGGCCACCAGTCCAGACGAGATGATCTCGGCCAGCGCGGGCCCGGCGACGACGTGGCGTAGCAGCCGCTCATCGACGGTGCCGCCGATCAGGGCCGCGGCCTCAAGAGTCTGCCGTGCTTTCGGTTCGAGGCGGGCGGCGCGCGCCAGAACCACGTCGCGGACAGAGCCCGGCACCTCGCCTAGGCCCGCCTCCAGCACCGCGCGGACATAGAACGGGTTGCCGCCGGTGACGCTGTACAGCTCCGCTGGGTCGACCCCGCAGCCGGCCGAGAGCATCTGCACGGCTTGGGCGCTGAGCGGAGCGAGCCGAAGGCGGCTCGTACAGCGCTGGACGGCCAGATGGCCGAGAGCGATGCGCAGCGGATGGGTGTCGGCCAGTTCGTCGTTGCGGTAGGTCACGATCAGTAGCACGGCGATCTCGCGGATCCGTCGCGCGAGAAAGCTCAGCAGATCCAGGGTGGCCTCATCGGCCCAGTGCACGTCCTCGATGACGACGACCGGCAGCGGCCCCGGCTCGCACAGTTCGGTAAGGAACGCCTCGAAGAGTTGCTCCCGGGACGCGTCTGCCCGGCACAGCGAGTGCAGGCGGCCGTGTACCTGCTGCGCGATGTCGATGAGCGGACCCAACGGCCGGGGCGTGAACATGCCGTCACAGGCGCCCGACAGAAGGCGTGAGTCGGGCAAGTCGTGGGTGAACTGCTCCAGCAGGATCGACTTGCCCACACCCGCCTCGCCTTCGAGCAGGACGAGCCGGCCTTCGCCGCTGCGTGCTTGCCCCGCAAGCTCGGCCAGTGCGTCCAGCGCAGTCCCCCGCTCAAGTAGTGTCACTCGGTCGGTGCGCTGCGATGCGTGAGACGTGACCAGCGAGAACACGGTGTCGGGCATACGGACTCCTCGGTTTCCTGACTGCTCCGACACTACGATCGGCTCACCTCGGACTCCATAGGGAGTACCTCCCCATATTTCTGGTGAGCTGCAGGCCGCAGGGCCCGGACCATGCAGATGAACGCCTGGCAGGCACGGGGCTTGCTGCGCTGGGCAGCGGTGATATCGAGGAGGCCTATCAGCAGGTGGCCGCAGAAGACAGCGAACGGGGCAGCGAGCGGGCGCGCCGTAGCCGAACACACGCGTCGCCGCCGCTGTCGACGCCGGGTGAGGAGGGCTAGGCCGAGATACTGGCACTCACGGCTCGTTCGGATTTAAAAGCACGCCTACATCGTCCTCAGCCTGCTCGCCGGGATCCGCACCGAAGAAGCCCGCGCCCTGCACTGGGCCCGCGTCGACCTGGACGGCGACCCCACCGCCAGGCCTCCGGTGCCGCCAGCCGGGGACGACTGGCAGGACACCGCACTGGTCTTCACCAGCCACCACGGATTGCAAGTGCGCCGTTACACCGGAACCGCTGATGGCTGAATACACCGGCCATAGCTGCGAGAGCACAGGGCCGGAAGACCCGCCGCCTCCGACCTCATCTCCTGTCCCTCGGCAGGGCGGGCTGGTGGAGTTCGACCGGGTGGTGACACCTAGCGTGAACATTCAGGTCCTGGGCAAGTAGTTACGGCTCGGCACACCGCGCGTCGGGATGCTGCAATTCGGCCGTCATCTGACCCGGAATGCAGGTGCCTTCTGCGTGATAACACACTTCATGAAATCCAGCCCCCGGTGCTTATGACGCAGGTGATCTCAGTGGAGAACCCGGAACGGATGGTTCCGGACGTACTTCGTTGCAGCCCAGGAGTCAGGTGTCCAAGCTCTGAGAGTGACCCTTGCAAAACTGGGCAAAGGTGAGCAAAAGTTCGTTGACCAGGAGATCGTACGATAGCGGACTAGATCACTACTTTGCGCACCTTCCGCAACATTGCCGCTTGGTGGGAACGCCAATCATATTAGGCCTCATGCGGCTCAAGCGATGGGCTACAATTCGATGAAATTGACACCAGTCCACCGCGGAGTGTCTAGCCTAGTCGTGCCCGCTCTGGTAAGAGTGTCGGCCAGCGAACAGGGGAGGCTGGTAGTGGGATGCCGCAGGTGATCAAGGTTTCCGGCGGGCCCGGACGCTCGCTTGCCTTTGAGGAGTGGGGAGCGCCGCGCGGCTATCCGGTCTTTTTGCTTCACGGCACCCCAGGCAGCCGTAACGGTCCTCGGCCGCGTGCCAGTGTGCTGTACCGGCTCGGTATCCGGCTCATCTGCTATGACCGACCAGGCTACGGACAATCCGGCCTGCACCGGGGCCGCAGCGTTGCCGACGGCGCTCTAGACGTGCTAGCTATCGCCGACGAACTCGGCCTTGACTCTTTTAGCGTCGTCGGTCGGTCCGGCGGCGGGCCGCATGCGCTTGCCTGCGCTGCCAGCGAGAAGCTCCAGCCCAGGCTCCGGAGCGTCGCCGTGTTGGTTCCCCTCGCGCCCGCCGATGCCGACGGGCTCGCTTGGTACGACGGCATGTGTGACTCCAATGCCGAGGAGTACACCGCCGCGAGCGACCCGGCTGCCATCGATTCAGTCGCCAAAGACCTTATTGAACGGACCAGGCATATCCAGAAAGACCCGGACTTCCTGCTGCGGTTCCTGCATCCCGAGCTCACCGAGCCCGACAAGCGAGTGGTAGGAGACGTGGGCATCCGGCGGTTGCTGACCGAGACCTACGCCGAGGCCCTGCGGTGTGGTGCTGACGGCTGGATCGACGATGCCCTAGCGTTCCGCAAGCCCTGGGGGTTCCACTTCAGCGCCATCAGGACCCCGACACTGCTGTGGCATGGGCAAGACGACGTGTTCTCCCCGGCCGCGCACACCCGCTGGCTAGCCGGCCAGATTCCCGCCGAGTACTGCACTGTCGAGCTGCAGCCGGGAGCTGCGCACTTCGACGCGGTAGAGGTGCTGCCCCGCGTGCTGGCCTGGGTGAAGTCGACGTTGACGTCGGCTGACTCGGCCCCAAAGGCAGGTCTCAGAACGGCTGCGGGTCGAGCACCCGGACCGGGCGCCGACCTGCGCGCAGGACGTCAACCGTCGGGTGCCCAGCACCAATGACTGCCGATAGCTGAGCAAGGAGCGCTTCTCGTTCTCCAGCGGCCTTTTCCTCACCCAGCAGCTGCCTCGTTAGCAACATGTTTCCCCGGCAGCGCAGGGTGTCCGGGTGCCTCGGCCCCAGGACCGCGGCCAGGCTAGCAGCGGTGCCTTCGTCCAACTCTGCCGATTGCCGAAAATTCCCGCGGTCGGCGATCAGGGTGGCCCGCACCATAGCCGCGGCTAGCGTGTACGGATGCTCCAACCCGAGCGCCTCAGTCAGACCGCTGACGGCGACCTCGACCTCGGCCATTGCCTCGTCGTACTGATGCTGTAGCCGCAGCACAGAAGCCAGATTCACCCTGCAGGTCAGCGTGTGCGGGTGCTGTTCACCCAGTCGCTGCGCGTACGCCGCCAGAACATCCCCGATGTCCTGAGCAGCCGACGCCAGCTGGTCCAGTTGCAGAAGGTTGGCCGCGTGGCTCAACCGACAGGCCAGTCCCTGACTGGAGGACTTGCCGAACCGATCGTCGAGCGGCTGCTGGGCCGCGGTGAACTCCTTTTCCGCCTCCTCGTATCGGCCCATGCTACGCAGCGCGATGCCAAGCAGCACCTGCGCGTCCAGCGTCACCGGGGACCGCGCGCCGAGCGACTCGCTGCAGAGCCGGTGCACGCCCTGAGCCCTGGTGACCGCCTCAGCGTACCCACCTGCCTCAATCAGGTCTCTCGCGATGTTCCCGGCCGAGCGCAGCGCGTTCGGATGCCGCGCGCCAATCGTCGCCCGGTACCGGTCCTGGGTTGTGATGTCTAGCCGCAGCGAGTCTGCCACGTTGCCGGTGAGCCGGTAGGAAATCGCTAGGTTGTGCGCCGCGTCGATGGCTCTCCGATGATCCTCGCCGTACAGTTCGGCCCAGGCGGGGGAGGTTTGTTCATCCATCGCTAGAGCCTCCCGGTAGCGGCCGAGTGCCCTCAGGTCCGCCGCGTACGAACTCGCCGTAGTCAGCGTGTGGGGGTGGTCGGCGCCCAGCAGCTCAGTCTGCGCATCTAGGACAAGCTTGTTGAGGGCGGCAGCCTCAGTGAACCGGGACTGCGAACGCCGCACGTTGGCGAGGTTGAACTCCAGCTGCAGAAGCTGTTTGCGGATGACTTTCGCGGTTACCGGTTCCGCGGTCGCTGCCAGTTCCGCCCAGCGTTGGGTCACCGTATCCGCTACCTCCGCAGCCCGGTCAAGGTCGCTGCCCACCCACAGGAAGCGCACCCGGTCGACCGACAGCTGCCGCACCTCCTCCTCATCCGAGGCCATTGCCTGCGAAGGTCCCAGGTGCGGCCAGATGATCCGGTAAAGAGACCAGGTTTCTGGGTCGTCGACCTCGCGGCCGGGACGGGCGGCGACGAGGATGTGTTGCACGTCGCGTCGCGTGGCGGCCAGTTCGTCGTCCGTCATGCGCCCCCGGACGACCGCCTGGACGAGCCGGTGTACTTGGATCTGGCCGGCAGCCGAATCGATCTTCAGCAGCGCGAGCCTCCCGGCTTCCCTGACTACCCTGCCTATGACCATTGGCTCGCTGAGGCTTGCGTCGTAGGGCTTCAGGACGGTCGCCATGCCCTGGCTGTAAATCAGATCTCGGGCGATGTTCGGTGCCATCACCGAGCAGAGTTGCAGCAGCCGCATCGCTGCGGGGGAACGCTCGCGTAGCAGGTTTAGCGAAGGATCCCAAGCTGCCGCCACCCCGCGCGGGTATCCGCCGGGCAGTTGCACTAGTTCCAACGCCTCGGGCGCGTGCGATTCCAGCTCGCGCAGGTAATCAGCCACTCGGTAATCGGTGTCCTTGAGCCACACCGCCGCGGCCTCGATGGCGAGCGGCAGGTCGCCGAGCGCCTCAGCCACTTGGTCCGCCTCGGTGGCGGTAATCCCCGGGTCCACCCGACGAAGGTGCGCGATGGACTCCGGCCGGGTAAACACCTCCACCTCGATAGGACGAGCTAGTTCGGCCCACGCCCCATTGCGGGAAGTGATCAGCGTGTGCCCGCCGCCGCGGGGCAACCACGGCGTGACCGCCTCGATGTCCTCCGCGTTGTCGTAGATCAGCAGCCAGTCCTCGACCGGCCTGGCACCCCGCGGCCGGGCCAGCAGGGTCAGCACGGACCGCGCCTTCTCCTCAAGCGTCACGTCGGCCGATGATGCGATCGCGAAGGCCCCCGTGAGCTGATCTGCCAGGTCGGCCAACTGAGCGTCGATGAACTGCGCCTGGCCGCACTCCACCCACCAGATCAGGTCATAGTCGCTCTTGAACCGGTGCAGGTACTCCAGCGCCACCTGAGTCTTGCCGACCCCGCCCAGCCCCTGCAGTGCCACTGGTGCCACCACCACGGTGGTGCCCGCGGTGCGCAGCTGCTTACGGAGTTCCCTGATGTCCTCTTCGCGGCCGGTGAACCTCGGATTCCGCGCGTTGGCCTTGACGAGTTTCGGCTCTGCGCCAGGGAAACGTGGTGCGGGGACGCCGGCCATGGTCGGCAGCCGCGGTGCGTCCGCCATGCCCAGCAACACGCCAAGGCGCCGCGCCGCATCGAACTCACTCGCGTCAACGAGCGAGACAGACGAGGCGGTAGGGAACTCCGGCAACGGCGGGGTCGCTGTAACGTATGCTGCGTAGCCAGGACGGGCATGGTCAGAATCGCCTGCGTCGCTGATTCCGCGGGCGGTTCCGGGCTTGCCGTGGCGGGCAAGGTATGCCGCAGATATTACCGAGAGCATCGGCGTCGCGCCGCTTTCCTGGTCGTTGCCGGATAGCCCGCTCGCCGACTCAGCCACTTCTTCGGTTACGGAATCGCCGAGCCTGAATTCGCGTACTGTAAACCCGCTCTCACCAAACAACGCGGTAAGCCACTCAGCCCAGGACTGGTCCTCGGGATAGTACCTGATCTGGATCTCGTTGCCCTCGATGACCGGCCGACGCACGAACCGCTGCCGCACTCGCACACGCAGGTCCTCCTCGAGCACCGGCAGGCTGGTCACCGAGCCGCCGGTAAGCTGGGCCGCGAGCCGCTCGAAGGACGACAGCAGCGACCCGGGCATCCCGGGCCGGTCCCCAAACACCGCCAGAATTTCCTCGAAGGCGTAGAACGGCTGGTACGGTACCTCCACGGCTCCCCAGTACTGCTGCCGCTCCACCTCGGTCATCCCGGTCGGCAAGCCGGCGAACAGCCTGCCCGCGAATGCCCGGCCGGCCTCCACACGTTCTTTCTCCGCTTGGTCCACGCGCATCGGTACCGGCAATATCCGGATTTTCCGGTCTGGATACTGGGACTCTATAAGCCTCGCCACTCGTGCGGCGCCCTCGATTCCCTGCGTTGACAGCGTAAAGCAGTCCACCAATATGTCAGGCAGATGAACGGTACAGATGTCCGCCACATCGGTGAGCCCAGTACGGCTATCGATGAGCACGTAGTCGTACTGGCGCTTCATATCCGCGCGCACTGCGTCGAGGAACTCGCCGCCGTTCAGGCCCGAATAAAACTCGTCCCAGTCCATGGTGGCGAGCGTCGCTACGTACTCCAAATTCTGCCGACCGGCCGGGATGAAGTCCAAGGTCCCCCCGCCGGGGAAAATCCAGTCCAGGGAGAACGCGTACTGCTCAACTCGGGCGTGGTCGCCGATGTGCCGATTCCGGCGACTGCTTTCATCGCTATCGACGGCCGTCATCTGATAGGACCGGATCATGTCGACGACGCCTCGCGTGTCGCGCTCTGCCGTGGGCAGGAAAGGATGGAGGAAGCGGTGCAGGCCAGGCGATTCCAGGTCCCAGTCGGCGGCCAGCACTCGATGTCCGTTCGCCGCGAGAATCCAGGCAATATTCGCGAGCGCCATTGTCCGGCCAGTACCGCCCTTGTAGGAGTAAAAAGTGATGATCTTTCCCTCAGAACTGGTCGCCCCGCTCGTTTCACGCATAGGGTTGCTCCTTGAATGAAATGGGACTCGGGGCCCAGCCGCGCCCCGCAAGCCGCAGCCGGGCTTCGGGCCGCGGCGTCGGTCGGTCAACAGGACCAAGCCGAAGATACTCCCGCCCAGCCTCCGCGACCAGGAATGGCAGTAGCCCGGCGAACTCGGTCAGCGAGCCGACGCCAGCCAGAGCGCGCCGCGCGGTGCGGGACTTCGTTCCCATCATCTTGCCCAGGGAAGGGCTGACTTCCGCCGCTGGCCCCGGGCCGAGTGCGGGGACGGACCAGGGAGGCAGTTCTGCCGCGAACGCGTCGAAGGTGGCGCGTATCTTTGCGTCGCTCAGGTACGACGGATCGATCAGCACCAGCACCGGGTTGCGTGCCAGCATCTCGGTCTCGACCGCCTCCATACTGGTCACCCGGACAGCGAAGTCGAGCTGCTCCCCAGCCATCTGGCCGTATTCTGCAAGCTCGCTTCCCTTCGGTGCCACCACCACGACCGCAAGTACCGGAACCGCTGCGCCAGCGGCGAACGCGCTTTCCGTCGTCTCGATGTCTGGCGCCGGAGACGGCCCGATATAGTCGTCCTCGGCCAGCCGGACGATCCGGTCCGCAAGCTCGTCGGTGATCTCGTAATACCACTTCCGGTACGGCTGCAGTCGGCGCATGGCTAGTAGCCCGTTATCCCGGTAGGCGATGGAGGCACCGTCCGGAGCGCCGACGGGAACGAGGTCTAGGGCCGCCCGCATTCCACGTGGTTCGGCGCCGGCAGGCAGCGGTACCCAAAGCACCGGGGTGAACCGTCGCAGCGGATCGGCGATCCCGTCCGCCTCAATCCTCTGCGCGAAGCAGGCCCATTCGCGGCCCGGCCAGGACCGAGAGAGGTATCCGGGCGAGTAGAGCGGAACGAACACCTCCGCTTCTCCGAGCGCCCGCACCAGCGTTTCCTTCCATTCCTGGCCGGACGGGACGTGCAGGTCGATGAAGCCGGCCGCCAAGCCACGCTCAGGCGATGCCCGCCGGTTCACGGCTTGGCTCAGGTCTTGGAAGAATTCGCGGACCCACTCGTCAGGCGTCGAGGCGTCCAGCCGTGACCCGGCTAGCGGCGGAGAATGCGCATAGCTGAGATAGAAGTAACGTGCGGTCATTCTGCTACCTTCCACGGTCCCGCCGGATCCGCGGCGAAGACGTCACGAAGTTCTTGATGCCGGAGCTCGCGCGGCTCGACCCAGTGGCTGTGATGAAGGTCGGCGATCGCCTTCGCGAGCTCCCAGACGACGCCACGGTAGGAAGGACCACGCCGCAACTGCATCAGGCCAAGCACCCCGTACTGCTTATATCTCGCGGTTACGTCGATCGCCGGCAGCCCGTCCGGTGAGAATCGCTGCACTTCGGCAATGACTGCCGGAGTCTGGTGATTCGCGTACGGTGCCCAGATGACCGGCAGGATCGCCGTCTGCCTGACGGAAGCACCGGCGCGCAAACGCACCACCGGACGTTGCGCGAACCCGTACCACTCCATGCCGCACCAACGGCAGGTCAGGTAGGGGGCCGCTACCAGCGCCACGAAGACTTGGCAGTTACCGAGGGAATCCAGCAGTTCCTGTGTCCACCGGCTACCCGGGCGCATCGACCGGTCCATGAACCCGGGCTCCTCGCCAGTCGCCCGACTGACCAACCACGAGACGTTCTCAGAAAGGTCGTCGAAGAACCTGATGACATGCCGGTCCGCCTCCCGGGAAGGCAGGGGCGACGCGTGTGCATAACTGAGGAAGAACATCGGCCCGGTCATCCCGCGCTTGCTCCAGCACCCGCCGATGCGGTGGCCACAATCCCGGCGACGAACCGCTCACCGTCCACCGTCAGCGCATGGCTGGCCAGCAGCGATTCCGCGACCTCGAGCACCCACGACCGGTAACGCAGGAAGCGTTGGCGCGGCCCGATAGCCTGGCGAAGACCCGTCAAAGCCAGAAATGCGTAGGCCCCGTGCAGGGCACCGACCACTGGCCTGGGATCCGGCCGCCACGGCACCCGCAACAGCACCGGGCGAGCGCTAGCTGAAACCAGCGGGTACAGGTCGGTCAGCGCGTTTAGCTTGACGTGCTGGAACTCATGCAGCAGCAGCTCGGCGAGGATGTCGTTCCGCGCCGGGAAAGCAACCGCCACCGAGCCGAACGCCTGCCGTGCCGTCGCCGCCCGCTCCTTGCCGGGGGCAGCACGCAGCGGTACCACAGCACGGAGCGAACCTTCGGCCATCACATCCAGGTACGAAGGCACCGCCTCAGCCAGGATGCGTCCGGCACCAGCAAGCCCCCGCCGCCATGCCTGCCACTGCGGAGTAGAAAGACGTCCCGTGACCGGCCAGTCATAGCAGTCTCGGAACGGGTCTAGGTCTTCAATTACCACCCCGCGTAGCTCACCTGTGTCCAGTTGCCGCGTCTGCAGCCAGCGCCCGATCCCACCGGTGACCATCCGACCGCCGTGCGCCCGCAGCACGACGACCCGTCCCGTGTCCGACGGCACGACCATTGCGCCCACGCCAGGAAGGTGAGCGCGGCCGTTGCGTCTCGGCACCGACAGATCCACGGTCACCCGGGCCCGCACCGCTGCCGCAAGCGCCAGCCCAGCCAGGTGAGCCCGGTCAAGATCCAGGTCAGTCCCGGGCGACGGACGCAAGCACCGGATCGCCCATGCGGCCACGCAGGGATTGGAGAGGACGTGCCGAACGGCCTGCGCATTCTGCTGGTCAAGCGAACACAGCAGTTCCCAGCCCGCGGCCGCCGCCGCACGTAGCTCCTCGTCGCGCCAGACATCCTTGTTAGCCGCGACCGCGGCGACCAAAGCCCGGGTCTGAGACTCCCAGGCTTGGGCCAGCTCACGCAGGGAGACCCGGTCGCCAGGACCGGCAGCGAACGCCGCGAACCCCTCGGCCGGGAGCTGATGTGCCGGCCGTCGGGTGTGCCTATCATCCGCAATGACCTTTGTGATCAGTTCCTTGAGGTCGGCGCAGTATACGCTCGGGTTGTCAAACCCTCCCGGTCCATACCGGTGCGCGTAGAGGCCCCCGCCACAGATCCGCACCACCGGGCAAGCACGGCATGTAGCGCACAGGGCATCGACACCGCTCTGTCGGGCTGCGATCTGCGGGTGCCGGGAAACGTCGTCGACGGTATGCTCGGCCAACCGCATCGCTGTCGCTCCCGCGCCGTGATGCGCGGTCTTCATCGAATCCGGCTGTTCCCAGCTCCCGTCGGTCTCGATAACGAGCACGTCCCCGGAATCGGTGCCGAACGCCTCGGTGAAGCTCGGACCGCCATGTTCCGCCGACAGGAGCGAATCGAACAGCCTGATCGGTACTGGCCGGCCTTCCCGGGTCCAGCGTCGGTAAATCCGCAGCAGCCAGTCGGCGTATGCCGTGTCCGCTGTATGCGCGGAAACGCCTTCGTCCGGACCCGGCAAGCGGTAAGGCGGATTACGCCACGTCGCGTGCGGCAGCAGCAGGTCAAGCCGCGGCGGTGCTTGTGCTACCAGCGCATCATAAACGGCATCTGGATCATTAGCGATATCTATCGTGCACAGGATTCCAGCGTAAAGATGACGGAATTCCGGCTCGCGTAGCAGCGACAGCGCGCGGTTAACCTGCGCATAGCTGCTCCGACCGCTCCGGAACCGGCGATGCCGGTCGTTCGCCACCTGGTCGCCGTCCAGTGACACCCCAACCTTGACGCCATATTCGGCAAACAGCCTGCACCACTGCTCGTTCAGCTGGACCCCGTTGGTGACTATCCGGAAATCGATGGCGGTAACCGGTGAGAGCCGCGTACGCAGCGTTTCCAGTACCACGCGCGCCTGCCGCACGCCAAGCAGCAGCGGTTCCCCCCCATGCAGAATGATGCAAACCTCTGAGAGCCCGTGCGCGACCGCATGCTCTGCGATGCGGCGCCCGGCCCAGTCCACAGTCTCGGCCGACATTGCCAATGGCATTCGGCGCCAGCCTTGATCGGCATGACGGTAGATGTAGCAGTGATCACAGGCCAGATCGCAGCGGCTGTGTACCTTCAGCACGAACTGCGAGATTGGCACGAAAAGCGACGCCAATTAAATGGCGGAATTGAACATCGCCACCCGCACCGGCCCCTCCATGCTCGCGAGAACCGCACGCACCAGCCGTTGCCCTTCACTGTCTGTTGCGAGCAGCCCCAGCGGAACATCCCGCACATCCACGACTGAGTTCTGCACGGCCAGCTCTGATGGTTCCGCTGTCACGTATTCCACAGCCTTCCCCTCGAAGGAGTCCCTCCAATTCAGGCTAAACCGCCGGGCTCCACCCGGCAAGGTGTTCGGGCGCGATGAGCATTACAGTCACGTTTTCACAGTCAGCGGTGACGTAACTGCCGCAACTTGTGACCCTTAGGGAGGCGATACTGGGGGAACACTCGAGATGTGCCGTAGTAAGGCGCTAGGGCATGTGGGTGATCAACAGGTCTCCGCATTGTTATATTATGTCCGTTTCGATTCACTGGCTTCAGATCCAGGGCGGGCCGGGGCCTCGGCAAAGTCATCCGTTAGCAATTCATGATCGTTTGCAGCGGTCGGCTGGACCGGTGGGCGTCGTAACGCAGGGCGGGCACCAGTGCGGTTTCCCCGGTCAGCCGCATGATGGTGATGGCCGGGTTGCGCAGGCTGGGCCGTCACGCAGGGCTGTTGCCGCTGCGGACCTGGGATCGGTCTCGTCGTAGGTGACGTTTGCACTCAGTGCAGATGGTCTTCGATTAACCAGTGGCGCCGGCGCGATGGCGGCGAGGTCCGCGGGCCGTGCCTGGAGGGCGGTTAGCGAAGTGACAGCTCAGACGATCGCTTACTGGGCCTCGCTGAACCGGAACGTCGCTCGTAATACGATGTAGTACGCTTGGCATGTGGCAGAGGACACCTACGACGGAATACCCATACCCGAGCTACCCATTGATGAGGTGAACTGGGAGCACCGTGGTGAGTACATCCGTACTAGGTCGAAGCGTAAAGGACCGCAAGAGTTCGATGTCGAGCCTGAGTGGGCGACAGAGGCGGTGATGGATCCACGAGCGGTCATCCGTCGAGACCCGGCTAGCCGAAGCGGTCAGGGGGTTCGAATAACCGGTTACTCAACTGGTGCGGGCCAGGTTCTGGCTGTGATTCTCATCCCGAAAGACCACCCGCCTACCGGGACCTGGTTAGGGGGCCAATTGCTGGTCCGCTAATGACCGCGACCGCCGTGATTACGAGGAGACGCCATGACACACGAGAACATCGCGGACCTGCTCGCAGAGGAGGCTGAGCAGGCCGAGCTGCATCGCGACGATGAACTCACCCCAGGGTTCCGCCGCGCTCGCCCTTCGCGCGAGCCTGCCCAGGTATACAGCCTGCGGATTCCCGTTGAGTGGCTTGAACAGCTACGCAGCCATGCCGCAGACAGGCACATGACCCCTTCCGCGCTGATGCGCGCATGGGTAATTGAGCGACTGGAAGCCGAGGCGACAGAGGAGGCAGCGCCTGACGATGCAAACCGGCCTGGCTCAGGCAGCAGCAAATTCCCGATGCAGACATTGCGTTTGGTTATACGGGAAGAGCTAGAGCGCGCTAATACGCGGCCAACCAGCGCAGGCAAGGCGTCCCGGGTCCAACGTCGTGCGCGTCAGCTACCTGGCCGGGAACGTGCTGAGATTAGGGCCTGGGCTAGGCAGCACGGCTACAAAGTGAGCGAGCACGGCAAGATCCCAGGCGCGATCGTGCGGGATTACAACGCTGCAGTCCCTAGTGGTAGACGAGCCATGCGCGACGCCTAGCGAGCAAGTACAGGACCGTCACCGGCGTGCACGGCTCTGACGCCCCGGCGGAGCTCGGACGCGATCTCCGCCGAGACGACCGCCGGATCGACGGCATCGGCCAGGGCGCGCTCGAAAGTCCGCGCGGACCGCTCCCCAGGCACGCCACCCGCCGCGGCGCGGCACGGTCAGCCGCACCGCGTAGCGCGTCGTCCACCTGCTGGCCGTCCCCCTCGGCATACCCTCATGATCACATAACGCCTCTGGCCTGCGACATTCCGGGAACGACACCCCCGCAGCCAGGTCACCACGGTCATCTCCTTGAGATCTCGGTGATGCCGCCGGAACCCCGCAGCTTTCCTGATGGCGCCAAGTCCGCCCGGCTGAGGCCAGCACCACTGCCGGATGACAGGACGCGACGCTGAACAAGACGTCTTCAGACGGCATGCCACGTCCCTGAGCGTCCCGCCGCGGCTGACTAGCCTGGGCCGCATGAACACGCTGGCTTCCTCGGCCGAACCGCCCGCCCAGGCACTTCTCCAGAAACCCCTCCCCCGCCGCTGGGCGAACGTCCAGGGCGTCGCCGCGCGGGCACGCAGCCTGGCACCGGTTCTCGGCGCTGACGCCGATCTGCTGGAAGCCGCCGCGTGGCTGCTCGACATCGGCTACGCGCCCGACCTGGCCACTACGGGCCTGCACGCACTCGACGGCGCCCGGTACCTGCGCGACGCCCAGCACGCCGACGCCCTGCTGTGCCGGCTGGTCGCCCACCACTCCTGCGCCATCATCGAAGCCGGCGAACGCGGACTCGCCGATGTCCTGACCCTGGAGTTCGAGCCCGCGCCGCACGCGCTTTCCAGCGTGCTGACCTACTGCGGCATGACCACCAGCCCGGACGGCGAGCTCGTGCCGGCCGAAAAGCGACTCGCCGAGATCCAGCATCGCTACGGCCCCGGGCACCTGGTGCCGGTCGATTCAGCGCGCCACGCCGATGATCCTGCGCGCAGTCGAGCAGGCCCAAGACAGAGCCGCCCGGGGCGCAGACCCGCAGATCGGAAAGGGTAATGCTGTCCTCTCCCAAGAGATCTGAGTTAGCGCGCTTGATTTTGCAGCGTGGTTCATGTTGGCGGGAGGGTTTGCCGGACCGGATCGTCCCGCCGATCTGAGTCACGCAGAGCTTTCCGCGTGCCGGCCGGTGATGGGCCCAGTCACTACGGCTCCACCACTCTGTCTTCGACATGCGCGCTGGGGTCAGGCGATGGTGACTCTAGTTTGTCCTTCAGCCGGGGGTCGAGCACGTGACCGCATTGCTTGCAGATGCGGGCCTGGGCCGCGATGTCCTCCGCGCACATCGGGCAGCGCCTGCGCTTTAGCGAGGGATCACGCATAAGGAGGGTCTCGACCACGGTGCGGGGCTGGACCCCGCCGCCCGCGCCGTCAAGGAGGGCGTGGCAGTACGCCGCGAGGTGCTCCGCGTCCTTGCGCAGGCGGTCATCGCGGGTGTCCACGAGCTGCTCGGCGACCTCGAGCGCGCCCCGTACGGATGCCTCGTCCTGCGCGCGGAGAGCGAGGTTCACGGCCTTCCAGGCCGCGCGCGCGGCTGCCCTGTGCTTGCCTGCGGCGAGGTCGCGCCGAGCGTGCTCGACCGATATCGAGGCGTTCATCTCACGCTGCCAGAGCATGTAGGGCAGCCCGGGCAGCCGAGCTGGACTGGATGGCCCGGGCAACGGCCTCGGGCAGGGGTGAGCACGCGGCCATGGTAACCCGTGAGAGCGCGCAGGGAGCGTGGACGGTACCAGGTCAACGGGACCGACCAGCGGGCTAATGACTCAGATCCCCGACGGCTTGAGCGGGGACGCCGCTCCACCAGCCTACGAAACAGGCGACGCCCGGGCCGCCACGGCGGAGGACGGGCAGGTGATCCAGTTCCTGGCCGGGGCGCCGGAGTTGCTGGCCCGGTACCGCAACGCGCCGCCCGCCGCGGCGGCGTGATCCAGGCGGCGATGGATGCCCGCCGCCTGGGCATGGGACCGGCGCTGCCGCAGGCTTCCCCGAAAGCAGCCGCGCCCGGGTACCTGACCGGCACCGAGTGGGATCAGCTGGCCGAGGACCAGGACTGGCTGGAGCAGGCCCTGGCCTATGCGGCCGTCCCCTGCAAAGGCGTCCGCGGTCCGCTTACCCGCATCCGCCCCCTCCCGGCCAGATCCCGCGCCACCGGGCCCGGCTCCCAGGACAACGATGAGCAGCTGGCCGACGGCCCGGCCAGCATCGCGGGCGGACCGCTGTACCGGCTCGCGGACTACCTGGACCAGCACGGCCGGCACCGCCACAAGGGCCAGTTCCCCCCGGCCCCTTTCTGGGCAGCCGCCGCAGATCACGCCTTGCCCGGCGACCAGGCCGCGCTTGGTGACGCCGCCCACGCGCGCGGTCTGTACCGTCACGCCGCCCAGCTGCACAAAATCGCCGCCGCCTATGGCAACCTCCGCGCTGTTTTGTACCTCGCCAACCCTCCGCAGTACCTCCGCGCCGATGTCGGCCCGGTGCGCTGGGCCGCCGCCCACGTCTCCCTCGACGACCCGCGCGGCGTGGCCAGGCTGCTGGACAGCCTGCGGGAGCCGGCCGCGGAGCAGCAGGCCACCGCGCTGCTGCGCCGTGATCCCGCCGCCCACGTCCCCCTCGACAGCCCGGGCGGCGTGGCCAGCTGCTGGACAGCCTGCGGCAGGCGGGCGCGGAGCAGCAGGTCACCGCGCTGGCCAGACACGCCCCCGCCCACGTCCCTATCGACGACCCGGGCGGCGTGGCCAGGCTGCTGGACAGCCTACGGTGGGCTGACGCGGAGCAGCAGGTCACCGCGCTGGCCGGACGCGCCGCCGCCCACGTCTCCCTCGACAGCCCGGGCGGCGTAACTAGGCTGCTGGACAGCCTGCGGCAGGCTGGCGCGGAGCAGCAGGCCACCGCGCTGGCCGAGCGGCTGCCGGGAGCAGGCCTGTTCGAGCTCTTCCGCGAGCAAGAGAGCCGCCAAGATCGGTTCCGATTTGGCCGAGAGGCTGACGGCAGCCCGGCCAGGCCATGGGGATGGGAAGATCTGGACTGACATGGCCGGGCTTAGTAATACATGATCTCGGACAGTGTCCGATAAGGGATCGGCGAGCGGACATGCAAGATTTCTGTCCCAAGGGTGCCGCAGCCTGCGGGAACCTGATCTCGCATGACCGGTCGGCGATGTAGTCCGGTGAAGGCCTCGCGTCCGGACGCGCCAGCGGCTGGGACCGAGGCCCTTACTCGGCGAGCACGGCCTGTGCGAGAGCGACGGTGAATACCGTGCCGGCGACGGCGAGCGCGATCCGAAACAAGGTCCTTAGCCACTCGATGACCTGCTGGCTGATTGCTATCCCCGTCGCGCACCAGGTCGCGAAGTGCTCGCAGTTGTTGCCGGTCAGGCTGTAGCGGCGTTCACCGACCCGGGAGAGTGCCCGCTGCACGGCCATGGCGCGTTCGGTCATCGTGGCGTCGGGGTTGGTGACCCGGGTGGAGCGCCCGCAGGCGAAGTCCGGGGGCAGACCAAGTAAGCCTGAAAGGGGCAATGGGCTTGGGAAGAGGGCCGGGTCGTTTCCTTCTGGGCGGTGAAGTCCTGCTCGGGCAGCTCGGTGACGGAGGAGATCATCCGGCAGTGGACGAGCGTGGTCACCGATGCCGGGGGCTGCTTGAACTGCGGGTAAGCAGTGCGCTCGATCGACGTCACCCGCGAGGCCTCTCCAGTCGGCTCGACCCAAGGACGCGCACACCGTAACGGCAGGCGGTCAATCCGCACCCCACAGCCACAGTTCACCAAACCGAAACCAAACCATGCAAACCGTCCCGCGCCGGCCAGCGGCGATGTCCCTCACCAGCCCATTGCCCCTTTCAGGCTTACTTGGTCTGCCCCCGGATTTCAGTATGAGGGGCCTGCCCCGGAAAAAAACATGCCGGCCGAGCGAACCGATCCGCCCCCTAGCCCCGTAAGTGAAGCACCCACGACAGAGCGACGGCAGGGAGGTCAAGTGGCAATCATGCCTGACTTCGACCTAGCCAAGCGGGGGCAAGAATTTCCCGGCCCTTCACAGAACGGAGCGCACCGATGGAGTACTCACCAAGGAACGCGGGATTCCCAGGCAGCAACTCGGCATTCCCCGGCCCTCCTGACGGCGGAACGCAAAGGCAGTCATCCGGGCAGCCGACGGCCGCCCCGGAAACCAGCAGCAGGCAATTCTCCTGGTCTGGTGTCGTGCGCCCGCGGCTCGAAGAGATAGCGATGCGAGAGAACGGCTTCGTGCTGGCGCTGTGGGGAGGCATCGGCATTGTTATCGGCGCTGTGCTGCCCTTCATCTTCCACACCCGGGAAACGGTCGACGGAACCCAGTTCGCCATCTCGTCCGGGGTCGGCATCGGGTACCGGTTCATTTCGCTCCTGTTCGGGCTCCTGCTGGCCGGGCTGGCAGTATCGACCCGCTACCGCCCGGTATACCGCCGGCCAATCGCCATCTCTGCACTCGTGCTGAGCCTGCTGGGGCTCGCCGGCTATTCCCTCTTTACCCTGGCCGGCGTCGCTGGCATCACTGAACAGACAGGCGTGCAGGTCTCGTGGTACCCGAACATCGGCACGCTGGATTCCATCGCAGGATGCGCGGCCTGCGCGATCGCCGCGATCGTCATGCTCCGTACCCGGCCCCCGGTACCGAGCGAACCCCGCTAATTCCCGGCTCGGGTACAGCTGGCCTTTCCAGCCGCCCCGAAAAGCAACCAGCCGACGCAAACGGTCGCAGATACCGGCGGGCCACCCCAGACTTTGATCCGCGGGCATGGTGGCGGCAGTGCTGACGCTGGACTGCTTAACGTCGCGGTGGGAGGGACCTGCGGGGGCAGCCCGGACGGTACGAAATTCCCGGTGGACATGCTCGTGGACTACGTGCACGTCTGGCAGTAGGTATATCCAGAAAACAAGGAGGAGTAATTATGCAAGGCACTGTAAGGGCAGCGGTTCTCGGCACGGTACTGGCAGCCGTGCTCGGGGTGGCGGGGTGTAAGGGTGTGGCCAGTCCATCAGCCGGCGGCAGCTCAAGTTCGCCAGTGACCAGTTCAAGTTCGCCAGTGACCAGTTCAAGTTCGCCAGTGACCAGTCCATCAGCCGGCGGCAGCTCAGCCGGTGGCGGCAAATCAGGTGGCGGTTCAGCCGGTGGCGGCTCCGGTGGTGGCAGATCAGGTGGCAGCTCAAGTTCACCGGCACCAATGGCCAGTCCAAGCGACAGTCCTCCAAGTGACAGCCCGCCAAGCAGTCCGCCAAGTGACAGCCCGCCAAGCAGTCCGCCAAGTGACAGTCCGCCAAGCAGCCCGCCAAGCAGCCCGCCAAGCAGCCCGCCAAGTGGCTCAGATATGTGGGATCTGAATGGCGCCACTGATAGTTGTAATGGCAATAATGGCAATTGCATCGCGGTCGTTTTCAGCAACGGTGATGCGCAGGAAGACGATGACACCGTAGAGTTCGTTCAAAGTGCAAGTGGTGTTATCGGTGGAACGCTGGTTGATCCGGACGTTGATCCTGGACCAGCTGGCGGGCCGATATTCGGAACGATCAGCGGTACCAGCGTCATGTTCACTTTCGACTACACGACTGCCGATGTTAGCTCTAGTGAGGGTGCCACCGCTGCACCGAACACTGCTCAGGGCACGAGGACGTATATCGGTACCATTAACCCGAACACGGGCGCGGTCGCCGGCACGTGGATCGAGACCGGCAGCGCGATGCCTAACAGCGGTACCTGGTCACTGGAATACGACGCATTTCCTGAGTAGGACAACAACAGAGGGAGAAAAATCATGTACGCACACACCTATGACGTGACGATCGACGCCAAGACCTACGCCAGGCTCAGGGAAGCCATAGGCGCGCCACGCGCCGGCGTGGCCCTCTCTGTCAAGCTGTCGTGAGGCACCCGCCCCTCAGTAACCACTGACCACCCCGAGGGCGGGGATGGAGACACTTTCCTACATGACAATGACCGTGCTCGACCGTACGCCGGTGGCCGGCGA
>Ga0302324_100009887_pt1 | contig 19852 bp, 15 predicted proteins | sample Palsa_T0_1_FD_201949 | JGI IMG/M metagenome (GOLD analysis project Ga0302324, IMG submission 201949) | Peat permafrost microbial communities from Stordalen Mire near Abisko, Sweden - Palsa_T0_1 | ecosystem: Environmental > Terrestrial > Soil > Palsa > Peat permafrost | place: Sweden: Abisko...
GCGCACGGCGGCGCTTTCCGGCAGCTACCAGGACTACAAGGGCTTTTGGACGCCCATGGCCTATTCGAACAGTGGACCGATCGAGGAGTACTGGGCGTGCCGCGAACGAGCGGTGGTGATCGACCTGGCGGCATTGCGCAAGTTCGAGGTCTTGGGCCCCGACGCGGAGCGGCTGATGCAGCTCGCGGTTACGCGCGACATCCGCAAGCTCGGGGTGGGGCAGGTGGTCTATACCGCCCTGTGCTATGAGCACGGCGGCATGATCGATGACGGCACGGTATTTCGCTTGGGACAAAATAATTTCCGTTGGGTTTGCGGCGATGACTATTGCGGTGTATGGCTGAGGGAACTGGCGGCGCGCCATGCGCTCAAGGTCTGGGTCAAGTCCGCGACCGACCATCTGCACAATCTGGCCGTGCAAGGGCCTAGCTCTCGCGCAGTGCTCAAAGACCTCGTTGTCACTCCGCCCTCGGTCGCCGCGCTTGCGGATCTCAAGTGGTTTCGCTTTGGCATCGGGCGCATCGGTGAGGTTCCGGTGGTGGTGTCACGCACCGGCTATACGGGCGAGCTGGGTTACGAGATTTGGTGCCATCCGCGGGATGGTCTCGCGGTGTGGGATGCGATTCATGCCGCGGGCGCCTCCCACGGCCTCATTCCGATGGGCCTCGCGGCGCTCGATATGGTGCGCATCGAGGCAGGCCTGGTGTTCGCCGGCCATGAGTTCTGCGATCAGACCGATCCATTCGAGGCCGGGATCGGCTTCGTCGTGTCCGCTTCGAAGACCGATCCCTTCGTTGGATCGAACGCCTTGGCACGGCGCCGCGAAGCGCCGCAGCGGCAGTTGGTGGGGCTGTCCTCCGACACCACCGAGGCCGTCGGTCATGGCGATCCCGTGCATGTGGGACGAGCTCAGGTGGGCGTCGTGACCAGCGCCGTGCGCTCGCCCTTATTGGGCAGGACCATCGGCCTCGCACGCCTCGATGTCGCGCACGCGGCTCCCGAGACGGCGGTGGAAATTGGTAAACTCGACGGCCAGCAAAAGCGCATCCCCGCCACCGTGGTGCGGTTCCCTCACTACGATCCCGACAAGCTGCGCCCGCGGGGCTAGCCGCTCAGAGGGCGTCCTCGGGTGTGTTGTAGATGATGATAGAGAGCATCTTGATCGGCACCTTCTCCAGACGTTCGGGTCCATGCGCCACATCACCGTTGAACGTGAGCGTGTCGCCGGGGCGCATCACATAAGTATGCCGCCCATGCCGATAGTGCAGAACGCCCGTGAGCAGGTGAATGAATTCGATTCCCGGATGCTGAAAACCGGGGAAAACCTCGCTGCGATCGTTGAGCGTGACCAAGAAAGGCTCGAATACCTTGCGCGGACCGCGCTGCGCGGCGAGCAGATGGTAGGTGTGGCCGCGGCGCGTACCGCTGCGCACGGTCTCGAGGCCCTCGCCTGAGCGGATCAACTGAGCGCCGCCGTCATCGCTCCCGACCCGCTGCATCAGCACCGAGGGCGTAACGCCCAGGGATTGCGCAAGGGCGACGATGGTCTCGAGGCTCGGCGAGACCCGCCCGGTCTCGAGCCGACTCAGCATCGCGCTCGAAATGCTCGCGCGGTGCGCGACATCGGCCAGGGTGAGATTCTGACTCTCACGCAGCCGCCGCGCCGTGCGGCCGAGATTGAGCGCGGGATTGTCCTTGTGATCCGCCGGGCGGCGATCCGCCGGGCGGCGATCCCCCGGCCGGCGATCCCCCGGCCGGGGCGCGATGACGTCGCGCTCGACGGCGTCGGGGGGGATGCTGGTGCCTCGATCAGAGGGGGCGGCCCGGCGGGCAGCTCGCTTGGAGGGCTTGCGGCTCATGCGGTGCCTTGCGCATTACGCAAATTCGGTTGCTCCACAGTTAAAGGTCGTGATTATATTCGCACATAGAACGGCCGCCACACGAGATTCTCGCTCCATTCCCGATGCCACATCGCTTAATCCGTTTCGCACTGTCGCGCAAGCACCCGGAACCACGGATGTTCACGCGCCACGAGTCGCTGAAGGCGGCCTACGACGTCGTGATCATCGGTGCCGGCGGCCATGGCTTGGCGGCAGCGTACTACTTGGCCCGCGATCATGGTATTCGCAACGTCGCCGTGATCGAGAAAGGATACATCGGAGGCGGTAATACGGGGCGCAATACCACCATCATCCGCTCGAACTATCTCACGCCCGAAGGAGTGCGGTTCTACGATGAGAGCGTGCGCCTCTGGCGGGATCTGGCGGAAGATTTCGATCTCAACCTGTTTTACTCGATGCGCGGCCACTACACCCTCGCGCACACCGATTCCGCCATGCGCACCATGCGCTGGCGCGCGGAAGTGAACAAGCACTACGGCGTGCGCTCGGAGGCGGTCGATGCGGCGTTCGTGAAGCGCGCCATCCCGATGATCGACATGAGCTGCGGGGGCCATGCGCCCATCCTTGGGGCTCTGTTTCACGAACCCGGGGCGATCGCGCGGCACGATGCGGTGGCCTGGGGTTACGGGCGCGGCGCCGATCGGCGCGGCGTGGAAATTCATCAAGAAACCGAGGTCACCGCGATCCGCGTCACCGGCGGCCGGGTGGTCGGTGTCGACACGACACGGGGGCCGATTGCGACGCCGCGAGTCCTGTGCGCGGTGGCCGGATTCACGCCGCGCATCCTCGACAAGGTGGACCTGCGGACTCCGATCTACGTGCATCCGCTGCAGGCGATGGTGTCCGAGCCGCTGAAGCCATGGCTCGACCCGATCATCGTGTCGGGGTCGCTCCACGTGTATGTCTCACAGACCGCACGCGGCGAACTGGTCATGGGGGCCTCCCTCGACCCTTACGAGCTGCACAGCACGCGCTCGACGCTCGACTTCGCGGAAGGCTTGAGCGCGCACATGCTCGATATGTTCCCATTTCTCTCTGAGGTGAAGGTGAGCCGGCAATGGGCCGGCCTCGCTGACATGACGCCGGACTTTGCGCCCATCATGGGCGTGACCCCGATCGAGGGCTTCTACCTCGACGCCGGCTGGGGAACCTGGGGGTTCAAGGCGACGCCGGTGTGCGGCAAGACCATGAGCCACACGGTGGCGACCGGCCGCAACCATCCCCTCATCGAGGGCTTCGCCTTCGACCGCTTCGCACGCTACCAGCTCACCGGCGAGAAGGGCGCGGCCTCGGTGGGTCACTAATGAAGATCTTGACCTGCCCGCTAAACGGCCCGCGTCCGGTGTCGGAGTTCGTCTATGGAGGCGAGGTGCGCCATGCGCCCGATCCGGACAGGTGCAGCGATGCAGAGTGGAGCGACTACGTGTTCAATCGGTCCGGGTCGCCCGGCATCAAGTACGAGTGGTGGTGCCACATCGCCTCGGGCTTCTGGTTCATTGCGCTGCGCGACACCACGCGCGATGTGGTGAGCGCGACTTACCCGGCCGACAAGGCGCGCGAGCTCGGCCCTGTGGGAACGTCGTCTTGATGTACCGGCTCGAGCCCCAGGCGCGCGAGTGGATCGACCGCTCGACCGTGCTACGGTTCAGCTTCGAGGGCGCGCCTTGCGAGGGATACGCCGGCGACACCCTGTCGTCCGCGCTCGCGGCATCGCATCCCTATCTCGCGCGCAGCTTCAAGTATCACCGGCCGCGCGGCGTGCTGTCCTGCGCGAACCAGGACAGCAACGCGCTGTTTCAGGTTGACGGCATCCCGAACGTTCGCGGCGACGTGACGTTGTTGCGCCAAGGCATGCACGTCACCGCCGTGAACACCTTCGGCGGCCTCGCCCGCGACCGCGCGCGAGTCCTGGATCGTTTCGCGCGCTTTCTGCCGGTGGGTTTTTATTATAAGGCGTTTCATTCCAAGCGCTGGTTCCCGCGGTGGGAGCGCATGTTCCGCGCAATCACGGGCCTCGGGGCCGTGACGTTGAGCGCGGAGCGCCGCACGACCCCCAAGCGCTATGGATTCTGCGACGTGTTGGTGATCGGAGGCGGACCGAGCGGCCTCGCCGCCGCGCTCGCGGCCGCCGAGGCAGGCGCGAGAGTCACCGTGGTCGACGAAGCGCATCGGCTCGGCGGCACCTCGGCGCTGAACGACGCGGAGCGCCAAGCGCTCGATTCGCTCGTTCGCGACGTACAGGCTTCGGCGCGGATCGCCGTGCTATCCGCCACGGCCGCGGTCGGTTGCTACGCGGACCGGTGGGTGGCGCTTGCCGAACCGCGCCGCTTGACGAAGATGCGCGCGCGAGCGGTCGTGTTCGCGACCGGCGTCATCGAGCAGCCGGCCGTGTTCCGCAACAACGACCTGCCCGGCGTGCTGCTGGCCTCGGGCGCATGGCGGCTCGCCGAGCGCTACGGCATCGCCCCGGGACGTCATCTCGTGATGGTGGCCGCGAACATGGAGGCGTACGCGGTTTGCCGAGATCTCGCCGCGCGCGGAGTGAACATCGCCGCCATCGTCGATCTGCGCGCGGCGAGCGAAGCCGGCCCGGGCGCGGCGGGCGCAGGCGCGGCGGGTGCAGGCGCGGACGAGGCGGGGTGCGCGTCGCTCGGTATCCCGATCCTCAAGGGCTTCGCGCCCTACGAAGCATTCGCCGGCGCGGACGGCAGGGTTTGCGCACTCGCGGTAGCACCCATCGATGATGTCGGCCGCGGGGGCGCAGCCGCGGAAAGTCTGCGGCGGATCGAGTGCGATGCCGTGCTGATGAGCGTCGGCTTCGCGGCCGCCGGCCAGTTGTTGCTGCAGGCAGGGGCCGGCTCGGAGTTCTCCGCTGGGCTGCAGCAGTTCGTTCCGCTGGATTTGCCCGCGGGGCTCTTGGCCGCCGGCCGCGTGAACGGAGTTTATGAATTCGGCGCACGGCTCGCCGACGGCCGGCGCGCCGGCGCACAAGCCGCCGCGCATGCGGGCTTCGGCGCAGGTTCGGCTGCGTCCATCGAGCGCAGCACGCGCCGCCCCTCGCATCCGTTCCCGGTGTTCGCACATCCGGCGGGCAAGAATTTCGTCGACTTCGATGAGGATCTGCAGGTCAAGGATCTCGAGAACGCGGCGCAGGAGGGCTTCGACTCGAGCGAGCTGCTGAAGCGTTACAGCACCGTGGGTATGGGTCCCTCGCAGGGCAAGCACTCGCACATGAACGCGCTGCGAATCCTCGCGCGCGTGCGCCGCGTCCCGGTGGAGGAACTCGGTCTAACCACATTTCGGCCCATGTATCATCCGGTTCCGCTCAAACTCCTCGCGGGCCGCGGATTCAACGTCGAGCGGCGCACGCCGCTCGACGCGCGGCATGGCGCGCTCGGAGCTGTATGGATGTCGGCCGGCAACTGGCGGCGCGCGGAGTATTACGCCGTCGAGGGCGAGACCCGGGAGCAGAGCATCGAGGCCGAGGTCGAGGCAGTGCGCACCAAGGTTGGACTCATCGATGTAAGTACGCTCGGGAAAATCGAGCTGTACGGCCCCCAGGCCGGAGCGTTCCTCGACCGGGTGTATGCCGGCAGCTACGCGAGTCTGCAGGTGGGCATGACGCGCTACGGCCTCATGCTGGATGAATCGGGCGTCATCATCGATGATGGAGTGATCGCGCGGCTCGGGGCCGAGAGATTCTATTTCACCACGACCACCGGAGGCTCCGCGACGGTGTTTCGCGAGCTCTCGCGCCTCAATGCGCTGTGGGGACTCGACTGCGCGCTGGTCAACGTGACCGGCCATCGAGCCGCCTTCAATTTTGCCGGACCTGCGAGCCGTGAAATCTTGCAGAGTCTCGCCGACGTCGACCTCGGTGAGGCCTCTTTCCCCTATCTGGCGGCACGCGAGGGATCGATCGCCGGCGTGCGGACGCGCGTGCTGCGGGTGGGGTTCGTGGGCGAGCTCGGGTATGAGATTCACGTGCCGGCCTCCGCCGCCGCGCGGGTGTGGCAAGCACTGTCCGAGGCGGGGCGGCCGCACGCCCTGCGTCCCTTCGGGGTCGAGGCGCAGCGGGTGCTGCGCCTGGAGAAAGGACACCTCATCGTGGGGCAGGACACCGACGGGCTCACCGATCCCTTCGAGGCCGGCGCGCGCTGGGCGGTGAGCATGAAAAAGCCCTTCTTTGTGGGGCAGCGCAGCCTCAAGATTCTCGAGTCGCGGGGCCCCCGCCAGAAGCTGACCGGCATCGAAGTGCTCGATGCCACACGTGCGCCCAAGGAATGCCACCTGGTGATCGATCGTGGCGCCATCGCCGGCCGGGTCACGAGCGTCGCGCGCTCGCGCACGCTCGGCAAGACGATCGGGCTCGCCATGCTTGCGCCGCCGCTCGCCGAGCCGGGAAGAGAGATCCGCATTCGCGCCGAGGGCGGCGAGATGCTCGCCGCACGCGTGGTCGCCGTGCCGTTCTACGATCCGGGCAACCTGCGCCAGCGCGCCGGTCGAGCCGCGTGAGCGTGCCGTGCCTGGATGTTGCGGACACGGGCGCGCGGATGGGGCTGAAGGGCCCGCGCGCAAGCGACTGGCTGGCAGCGCAGGGCGTGGCCCCGCCGGCTCGAGCCAACACCTGGAGCCGCTCGCCGGCCGGCCGGGCGGACGTACTCATCGCCCGGCTCGGCGCCAGCGAGTTCTTTCTCGAGGCGCCGGACGACGCCGCGCTAGCGGCGCTTGCTGCGGGCTTGGCCGCAGAGCCCGCCGGCGTCTATCCGGTGCTGCGCGAGGATCGAGCCTTTCGATTGAGCGGACCGGGAGTGCATGATGTCCTCGCCCAGGTCTGCAACGTGGATTTCGCGGGGCTCGATCTCGAGGCGCGGCCGGTCATCATGACGCTCATGATCGGCGTTGCGGTGATTGCCGTTCCCGACGGGAGGCCCGAGGCACGGCAATACCGATTTTGGTGCGATCCGACCTTCGGTCCGTCACTGGGCGAGACGCTCGGTGCGATCATCGTCGAGTGCGGCGGAACAATTACAGGAGAATCGCGATGAATCGGGACCAGGCTCAGAAGTTTTTCGCGGACCACGACATCCGCTACGTGCTGGCGCAGTTCGTCGACATTCACGGTTCGGCCAAGGCGAAGGCGGTGCCGGTCGAGCATCTCGACATGGTGCTCACGGACGGCGCGGGATTCGCGGGATTCGCGCTCTGGGGCTTCGGCATGGGGCCCGAAGGGCCCGACTACATGGCGGTCGGCGATCTGTCGACGCTGTCGCTCATTCCCTGGATGCCTGGCTATGCGCGCATCATCTGCAACGGCGTCGTCAATCGAAAGTCCTATCCCTATTGCTCGCGCGTCGCGCTGCAGGCGCAGATCGCGCGGCTCAAGGAGCGCGGCCTCACTCTGTTCACCGGCATCGAGCCCGAGTTCATGTTGCTCGCGCGCCGCGCCGACGGAACCTTGGGGCCGGCCGATCCCACCGATGACCTCGACAAGCCTTGCTACGACTACAAGGGCCTGTACCGAACGCGCGAGGCGCTCGATGAGATGGTGGCCGGCCTTCGGGCCGTCGGAATCGACGTGTACCAGATCGATCACGAGGACGGCAACGGGCAGTTCGAGATCAATTTCACTTATGCCGAGGCGCTCAAATCCGCCGACAATTTCACTTTCGTGAAGATGGCCGCAAGCGAGATCGCGCACAAGCACGGCATGATCGCCACTTTCATGCCGAAGCCTTTCTCCAACCGCACGGGGAGCGGCGCGCACTTTCACGTCTCGCTCGGATCCGCGGCGCAAAAAAATGCCTTTCACGATCCGAACGACAAGTCGGGAATGGGATTATCGACGCTCGCCTATCAGTTCCTCGCGGGCGTGCTTGCGCACGCGCGGGCGCTGTGCGCCGTCGCGGCGCCGACCGTGAACTCCTACAAGCGCCTGGTCGTGGGCCGCTCGCTCTCGGGCGCCACCTGGGCGCCCGCGTACATCGCCTATGGCGACAACAACCGCACGGCGTGCGTGCGCATCCCTCACGGCCGCCTCGAGGTGAGACTGCCTGATTCAGGGTGCAATCCGTACCTGGTCTCGGCGGCCCTGATCGCGGCCGGGCTCGATGGCATCGATCGAAAGCTCGATCCGGGTCCGCCGCAGAACGTGAACCTGTACGAGCTCAGCACCGAGGAGCTCGCCGAGAAGGGCATCGGGCTCTTGCCGCAATCCCTGAACGAGGCGCTCGATGCGCTCGAAGAGGACGAGGTCGTCACGAAGGGCCTCGGCGCCGAACTCGCGCTCGAGTTCGTGCGCCTGAAGCGCATGGAATGGACGGAATACTCGCGTCACGTGTCTGAATGGGAGACACGTCGCTACCTTGAGTTCTTCTGACACGGAGGGTCTCGCATGTGCGGAATCGTGGGTCTTTTGGTGAAGAAGGCTGAGCTTCGCGACCAGCTGGGGGCCATGATGGTGCCGATGCTGGTCGGCATGACCGAGCGCGGCCCCGATTCCGCGGGGCTCGCGGTGTACACGGCCCCGGTCTCCGACCGGCAGTGCAAGCTGAGCCTGTACAGCGGCGAGCATGCCGTTGACTTTCGACGACTGTTCCAGGATCTCTCCGCAGAGCACGGCGCGGCGCATGAGCTCGCGGTCGAGGGCAACCACGCCGTGCTCGTGACGGAATCGGACCCCGACGAGGTGACCGAGTGGATCTTGCGACATGCGCCCGAGGTGGCCGTGCTGTCGGTCGGACGCTCGATCGATCTTTACAAGGAGGTGGGCGCGCCCGCCGATATCGCGCGTCGCTACCGGTTCGACGCGCTCAAGGGCACGCACCTGGTGGCGCATACGCGCATGGCCACCGAGTCCGCGGTGACGCCGGCGCATGCGCACCCCTTCACCGCGGGCAGGGATTTCTGCCTGGTGCACAACGGCTCGCTGTCGAACCCGCATTTGGTGCGCAAGCACCTGGAGCCGCTCGGTATCGAGTTCGAGACCGACAACGACACGGAGGCGGCTTGCCGCTTCTTCGAGTGGCGCCTGCGCGAGGGAGATGCTCTCGAGACCGCGGTCGAGCGCGGCTTCAGCGTGCTCGACGGGTTCTATACGTTCCTGATGGGCACCGATCAGGAACTGCTCATCGTACGCGACGCGTTCGCGTGCAAGCCCGCCGTGGTGGCCGAGAGCGACGACTATGTGGCCATCGCCTCGGAGTTCCGCTCGCTCGCGCACCTGCCGGACATCGCGCACGCCTCCTTGTTCGAACCGAAGCCGGAGGAGATCTACACGTGGCGAATCTGAAGCCTGTGCCCTCGACGCGCGAGTTCGACCTGACCCGTGAGTCGCTTCGCGCCCTGAATCTCTTTCTCCACAGGCAAGCGGCCGCGGAAGGCGTGTCGCAGATCCGCGTGCACCATCCGGACGGCGCTCATTCGATCGCCTGCGGCCTGGACGCCGATCTGGACGTGCAGATTCACGGGCACGTCGGCTACTACGTGGCGGGCATGAACAAGCACGCCTCGGTGACCGTGCACGGCAATGCGGGTCCCGGCGCGGCGGAAAACATGATGTCAGGCCGAGTTCACGTGAAGGGATTCGCTTCCATGGCCGCCGGCGCTTCGGCGCACGGCGGACTGCTGGTCATCGACGGCGACGCCTCCCTGCGCTGCGGCATCTCCCTGAAAGGGGCCGACATCGTGGTGGGCGGCAGCGTCGGCAGTTTCTCGGCGTTCATGGCGCAGGCGGGCCGGATCGTCATCTGCGGTGATGCGGGCGATGCGCTCGGCGATTCGCTTTACGAAGCGGTTATTTACGTGCGCGGCGCGGTGCGCTCGCTCGGTGCCGACGCCCGCTTCGAGGCGATGGGCGATCGGGACCGGGCCGCGGTGGGGAGCCTGCTCGTCGCGGCAGGGCAGTCCCACGATCCGAACGAATTCAAGCGTATCGCCTCCGCGAAGAGCTTGTATCACTGGCATGCGGACGCCGATCAGGAGTACTGAGCAATGAGCGGCATTCAGCGAGAGGAATCGGCGGGCTTCGACCGCTCCACGATCGATTACATTCAGCGCGCGGCGGCAAGCGGTCTCTATGAAATTCGCGGACTGGGCGCCAAGCGCCGGGTGCCGAGCTTCGATGACCTGCTCTTCCTCGCCGCTTCGCTCTCGCGCTATCCCCTCGAGGGGTATCGCGAGCGCTGCGCGACCAAAACCGTGCTCGGTACCCGCTTCGCGTCGCGGCCCATCGAGCTCGCGACACCGGTCACCATCGCCGGCATGAGCTTCGGCGCACTGTCCGCGCGGGTCAAGGAGGCGCTCGGCCGCGCCGCGACCGAGACAGGCACCTCGACCACGACCGGCGATGGCGGCATGACTCAAGAGGAAAGAGCCTCCTCCAAAACTCTGATCTACCAGTGCTTGCCCTCGCGCTATGGCTTCAACCCGGACGATGTGCGCCGCGCCGACGCCATCGAGATCGTCATCGGCCAGGGCGCAAAGCCCGGCGGCGGTGGGATGCTGCTCGGGCAGAAGGTGAATCCGCGCGTCGCGCGCATGCGCACGCTTCCCGAAGGGGTCGATCAGCGCTCCGCCTCGCGCCACCCGGACTGGACCGGTCCGGACGATCTCGTGATCAAGATCGCCGAGTTGCGCGAGATCACCGATTGGGAGAAGCCCATCTACGTCAAGGTCGGCGCTACACGCGTGTTCAATGACGTCAAGCTCGCCGTGCACGCCGGCGCGGATGTTATCGTGGTCGACGGCATGCAAGGCGGCACCGCGGCGACCCAAACCGTGTTCATCGAGCACGTGGGCATTCCGACGTTGGCGGCGCTGCGCCAAGCGGTCGACGCGCTCGATGACCTCAACATGCGGGGCACGGTGCAGCTCGTGATTTCGGGCGGCATCCGCAGCGGCGCGGATGTCGCCAAGGCGCTCGCGATGGGGGCGGACGCCGTGGCGATCGGGCAGGGCGTGCTGGTCGCGCTCGGCTGCAACAGCGAGACCTACGTGGCCGGCGGTGAGCACGTCGCGGCGCTCGATGACTACGCCCGCTTGGGCACCGCGCCTGGATACTGCCATCATTGCCACACGGGCAAGTGCCCGGTCGGCATCACCACGCAGGACGCCGAGCTCGAGCTGCGGCTCGAGCCGGCGGTGGGGGCGAAACGGCTGAAGAATTACTTGAAGACATTGACGATGGAGCTCACCACCATCGCCCGTGCCTGCGGCAAGCAGAACGTGCATCATCTGGAAAAAGAGGATCTCGTCGCGCTCACCGTGGAGGCGGCCGCGATGGCCGGCGTGCCGCTGGCAGGTACCTCGTGGATCCCGGGCGCGGTGGCGCCGCCGTAGACGCCGGGTCGGGTCCGCCCGCGAATTGCGGCGCGTGTGCACGACAACGGATCGCGCGCGGCGTGTTGTAGCGCACTTTTAGTGCACGGAGATTTCCGGGATGAAGACTCCGAGCGTGAATCGATTACGAGCGGGGAGATTGCTTGGTACGCAAATTTCTTCCATATCAGTTATTTTTGTGGTAACTCTGCAAGCCGAGCCAAGTGGGGAGAAAAACAACTAGCTGCAGTCAGCATCAACAAACTCCCCGCGATGACTTCGACCACGCAATAACTTGATAAGAGACGGGATGCATCATGGAATTACACTCGAGGTTGTCTTGTGCGATCGCCGCTATCCTAGGAAGCGGCGCGTGCAGCAATGCGTTTTCAGCCGATACGTCGGATACGAATGCGGCCGGCGATCAGATTCAAGAAATCATCGTGACCGCGCAGCGGCGCACTGAAAACATACAAAACGTGCCGATCGCGATCCAGGCGCTCACCGGCGAAACCCTGGGCCAGCTGAACGTCACCAATTTCGATGATTTGGTCAAATACTTGCCCAATGTGACGGCTTCGTCGGCGGGGCCGGGTCAAACCGAAATCTACATGCGGGGCTTGAGCGTCGGAGATCAAGGGACCCAATCGGGCGGCTCGATCAACGGGTTTCCGAATGTAGCCATCTATCTGGACGAGCAGTCGGGCCAGCTCCCGGGACGTAACCTCGATGTGTACGCGGCAGACCTGGAACGCGTCGAAGTTCTGGAGGGACCCCAGGGAACCTTGTTCGGCGCGGGTGCTCAGGCGGGCGTCATACGCTACATCACGAACAAGCCGAAACTCGACGTGACCGAGGGAAACGTCACCGCCGGGTATGGGCCCACGGCGGGCGGCGATCCCAACGCCGATGTGACTGCGGTCCTCAATCTGCCGCTGATCGACCACACTCTCGCCATCCGCGGAGTGATCTACGATGATCACCGCGGCGGCTATATCAACAACGTGCCGGGCACGTTTACTCGTGAGAACACCGATCTGGGCATTTACTATGCGAACTATCCGGCGACCGGTGGGACGTGTCCGAACGGTAAGCCGCCGAGTCCTCCGCCGCATGCCGGTTACTGCGTGCCCCCCGGCAGCGAGTCGATCAGCAACTCGAACCTCGCGGCCAGGGCGATCAACCCGGTGGACTACGAAGGCGTCCGGGTGTCCGGTCTCTGGGACATCGATCGCGACTGGAATGCCCTGCTCGTTCAGAGCTACCAGAGCATCGACGCCGAGGGGGTGTTCTACCAGACGCCCAAGAGCTCGGACGGCGTGCCGCTGGCCCCGCAGTCCGTCACGCTGTTCAATCCCTCGTACAGCAAGGACAAGTTCGAGAATACGGCTTTGACGGTCGATGGGAAAATCGGCGATCTGAAGTTGGTCTATGCCGGCGCTTATCTGATACGCAATATCACTCAGGAGCAGGATTACACCAACTACACGCGAGGACTCTATTCGGACTATTACCAATGTCACGGCGCGGAGCCGGCGAACAAGTTGGCTGCGGCCTGCTTTTCGCCGAGCACCACATGGAATGAGACCGAGCGCAACACGCATCAGAGTCATGAGCTTCGATTGAGCACGCCTGACGACTGGCGCCTGCGCGGCATCCTCGGCGCCTTCTGGGAGGAGTTGCAGATTCAAGACCAGCTCAACTGGCTCTACAAGACCTTGCCGGCCTGTACCGCGTCCGTGACGACCGGCTGCTTGACGGATGTGGGCACTCCGCCGGGCGCGAGCGTCAACAATCCCGGCGTGCGCAATGACAACACGGCTTTCTTCAACGACGTGCAGCGCGGCTACCGGCAGACGGCATTCTTCACGTCGATCGATTTCGATCTCATTCCCAAGGTGCTGACCTTTACCGCCGGCACGCGCTATTACCGTTTCGTCAATAACGAGAAGGGCGCGGTCGTCGGCAGCTTCGGCTGTTACGAGGCGGGTCCGGGACCGTGTTATGCATCCGCGACCAATATCGACGCGGAGAACCTGCATTCGACTTATCAGGGAGCCAAGAGCCGCGGGAATGTGACCTGGCACTTTCTGCCGGACGCGCTCGTCTACTACACCTGGTCGCAGGGCTTTCGGCCGGGCGCTTTCAACCGAAACAACAACTGCTACGTCCCCGATGCGCGGGGGATCAACCAGTACTGCTCCCCGCTGGGCTATGCCTCCGACAACCTGACCAATAACGAGATTGGCTGGAAAACAGAATTCTTCGACCACCGCCTGCAATGGAACGGCGCGGTTTACCGCGAGGACTGGAACAACGTGCAGGTCGCTTTCTTCGATCCGGGGGTGCTCGGGAACGTGGGCTTCGGGACGAACGGACCGAATTATCGCATTCACGGCGTGGAGACCTCCTTCGTCGCCGTGCTGACCGAGGGGCTGACGGCGCAGGGCGGGGCGGCCTGGAATACGAGCAAGCAAACCAACTCGCCCTATTTGATCGCGAACAATCCGGCGCTGCTCGCAAATCCGGCGAGCAAGGCGGAATTCGGACAGCCGATTTACTCCGTCGACAATCCTTACGGTCCCGCCGGCGGTCCGAGTGCGAACTCGCCGCCGCTGCAGTTCAACGCGCGTTTGCGCTACCAGTGGACGATGAACTCCTATAACTCATTCGTGCAATTGGGCGCGACGCATACCGCGCATTCGTTCACGCAGTCGAGCGCCAACCCGACGCTCTCTTCGGGATCGAACGTGAGCACCACACTGCTCAGGTTCGAGAATCCGCCGATTTCCCAATTTGACGCTTCGCTGGGCGTCGGGAAGGATGCCTGGACGTCGGGAGTCTACATCACGAACTTGACCAATGTGATCAAGAGCACCTACACATCGACGAACCAGTTCATACCGGCCGAGACCATCACGAGGCCCCGGGTGATCGAGGTCAGGGTGGGATATAAGTTTTAAGCGCGGCGCGTTCAGCCCGGCGCGTGGTGCGCGATCCAATGGCGGGCAATGCCGGCGCGATTGCAGAGCCACACGCCGTCATGCCGGCGTACGTGCTCGAGGATGCGTGCCAACGCCTGGATGCGTCCCGGGCGGCCGATGATGCGGCCATGCAAACTGATGGTCATCATGCGCGGCTGCCCGTTCGCGCCCTTGCGGTACAGCCAGTCGAACGCGTCTCGGCAGTAGACGAAGAAATCCTCGGCGGTGGCGAAGTCGCCGCCGCGCTGCAAGCGGCTGTCATTGGCATCGAAGGTATGCGGAATCACCAGATGCGGGCGGCCGGCGACCCGCGCCCAATACGGTAAATCATCGTTATAAGCGTCGCTGTCGTAGAGGAACCCGCCGCTCTCGACCACCAATCGGCGGGTATTGGGACTCGGCCTGCCCGAGTACCAGCCGAGGGGCTGCCGCCCGATCATGCGGGTGATGATCTCTACATTCTGCGCGATGTGAGCGCGCTCGACCTCCTCGGGAACGGACTGATAGTCGATCCAGCGCTGTCCATGACAGGCAACCTCCAGGCCGCTGCGAGCGATCTCCGCGGCAACCTCCGGATTGCGCTCCAAGGCCATGCCGACGGCGTAAATCGTCGCCTCGACGCCGTGGTCCTCGAGCACTCGCATGATTTCCCAGAATCCGACGCGACTGCCGTATTCAAAAGTCGACTCGACGTTGAGGTTGCGCGCGCCCTGTACCGCCTCGCCACCCACATCCGTCAATACCGATTCAGAGGACGCATCACCGTGCAACACGCAGTTCTCTCCGCCTTCCTCGTAATTCAGCACGATTGAGACGGCGATTTTTGCCTCGTGCGGCCACCGAGGGTGGGGCGGCTCTGCGCCATAGCCGACAAGATCTCGCGGATACGGGTCGGGGGAATTCATAGGCCCGCGCGGCGCTCCGAGGCGATCCAATCCAGGTACGCGTGCAGTGCCTCGCGCACCGGCCGGGGCTTCCATCCCGTTTCGGAAGCGATGCGCGATACATCGTAGGCGCCCCACATTCCGCCTGTCAGGGTTGCATCTTGCAGGATGTCGGCCTCGTCAGGCGCGGTAACCTCCGCGCGAAATCCCGGCACTTTTTCCGCGATCCAGCGCACCAGATCGCCGACCGTCGCCGCCTCGCCGGCAGCGACGTTATAGGCACTGTAGCGCAGCCGCGGCGCGCGCAACAGGGAAACGATGGCGCCCGCCACATCCTCCGAATGGATGTAGTCCCCCACGGCATCGAGCGTATTGACGCGCACCCGCATCCCATCGAGCGCCATATGCGCCAGGCGGTTGGGCAGATGGCGGAAGTCGCGACTCGCAGTAACCCGGTCCATGGTCCCGTAAACCGACGACGGACGCACCGATGCGATCGAGAGGCCGAACAAATCCCCGTAGCGTTCGGCGATCAGTTCCGATGCGAGTTTGGAGATGCCATACAACCGGCGCGGCATCACGTAGCCATCTTCCGGCAGCGGCTCGCCGGGATGGTCCGGGCCATGATGCTTGTAGACGGCGCCGGAGCTTACGTAAACGATCCTTTCAAGCCGTGACAGGGTGCGAGCCCAATCGAGAATCGCCACGGTACCCATCGTATTCACCTCGATGATCCGGCCGGGATTTTCGGCCTCGGGCTCGCGCTTAGCCTCGGCCGCGGTACCGCGTGATATGGGCGTGATGGTGGCGCCGTGAACGATATGCGTGATGTCATCGCCCTCGAGCGATCGTCGCCAGGTGTCGGGCCGCGTGATGTCCGCTACCACCACCTCGAGGCGCTCGGCCACGGGAGCGAAGTAGCGCACGGCCGCTGCGTCGAGGGGCGCGGCGTCGAGCACGATCAAACGCGCCGTCGGATCGGCGTCCAGCCAATGGCGGCCGAGCACGCTCATGACGAATCCGCTGCCCCCAGTGACCAATAATTTCATGACGCCTTTGCTACAGCGGGAAATCCAGCAACAGGCGCAATAGTGCGCGGGTTGCGACCTCGAAGTCTTCCATTGCCAGGGCTTCATCCGGATTGTGGCTGCCATGCTCGTTGCGCACGAAGATCATGGCAGTCGGGATGCCCATCTTGGCGAACACGGCTGCATCATGGCCCGCGCCGCTCGGCATCTCGAAAGGCTGATCGAGCAGGCTCTTGAGGCGCGCGCGCAGCCGCGCATCCATCACCGCGGACGGCGAGTCGCTGGTGGCGCCGAGCTCGAAGCTCACCCGATAGGCATCCCCGATGCGAGCCGCCGCATCGCGCGCCTCAGCCGCCACCTCGTCCATCGTCGCATCCGAGACACTGCGAAGGTCCACGACAAAGTGCGTCTCGCCCGCTATTTTGCTGGGCCCGTGCATCAAGGGATCGGTGTAAAGCTCTCCCGCGGTGAACACGAGATCCGCTCCCGCGTCCTCCTGCCGGACCCAAATCGTCTCCAGATGGTGCAAGAGTGCCACCGTGGCGGCAACCGCGTCCTGACGATACGGACGGTTGACGGCGCCGGAGTGGCCATATCGACCGAGGCAGCGCGCGTTGCGAAAGCGCTTGCACCCGCGGATGCCGGTCACCACCGCGGCGGGCAGTCCCCTGGCCACCAGCGTCGGACCCTGCTCGATGTGTACCTCCAAGAACGCGCGGATCGCCGAGGGCTCGATGAGGCGCCGCCGGTTGCGAATCGCCTCCGGATCAAAGCCGCGCTCGATCAGCGCCGACTCAAGGGTGCGCCCGTTGTCCGAGCGTTTGATCGAGAGGGAGGCGGGGTCGAGGAGCCCGAAGGCGCCGGCGCTGCCGATATAGGGGACATCGAACCAAGCGGACTCCTCGGCGCGAATCCCCATGACCGTGAGATCATAAGCGGGCTCTATGCCCGCCTTCTTGAGCGCGGACAGTGTGCACAAGCCGGCCACGACGCCTGCCGCGCCGTCGTAGTTGCCGCCCTGAGGCACGCTATCGAGGTGGGAGCCGATGATCACGCGGGCCGCGCTGCGGTCGCGTCCCGGTTGCGTCATCATGAGGTTGCCGATGGCATCGATCGAGATCTCCAGATCGAGGCGCGAGGCCGCCGAGCGCATGATGGCATGTGCGGTTTCCTCGCCCGCGCCATAGCTGTCCCGCACGATGCCGCGGCCCTGGCGGGTCGCGCGACTCAAGGCATCGAACAGCGACGCCGCGAGCTCGATATCGGGCTGCACGAGCGTCAGCCCGCCAACCATCCGCCGTCCACCACGAGATTCGAGCCGGTCATGAAGGTCGCTCGATCGCTCGCGAGAAAGACGGCGGCATTGGCGATGTCCTGCGGCCGCCCGAATCGAGGCCAGGGCGTGCGCCGACGCGCGTAGTCGAGCAGCGCCGGATCCGTCGCCAAGCCGGGCTTCCCCGTCACGATCTTGCCGGGCGATATGCAGTTGCACACGATGAGGTTTTGCGCATACTCGACCGCGATTTGCTTGGTCAGATAGATCGCTCCGGCCTTGCTCACACCATAGGGCGAATCGCCCCGCGTCGATACGATGCCGTGCTGCGACCCCAAATTGATCAAGCGCCCCCGTACCTCGTTTCGAGGCTCTTGCGTCAGCATCTGTCGAATCGCGCGTTTGCACCCGTAGAACATCCCGGTCAGGTTGACCGCCATGACCTGCTCCCACTGTTCGGCGCTGGTATCGGCGAGGGCCGTGCCGGAATACGTGGCCGCATTATTCACCAGCACATCGAGCCTCCCGTAACGGGCGACGGTGTTCGCGACCAAGGCGTCAATATCCTCCCAGCGAGCCACGTCGGTCTTCTCGAATACTGCCGTGCCACCCGCGCCATTGATGATGTCCGCCGTCGGATCGCCGCCTTCGATCGGCTGAGTATCGATATCCGCAATGACGACGCTCGCACCTTCGCTTGCGAAGCTCGCGGCGATCGCGCGCCCGATCCCGGAGCTTGCTCCGGTTACGATGGCTGTTTTCCCGGCAAGTAGACTGGTCATCGGCGCCATCCCTGCAGCGCTCAATTGTTCGGCACTGAGTAGACTTTGCCGGGGTAGGGCGACTTCTCGACTTGATCGAGCGCCGTGACGTAGACGGTCTTTTCGTCGGGACTGAAGGCGAGGTTCGGCACGCCGGGGGACGGCAGCGAAAGCTTGCGTAGCAATTTGCCCTCCGCATTCACGACGAAGATGATTCCGGCGAGCGGCGCGTGGATATCGCGGGGATTCTGGCCGATATAGATCGCACCGCGCGAGTCGATCTTGACGCCGTCCGGATAGATATGACCGACGTTATGGGTCAGATCGTCCAAGTTCAAGAACAGGCGTCGATCGGAGAGCGATGCTCCCGGTCCGATGTTGAATTGGATCAACCGGTGCCCCTCGGTCTCGATGACGTAGAGAATCTTGCCGTCCTTCGAGACCGCCACACCGTTGGCGCTCTCCACATTGTCCGCTTTTTGATCGATCGTCCCGTCCGCCGCGAGGTAGAAGACTTTGCCGTCGATCGCGGCGTTCGGATGCCCCGATGCGGTGAAGTAAATCCCGCCATGGCCGTCCGGGGCAAAATCGTTAGGACCCACGAGCTTGTTGCCGGCCTTGTCCTGCGTATATGGGGGGAGCGTTCGGCCATCGGCGGATATCCGGCCGATGCTGTTGCTGTCGTAGCAGGTGGTGAGAAACTCGCCCCGGGCCGTTGGAATGACCGCGGAGGGCCCGCATCCCTTCTGCGACCAGAAAATCGTGTTCTTCGCACCGTCCCAGGTGGTTACCGTATTGCGGTCGTACTCGACGTAATACAGCTTGCCCTGATACCAAATGGGCCCCTCGGCAAAGTGCGCGTCGGCGTTCAGGATCTGGATCCCGCCGGCGTAAGCGTTCAAGGCGACGGTTCCCGCAAGGACCGTGCCCAACAAATGGATCTTCACAGAAAATCTCCCCAGGTTTCTCCAGCGCAATCGATAGGACCTCATGCCGTCGCGTAGCCGATGGCGCGTGTCTGGTCCGCGACGACGGTTCTTTCGGCCAATACAAAATGCCAAACCGCCCAGAATCCCGTCGGTGCAAGAAACAGCAATGCCAGGCGCAATGAGGCGGCATCGGCCCCATGGCCGGCGGCGAAGAAGTCGCTCAGGAGGCCGACAACCTGTGGCGCGACGATCAGATTGAATACGTTCCCGACGAGGACTGACCAGGCCGTGAATATGGAGCGCATGTTGCTCGGGGCGAGGTTCAGCACCAGCGCCATGCACGGTCCGATGAAGAAATAGATGGCGGGGATATAGATCCAGAACATGAGCTTCGCCACCCACAACGTGTGCGTCCAGTAGGCAAAGAAGGACGGAATGGTCGCGAATCCGATGATCGCCCCCAGCGTCCAAAGCACGCGACGCGGACTGACCATGTAAGGCCGCCCCATCAGCCAAGCCGTACCAGCCGTCGCCAAAATGCCGCCCACTAAGTGAGCGTGTCCCGTGACCGCGCCCGCTTGGCCGACATTCAGATTGTAGGTGCGCATGAGAAACGTCGGTGTCCACCACACCAGACCCCATCCCCATAAGGAACACACGCCGCTCGCCATGATCACATGAAACGCGGCCCTCTGGCGCCACAGAAACCGCAAGGAGTGCGACAAGGACGGCTTGCCTTCACCGCCGATCGCATCCAGCCGTCCCCGCTTCGGC
>Ga0302324_100009888_pt1 | contig 19847 bp, 13 predicted proteins | sample Palsa_T0_1_FD_201949 | JGI IMG/M metagenome (GOLD analysis project Ga0302324, IMG submission 201949) | Peat permafrost microbial communities from Stordalen Mire near Abisko, Sweden - Palsa_T0_1 | ecosystem: Environmental > Terrestrial > Soil > Palsa > Peat permafrost | place: Sweden: Abisko...
CGCATACGGACAGGTGGCAGCCCTTCACGGCAAGACCGACGACCGTTATTTCGTCGATGACTGCCGCAGAATCTGGATCTGGGGCCTTTTTCTTCCGGTGATGCTTCTGGCGCTCGCACCTTTTACCTTGTGGGTCTCGGCAGCCATCCTCCTTGGTCTCTACTTCGTTCAGTTCGACAAGATCTACATACGTGGCCGAAATATGGGGTGGACCAAAGGAGACGCGCGCACCTTTGCCTTCTTCACGGTGATCGCGAAGTTTCCCATGCTCGAAGGCCTGATCGCCTATCATCGGCGTAAATGGAGCGGCCACAGGCCAACGATTATTGAGTTCAAGAGAAGCTCGACTCGGACATAACCGAGCCTGCGCAAGATCAGGCGCTGCATCGATGCACGTCGAAAATCAGGAATCCATAGAGAATGCAATAATCTCCCACTCCCACGCTGCTCAATGCTGGTTTTGGAATGACAGGTATCGGCAGGAAACCCGCATGGATAGTGGGTTTTCTCGATATCTCATTTCGGTTCAAGCAACAGGTGATCTCGATCACAAAGTATCAAAGTAATCTCTTGGTGTTACCCATTTGCGCCGATAAGACTATCGAATGATGTACACATCTTCACCTCTGGCTTCCACGTTTTCGCTATTGTTCCATCTTGATCGATGCATTACGTTTGAACCAGCCAGTCCACCAGTTCCAACGGATTGAAAAAGCGTGCCCGGATGAGGCAGCGTGGGGTTGCCAAATCTCTGGGCTCAAGTTCCGCCCGGCATGAGAGAACCGGGACATTGCCGGGCGGAACACAATTTCAAATCGGACTCGGCAAACTCGGGAACAATCCAGACAGTCTGCGCACTATTCAAATGGTGCCTGCCCGCAACCGTGCCTGTCCGCAACCGTGCATGCCGTGTCCATCCTCTCCCCGCGCCACAGCGAGCCCAAAGCCGTAGCGCCGGCGTCCTCGCCGGCTGTCCTGGTCTCCAGATCCTCAGAGACCTCGCCAGTCCTCCCATTCCTCGTCGTGCAGCCGCGTGTGAGAAATGTAGGCTGGTAGGACGCTGATTTTGGCGAGATCAAATCCAACCTCGATCAGAGGATGAATGAGTTGCGCACCCGGGCAGCATCGCCCATTCAACCTCCATTACACTTGGAAATAGAGCGCGCGGCAGCAGTTGAAGCCCAGCTCAGTGTCCATCAACGGCGGCTTGTGTCCAGCGCTACCAACCCCACTTCGAAGCTGTAACGGTCAAGCGACCTTGCAGCGGACATCACTCGACTACAGTCAAGATTTCTCGCCGTCGACGGGCAGATTCGCAACTTGATGCTCGGGGACGCTGCGCCGACCGGAGCCCATGTGATCACGCCAGCCGATGTTCCGAGTCATCGAGCCAAGCCGGGCAGGTTGCTCACCGCGCTCTGCATCGGGATGGCTGGGCTTTTCATCGGATTGCTTGCAGCGGCGCTTCGACACAAGCTTCATCAGCGCGTGCGTGCAGCATCCACTCCACGCCCGGCCGAGCGAACCCTAGAGGCCGTTATTGCGGACGGCCCCGAACTCACCGTCAGCCCGGCGCGAATGTCTTCGAGCGAACCGGTTGCGGATTCGCAGCTCCCCGCCACAATCACTGAGACAGCCGGCCCTCAGACTGAAATCCTCCAGGCGCCGATCCCCGAGTTAGCGAGCCCCGAGACAGAAGGCCCTCATGCGCCGATCGCCGAGACCGCCAGCCCGCAGACAGAAAGCCCCCAGGCGCCGATCCCCGAGCCCGCGAGCCCTCAGACAGAAAGCCCCCAGGAACCGATCCCTGGCCCAGCGAGCATCCAGACCGAAAGCTTTCAGGCAGCGAGCCCCCACGACCCGATTTCAGAGCCCGCGACCCCGCAAACAACGACTCAGGAATGGTGCGCGATTGTAGACCCGTCCCGAATGCTAAGCTCAGGGAGCGCCAGCTCTGTCGAGCGATCGGTATCGGAGATGAGTACTCCGGCCCGGCCCGCTTTTGAAGCGCCCGAAGTAGCCGCGGCGGACACGGCGGCAGAAACGGCAATCAGTACAGATCTCATCAACACGGCCCCAGCGTCTTCATCGGAACAAATGAGCCAACCCGAGCCTTCCTCTTTGAACCTGTCGGAACCCACCTCCCCCGTGACCGCTCCGGGCCCGATTGCTCCGCAACCTGAGCCTGAGCCGTTCAACATCAGCGATTACGAACACAAGGTGGAAGCATCTCCCGGTCCGACTGAAGAGATCGGCGGCCCGGGGCCTGTAGAGCAGAACGACCCATCGCCCGAGCCGGCAATCGAGTCCTCTTACGCCCCGACGACCTCCATGACCGATGCGGACCCAGTTGCTCAGCAACCTGAGCCTGAGTCATTCGACATCAGCAATTACGAACACAAGGTGGACGCATCTGCCAGCCCAACTGAGCTGATCGCTGCTCTTGAGCCCGTAGAGCCGAACGACCCATCCCCCGAGCCGCCAATTGAGCTCTCCGACGCCCCGTCAACCACGGCTCCAATCGACGAGATCGCTGCCCCTGAGCCCTTAGAGCAGAACGACCCATGGCCCGAGCCGCCAATCGAGCCCTCCGCCGCCCCGTCAACCACGGCTCCAGTGGCACACCAGTGGTTGTCGGCGCCGCGGGAAGTCTTGCAAATCACTGCACAGCCGGAGCCGTCGCGCGCCAGCGAACCGCAGACCGTGCCCGTTGCGCCAAATCCCGCTGAGAAGCTTGTGCCTCAGGAGGACCCGGACACACCTTGGTGGCTCTCCTACCTGCCGCGGCAGCATGCGGAACAATCGACTCCGCTCCTCTGGCAGGGAGAGAAGACGGGCAAATCATGGAAGGAAAGACTGCATCCTGGCCGCGATCCTGTTCGATTTCCCCTTCACACCGACCCATCCCGCAGCGCAACTCCATCCCGCGATGCCGACCCATCCCGCAACGCCAATCCATCAGCGCCCAAACCAGCAAGTGCGCCTCCGCAGATGCCCCTGAACGAGCGCCGCCCAGACCCGAAGGTTCACCCAGCATCGCTGTCTCCGCAGGCTCCGGCTCAACCGGCAAAGCCAGACAGTTCGCCGGGCCATCCCACTTCTCGCTTGAGTGGATTGAGAAGCCTGCTCACTGGATTTGGCCCGAAAGACGCTCATTCTTCAGCCCCGACCGTTCACCCGGAGCGCGCGCAGGTTACTCTGCTCGATCGAGCGACCGGGACGAGAGAGGAATCGAGTCCTGGCGAGCAAGGCAGCGCCAAGTCTCCCGCGCCTCTCCCTCAGCCAACAGGAGTACAACCCCGCGCGGCATCTTCACAACCGCAGCTCCTCAAGCCCGCTGCCCCTCGGACCTGGCACGAGGTTGAAGAGGCGCCGTCGGGAGAAACGTCCCCGGCTCGCACCGTCAAGCCCGGCTCTGAACTTGATTCGCCTACGCTTCCCTCAAAACGAGGCCAATACGGCCATCTGTAGTTTCCGGTTTGTAGGTGATACGGGAGCTTTTCCGGTGGCATAAAGCGAATCCGACCTTTTAAAGTCCAGCCAGACCCGCTGCTGAAAGCTCTCCAGTGCGCGTCGCGAAACGGCGCTCTGCGCGTTTACTGTGCGACTAGGTTTTGTCCAGGTCCGCGGTGCCCCTACCGCGGCGTCACCGCTTCAATGAGGCCATTACTTCGCCGGCCTCAGCATCCTCCACGCACGGCGTCGTCTGGAACTCGAGCAGGTCGTTCCAATAGGACACCCAGGAGAACAGCGCCTTCGCGTCATCGGTCTCGGCGATCAATACTCCGCCGCCGCTCATGCCGTGCCAGCGCCCAATCATCTTCACGCCTGCTGGCGGCGGTGCGCCCGTCTTCAGAAATCGTGCTTCTGCATCTACAACAGAGCCCTTCGGGATTTTCCACGACACGATGTACTTCATGACCTCTCCTTTGATCTTTCTTTGGGAAGTTTCGCTGCCCAGGCATGAAAGTTTATCAGCCAGAGCCACTCTTTTTAGTGAGAGTTTTCTCAGTAGCTCGGACGGTCGGCAATCCCCAAATTACATCCCCGTAAGGCTCGAAAATCGCAGCCGCCGCCCTTCCAGTGCAACTCCGCGCCCTCTCCCCGCCGTCAGCACCGGCGGCCACCCGCTCTATTCCGCCCGCTTTACTTCGGCCGTATCTGCTCAAACCGCTCGCGTGTGCGGACCCACGTGTTCCCCGCCATGCGGCCCACAGCATCCAGGCCACCCGGATCAACGCGGAACTCATCGAACAGCGATTCCTCAACATGGAAGCGAACCACCTCGCCCAGCACAATCACGCCAGCTCCCGGTTCATGTCCCGTATAGATCACCTGAAGCAGCCGGCACTCCATCTGCGCCGGAGACTCCGCCACTCGTGCCGGCCGAACCACCTCACTCGCCATCGGCGTCAGTCCTGAGAGCACGAACTCATCCACATCCGGAGGCACCTCGGCCGCTGTCGCATTCGCCGCGTGAGCAATGCGCTCGCTCACCACATTCACCACAAACTCTCCCGTCTGCTCAACATTGTGGAGCGTATCCTTCTTCATTTCGCGAGAGCTTGCATCTCTTGCATCGCCTGCTTTGCGAATCACAGGGCAGAACAGCACAGACGGAGGGTTCGATCCAACTCCCGCGAAGAAACTGAACGGCGCAAGATTTGCCAGGCCCTCCCGATCCACTGTCGAGACCAGCGCGACGGGCCTGGGCACGATGATGCCGGTCATCAGCTTGTAAATCTGGCGATGATCGCACTCCGCCGGATTGATCGAATATTGGGGCCTGGAAATAACGCTCGGTCTGTCCATTCGCTTAGGCTATTCCATTCCGGGAAGTCTTTCCACGGAATGTGATACTTCTGGTCCATTGCATGATATTTGTCCAACGGTAACAATCAATGGTGCACAATAGTACACAATCAAGGTTGAAGGAGAAGTTGTCTTGCCGCGCATTCATTTTCAACAGCAGCTCGTCGAGCTCAAGGACAAACTCCTTGCCATGGCCGCATTGGCCCAGCAGGCAGTTGAGTCCGCTGTCGATGCCTATCTGCAGCGCGACAAAGGGCTTTGCCAATATGTGAAGCAGAACGAGGCGGCCATCAACACCGCCCAGCGCGAGCTGGACGAGATGGCCTACGAACTCCTGGCCAAGGAGCAGCCCATGGCCATCGATCTTCGCTTCATCCTCGCCGTCATCAAGATCAATGGCGATCTCGAGCGCGTCGGCGATCAGTCCGTCGGCATCATTCGCCGCACCAAGGACATTCTGAAGACTGAAGAAGTGGACCTTCCGGTAGATTTTGCAGCCATGGGTGAGTTCGCCGGACGCATGATCCGCTCCGCGATCCAAGCTCTTCTCGAGGGCGACGCGCGCCTTGCCGACTCCGTCCGCGAAATGGACGACGAAATCGACCGGATGAACCGCCGCGCCCACTCCGATCTGCTGCAACTGATCCAGGAGAAGCCGCAGTTTACCCAGCAGGCAATGAACGGCATCCTCGTGGCTCGCAACCTCGAGCGCATCGCCGATCACGCCTCAAACATCGCAACCGACGTCATCTTCTGGGTCCGTGGAGCCGATGTCCGCCATCAGCTCAGCGTCTCGATGGACTAGAGCGTTTTGGACTAGAGCGTTTTCACCGATAGCTCAAAGTCTGGGTGCCCCATCCTAAACGCGTTCTTTGCGTTTAGGGTGGGAGACCAACCATCTCAACCAGCCCCGTTCCTGAACAAACCAATCAGCTCAGCTTCCGTGAAAACGCACAAACATCCGCCGGCGTTCGCGCCACAGCATCGGCCCGTTCGCCCTCCCCCGGCGGCCCATACCCCCACCCCGCAAAAAAGCAACGCAGTCTGTTCGCATGCGCCGCTTCAATGTCAAAGATGCGGTCCCCCACCATCCATGCCGACTGCCCATCAAGAGAATGTTCCGCAATCAGCCTCGCCAGCAGGTCGATCTTGCTGTGGCTCGCATACTCCGCCTTGTCGCCATAGACCGCTTGGAAGAGCGGCGTCAGGCCAAAGTGATCGAGAATGCGCACGGCAAATCGCATCTGCTTCGATGTGCACACGTACAGCGGAAACCCACCGTCGCGCAGTTCGGAGAGCATCTCCCTGACGCCCGGGAAGACGGAGTTGTTCTTCCATCCTTCGCGGTCGTAGCAGCCGCGATAATCGGCGGCTAAAGCAACCCGATCTTCCTCGCTTCCGCCCGGCATCAGCTCAACAACCCATTCCTCTACAGGAGGGCCCACAAACCGGTCCAGCGGCCCGGCGTCAACAATCCCGCGCGCTTCGAGTACCTTCCGAAGACAGCCAACGATGCCAGGTTTCGAGTCAGTGAGCGTCCCATCCAGGTCGAAGATGAGCGCAGGAATCTTTGTGGGCACAATTCAAGTCTCGCAGACGCGCCGAGGCCTCGTCGAAGCCGGGTGCCCCATCCTAAACGCGTTCTTTGCCGGGTGCCCCATCCTCGCCGGGTGCCCCATCCTAAACACTGGGTGCCCCATCCTAAACGCGCTCTCTGCGTTTAGGGTGGGAGACCACAATGCCGACATCTCAATAACTGTGAAAACGATCTACACCTTCAGCTGCGGGTGCGTCGCATAGTGAAGCAGAACAGCCACAGCGCAGCTCATCAGCCGAGTCTCCGCAGAGTCGGCTCGGCTGGTCAGAATAGTCGGCACACGCGCCCCCAGAACGATCCCGGCCAACTGCGCGCCACCCAGGTACTCCAGCTGCTTGGCCAGCATGTTCCCGCTCTCCAGATCGGGCACCACCAGAATGTCGGCTTGCCCAGTCACCGGCGAAACCAGCTTCTTGATCCGAGCCGCCTTCTCGCTCACCGCCGTGTCGAACGCCAGCGGGCCATCGAGAATGCCGCCCGTTATCTGGCCGCGGTCCGCCATCTTGCACAGAGCCGCTGCGTCCAGAGTGGACTGGATCTTCGGGTTCACAGTTTCAACCGCGGAGAGCAGCGCCACCTTGGGCTCGGGAATGCCCAGGGCATGAGCCAGGTCGATCGCATTCTGCACAATGTGAACCTTGTCCTCAAGCTCGGGCGAAATGTTGATCGCCGCGTCCGTAATCAGCAGCGTGCGCGCATAGGCCGGCGTGTCCATGATGAACACATGCGAAATGCGTCGATTCGTGCGCAGCCCCGTATCGCGCGCCATGGCCGCTTTCATCAGCTCATCCGTGTGCAGGCTCCCTTTCATCATGGCCTGCGCGTTGCCCGAGCGGCACATGGCCACACCCAGCTCCGCCGCTTTGCTCTCGGTATCCGCCTGCAAAATGGGATACGCGGAAATATCCAGCTTTGCCTTCGCCGCCAGCGCCTTCAACTGCGCCTCATCGCCAATCAGGGTCGGCTCAATCAGCCCTTCTTCGGCCGCCTCCACGGTTCCGCGCAGAGCTACGTCTGTCTGTGGCCACACAACGGCCGTCGTTATCGCGGGCAGGTGCTTGCAGCGGTCAATGAACTGGTGAAAGACGTGATAGTCGGCCGGATGGCCAACCAGCGGATCAACGGCAACACCTTCTGCCAGCGGAGCCAGGTCACTCATGAGGTTTCTCTCCATGCCCATCGAGCTTCGGATTCTGGACTCAGGCTCTCGGGCTTACGAAACCATTCTCGCCTGAGCCCGTTGAATGGCATGTGCTAAAGATCACACTCCGACAATCCATACCGCATAGAGGCACTTGATCTCCCTCTCCCGGCTCGAGCAAATCGCCCCAAATCGTCGCGAAACCACGCGGTTCCCGCCTGCTTTTCTCCCTCCTCCCTTCTCCCTCTCCCTGCACTTCAGACCCTAGACCCCAGACCCCGCCTCTTTTATCTCCACCCTCTGATTCCCCTTCACCACCCCCAACTCCTGCACCGTCCCACTCGGCCACTGGATCTTCACCGTCGCGCTCGTCTCGGCGCCCAGCCCAAAATGCACCGTCAGGTCGCTGCTCGAGGCATAGCCCACGCAGTTCGTCACGCACCGCATTTGCGTGCGCCCGCCCGCCACCAGCGTAACCTGCGCCCCGATTGCCGAACGATTGCTCTTCGTTCCCGTCAACCTGAACTGCAGCCAGTTTTGCTCGGCGCTCTTGTTCCACCACATCTCGAGCGGCCCATCCATGCTCGAAACCGCAATGTCGATCCGTCCGTCGCGGTCAAAGTCGGCAAAAACACACCCCCGATGCGCTCGCGCCGGCCCCAACCCAATCCCCGACTCGCGCGAAGCGCTGGCAAACTTGCCGCCTATATTCCTGAAAAGCTGGTTGGGCATCGGATCGGTCGTCTCCAGCCCGCCCGCAGCCACAAAAAAGTCGAGCCAGCCGTCGTTGTCCAGGTCCACCAGCCCGCATCCCCAGCCGCTGAAGGGATTCGTCAGGCTCATCAGACCCGTCTGCGCCCGCCCGTCCTCAAACACCGCGTTCCCCCGATTCAGGAACACGCCGAAGCTCTCGTTCTTCACCGCCGTCATCACAATGTCGAACCGTCCGTCGCCGTCGATGTCGCCAAAGTCCGCGCCCATGCCCGAGATGTTGCGCCCCGACCCATCGTAGGCCACGCCTGCGTCCATGCCCATCTCCTCGAACCCGTGCCCCGTATTCCTGAACAGGAAGCATGGCATGTTGTCGTTGGCCACATAGATTCCCGGCCGCCCGTCGCCTGCAAAGTCAGCCACGGCGATGCCCATCCCCTTGCCCAGCACCTCGGCCAGCGCTGCCGTCCGCGTCACCTCGGTAAAAGTCCCGTCACCGTTGTTATGGAAGAGTTGCATCGGCTCGGAATGGTAACGGCTGGGGTGGCACGCCAGCCGCGTCGCGGGCGTCACTCCGCCGCACACCGGATCGGTCTCCGGCTTCCAGTCGCAGCAGTTCGAGATGAACAGGTCCAGCTTCCCATCGCCGTCATAGTCGATCCACGCCGCGGCAATAGCCCACAGGCCCAGCACCGCCGGCTTGCGCAGCCCCGCCGCCTCCGTCACGTCGCTGAATGTCCCGTCGCCGTTATTGCGGAAAAGCTGATTTCCATGCACCCCCGCCACGAAGATGTCTTCATGGCCGTCGTTGTTGTAGTCCCCCACAGCCACGCCGATTCCGTAGACCGTCCCCGCCACGCCCGCCTTTTCCGTGACATCGGTGAAGGTCCCGTCCCGGTTGTTCTTGTACAGCCGATTCCAGTAGGTCGCGTCGGCCTTCTTGAGGCCGGGCATCGTTCCCCCGTTCACGCAAAAGAGGTCGGGCCAGCCATCCCCATCGAAGTCGATCACCCCCAGCCCTCCTGTCATCGCCGCCGGCTGATACGCCCGCCCGGTCAGCCCCGTACGCAGCGTAAAGTTCAGCTTGCTGGCTTTCGCGCCCTCGACGAAGGAAAGGTGCGGCGCCGCGGCGGCAGTAGCGATTGGGGCGCCCGAGCCTTTGCGAGCAGCCAGCATAGCGGCGAGTGCAGTGCCCTGAGCCAGGAACCGTCTCCTGCTGCTACCCATTGGCTCTCCGCTGAATGGCGTTCCGCATCTGTCTATCTTAATCAGGGTCCAGGGTTCAGAGAGGCCAGATCCCAGACCCGATACCCGAGACCCGATACCCGATACTCAGACCCGACCCCCGGGCACTGTCCACTGTTCACTGTTCATCTTGCGTACAATTAGACCGTCCCGGCGCACAATTGAGCCATGAATCCCAAAATCAGCCCTGAGCGGCACCGTCCGGCATTCAAGAGCGAACGGGCCGAGACATCGCCAGGCCTGAAAAAGCGCGCCACATTTCAGTTCCCATTGAAAACAAATGACTTTCACGAGATGCTTTCCGTAACTCACAGAAAACAAGCCAGTTAAAAACGGCCAAAAAGTCGCAAATCGAGATATTTTGTCGGAAACTGCTCAATTCCGCATTCCAAGACATCGGGAACCCATCGCAAATTGTCGGAGATCCATCGCATCCACCCGTTCACTTCTTAACTCGCTCACTTGCTTCTCCACTCATTCACTCGTTCACTGTTTCTCCAGCCTGTTCAAATCTTCGTCTTTTGTTCGCCTATACTGGAACGCATGGGCGAGATGAAGCGGGCCAACGCGTATGAGGAAGAGCGCCGGGCTGCTGAGCTTCGCATGAAGGATCGGTTCACGTCGACGCTGGCCATCTGCGCTTCAATCATTGCAGCCGTCCGCCTCGCGCGCGATGACATCAGCCGCCCATCGCCGCGCGTCACGTCGGTGGTCTTCGATTGCATAAAGTTGGCGCGCACAATCCTGGAGCGGGTCATCCGGTAACTCGCTCGCCCGAATTGCAACGAAGGAGACTCGCCGACTGCCCCAGGAGGTCTTCGATGGGTGTCAACATACGTCGGGAAGTAATCTAGTCCGCTACGAGCGGGTTGCTGTTGTTGGCAGAGGATTCCGTCCCCTTCGGCCTTCCGGCTCGGAGTCGGATCGGTCTCAGTTCCAGCAACTCCTCCACAACATATCCGGCTGTCGTTCCGTCAGAGAACATCACGATCAGGCCATCGTCGCCATCTTGCTCAACACTTGAAATGCGTATTAGGGAATCCGACATGAGCAGCAGTCTATCCCGTGGCCAACTCTTTTTATGTTCTGTAATGAACACTCCGGGGGCCGCCCATCGTCGCGTGTTCCGTGACTGGTCTTCGATTGCGTCAGTCTGGTGCCGACGATCCTGCAGATGGTGATGCGGTGACGCGAAGTGACGAGTAGGGGAACCTGTCCCCGGTCTTGGAAGCCTTCAGCCCTTTGTCGAAACCGTGTCCGGGTGATCCATTGCAAGGTGCCGTTTGAATTGGTGAGCAAACGCCTCGATCAAATCATGCGAATTGCAGAATCTCCGCGATTCCGCCCGCATCCGCCGCCCGCAAACGGAGCACACCGCCGCCGTTGGGCTGCTCTCGACATCGTGAAGGATTAACAATTCCGGGGATCGTTTCGGCGACATAGCCCAAGTATGGTGGCCATTGAGTTTTGCAAAGGTGATCCACATCACCCCGTACGGCAGCGCCCAGGCCCAAACGGACGAAGGCCCCTCTTTTTGGGAAGGGCCTCGTGGCAGACCGGGAAAGTGGAAAGGGAAAGCAGTGAATTGACATTACCCGTTTGTTTTGTGCCTGTCAAAGGAATTTTTCGTTTGGGCGATCATGAGCTCGGCGACGTAAGACGTAAACAGAACCCCGCGACGTAAACAGCATTGGGTGACGTGCGTCACGCCCGACCAACAAAAGTCGGTGCCTAATCGATGTACGGGCGGGGATTTGGAAAAAAGAGGTTTCGGGCCATGGTAAGCGTCACAGCGTTGATAGATAAGCTAACCGAAATTCAGCGGTCTATAGGGGTCGAGAGCGAATTTGTGATCCACAAGCAGGTCCTTGACGCGCAGGATTGCGTCCTCCAGCTCCAGGCAGAAATAGCCCAAGTCCTTCGCATCGAATCCAGGCAAAACACCGCTCGGATGCAGGTTGCCGAGGCGCAGAATGCAGTCCGGCTCGCACCCGCCCTTTCCTGGGAACCCCGGTCGCATCACTCCGGTTGGCAGCGAGCTGTCGCCGCCATCCTGCCCTTCGCCGCCGCATCTTCTCTCTGGAGACGCTAACCGCAGCCGCTCGCCATCCGCGCGTCAATCATCCCGTCCGCCCGCCTGGCACGGAACCACATCAACCCCCCATTCCCGCATTTTTGATCGTGCAAGGGCGCCGCGATTCGCGCAACCACCGTCGCGCCTTCGGCGGTCAGTTCTTCGAAACATCGTATGGAGTACGAGCCGGCAGGAAGACACGCACCATCGTTCCGCATGTCTCCGGCTTGACGGGACTGTCGATTTTGATGTGTCCACCGTGGCCTTCGACGAACTGCTTGGCGACGAAGAGGCCAATCCCTGTGCCGACCGTAGTTCGTGTGGTGAAGAAGGCTTCGAACACCCGCGGCAAAACGTGCGCTGGAATCCCGACGCCGTTGTCGGCAAGCGCCAGTTCAACGCCGTTGGCCGGCGACTCAGTATCCTGAACTGAAACCGAAAGAGTACCTCCGGCCGGCATGGCATAGATTGCATTCGCAATCAGATTTGAAACCACCTGCATCATCTCGCCGCGCCGAAGCACAACTTTTTGCGAAGGGGAAAAAGTTCGCTTGATCGTAATTCCTGCCGCCGTGCAACGCGGTTCGTAGATCTTGAGTGAGTGCTCGGCGATGTCTGTGAGCGAGGCAAGGCTTTCCGCAGCGTGCTCCCGGTAGTAGCCGAGGGTTTGCTTGGCAATATGGGAGACCCGGCCAAGTTCACTCTCCGCAGTGGCAAGATGGCTGCGGCCTTCGGCGTCAGTGATTTTAGGCCGCAACAGGAAAAGTAGATTCACCACCGCCTCAAGCGGATTATTGATCTCGTGGGCAATGGTGGCGGCCATGCGGCCGGTGGCAGCAATCTTCTCCGCTTGCAGCAGAGATTGTTCCAGGCGTTTCCGACTTGAGACATCACGAAGGATTTTTGAGGCGCCAACTACTTCACCATTTGCGTCCTTGATCGGCGACACGGTGATGGATACATCGATAAGTCTTCCGTCTTTGGTCCTCCGAACCGTTTCAAAATGCTCGATGCGCCGGCCGGCACGAATATTCGCGAGGATCGTCTCTTCGTCCGAGTGCAGATGCTCGGGAATCAGCTTGAGAATCGAGACTCCGATCATCTCGTCCGCGGTATAACCGAAGACCCTGGTGGCAGCCTCGTTCCAACTGGTTATGATGCCATTCAGATCCTTGCTTACAATGACGTCGTTCGATGAGGTGATGATCGCCGCAAGTTCACTCAAGCGCTTTGTGCTTTCGCGGACCGTTTTCTCCGCACTGCGAAGATCGGTGATATCGCGTATCGTTCCCAGGATTCTTCCTTTGGGGTCGCTGAGCCCCGACTCAAGGGTTCCTTTCAGTTCGATTTGGCGGAGAGTTCCATCAGGCCGGTAGATCAATCCCTCAAAGTGAAACGGCGCTCCGAGTTGAAGCGTCCGCTGCACTGCGCCGCGAAAGGCATCCTTGAAATCCGGATGCAGGAAACTTCGAAGGAACGCTTCACCATTGACTGGCCCTTCTTCGCGGGTCCGGCCAAATATCTCGTAGATGAAATCGTTCTCCCAGCTTCCCCTGTCTTCAGATGTGTCCCAAACAAAGACTCCCAGTTGGGCAGCCTCGGTGGCTAACTTGAGCCTCGCTTCACTTTCGCGAAGCCGCTGTGCACCCACCACCGTCGCAGTCATGTTGCGGAAAGCGTCATACACGCCGGCGATCCTTCCATTTTCATGGACGGGAATGAGCGAGTAGCTCCAGTAGTGATCCTCGAGCACCCCGTTGATGAGGATTGGGATGAACATGTTATCGCGCACCGAAGTCTCGCCCCGATAGAAGCAGGCCTCCAGATCGGCGCCTACCAGATCCCACGCCTCACTGAATACGTGACGATAAAGTCCGCCTAGGGCGCCTGGATGCTTGACCGTCAGAGTGGAGATGGCGGCATCGTTGTAAAGAAAAACCATCTCCGGTCCCCAGGAGAGAATCGTGGGAAACGGCGAATGCAGCATCAAATTCGTGGTCGCAAGAAGGGTTTCCGACCATTCTTCAAGAGGGCCCAATGGGGTCTGCGACCAATCGTGTTCGCGGATACGGCCCGCCATCTCGCTCGATCCCGAAATCAGGGTCGCGGCGCGGGATTTAGGGACCGGTATGCGCATTTGATTGTCAACACTGCCGAGAAACTTCAACTCTGCACCCATACTAACGACTATTCGACCATCGGGACCTGGCCGGAACTATATGCGCTGCAATTCGGCGCATATTGCGGGAAAGTCTCAGCCAGGACTGAACTTCCTCCGAAGGACTAAACTTCCTCCGGAAAATCAAACACATGCCTCTTTCATGCCAGATGCCTCTTTCCTGCGCGGGGTTGTTGCTGGTATGCTGCGTGGGCTTGGGAGCAGGAATTAGAATTGGCTGCAAAGACTTGAGAAAAACCGATTTATCCAAGATTAAGCGGGGAATGAAGCTATGTGGTTCCTGGGAATGGATGTGGGCACGGGCGGGACGCGTGCGGTCGTCGTTGACGCGGATGGAAAGCTGATTGCCGGGGCCGCGGCCGAGCACGCGCCCTTCAGAACGCCGCATCCGGGGTGGGCGGAGCAGGATCCCGAAGACTGGTGGCGCGCGGCGAAGGCGGCGATACATGGCGCGCTGGCCGATGCGCCTGAACCCCGAGAACAGATTTCGGCGATTGGGTTGACCGGCCAGATGCACGGCGCCGTCATGCTCGATGAGAACGGCCAGGTACTGCGGCCCGCGCTGATCTGGTGCGACACGAGGACGCAGCCGCAGTGCGACTGGCTGACGGAAAAGATTGGCTATGAGCGGCTGATTGAGTTGACCTGCAATCCCGCGCTGCCGAATTTTACCCTGACGAAGCTTTTGTGGGTGAAGGAGCACCAGCCGGAGATCTTCGCAAAGATCCGCCACATCATGTGCCCCAAGGACTACGTGAGGTACCGTCTGACGGGCGAGTTTGCGATTGACGTGCAGGAGGCGAGTGGCACCCTGCTGCTCGACGTGACGCATCGGCGCTGGTCAAAAGAAGTTGCGGAGGCGGCGGGGATACCTGAGAGTTGGTTGCCCAAGGTCTATGAGTCGCCTGAGGTGTGCGCGCGGATCAGCGAGACAGCGGCGGGGCTGACGGGGCTTGCGTCGGGTACGCCAGTAGTGGCAGGCGCGGGCGACCAGGGCGCAGGCGCGGTTGGCATGGGGATTCTGCAGCCGGGATCGGTTTCCGCGACCATCGGCACGTCGGGCGTGGTGTTTGCCGCGACCGCCGCGCCGACAAAAGACCCGAAGGGCCGTCTGCATACGTTTTGCCACGCGGTGCCGGGGCTGTGGCACGTGATGGGGGTGACGCAAAGTGCTGGCCTGAGCTTTCGCTGGCTGAAGGAGACGTTTTTTTCCGCCGAGAATTACGACGCGCTCACGGCGTGGGCGGCGGCTGTCCCGGCGGGCAGCGAAGGCCTCGAGTGGGCGCCGTATCTGCTCGGCGAGCGCACTCCGCATCTCGATCCAGAAGTGCGCGCCGCGTTCGCGGGAATTTCGACCGTGCACAAGGGCGAGCATTTTGTGCGCGCAGTGCTCGAGGGTGTGGCGTATTCGCTTCAGGATACGTTCAGCTTGTTTGCGGAGTTGGGGATTCCGGTCACAGGAATTCGGCTTGGTGGTGGCGGAGCGCGCGGCCATCTGTGGCGAAAGATTCAGGCAGGGATTTATGGGCATGCTGTCGAGGTGCTGACGGCCGAAGAGGGTGGTGCGTTTGGGTGCGCGCTGATGGCCGGAGTGGGCGCTGGGCACTGGACCAATCTCGACCAGGCGTGCGGCGTGGCCATTGAGGTGGCGCAGCGCATCGAGCCGGACGCAACGGATGTGAAGGCGTACAAGGCTGGCTATGCGAAGTGGCAGAAGTTGTATCCCGCGCTGAAGAACCTGAGATAGGGGTCAGGCGTGACCGGCGGCGGTTCGTAGCGCCGGTCTCCGGGCCGGCTGTCGTGCGGGCGTCCCCGCCCGCACTTCTCCTTACCTGAACAGCTTCGGGGCCAGGGGTTCAGGCCGGGTGTACAGGCGGCGGTAGGGTGCGTTAGCCTGACCTCGACCTTATCGATTTCGAGGATCCCCATGCGCCCTCATTCTGTTCTGAAACTGCCGTTGCGCCTGCGCGTCGGCGTGCCTGTTTTTTTCCTCCTCTCGATCGCACTGTCATCTTATGCCCAGTCCGCCACGCCCGCGCCAACATGTGCCGATCTGCACCTGGTTCCTGCGCCGCGCGAGTGCACAGCCGTCGTGACCATCCCGATTGCCGATCTCGGCTTCTTTGTGACCGCTGTCAACAATGCGGAGGATGGCTTTGCCGCTGAGGACCTGACTGAGCAAAGCTTGGGCAAAAGAACCGTGCACAAGGATGCGCCGTTTATCCATCTGGCCCGCGCGGAGACGGACGAAGCGAAGGCGCTGCTCGCCGCGCATCATTTGACGTTCGACCCGGAGATGCACGACGACGGCTACGTGATTGTGCCGGACGATAAGGGAGGCCTCGCGGTAATTGCGGAAACGGCGCAGGGCATCTTCTATGGCGCGCAGACGGTGAAGCAACTGGTGCGGGGCACGGGCAAGGACACAGTGTTGCTGGCGCCCACGCTGCGTGATTGGCCGGCGATGGCGCACCGCGGGATCAGCGACGATTGGTCGCGCGGCCCGCTGCCGAATATGGATTTTTTAAAGCGCGAGATTCGCACGCTGGCGGAGTATAAGTACAACATTCTTTCGCCATACTTCGAACACACATTTGCATACGACAGCACGCCGGTGGCGGCATTTCCGGGCGGCGCGATGACGCCCGATGAAGCGCGCGAAATGGTAGAGTATGCGGCCAAGTACCACATCACGATCATTCCCGAGCAGGAGTCGTTTGGGCATTTGCATCATGTGCTCAAGTTTGAGCAGTACTCGCCTCTAGCTGAGAATCCGCATAGCAATGTAATGGCGCCGGGCGACGAGCGCACGCTGCCGGTGATCGCCGGATGGTTTGCCGAGCTGGCGAAAGTCTTTCCGGGACCGTGGGCGCACGTTGGCGCGGACGAGACATTTGAACTGGGGCATGGGCGGACTCGCCAGGCGGTGACCGATCGCGGTCTGGGCGCGGTGTATATCGACTTTCTGACGCAGATTCACAACGCGCTCGAGCCGAATCACAAGCAACTGCTCTTCTGGGGCGATATTGCGGAGCACTCGCCCGACCTGGTGAAGACGCTGCCCAAAGACATGATCGCCGTGCCGTGGGATTATGACGCCAAGCCGAGCTTCACCGACATCATTGTGCCGTTCACGAATGCCGGTCTCGAGACGTGGGTCGCACCAGGCGTGAATAACTGGAATCGCGTCTACCCCAACAATAACGAGGCCCTGGGGAACATTCGCGCGTTTGTGCGTGACGGGCAAAAGCTGGGCTCGAAGGGGATGCTGAACACGGTCTGGAACGACGATGGCGGAGGCATCTTCGACGAGAACTGGTATGGGATTCTGTTTGGCGCGGCGGCAGGATGGCAGCCGGGCGAAAGCTCTGAAGACGCGTTCAAGGAATCTTACGGTTGGGCATTTCATCGCGATCCGACGGGCAAGATCAACGACGCGCAGCGAGCCATCATGGCGGCTCACGCGTTGCTAAAGAAGTCCGGCCTCGAGGACGCACAGGACAGGCTTTTCTGGGTTGACCCGCTGTCGCCGGAAGGACAAAAGGTTGCGACAAAGATAAGGCCTGCGCTTAGTGAATTGCGTATCGATGCGGAGCGGGCCGTTACGCTGCTGGCCGAGGCGCGCGCGGCAGCGAAGGCCGAGGGACGGACGCTGGAAAATCCTGAAGCGCTCGATGCGTTGGAACTCGGGGCACGGCGGATTGACTTTATCGGGGCCAAGTTCCAGGAAATGGATGAATCGATTGCGATCTTCAACCAGGCTCGGGCAATGATCGACTCCAACACGCGAACGAGAGAGATTTCGTCCATGCTCGAAAATGTCGGCTCGAACAACGGCAAGCTCGAAGATATGCGCGACGGCTATACCGAGTTAGGCGAGCTCTTCCGGCGGGCGTGGCTTAGAGACAACCGGCCCTACTGGCTCGATAACAACCTGCGCCGCTACGACCGAGCCGCGGAGTTGTGGATTGGCCGCGCCGATCGCTGGCAGAGCCAGGTTGTTCAGCAGTGGCGAGACACGCACACGCTGCCCTTGCCCGAGGCGATTGGATTCCCGGCAGCCGAGGACAGCGGCCCGGGGCTTGCCGGGTTTCCCAGGTAGCCGGTGGTCTGGCACACCGAAGCCGAAAGCCCTGCGTTCGTTTCGAGCCTTTCTAAAGGTTCCGACGCCGCAACTCCAAATCCAATGCCTTTCCCATCCGGAGAACGATTGATAGCAGCGCTTCAATATCCACCAGCGTGGTGCGAAAATTTACGAAGCAGGCCCGCAGCGCGAATTTTCCATTGATCACCGCATTCGATAAGTAGACTTCGCCGCTCGCCTGCAAACGTGTGAGCAATTCAAGATTCAGCTCGTTCAGATAGCCCGCCGTATTGTCGTCCCCTTGCGCGAGATCGGTCGGCACGAAGCGAAAAGTCGTAATACTCAGAGACTGGGTCAGCGCTTCCAACTCCGCGCATTGTGAAACTCGTTCGAAGAGAGCGCGCGCGAGACGGATATCGTCGGAGATCATTTGCTCGTAACCTTCGCGCCCTACTTGTTGAAGTGCGAGCCACACTTTCAGCGCACGAAACCCTCTGGAATTCTGCGGACCAAGATCGAAGTAATTCGTTGCTTCGACGCCGAAATGATAGTAAGGCGGATGATAGGCAAAAGCAGCGCGCAGCTTTTCCGGGTCGCGTACCAGCGCACAGCCCGCCTCCAGCGGCGCATAAAGCCACTTGTGCGGATCTACAGCCACCGAGTCTGCGTCGCGCAGTGCGGCGAACGCGCTGGGCCCATCAGGTATTACCGCGGCCAAACCGCCGTAAGCCCCGTCCACGTGAAACCAGAGGTCAAACTCGCGACACAGCGCGGCTATCTCTGGCAGAGGGTCCACCGCTCCTGTGCTTACCGAACCAGCGTTCCCCACCACCAATGCCGGCCTATCTCCGTCTGCAATGTCCTTGAGGATTTGTTGTCTAAGCGCCGTCAGATCCATGCGCATTTCGCCATCAACCGGAATCCAGCGAATCGACTCCGTCCCCATTCCCGCCATGTCCGCGGCCTTCTGAATCCACGTGTGCGTTTCTTGCGAGCAGTACACGCGCATGCAAGTCCCGCCAACCCCTTTTGCACGCACGTCCCACTGCGCCTTTGCCTGCCGTCCTGCCAGAAAGCAAACAAAGTTAGCCATGTTACCCCCGCTCACAAACAAGCCTCCGCAATCAGTGGGATAACTCAGCATCTCAGCAATCCATCGAACCGTCTGCGCCTCTATCTCGCTTGCCATGGGCGAAAGCAGCCAGGCTCCAACATTGGGGTTGACTGCCGCAGCCAACAGTTCCCCCAGCGCGCCAATGGGCGCCGCTGACGATGTTACGTATCCCCAGAAGCGCGGATGGCCATTGAACAGAGAATGATCGAAGATCAGGTCAGCTGCTTTGTCCAGCAGTTGGCCCGCATCGACGCCATTCTGCGGCAACGTACGAGACCCCGCCAGAGCATCCCGAACGTCGGCTGGAGATTCCGCTGGAGTGACGCGGCGGCTGGGCAGCGCTTCTAGAAAGTCAGCGATGCGATTGATAAGTTGAGTGCCCAACTCCCGAAACTCCTCGGAACTCATTGCGAGTGGGGCCGTGCGATTATTCAGATCGTCGTCGTTGTGCATCGAACTCCTCAACAGGATGCAATCCAAAGAGAGTGCGCGTATGAATTGCCATGCCCTCTCCGGCATTGGGAATTAGAACTATAAGAAACTCGTCGGCAGTGTCAATCGAACCCGTCCCACAGCCTTCCAAGCGTCGACCCGAACCTCAGCGTCTTCCGGACCACGAGTTCCTGCATTTTGTTATGTCGCCTATCTTCTCGACTTCGGAATCCGCCCCAGACGAGGGTCGTGACGCAGAAGAAGATCGCACGCATGAAGCGCCTCCGTCTCGAAATCAGGCCCGTCGCTCGGGATGAGGAGCCAATGGCCGATTGCGCCTCCCAGGATCTCGATCGACCTGAGGGAAGGGAATTCGCGGCGGAGTTTTGGGTCTGCGGGGTTCGCGGTCTCTGACAGAACCAGCCAAACGCCGTTGTCGCGCGGCGATTTGGGAGAGT
>Ga0302324_100009891_pt1 | contig 19846 bp, 20 predicted proteins | sample Palsa_T0_1_FD_201949 | JGI IMG/M metagenome (GOLD analysis project Ga0302324, IMG submission 201949) | Peat permafrost microbial communities from Stordalen Mire near Abisko, Sweden - Palsa_T0_1 | ecosystem: Environmental > Terrestrial > Soil > Palsa > Peat permafrost | place: Sweden: Abisko...
CCTGACACATTCGAACCTACCCATCGAATCGATATCCAACGCCGCGGATGCTGATCAAATGCCGCGGCGCAACAGGATCGTCTTCTATCTTCTTGCGTAGCGCCACGATGTGGTTGTCCACCACGCGGTCGGTGACGTACACGCCGGATCCCCACACTTCTTCGAGGAGGCGCTCGCGCGTGAGCACGCGTCCCCGGCTGCGGACGAAAGCCGTCAACAGCTTCAACTCCGTGTGCGTGGCTTCCACCCGCTGGCCGTCGCGGCGCAGCTCGAAACGCGCCAGGTCCAGCTCGCAGCGGCCAAAGCGATGCACTTCGCCGCCCGCCTCAGCTACGCCGCGGCGGAACACGGCGCGGATGCGCGCGCGCAGTTCCCGCGGGCTGAACGGCTTGGTCACGTAATCGTCCGCGCCCAAGTCCAGCCCCAGGATTTTCTCGGCTTCCTGCGTCTTGGCGGTGAGCATGATGATGGGCGTGCGCAAGCCGCCACGCCGCAGCTCACGGCAAACCTCGAAGCCGTCTTTGTTCGGCAGCATCACGTCCAGCAGGATCAGGTCGAACGGCTCGGAGCGTGCGCGCCGCACGGCTTCCACGCCGTCGCCCACCACGGCCACTTCGTAGCCCTCCGTTTGCAGGTCGTTTTCGAGAGCGAAGGCGATGCCCGGCTCGTCCTCCACGATCAGAATTCGGCTCATGCGCGTGTCTCCCCGTCGCTCGTCAGCGGCAGAAGGATGGTGAAGGTGCTGCCCTCGCCGGCCGCGCTCTGCAGGCGGATTTCCCCTCCGCAAGCGTCCACGATCTGCCGCACCATCGAAAGCCCAATGCCCGTGCCTTTGATGCCCGCCTTCTTGGCCGCTGCGCCGCGCACGAATTTCTGGAAGATTTGGCGCTGCTCGCGCGGGTCGATGCCCATGCCGCGATCCCGCACTGAAATCGCCGCCTGGCGGTGATTCACGCGGCCCTCCACCCACACCGTGCGGCAGTCCGGCGAGTACTTCACCGCGTTTTCAAGCAGGTTGCGCATGGCGCGCCGCAGGGCTTCCTCATCCGCCTGGATGGTAGCCGCGCGCGCATCCAGATCCATTTCCACCTGGAAGCCGCTTGCCAGCGCCTCTTCCCGAAACTCCGCCACGGCCGCGCGCACCATGTCAAACACATCGTGCGGCGCGATGCGGTACTGCTTGCGCCCGGATTCCATGCGCCCGAAATCCAGAAGGTCTTCCACCAGGCGCTGCAAGCGGCCGGTCTCGCGCTCCATAAACATGTAGCTCTGCCGCTTGCGGCCCTCGTCGGCGAGACGGTCGTTCGCCAACAATTCGGTGATGCCGCGGAGCGTGGTGAGCGGCGAGCGGAATTCGTGCGAAACGGCCGAAACGAAATCCGATTGAAGCTGCGCCACACGCAACTCCCGGCTGACCCCGCGATACATGGCATACGCGCCCGCCAGCACCAGCAACAGCATGAGCGCCAAACCGGCCAGCCATAGCGCGCGGCCGATCCCTCCATGGGAGATGGCGGCGATACTGGAGAACTCGATCTTGCCGGCGAGTTGGGCCTCGGCCAGCGACCGCAGCACATGCGGCTGCGCCCCTGACGGCGAGCCGGAGCCCATAAATCGCCAGCGGATGTCGCGGGCGTTGGCGGGCAGTTTCAGGCCTGCGCCGAGCCAGCCGGCGGGCGCGGACAGAGCCGTGAGCCGCGTGGGTGTCGCATACCAGACCAGCAGCGACGCGTCCGGCTGAGCTTGGCGGTCGCTGGAATTCGAGCCGGTCCGCGCCGCCTGTTGCCACTGTTCGTGCAGCCGCGAGACTAGCGCCGCGAATTCCATAGCATCTTTCGGGGGATCGTCCGCCGCGTGCCGGATGCGATTCACTTCGGACCAATAATACTCGAAAGTCTCGCGCTGCAAGGGCCACCGTCCTTCGAGCAACGCAGCGCGCAACTGCTCCGCCGCCGCGGTGCCCAGCAACTCGCAGCGCGCTCCCGCCGCCAGCAGTGCGTAGGGAACGCCATCGGGGCTGACTGCGGTTTCCCGGGACATTCGATCATAGGCGGTCAGTGCCGCCTCCGGATGGTTGCGTCTCCGCTCCAGGCGGGCAATGCGCAGCAAGGCTTCCGCGCGCGTGGCGGGCTGTTCGGACAACGGCCGCAAAGCTTCGATGGCGCGCTCGTAGCTCTGCTCGCGGAACTCCAGCTTCTCCGCAGTCGCGAACACTTTGGGGAGCGGAGCGGCCGGAGGAGGCTCGGGCACGAACAGCAGCGACTTGGCGGGGTATGCGGCTACGGCGGCTGTAGATTGATGCGCCAGCAGGACCAAGGTTCCATTCGGCGGAAGCTTGGCCTTCAGAGCGGCCGGAGGCGGCAGGGTATCCAACTCGCGCAGGCTGAGATCCCATTCGCCGAGCGTGCTGGCGAGTTGCGCCACGGCCAGGTCGGCGATCTGTTCCAGGCGCTCGCGGGAATGCTGCGCGGCGAGATTGCGGTCTTGTTCCATCAAGCGCCAGGTGAGCCACACCTGCCAAATCGCAAGGCAGACGACGATTGCCAGGAACAGGGGCAGGCTCCGGCGCACGGACAGCAGCCTGATGGTCAGCGGACGCACAGTGGAATTCAGTATACGCCGTTAATCGTCAGGAGTGGATCAGGGGTGTGTCAGGTTTCTGTCAGGGAGAGGAGTTCAAGCCCTGAGCAGCTTGTGAAATACGGCATTCCGGGGAGAGTTGGTTTCGACATGGTCCGCGCCCGACGCCGTCAGCACATAATCCGAGTTGTCTCCCATCTGCACAAAGCCCCGGTCTCTCAGATACCAGACCGCGAACGAAATGTATTCGCGCGGAAACGACATCAGGCGCTCCAGATCCAGCAACGAAAGCCCCGGATGCTCCATGTCGCTCCGGCGCCGGTTGTAGAGCAGGCACAAGACACCCAGCCGGCGGTTCTGCTCGCCCTCGATCCCGTCCACGAATTCTTTCAGCTCGAAGGCCGGCAGCGGCTGGCATTCTCCGACGCGCCGGGCGGCATCGTAGACCGCGCGCTTCTCCGCATCGGAGAGCACTTCATAAGCGTCGTTCAGCAGCATGAACCGTTCGGAATCGCCGGTTTGGGGATTGTCCGGATGGTAGCGGGCGGCCATGATGCGATAGACGCGGTGGATGGTTTCCGGCTCGGCATTCTGGCTGACCTGTAGCACCTCGTAATAATCGACCGCGTCCACCAGGGGCAGGTGCAGCATCCGCTTGGTCTCTTCCGAAAACTCCAGCCCAACCAAGTACCCCGCGCCACGCCGCGTGCAGTTGCGCACGGTAGCCTTGCCGGCGAGCTGGTGGCGCTCCGCCTGTAAGCTGACGGGCGCGCCCGGATGGATCTCTTCGTTGGACTCGAACCGCATGCCGGACTTGGAAACATTAAGGCCTCTGACCCTTAGGGATCGGGTCTGGCCGCGCGCGTCCTCCCAGTTCACGGCAAACATCGCATTGGTGAAGCGCCGCTGTTCCTTTCTCTTATCCGTCAATCCTCTGGCTCCTTATATTGGGATACCTTGGCGAGGACTCCCATGGCAAGTCGGCAAAGGTACTCCGGGTAACGGATAACGCTATAGGTTGTTAACTGCGGCTAACGAAAGTGAACTGGAGCTACTTGCCGGTCCAGCACGGCGCGCGCTTCTCCAGAAACGCCGAGATGCCTTCTTGCGCGTCCGCCGCCAGCGAGTTCATGGACATCACTTCCTTGGCGTAGGCGTAGGCTTTGGGCTGGTCCAGGTCGATCTGTGTGTAGTATGCCTGCTTGCCCAGCGACACGGTGAGCGTGCTGGCATCCGCGATGCGCGCCGCCAGCTTCCGCGTCTCGGCTTGCAGTTCGGCCGCCGGAACAGCCCGGTTGACGAGGCCCCAATCCGCTGCGGTGGCCGCGTCCACCATCTCGCCCGTCAGCAACATTTGCAGCGCGCGCTTGCGTCCCACCGCGCGGCTCAAGGCTACCATGGGAGTCGTGCAGAACAGGCCGATGCGCACGCCGGGCGTGGCGAAGGCCGCCTGGTCTGACGCGATGGCCAGGTCGCAGGTGGCCACCAACTGGCACCCCGCCGCGGTGGCGACGCCTTGCACCTCCGCGATCACCGGTTGCGGAATGGCCTGAATCTTCATCATCAGTTCGCTGCACACGTCGAAGAGGCGCCGGTATTCGTTGATATCGCGGCCCACCATCTCGGAGAGATCGTGTCCGGAACAGAAGACTTTGCCCGCGGCCGCCAGGATAACCGCACGGATGGCGCGGTCGCGCCCGATGGCGTCCAGGCAATCGATCAGCTCCAGCATCAATTCCAGGGACAGCGCATTGCGACGGTGCGGGCGGTTCAGGGTGATCACGGCGGACGGCCCGTCGTGTTGCACGCAGAGATTCTGGTAGCTCATGATGGCGCCTCCCTGCTTTCAGTAAAGCATGCGAACCCGGATCAGTACACGACGATGAATTGGCCGCCGGTCCCCGCGAATGTTGTCACGAGGCTCCACGCAGGAACACCGTCCGCATGGCCTGTTGCTCCTTCGGGTTCGCCGTTCCTATCGAAGACCTGCCAGGCGAGCGAGCCTCCCTTGCGCCATTTCATACCTTCCGCCCAAGCCATCAGCGTCTCACCGCGAGAGTTGCCGGCCACGCTGGGATACTTACGGTCCCTAGCCTCACCAGGACCGCCGACCGGCGCGGACATCCGGCCGGTGAATGGATTAATGATGCCGAAAAAAACGTTGCCCAACGTCTCCCACGCTGCCAGCACACCGGCTGGACTCTCCGACAGTTCTTGCATGCTCATCGTGCAAGCGCCGATATTCCATTGCGCCACGTCAGTGCCGCGGAAGGTTTCGCCGCGGTCGTTGGAGTAGAGCAGGTAGATGTCCCGATGAACAACCGCGGTGGCCGAGCGATAGAGCGCATAGACGTTATGGCTATCGGCGAACGCGCTCATGCCGCAGCATCCGCATGCCCCTGTGGATTTGTCAAAGGCGGGCTTCTCCGGCGCAAACGTCTTGCCATCGTCGCTTGAACGCGCCACCCATACCCGCCGATTCCCCTCGCCTTCGGTGCCAGGAGCAGGTGCGTGCCAGAACACGTAAACGCCGCCCGCGTTGTCGGCGGCGATCGCGCCTCCCCCGTCCAGACCGTAAGCCGCGTGGATCAGATTGCGCTCCGGCTCGAACCCGGTCCCGCCGTCGTTCAGGCGCACAAAGGCCATGGGATGCTTCATCCACGGTTTCGCGATTCCGGGGCGATCCACTTCGTAGGCGCCGTTCCAGGCGGCATACACTCGTCCATTCCTGCCAACGGCGATATGCGCCCCTCGAATGTTTCCCGTGGCCATCGCGCTACCGGGATGGCTATTCACCCGGATCGGCGCCGAGAAGGTGGCTCCGCGGTCGTCCGAGTGCGTATAGTAGAGATCGCCATGGGCCGCTTCGCCGCTGAAATACACCATGTGCACAACGCCGCGGCCGTCGATGGCAATCTGAGGCTGGATTCCGGCGTCCGGCACGCGCAAGGCGATCACTGGCGGCACACCTTCGCTGCGCTTGCCGCCGCGTGTGGGAACGGCAATCAGGACCAGCGCCGCGACTACGCTAGCCGCAGCCGCCAAAGCTCGTCCCGCAAATCCGATGCGACCCATCTGCCCTATCCTATCGAACTTCGGATGCGCGCTGCCCCGGGCTTACTCGCGGAGCATGCGGTAATCGACCAACTCCACCCCTGCCTCGGATAGCGCCGCGCGCACCTCCGCAGACACCAATGCTTCCAACTCGCGCTCGCGGCTCTCCTTCAGCCGGGTGTGCGCGCGCCGCAGGTCTTCGCTGCAATAGCCCGGATGGCACATGAACTCGGTCACGCCTTCCGGCAACTCGCGGATCAATTGCGCCAGTTCGGGAGCGCGGAACCGCCCGGTGATTTGAAATCCCGCGAAGTGGTCCGTGGTCCGGCAGCCGTGGCGCGCCAGCACGCGGTGGAAGCGGCCGCGCAGCACCTGCAAGCTGCTACTGGTAGCCCGCTCCACCCAAGGTGTTCCCCGCGCCGCGGTGAGCGGAATATCGAACGGCCGCCGCACCCAGCGAATCCCGAACTCTTCGGCGATGCGCGCGACCGCGTCCAGCACCGGCGGCGCCAAGTGCGCGTGCTTATGCGTATCCAGATGCGTGGCTTCGATGCCGGCGGCCAAAATCTTGCGTACCTGCGCCGCCAGCTCGTCATACGCGCAGATGCGGCGCGTGGCCAGCGCCCACAGCAACTCCGGCACCGAGGCGGGCAGCGACGCGTATGGCGGCAGCAGCGAGCGGCCCGAGATCAACACCAGATGGCAGCCCACATCCAGCGATGGCGTGTCGCGCGCCAGCCGCACGGCGTCGTCGAACGCCTCGCCATTCCCCATCAATGTGCATGCCGTCAGAATCCCGCCGCGATGCGCCGCCAGGATGCCCCGGTTCACGTCCGCTGTGAATCCGAAATCGTCGGCGTTGACGATCAATCGCTTGCGGGAGATCAAAAGATGGCCAGCTTGATGCGCAGGAACTTCTTGGGATTGGCACGGATGTCCTTGGCCAGCGCCTGGAACTCGCGCATGGCGCCGTTCATGGCTTCATACATCTGCGGATTCACCAGCAACTGCCCCACGGTGCCTTGCCCGGAGTTGATGCGGTCTATAGTGGTATCCAGCTTGGCGGCCAGCTCGGTGAACTGCTTGTAAAGTCGATCGTCCTTTAGCAGCTTGCCGGCGGTGCCCTTCCCGGCGTTGAGCTCCTGTGTCAACTTGCGCATTTCGGCGAGCGTCTGCTGCGCCTCGTCGTAGACTTGCGGATCCTTCAGCAGCTTGCCCGCGGTGCCTTGCCCTTGCTGCAAATCGGCGAGCATTTGGTCGATGCGCTTGATCGGCGCGCGCACTTCCTGATACAAGCTGTCGTCGTAGATCAGCTTGCTCAACGTGCCCTTGCCGTTGCGCACGTCGGCCAACAGTTGCTGGCCTTCGGCGGCGATCGCATTCAGCCGCTTGTATAGCTCCTCGTCCCGCAGCAGCTTGCCCAGATTGCCTTTGCCCGCGTTGATGTCCGCCAGCATGTCGTCGGCGCGCTTGGAAATGTCCTGCAGCGTCTGGATCAAATTGGCGCTCTGGGCCATCAGCTCGGGGATGTCCTGCGTCTGCAAGCTGCGCAATTCGCCGCCCGGCTTGACCGGCGTGGCGCTCTGCCCTTTGGTGATGTCGATGAATTTGCTGCCCAGCAGGTTTGCGGCGGTGACGGCGGCGGTGGAGTCTTCCGGAATTTCCCGCATATACTTCTCCTGGATCGTGAGTCTGAATTCCACGGCCCGATTGCGGTCTTTCGATCCCGACAGCTTGATCCCCTGGACGGCACCGGCCAGGATGCCATTCAGACGCACCGGAGTGCTCTCGGTCATGCCCGCACCGTCCGCCATGTAGGTGCGCACGATCTGGTCGCGCTCGAAGATGTTGCGATTTCCGGTCAACAGGAAGATCAGCACCCCCAGGATCACCATGGCGACGAAGGCCACCACTCCGACTTTCAACTGCGACCAGCGGATTTTGCTGCGCTCCGGCATGCTCTATCCCCGATGCTTCACGAACTTCGAAATATACGAATCCTGGGACGCCTCCAGCTCGGTCTGCGGCCCTTCGAAGACCAGCCGGCCCTCGCGCAGAACCATGAAGAGCGTGCGCGGCGCGGCGCCGGCCTGGCTGCCAGTACGGTTGACCGCCGGTTCCAAACCGCCATTCTTCGGATTGTAGCGAAAATTCGCCACCAGATTGCCGTCCTGATAGCGATACGTCACGATGAGCGTGGTGGTCTTGTTCAAATCCCGCTCTTTCACGATCAGCGCGATGATGGTGTTCGCCGTGATGGGGTCCAGGCCCGCGGTGGGCGAATCGTAGAGCAGCAAAGGCGGCTGAGTGACCACCGCCCGGGCGATCGCCGCGCGCCGCCGCATGCCCCCCGAAAGCTCGCTCGGAAATTTCTCGAGGGTGCCTTCCAGCTCTACGAACTTCAAAGCCTCTTCCACGCGCGGCAGAACCTGGTCCGGAGGGCAGTGAATCGACAACTGGTTGAGCAGCGGGTAGCTCACGTTGTCCTCGATGTTCAGCGAGTCGAACAGCGCACTCTCCTGGAACAGCATACCCATCTTGCTGCGGATTTCAAACAATTCCCGTTCCTGCATCCGGCTGATATCCCGGCCGAAGACGTATACGGTGCCCGAATCCGGTCTTTGCAAGCCCAGGGCCGTCTTCAGCAATACCGTTTTGCCGCTGCCGGTGGCCCCCATGATCACGCGCGATTCGCCCTCGTACGCCTGGAAGGACACATCCGCCAACGCGGGCGTATCGTCGAACGAGACGCTCACGCGTTCGAAGCGCAGCACCGGAGTTTGGGTATCCGCCGGATTTGCGGCCGCCATCACGACACCACCTGGCTGACAAAAATCTTGCCCAGGAAAAAGTCGAGTATCAGGATCAGCACGGAGGCGGCCACCATGGACTGCGTAGTGGCGCGGCCCACCCCTTGGGTTCCCCCCGACGCCCGCAAACCGTAATAGCAGCCCACCAAAGAAATGATGAACGCGAAGACGAACGGCTTCAACAGCCCCTGGGTGATGTCGTTCCACTCCAGTTGCCGCCACACGGAGGACCAATACTGCTGGCTGGGCAGATCCAGGAAAAACCGGGAGACGAACCAGCCGCCGAACATGCCGATGAAATCCGCCAGGATGGTGAGCAGCGGCAACATCACCGCGGTGGCCACCATGCGCGGTGTCACCAGCTTCTGGATCGGATCGGTACCTAGCGCGCGCATGGCGTCGATCTGCTCGGTCACTTTCATCGAGCCGAGTTCGCTGGCGATGCCCGAAGAATTGCGACCCGCCATCATCAGCGCGGTCAGCACCGGACCCAATTCGCGCACTAGCGAAATCGATACCAGCGTCCCGGTTTGGTCCACCTGGCCGTATTGCGCCAGCGCACGCGACATCTGCAGCGCCATCACCGCGCCGGCGAAAAGGCCCGTCAGGATCACAATGGGCAGGCTGCCCACTCCGATCAGATCCATCTGCTCGACGATGTCGTCGCCATAGTGCGGGCGCGCGGCCACGTTGCGGAGCGCGCGCCCGGTCAGCAGATAGAACTCCTGAATGGCGATGAACGGTTCCTTTAGGAAGTCGAGCAAGCCGGATAGTCCCCGAAATTCGATGCTACCATACACGTATAAAGAATCGGCCATGCAGGGACTTACGGCCATCGCGGGCATTCGTGTGGGGCACGCATCGAATTTCGACGCGCTGACCGGCTGCACGGCGATTCTGTGCGAAGGTGGCGCGGTGGGCGGCGTGGATATCCGCGGCTCGGCCAGCGAGACGTCGTCTATCGACACTCTGCAACCGGGCCACATCACCGGACAGGTACACGGCATTGTCCTGTCGGGCGGTAGCGCCTTCGGACTCGAGACGGCTTCCGGAGTGCGGCGTTACCTGGAGCAGAACGGCGCCGGATTCCGGGTGGGCCGTTCCGTTGTGCCCATTGTCCCTTGCGCTATCCTGTTCGATCTGGATATCGGCAAAGCCGGCATCCGCCCCACCCGCGAGATGGGCGAGACCGCGGCGGCGGCGGCCACTGCCGAACCCGTGAAGGAAGGCGCCGTCGGCGCTGGCACGGGCGCCCGATTGGGCATGATCTTCGGCATACGGCAGGCCATGAAATCGGGGATCGGCTCGGGGCTGGTGGAACTGCAGGGCGGCGTGCTGGTGGCCGCGCTGGCGGTGGTCAACGCTTTTGGCGACGTGCGGGACCCTGCCACCGGCCAGTTGATCGCCGGCGCGCGCCGCGCTCCGGACAGTATGGAATTGGCGGACACCGAAGCCGTGATGAAGGCGGGCGGGCTGCGGGCGGGCGGGGCGCGCGCCGCCGAGCGGCGCAACACCACCCTGGCCGTGGTCGCCACCAATGCACGGCTTTCGAAAGTGGAAGCCACCAAACTGGCCGAACTCGCCGGCCTGGGGATGGCCCGCACCATCTACCCCGTCTACACCATGTTCGATGGCGACACCACCTTCGCGCTCTCCATCGGCGATGCCCGCGCGGACGTGAACACCTTGGGCGTGGCGGCGGCCCAAGCTGTCGCGCAGGCCGTGGTGAGCGCCGTGAAGAGCGCCCCATCCATGGGTGGTGTGCCGGGCTTGGCGGGCGAGACGCACGGCGGCTGATCGATTCCGGCCTGCTGTCCCAAACAGATATTACGGTAGTGGGTCAGTTTGAACTTGGGGGGCGGCCAATCTTGGCCGCAGCCGCCTTTTTAGGCGGCCAGAGCCGGCTGAAAGCCGGCTGCGGGCAGAATTGCCCGCCCCACAAGTCAAACTGGCCCACTACGATATTACCAATGCGGATATCTTCGGGATTTTTCCTCACGCAGATTTAACCCGGGTTACGGTCTGCGAGTGGTATCCTGTTGATGTTATTCAGCAAAGGCAGTCGAGAGCGGGCGCTCTCGCCGCTCAGTTGCGGTCCTTCGGGCAGTCGCCGTCAGCCCGTTGCCCGAGCGTCTAAGCTCGTTTTCCAAGAGGCTTGCGTGATCGAAATGGACAAAACAAATGGGACTTGAAAAGGTGGATGCACCAGTCGAACGGCGGGCAAAGAAACGCTTCGTCATGGAGCGTGAGATCCGCTACAAGGTTCTGGAACAGGATAAAATCGTCGCCGTCGGAAGCGGCAAAACCGTGAACTTGAGCAGCAACGGCGTGGCATTCGTGACGGAGAACGAATTGCCTCCAGGAGCGTTTGTCGAGTTGTCGATCGCCTGGCCGGCGTTGCTCGAAGACCGATGTCCTCTGCAACTGATTGGCTTTGGCCGGGTGCTGAGGAGTTCGGGAGGCGCCATCGCGGCAACCGTCGAGACGTACGAATTTCGCACGCTGGCGCGGGTTGTGCCGGACAGCGTCTGGTCCGCGCGGAGCGACCAGCGGCTGCGCCGTTGGGCGGAAGCCGTCGCGCGCGGCTAGTCGGACTTCGCGCTGCTCTTGGTAGTGCTGGAGGTTTCCGGCGCCGAGGTGGCAGCCGGTTTGGATGTTTCGGCCTTCTCGCCCTTCTTGGTGTCCGAGGATTCGTTCTTGGGCTTCTCTTTGCCGCCCGAGCCATTCTTGCCGTAATCGTTCACGTACCAACCGGAGCCTTTGAATTGCAAGGCCGCTGCCGACACTAGCTTTTCCACCGCCCCGCCGCACCCAGGATGCTCGTGCAAAGGCTCGTCCGAGAACTTTTGGATGAGCTCAAAAACATCACCGCACTTCGCGCATTTATACTCGTACAACGGCATAGGAATCCGATTCCCACGTACCAATACCTACTAGATCTGAGCACTATTCTAGCAGATCCGAATCCGAATACGCCACGGCCAACCGCTAACTTCCGGGCGCATGCAGCGTCTTAACTATATGCGAATGCGAGCGATTCTTATGACGGTGCTGATAGCCACAGGGTTGGCGGCATCCCAAAGCCGGCACTTTTGTGGCGCGGCGATCGGCCGCTCGACGCACGCCTTCTACCAGTATTTTGTGGCGCTACGGCAAGAGCCGCTGAATCCGGTGGAGCGCGTCATGTTCAGCCTGGTATTGGCCAGTGCAAAGGCGCAACAGAACTGCAAGCCACCGATGCATTCGTGAAGGTTGTAGGGCAGGTTGCCAACCTGCAGGCCGATTGTCAATCGGCCTAGGATTTCTTTTTTGCGGTGTGATGCGCCGGCGCCACCGCATCCACCTTCAGGCCGGTAATCTTGGCTTTCTCGACATCGAACGTCACCATGAAGGCGGGATCCTTCGTGAAAGAGTCGCCAATGCCTTCAAACTCGATCTCGGTTCCCAATTCCGGTTTGCCGGTTAACGGAGCGGCTGTCGTGCCATCCGTGCCCACCAGTTTGAGCGTAACGTTGGCTGCCTGATCCTTGCCCTCCATGCTGACCAGCAGTTCCTTCGACTTCACCGGCGGCTTGGCGGAGACAACCCAGCCCTTTAGCTTGGGCACCGCCGCGCCTTTCATGGAGCTGTCGAAGTACGCCTGCCCTTCCGGCGAGAGCAGTTGCCCCTTGAGGTTCAGCCAAAGCGCCAATTCCGGGTTGGTCTTCTTTAGCTCTTCTTCCTTCTCCGCGGCAATCTCGGCGGCCGTCTTGATCTTGAAGTCCGGGGCCGGCGCGGTGTTGGCCTTGGCCATGGCCTTCAAATCCGCTAAACCGGTGGTGTCGCCGTGGAGTTGGGAATAGACTTTGGAGAGGAAATCGTCGGCCTGTTTCCGCTGCTGCGGAGTCATGGCGCCGGGCCCGTCATAAGCCGCCGCCCGCGCAAAATAAAACATCGATTCCGATATGCGCTCCGGCTTCTTCTGCAAATAGATCACGGTCCCCAGCCAGTAATCGACCTCGCCCTGGTTCGGCTCCATCTTCAGACCCTGGAAGAAGTTCTTCTCGGCCACATCGTAGGCCTTGCGCTGCCACGCGATCCAGCCCAATGTCTTGTACGCGATGGCGTCCGTGGTCTTCTTGGCATTTCCCCAATCTTCCGGCTTGGTGCCAGCCGGGGCTTCCGCGCTCAGCAGTCCGTTGGCCGCCTTCTCGCCGGTGTCCAGACCATCCTGCGAGGTCAGATTCAACTGCGGCGTCAGCAGGGTGATCCAGTACAACGCGTGGAGTTCTTTGGGATCGATGGCCAGGATCTCCTTGGCTGTATCGACCATTTTCGGGTACTGGCCCAATTTCTGATACGTGTCCAGAAACAGCAGCGTCCGCTCCATTTTGAAGTCGGAGTCCGGGTATTTTTCTTTCCACGTGTTCAGCAATGCCAGCTTCTTGCTTGCGTCGGCCTCCTTGGTGGCGGAGTCGTAGAGCGTATATTCCTGTTGGTCCTTGTAATTCTTCTTCTTTTCCGCCGGCTTATCGGCCGGCGCCGCCTGGCCAGCTTGCGCCGGCTGGCTGTCCTGCGCCGAGGCAAGCATGACGCCCGCCATCGCGATAGCCGTAATTACCGTTAGCCTTCGTAAGAATTGCTGCACTTGCTGCCTCCTACCGATGTCCCTAAAAAGTTTTGGATCTGTGGGCCTACTGAGCCGCTTTTGTTCGCCGAGCCGGGCGCCTCCCCGCTGTTGCCTTCATCAGCGGGTATTTGCGGAGTATAACCGAACGACATGCGCGGCGCAACATATTCGACGCTATACATAGCCACTGAGTTCCGGGTAGTGGGTCAGTTTGCCTGTGGGGCAGGATGGCATCCTGCGCGCCGATTGGCAATCGGCGCAAACCTGCGGGGTAACCGGGCACGCCCGGCCGTTCACAACCTGCGCAGGGCCGCTTAAGAATCGGCCCGCAGGATGCCAACCTGCCCCACAAGCAAATTGACCGCTACCGAGTTCCGAATCAGAATCATAACAGATCGTACCGCCCTCAGCGCCGGCATTTTTTTGGCATTGTTTGGCGCCGGCACGATTCGGGCTGTGATAAAATGCGCCATTCCATGCGCTTCCTGGATCTGGCGGTCATCCTCGCCTATCTGATCGCCATCACCTGGTTCGGGGCGCGCTTCCGGAAAGGCCAGTCGAGCCTCGGCGATTACTTTTTGGGAGGCCGCCATGCGCCCTGGTGGGCCATCGCTCTCTCGATTGTTTCCGCGGAAACCAGCACGCTGACGATAGTAGGCACACCTGGCCTTTCCTTCGCCGGAAATCTCGGTTTCCTGCAGGTCGTCTTTGGATATCTGCTGGGCCGCGTGGCCGTCTCGCTGCTGTTCTTGCCCCAATATTTTCGCGGCGAGATGTTCACTGCCTATGAATTGATGCGGCGCCGTTTTGGCCAGCGCATCCGCCACCTGACCGCAGCCATTTTCCTGGTCACCCGCGCCTTGGCGGAAGGCGTCCGGGTGTTCGCTATTTCGCTGGTCGTCTCCATCGTGCTGGGGACCGGAGAAGCCGCCTCCATCCTCCTGATCGTCTGTCTGACGCTGTTTTACACATTCGAAGGCGGCATGACCGCCGTGATCTGGACCGATGTGGCGCAAATGGGACTCTATGTGGCTGGGGCCGCCGTCAGCCTCGGCGTGATTCTGGCCAAGATCCCAGGCGGTTGGATGCACGTGGCCACAGTGGCCGGCGCGGCGGCCAAGCTGCAGGTTTTCGATTTCAGGTTCTCGCCGACGATGCAGTTCCTCTCCCAGAAGTATTCTTTCTGGGCCGGCCTCGTGGGCGGCGGCTTCCTTACCATGGCCAGCCACGGCACCGATCAGCTCATGGTGCAGCGTCTGCTGAGCGCGCGCAATGAGGCGGACAGCCGCCGTGCGCTGCTGTCGAGCTGGCTGGTAATCTTTTTCCAGTTCAGCCTGTTTCTGGCGATCGGCGTTACCCTGTTCGTTTACTATCGGGAGGCACATGTGGTTGCGCCGCGCGAGTTGGATCGCATTTACCCGGAGTTCGTGTGGCGGCATCTACCGGTGGGCGTGGCCGGTTTGGTGACCGCCGCGATCCTGGCCGCGGCGATGGCCAACTTGAGCGCGGCGCTGAATTCGCTGGCGTCCACCACGGTGATCGATTTCGATGTGGCGCACGCATTCATGCGTGCCGTGTCGAGATTCGTCTCGACACCTCCGAAACCAGCCACCGAAGCCGGTTCTCTCAAACTGGCGCGCGCCATGACCGTGGTATGGGGCATCGTCCTTGTGGCCATCGGGATGATTGCCCATCGCTGGGGATCCGTACTGGAGTCGGGCCTGTCGATCGCGTCGGTAACGTTGGGTCTGTTGCTAGGCGTGTTTCTACTGGGTGTGCTCACCCGGCGTGTGCGCGAATGGGCCGCCATGGCCGGCGTGCTGGCCGGACTCGCCGCGGTCCTATACGTACGTTTTGCCACACCTGTCGCTTGGACTTGGTGGGTACTGATCGGTTCGACAGTCACTTTCGCCGCAGGATACGCGGCTTCGTTTCTCCAATCCGGTACTCCGAGGTTTTCCGATGAATGAATCGAAAGTAATAGAACTCCGGCGGGACCTGGGACTTTGGGGCGCCATTTCCATCGTGGTCGGGACCGTGATTGGAAGCGGCATTTTCCTGGTGCCGCGCGCCATGGTGCTGCGCGTGGGCTCGCCATCGATGGTCTTCGTCGTCTGGGTGTTTGGAGGGCTGCTGTCACTCTGCGGCGCGTTGAGTTACGCCGAACTGGCCGCCGCCATGCCCGAAGCGGGCGGTGAGTATGTCTACCTCAGGGAAGCTTACGGTCCGCTCTGGGGCTTTCTGTATGGTTGGACACAAATGTGGGTAGCCAAGAGCGGGTCTATCGCTACGCTGGCCACTGCCTTCTTCTACTACCTGACGAATTTCTTTCCATTAATGGATGGCGTCTTCTACACCGTGCCGCTGCCGCTCGGAGCACACGGCGCGCCGCTCGATCTGCGCTACGGACAACTGCTGGCCATGGCTCTGATTTTGTTTCTCGCGGGTGTCAATTATTTCGGGGTCAAAATTGGGGGAGAGGTGCAGATTATTGTGACAATTCTAAAGGTATTGCTAATAGCGTCTATCGTGGTGGCTGGTCTGGCCTTCGGAAAGGCGCACGCGGCGGCGCCTGCGGCTGTCCCGCATCCGCTCACGATCGCCGGCTTTTTCGCCGCGCTGGTGGCGGCTCTGTGGGCCTATGATGGTTGGAACAACGTCACCATGGTGGCTTCCGAGATCCGCCGGCCGCAGCGCAGCCTGCCGCTGGCCCTCATCGCCGGCACGCTGGCGGTGATCGCCATCTATCTAGCCGCCAACGCCGCCTATTTCCACGTGCTTTCGCCGCAGCAGGTCGGCGCGAGCGAACGGGTAGCGGCGGACATGATGCAGCGGGTGGCGGGGAATTGGGGAGCGCACGCGGTTTCCATTGCCGCCATGATTAGCATTTTCGCGGCGCTGAACGGCTCCATCCTCTCCGGCGCGCGGGTGCCCTACGCCATGGCGCGGGACCGGCTCTTTTTTGCGCCGGTGGCCAACGTCAATGTTGCATATCATACGCCGGGAGTGTCCATATTGGTCCTCAGCGCGTGGGCCGCTCTGCTGGTCCTGTCCGGACGTTATGAACAACTCTTTACCTATGTCATTTTTGCGAGTTGGATTCTATATGGCATGACTACAGCGGCAGTCATTGTGCTGCGGATTAAGAAGCCCGATATCCCGAGGCCTTACAAAACCTTAGCCTATCCTGTACTCCCGGTACTTTTTGTGCTGGTGGCCATCTCACTAGTACTTTCGACTCTAGTCGACTCTCCGCGCGAGTCTCTACTTGGATTAGGTCTCATTTTTCTCGGATTGCCGTTCTATTATCACTGGAGCCGCCAGCGGGCTTGAGGCATCCGTCGGTCCTATTGGTTCTAAAACTTTGGCGGATCTTTTAGTCCCCAAAAAAGGCTAAAATGGCTACTTGATATTCTTCGCACATTACGATACAAACAGATGTGAAGCCAGTGATGCGGGATTCCGTTCCGCTCACTCGGCAGCGAGCCGGATTATACGAGTGACTGAGTTTCAGGGGGGAGCTGAATGGACGTCGCCAAAATACTTGTTGAATTACGTCAAGAACGAGAACAAATCGAAGAAGCAATTCTAAGCCTGGAGCGCCTGGCCAGGGGCCGCGGCCGGAGACGCGGCCGGCCGCCGTCCTGGATGGCCGAGATTACGGCCAAGAGGCGCGGCCGCCCGCCGGGCAGCAAAAATAAAACCAGTCCGAAGTCCGTCGGCGCCACCACTATCGGGTGATGCCTGCTCCATAGATCGGGTGGGGCATGCGGCTTCGCTTGCCTGCTCGACGCTCTGTGACTTCAGCGAGGCCCTATAGCGTCTGCGGGGCATCTCCCACCTTTACGCGCACCCGTTGTGCGCGCCCGTTCCGGTAGACCGTGAGGTCTAGCACATCGCCTACCCGCTTCCGGTTCAAGGCGCGCTGTAGCGCATCCTTGCTTTCCACCGGACTGCCGTCCACCGCAATAATAAGGTCGCCGCCGATACCGATCTGGTATACCCCCGCTCTGGCATTTCGCGTGGGACCGCGCAGACCGGCCTCCGCGGCCGGCGATCCCCCTTCCACGCCCTGGATCAGCAGACCGCCCTCGTTCGGCAGTCCCAGGTCGTCGGCCGCATCGCCTGAGATGTATATGGTCTGAATCCCCAGGTAAGGCCGCGTCACCCGGCCCTTCGCCTGAAACTCGTCAAGCATCGCTTTGGCCCGGTTGATGGGCAGCGCGAAGCCGATCCCAATATTCCCCTGCGGCCCGTAGATTGCCGTGTTGATGCCGATTACGGCGCCATGCGAGTCCAGCAATGGTCCGCCGCTGTTGCCCGGATTGATGGCCGCATCGGTCTGGATCATGTCCTCCAGGCGGTGCCCTTCTTGCGGTTGCAGGGTGCGCCCCAGAGAACTGACGATCCCGGTGGTCAACGTGCCTCCAAATCCAAATGGATTGCCGATGGCCAGCACTTTCTGCCCCACCTGCAGGCCGTCGGAATCGCCCAGCTTCAGAAACGGCAATGGGTGGCCGGCTTGTATTTTCACCAGCGCCAGGTCGTTGCGCGGGTCCGTCCCGAGCACCATGGCCTTGTATTGCTTCTTATCGCCGGCCAGTGTCACGGTCAACTGCTGGGTGCCCGATACCACGTGATTGTTAGTCAGAATCAACCCATCCGGCTTGACCACGAAGCCCGAGCCAGTGCCTTCCTGCGGATAAACCTGGAAGAAGAAATCCTCGCGGTAAACGATGCTGGTGATGTTGGCCGCGGCCGGCCGGGCCAGCTTGTAGATTTCGATATTATTGTTCTCATCCGCGCTGAAGCCCGCCGAGTGCGCCGCGCTGGGCGCCGTCCACAGCCGCTCCGCTTGCCGGATCGGCTGCAACAACGGGCCGGGATTCCAGTCTGCCACCGAAGTCGCATACCAGAAGCCGCCCACCAGCGCGGCGGCCCAAATGAAAGGTCGCATTCTCATGGTTGTTCTATTCTCCGCAACGTTGCATAGACTGCGCGCGTCTGGCGCACAGTTTCCTCTTTTGTGCCTGAAGCATCCACGACGAAGTCCGCGAACTTCAGTTTTTCCGCCAGCGGCATTTGGCGGCTGAGGCGCGCCAGTACTTCCTCCCGCGCCGTGCCGTCGCGCTTGATGGACCGCTGCACTTGCTGTTCCACGTCGCAGGTAACCACGATCAGCTTATCGAAGCTTTGGTAGCTGCCGGTTTCAATCAGGATGGCAGCCTCCACCACTGCGATGCCATGAGGATCCTCGGCGGCCACCTGGCCCAGCCATGCCTCTTCCCGCCGCAGAACCGGCGGATGCACAAAGCTGTTGAGTAACGCCAGCCGCTCGGGCTTTTCGAAGACCTGCGCCGCCAAAACGCGCCGGTCGATGACGCCGCCCTCGCCCAGCACGCTGGGGCCAAATTCACGGACGACCGGCGCGTAGGCCTCGCCGTCCGGCAGCAGCACTGCGTGTCCCAATTGGTCGGCCTGTAGCACATGGCAGCCCAACTGCGCCAGGATCTCGCCCACAAAACTCTTGCCGCATGCCAGCCCGCCTGTGAGCCCCACTCTCACCACAATCCTAATGATAGCGGCTTCAAGCGCCGCGCTGCGGGGCTGATGCCTCATGTCGCTTAGTTTTCCAGATCCGGGAACTCCGCATGAATTGTGGGACGAGCCCCACAATTTATTCGGAATCGCATCTCGTTTGGAAACTAAGTGGCATCGACGCCCCCGCCACGCGGCCAAAACCTACGACTCCCAACCCACTGCCCACCCTGATAAACTCAATAGAACCAAATGCGCAAAATCGGACTTCTCTACGGCATGGAATCCACCTTCCCGCCCGCCCTGGTGGACCGCATCAACTCCCTCAACATCGACGACGTGCGCGCCGAAAGCATCCTCATGGGCGGCGTGGGCATGGCCCAGCCCAGCGGCTACCGCGTCATCGTCGACCGCATCTCGCAGGACATTCCCTTCTACCGCTCCTACCTCAAGAACGCCGTCCTCAGCGGCACGATCGTCATCAACAATCCCTTCTGGTGGAGCGCCGACGACAAGTTCTTCAACTACGCGCTGGCCGAGCGCATCGGCGTCGCCGTGCCCCGCACCGTGCTGCTGCCGCACAAGCAGCATCCGCCTTCCACCACCGAGCGCTCCATGCGCAATCTCCGCTACCCCCTCAATTGGGACGAAATCTTCGCTTACGTCGGCTTCCCCGCGTTCCTGAAGCCCCACGCCGGCGGCGGCTGGAAGAACGTATATAAGGTGGATAACCCGCAGGAGCTTTTCGCGGCCTATGATCAAACCGGCGATCTCTGCATGACCCTGCAGAAGGCCGTGGACTTCACCGATTACTTTCGCTGCTACGTCATCGGCCAGGAGAAGGTGTGGACCATGCGCTACGATCCTAAGCAGCCACATGCCGATCGCTACGTCAAGAATCCGCCGCCCATCGAGCCGGCCATGTATGCGCGCGTGGTCGGCGACGCGCTCAAGCTCTGCCGCGCCCTCGGCTACGACATGAACACCGTCGAGTTCGCCGTCGAAGACGGCATCCCCTATGCCATCGATTTCCTGAACCCCGCGCCGGACGCCGACGTCCATTCCGTTGGGCCGGAAAACTTCAAGTGGGTAATCAATGCCATCGCCGAACTGGCCATCAAGAAAGCGTTGAGCGACGAGAATCCCAGCCGCGAATACCGCTGGTCCAGCTTTTTGGGATAAAGTTGGGCTCGTGCACATAATGGGCCATATAGTGGGGCAGACCCCTGGGCAGACCCCCTGGTCTGCACCCTGG
>Ga0302324_100009892_pt1 | contig 19845 bp, 14 predicted proteins | sample Palsa_T0_1_FD_201949 | JGI IMG/M metagenome (GOLD analysis project Ga0302324, IMG submission 201949) | Peat permafrost microbial communities from Stordalen Mire near Abisko, Sweden - Palsa_T0_1 | ecosystem: Environmental > Terrestrial > Soil > Palsa > Peat permafrost | place: Sweden: Abisko...
CTACGCATCGGTCGCAATCTGCTGGAACAAAGACACCGGAGTCGCGCCGTCGTGCAGTTGTTCTTCGTGCCGAACTGCAGCAAGCGGGTGAGGGATTCGAACGCCTAATGCGAAAGATGGAAGACGCGCCCGCCGGAGACAATGGAACGCGCATCATCGATGCACCGGCCACTTCGGAATAGCTCTAAACCGATGCCCTAAATCCAGCTCCGCGATCCGCACGGCGAACTTCCGCCTGGGGCAATCAACACCATTTGCGCACCACCATGTTGCTCTCTCCTTACCCCTGGCCCACCAACTCCGAAAGCCAGCCGGATACTTTCCGTCAATTCATCGACAATACTTTTAGTAACTTTTAGTAAGGATTCGCGGACGTTTGTCAGCCTGTCGACTCAGTACTTGGCAATCCCTTCACAATGGTCGGTCGACAATTACGAGGATCCGTATCCTCGCGATACGCCCGCTGTCGTGTCCGAGAGCGTGCCAAACACCACGACTGCCGTTGGTCTTTGGCTGGCCACTTTCTTCCCCTTTTGGCGCATTTTGATTTTCGCGCGCGGCGCGCGCTACGCCGCGGAAAAATGGGTCGCATCATCCTCACCAAGCGCCAGGCGCGGCGAGGACCCGCAGCCCCGCACGCATTTGCATCGTGGAAGGGTACCGCGCGGCGAATGACGGCATGGTCGCGGACAGCGCCCTTGTCGCCGATTGTATCGCCCATCCGCACGACGGCGGTCGCACGTCTCCAGTCCTCGTCGCCCGCGCGTTGTGACCAATAGTCCTGGTATTCTAATTCACAGTGGCGTTTCAAATCGGCGACACCGTTGGCGACTATGAAGTCGTAGGCTTTCTTGGCCGCGGAGGCATGGGCCAAGTCTACAAGGTGCGCCATCGGCTGGACCGATTGGATGCCATGAAGGTCTTGCCACCGGACCGGGAGGACGCCCCGCAACTGCATCGGCGATTCGAGCGCGAGATCCGGGTGCAGGCTGGCCTCCAGCATCCTAATATCGCGGCGCTGCACACGGCCCTATGGGTGGATCGCCGTTTGCCGATCGTCGAGTTTTCCTTTACAGCCGGATGGAGCCGGGTTTTTGAATCCTAGCCAATGGTCAAAACCGCTCCAAAGCCTTACAGGCCGGGCCTTCGGGGCCTCCGGCTCACCAATCCACTTGCGCTGAAAACGCACGGCCGGTCTCTTGTGCGGGCAAGGGGCCTTTGCCGCACACCAAGGGGCCTTTGCTGCACACCGCCTCAGGCCCGGGGCAGGAAGTCCTCCCGCTCGCTCGCAGTACGCTACGGACAAATTGCCTGACGGATGAGGTCGATAATTAATGCCGGAGTCACGCCTCTGTAATAGAACTCGTAGATAATAGCCTAAGGTTACAATGACCGGTGGCAACCAGCGGTGCACTCGGACCTCCACCGTGGGCAGCCAGTTGACTACATTCAGCATCCAAGGAGATCGTTCATGAAAGCATCCAGCAAAGTTCCCGGATTGTGTGTCGCGCTTCTGCTGTGCGCATCCGTCGCTGCTCCCTTAGCCTGCGGACAAGCGTCATCGCAGGCAGAGCCGGCAACTCTGCCGTCCTTCGGGCACGTGTTCATCGTGGTAGGCGAGAATCAGGACTACAAAACCACCTACAACTCGAAAAACATGCCCTATCTGACCTCCCTGGCCAACGCCTATGGCTTGGCCACCAATTACTACTCGTCCAGTCATCCCTCGATCGGAAATTACATGAACCTCACGACCGGCTCAATTCTGACCGACAACGACAACGAAACCCCGACCAGCTTTCCGGTCGCGAACAACAATATCGCTTACGAAGTACGGGAAGCGGGCATGACCTGGAAGGATTATGTGGAAAGCGACCCCAACATCAAAGGCTGCGGGGCTTATCATTCCGGGACCTATTATGTTCGCCACGATCCCCTGGAATACATGACGGATGTGAATACCGAGACGAGCAACTATGTGTGCTTCAGCCAGTTTGCGACCGACCTGAACAACAAGGCGCTGCCCAATCTCTCCTGGCTGGTGCCGAATGGCTATGACGATGCACATGATTCAAACGCCAAGGCCTTCGATAACTGGTTGAAGGCCGAAATCGCTCCCTTGTTGGCGAGTTCCTACTTTCAAACCGGGGGCGATGGGTTGCTGATCGTCATGTTCGACGAAGACAACGATAACGGCCACCCGGATTGCGATACCCTCACCGAGGGACTGGGGTGCGGCGGACAAGTTGAGACCGTCCTGGTGAGCCCGTTTAGCATCCCGGGACATAAGCAGACGTCCGGAGATCCTCAAGCGTACAACAAGGGTTACGACGAAGGGAATATCCTGCGCACCATCGCGCAAGGGCTGGGGGTGCCCACGACCAACCTTGGCTGGGCCGATACCGCCGTAGCTATGACCGAGTTCTTCCAATAACCGGAGCGAACTGCCGGGCCGCTGTATGCTTTACAGCCGTTTACAGCGTCATTTTAGAAATCTCAATGCTTGCCGGCGCGGTACGAACGTCAATGATTATAAGGGTTCCGGCGGTTTCGTAGGCCATTCATTTATGTTTTGCACGCCTGCCATAGCTGTCAAGGGGTGCCGCAATCTGAAGGAATTCCTCCCCGGCGAGACTAGCCGTGGGAGTTTCGCCCAGCCGCCTACGGCTTGGGAGGCGTATCTAAAGCGGCGGTTCAGGTCGCCCCGCGCCTGCCGGCCCAATACTTCTTCATGCGCGGCGAGACCAGCCGCCATTTCCGGTTTGCCCATGGACTTACGGCCGGCGCGCCGCGGCGCGGCCAGAGTCCTGGTGCGCTCGAACTCCTCCACGGCAGCGATCGCCTGGTTGAGCTTCCCTAGTTTCTCGTACAAGCCCAGCATTACGTCATTCAGATTCATCCCTTGAACAAGTGGCTGGCACCCAGGTCTTAGACGCTATAGAGCGTCAGGTTCTTAGCGAAGGCTGCCGCTAGCTCGGATTTCTAACGAACGACCCGGATGGCAGTAGTCGGTTGTACGGTTGGGGCCTCGACGGCCGACGATCGGTCTCTCGATACGCCACAGTCACGCCACTCCGAGGCCGCGGCCCTCACGATGGCGCCACGTCCAGTGGCGCGGATGGCCGGTGGTCCCCAAAGGTCCCCATTTTGACCGCTTTTTATTTTTCGCGCGGCGCGCGCTACACACTGCGGAAAATGGGCCGGGAGTTGGAACGGGTCCGCCAAAGGGTGCATGCGGCAGCAGGCTAAGCGCGCCTGGTAGCACTCGCCCGCCGGCGGTCGCGACGACGGGCTGCGGGCGGCTAGCACATACACCAGCGCTTTACGCTCTAATTGCTCACCGCTTAGCTTGGCATGCACGTGATTGCGACACCGCGGCCTGTCACTTTAGAGGGCGGCGCCGATTTCATTGGGCAGCACGGAAGGTATGGACAGTTCCACTCCTTCCCGAGCCGCCATGCGCAAGATGTTGCGATGGGATTGCTGAAATCTTTCGTGCAGCGACTCGAGCTGTTTCATGTCGCGAACTTCTTTCAGAGCGTACCTCAATTCGGCCATGGTTAAACTTGCACCCAAAGGGGTACCGGCGGGATCGGGCGCGAAAGGTTCGCGATAAAGAGACTCATAGAGGTAGCCGAGCAGGATATTATCGTAAGCGGCGATAAGGCACGCCGGGTATTGAGCGACCGACTGCAAAAACACTTGCTCGCCGGCTGCGCGCGTAATGTGCTCACGGCTGGATCGAAGGCCAGTCGTACCTCGAAAGTTCACAGTGTGGCGCGACGACTCATCCGCGTCGACATTGATGACGATCTTTCCGCCCTTGACCAACTCCCTGGCTGCAAAGTCTCCCGGTTGCAGATTGACTCCGTGCGGCCAATTCTCTGGAAACTCATACCTGCAGGCGAGCGCCGGCGCAGGCAGAGCGCGGTAGCTCTCGGCTCGGCATAACAGCGCAAATATTGCAGGCGCGCCTTTTCGCGGCACGAAGGAAACGGCCGCCACGCTGGGATCGGTAAATGCTTCGAAATAAGAGCAGGCCCAGTCGCCATCCAGGAGAAAGGTATCGGCGTCGAGAAAAAGAACGAAATCACATGGCGCATTCAAGGTCACATCATAGAATTCCATGAAGTCGCGCATCCCTGGTCCGCTACAGGTGAAGCGGACTCCCGGAAACAGATGCGGAAGGAATTGATCTGCGTTTGCGTCGCAAAAAATATTTGCCTCCACTGTTAAGTGGAGGCGCCCGAATTCCGGCGCCAGCTCGCGCATAACAGATCGATGCCACAAACGCGCTAGATCGGGATAACGATGCGGGCTGGCGATCAGCAGGCGTGACATTGTTTAGCGAGGAAAGGGGCTGTCGCCTCTGGAATGGTAAATGCCGTTGCGATCAAAACCGCCCTCCCATGTCCCGCTCAGCCATGTGCCGCCCCAGAAGATTCCGCCGAGGAAGATGCCGTCAACGAACTGCCCCGATCGAAACATACCGCCCGTGAACAGTCCAGCCTCAAAAAGCCCCCCATCCCACTCGCATTCGAACAACGCAGCGCCCCGGTTGACCGTGCCGGGGCCGAACTTTTTCCGAATGTGCAACTCACCGGGCCCTAAAATTAAGACGTCACTCATTGTGCATCATAGCTTTATTTTGGCACTATTTTCGCCGCCCGAGTCTGGGAAGTTGGTGCAGTTGAGTCGGGCGAGCCACGGCCTTAGCGGCGATATGGGCATCTATTCCGCTTGGCCGAAGGCGTAAGATCCGACGTACTCGCCTCGCAGGTCAGACACGGCCAAGCGAGCGGTTTGGCAACGATTGGTCCACAAGGCCGTAAACACTACGGCGTCAGGGGAGATTTATCCGTTGGGGGGCTGGCCTGGCGCATGTTAGTGAAGGGTGCCCTGGTGGGTTATTTCCCGTTTACGAGATAGACCAGCTTGCCCACTCCGCAGCTTCACAGGTCTCCCTCTGGCTTGGTTGCGTGATTCCCGCAGAGCAAGCTAATGTGTCAAATGGGCGTCGATCCGGACCGGAACATTTTCCGGCTTACCGTACTCGCCTGCCCGCGCCGGCCGGAGAAGAGGCTCCAGTGAAAGCCATCGCAGGCGCCGGCGCCGTTTGGAGGATCGATTTGCGCCGGTGGACGGAAAGCCGCGGCTCTGCCTGCTTCTGGCCGGTTTTCAGGTGACTCCGACTGGTCGGTTTTGAGGTGCCCCACGAGGCTGTTTCTGCCCTGGTAGGAATCCTGACAAGTTGGCGCCAAAACTTATGCGAGCCATTGAACAGGTTTAAGTTATTGTTCTGAAACCCTCCTGTTTTACAGAGGGCCAGTAATCTGCGCCATCGCGGCGTCTCAGCGAGGCTCGGCTGTTTGCGATCTGACATCGCCAGGGACGGGCTTGGCGGGCCTTGCGAAATGCGCCGGCAGCTTTGATGCGGCGTGGGCGGGCGGAAGTGCGGTTGGGAATTGCACCACGTCAGGCGGCGCACCGGCCAGCAGGCGCTCGGGTCGAACGGCGTTTCCGGATTTCAAATTCGTTCCTCTCTGGACTTGCTTGGTCAAATCGGCCAGGCGGATATTCTCGTAACCTTTGCGCTTGGCCATGATGCGATAGTCAAAAGAGATGCTCGAACTGCCGCCCCCCAACTCATAGACTTCAAAGCTGCCGCTCGTCTCATGGGTGACGTAGAGTCCCTTGCAGTCTCCCTTGGGCGTCAAGAACACGTGATACTCCATGCCTGTGTTTACCGTTTGGGCGTACTCGGCGTTGAGCGTAACCAGCGCCGCGCCGTTGTGCAACTGGCTGGAGCCGGCGTCCTCGAACCAGTTTTCCGGCGCCTGGACCGCGTACAGGGCTACGTCGCGGGAACCGTCAGCCCCATTGGGAATGGAGGCATGCCCACCGACCGAACCGCTGCAAAGCAGGTTGCCATTCACAAAAATGTCGCAGTAGCCGCCGTAATCGCTGTAAGTCGCCAGAACGATCGCCGAACTGTTGGTATCCTCCTGGTTTTCAACAAACAACGTGGCCAGAGTGGCACTGTTGTTGTAAGCGGCGATGGCTTCCGCTGAGTCCGCCGTGGCCAACACGCCGGCAGACCCGTTGTGCGTGTCACCCCACACTCCGGCAGCAGTACCTGCCAATAGGCCCCCTAGCGTGCTTTGGGTTGCCCCGAAGCCGTAGACGCCTACCCCTTGGCTGCTTCCGGATGTGCCAGCGACGCCGTAGGTGACACCGCTCGTCGCCGTAGCTTTGCCCTGCACCCCGATTCCCGAAGAGCTTGCGGCCGTGGCATAGACGCCATACGTAGTCCCGGTCGTGGCGGTAGCCTGGCCCCCCACTGCTCTTCCCGAAGTGCTGGCGGTCGTGCCAACCACGCCAAAGCCGCTGCCGTTCGTGGAAGAATTAGATCCCTCCACCCCGTCTCCTGTAGGGCTTGCGGCCGTGCCGAAGACGCCAAACGTATTACCGCTCGCGGCCAGAGCGGCGCCCGTCACCCCGACACCCGAAGAGCTCGCGCTCGTGCCATAGACACCGATGGCATTGCCGCTCATGGCAGTGGCGATGCCGTTCACGCCCATCCCAGCAGGGCTATTGGACTGGCCAACGACGCCATACGTAGTGCCGTCCGTGGCAGTAGCTAAGCCCATCGTTCCGGTTCCTGAATCGCTGTCGGAAATTCCGTTGACGCCATACGTACTGCCGGTAGTGGCTTCAGCGTGGCCCTGCACGCCGATTCCTGCGGAGCTCTGGTTAACTCCCGCGACGCCAAGCGTGGCCCCAGTCGTGGCTTGGGCTTGGCCCTGCGCCCCTATTCCCAACGTACTTGCGGTGGTGCCCAGGACGCCTACCGCGCTGCCGCTTGTAGAAGTACTGGATCCCTCCACCCCCGCTCCCGTAGGCGTAGCGGTCGTGCCGAAGACGCCAAATGCATTGCCGCTCGTAGCACTGGCAGAGCCCTGCACCCCGATACCAGTAGAGCTTGCCGAGGTGCCGGCAATGCCGTTGTCGGAAGTGTTTGACACTTCCAGCTTAAAGCCGGATGGGCTGACGCCGATGCCCACGTTTCCACTCTTCTGAACTATCAGCGAGTCCCCCAGAGTAGTGCTGTTGGTCCACAGGGGAAGGTAGCCGGCCGTGCCGGTGCCACTGACAGTGGATGCCGGGGCTGCGGCGGGCTTGGCCGAGCCGGAAGCCGCAACGGCCCTGGGCGACGCGATGGAGGCGGCCACGGCGGCATTGCCGGCAGCCCCTGCCAAGGCAAACGCGGAAGCGGGGAGTCCGCCCAGCGTTTGAGCGTCCACCGCTTTCAGCGCATAGGGCACGCTCACCAGCAGCACCCGTTGTGCGGCCGGCTCTCCATCCACCTGGATTTCCAGCCAGCGTACCTGGCCCGAGGCGAACAGTCCGATGGGCAGCCCCTCCGGACGAGTGGCGCCGATCTGTGCCGTGTAGCCGCCCATGGCATCCAGGTTCACGTTTTGAGTTTCCATCCACAGCGGCGCGCCACCTCGCTCCTCCTTGTAAAGGGAAAATGTGACGCCGGCCACCCCCGTCCTCGGCTTACCGTCGGGGCCGGTGGCGACCCCCAAAAACGTCACCGACTGAAGCGGCGCCTGGGGTTTCTCTTGGGCGAGCGCAGGCGGAATCGAGCTCGACATAAAAAGACCCGCTCCCGCCAGCGTTGACAAAACAGACCGTCTCGTTACCATATTCGAATCCTCGTCTTGTGCCGCAAGCCGCGACTGCCTGTTGGCGGTGTATCGCCATCGTGGTTTCCCCAGCGTCACGCCACCGGCATACTGCGGATCAAGTCTCTAACAGCACCCGTACGATATACAAGTCACAATCGGACCGTGACGTCACGAGCTTTTGTTCTCAGCGTGTTACACTGGGGCGGAATGGTCACTGGGGGTAGCCCCGCGCGCGGCGCGCCGGCGCTCGACGCCGCTCAACGGGACCAAATCCGCGGCCAGCTTACCAGGCTGCTTGCCACTGCCGCCTTCGCATCTTCTTTAAGACGCGGCCAGCTCCTCCGATACCTGGTGGAGCGCACGCTCGCCGGTGAGGGCGAGGGCATCAATGAATACGCACTTGGGTTGGATGTCTTCGAGAAGCCCGCTTCCTTCGATCCCCGCATCGAGTCCATCGTACGGAACGAAGCCGGCCGGTTGCGACAGAAGCTGAGGGATTACTATGCGGAACAAGGCCGCCAGGATCGCGTCCTGATCGAGCTTCCTCCGCGCGGATATAAACCGGCTTTCGTGTTTCGCGAGGCGGAGACCCCGCCAGCTCCGGACCACCCCGCCGGCGTAAGCAGGGTGTCCATGCCGTGGCGGCTGTTCTGGCTGCCGCTCTCCGGTCTGCTGGTGGTGGCCTCTCTGGCGATTGGCCTACGGCTCACTCGAGGACGCAACGGCTCGCCGGCGCAGCCGGAGTTCGAACCCATCCGCGCCCTGGCCGTCCTTCCTCTGCAGAATCTGTCCAACGACCCGGGCCAGGAGTACTTTACGGATGGCATGACCGATGAGTTGATCACCGATCTTGCACAGCTTCACGACCTGAAGGTAGTCTCCAAGACCTCCATCATGCAGTACAAGGGAGTCCGCAAGGCGCTTCCCCAGATTGGCCGCGAGCTGGGGGTGGACGCAGTCGTTGAAGGCTCCGTGTTGCGATCCGGAAGCCGCGTGCGAATCACCGCGCAGCTCATTCGGGCGGCTACCGACCGGCACCTGTGGGCCCATTCGTTTGAAGGCGATTTGAGGGATGTCTTGTCCTTGCAGGCGCAAGTCGCCGAAGCCATCACCGGTGCCGTGAAACTCAATTTGACCTCCGCGGAACGGCAGCGCTTCCGGTCTGCGCGCCCGATGGACCCCGCGGCCTATGACGCCTACTTGCGGGGGCGCTATCACTTGAACCGAAGGGACGCGGCAGGGTTTGAACAGGCCATTGGCTATTTCAACCAGTCGCTGGAGAGGAATCCAAATTTTGCCTTGGCCTATGCTGGGCTGTCCGATTGCTATACGTTGCTGTCTTTCGAAGGCGCCACTCCGGACGCCTCCGCCAAGGCCAGGGCTGCCGCTCTCAAGGCGGTGGCCCTGGACGACGACTCGGCGGAGCCGCATACTTCGCTGGCGGGCATCGATGTTCTCGAATGGAGCTGGCCGGATGCGGAGAAGGAATTCCAACGCGCGTTGGCACTGAATCCGAATTACGCCCTGGCGCACCACTGGCACGGCAATTTGTATCTGTCTCCCCTCGGACGTCACGCCGAAGCTATCGCCGAATTGAAACGTGCGCAAGAGTTGGACCCGTTGTCCTTAATCGTGCAGACCGATCTCGGTTATGCTTACTTCTTCGCCGGCCAGTACGACGCCGCTTTGTCCGAATACCAGAAGGTTCTCGCGGCAAATCCGTCTTTTGCTCCAGTCCATTGGGTTCTCGAGCAATATTACTTCGAGAGAAAAATGTACGGTCCAGCGGCGCAGGAGCTGGCGCAACTCTTGTCTCATAACGGTGATGCCGAAATGGCGCGGAAGGTCGGGGAGGCCTACGCGACCGGAGGACCGCACGAATTCCTGCGATTTATAGCTAACGCGAAAGACGCTCGCGGCCGGTTTTATTTCGGATTCGAATCTATCGCGAAGGCATACATGTATCTGGGCCAGAAGAAAGCCGCGCTGTCGGCCTTGGAACAAGACTTCCGTACGCACGACGCCGATCTGATCCGCTTGAATGGCGACCCCTCCTGGAACAGCCTACGCTCCGAACCCGAATTCCAGGACATCGAGCGGCGCATCGGCTTGCGGTAGCCTCGGCCCGCTGCGCTATCGACGGTTGCGCCTGTATTTTCGGGCGATTATTGATCGATTCACCCGGTCACGACGGCGGACAACGGGTGGCGGGCGCCGGAAGCGGCCTCCGGGCATCAGACCGCCCGAACCGCCAGCCTTGCTCCTGGGCTGCCGGCTCCGCCCCGTTCCGAGGCCGCGGCGCACGCGATCGGCCGCGTCGCGCGGTCGGGATGGCCGGCGCGGGATCAGTCTCCCGCGCGTCGCCGTTTCAGCGCTTGCGGCCCACCGTGTGTCACAGGATGAAGGACGGCTCGCGGCAGGTAAGGGATGGGTTGAGACTGGCATGGTCTTCACGGCCGGGCGCGGTACGCTGCTGGACCAACGCAGCATGCTTCGCAAATTCTACCCGATCCTGAAGGCGGCTGCGCTGCCGCGCATACGATTCCACGATCTGCGCCACTCTGCCGCGACGTTGCTACTTGCGCAGGGCGTTCAACCCGCGCTTCATCACGGAACTGTTTGGGCGCTCCTCGATCAGCCTGACGATGAACACGTACGGGCACGTTCTGGAAGAGATGAAACATGAGACGGCGCGCAAGATGGATGACGCCTTGAATCCCCTGGCTGTCAATTTGGCTGTCAATTCGGTGGCTACGAAGGCGAACTGAAGGTTAAACCCTTTGGAATCTGGCGCGCCCGGAGGGACTCGAACCCCCGGCCTACTGGTTCGAAGCCATTGCTTTGCCCGAAATCAATAAGTTGCAGGCTTACCCACGGTTGCTCATACATGCGCATTTCCGAGGACTTAAGGATGGCAGCGAGTAGTCCTGACCAATGCTGCGATGCAGGAAGCGGGTATACTGTTGGGCATACCTGCGCGATCTCGTGAACCGCCCCGGCGGCCCGCCGGAGAAAGGACTTCCCAGGTGTGCGCGTGCTCGCCGCGCAAGTGGCGCCGGCCGCCTGCGCTACAATTGGTGAGGGAAGGCAACCATGACGATTCCTGCTACGTACGAAAACGGCGTCTTCAAGCCGCTGGAAGATGTGAAGCTCACCGAAGGCACGAGAGTCGAGGTGCATGTCCCGGCGGAAGACGCACCAAAGCGGCCAAAGTCCGTCCGGGATTCGCCGATCTTCGGCATGTGGGCCGACCGCGACGATATCCCCGACGGCGTCACCTACGTCAACCGCCTGCGAGAGCCGCGCTACTGAAGACAGCGCGATCTTCCATGCCCTACCTAGTCGATAGCGACATCATGGTTGATCTCACGCGAGAAAACGGCGCGGCGGCGGACTACCTCGACGGCCTCGCCGGGGTGTGGTCCATCTCCACGATCACTTGCCTCGAACTCCTTGCCGGCGCCCGCACGCAGCGCGAAACCAACGATCTCGATTTTGTGCTGATCGGATACCGGGCGATCCCGCCGAACGAGGACATCACACGCCGCGCGTACTACCTCATGAAGACCTACGCGCGCTCCCACGGGCTGCGCACGCTCGACTCGTTAATCGCCGCCACCGCGCTCGAAGAAGGACTCACGCTCGCGAGCAAGAATCGAAAGCACTTCCAGATGGTCGGCGATCTCAAACTGGAAGTGCCCAACTATTGAGGCTGTCAGCCTCGATCCGCCAAGTGCGTGCTGCTGGCCGAAATCGCCAAGCATCCAGAGGCCGTCGAGGACGCTTTGCTGGGTGAGCGATTATGCTTGCGTGATGTCGCGGGGGCGAGAACGCAAACGGGTTGTCGCGGCCGTCAGAAGAACCAAGTTCTAAAGCCGCTGTCACACATGCCTAACCCGATGGGCACTTCGTACGGACCCTTGGACCCTGGCATACCTCGCTGGGCACCGCGACATGAACATCACGAAGCGCTACGTTCACCCTCAAGGGCAGACCATCCGTGCCGCGATGGATCGCGCACAAGTGGCGAACAGTGGGCATACTTCTGGTCATACTGCCCAAAAAGGACTTGGCGAATACTCCAGCTATGACGCCAACTATCTGATTTATTGTGGTTGAATGGCGCGCCCGGAGGGACTCGAACCCCCGGCCTACTGGTTCGAAGCCAGCCGCTCTATCCAACTGAGCTACGGGCGCGCACTACACGATCTTACCGCGAACGGCTACCGGCCCCAAAACACGTGCGCATCCCCGACCTCGGCGGAGTGCGCATACAGCCGCCGCAGCCCGAGCTTCTCGATTTGCTCGTCGTCGTCCGCGGTCTCCACCGTGTCATATACCTTGGCTTTGATGCGCCGGTCCAGTTCTGCCTGCGGCACTACGTGCAGCGCCGCCGCGACGGCAGGCGGAAAATCGAGCTTGTGCGAATCCGCCAGTTCCATGCCTGGCGGCGGGGCGTGCCGCGTGACCACGTAAATGGGCTCGTCGGCCAGCAACAGCGCCTGCGGAGGTGTGACTTCCTTGACCTTGGCGGCAATTTTCTCCGCGTCGTGCCAGGAGAAATCGTCGCGGCCCTCGAACAACGTCCTGGCCAGGCATAAACCGGTAATGAGACAAACGATCAGCGCGGGCCAGAATGGACGGTCCGGCGCCGCCAGCCGACCGCCCACCGCATACAACCCCGCGCCGGCCAGAATAGCCAGAAACGGCACGGCCAGCAGATAATAGCGCGTAAAAGTGGGAACGGCGGTGGAGATGTGCACCATCAAAGCCAATGCCAGCCAGCCACAAAGATAGAACTCGCGGCGCTGCGTGCGCTCCCAAGCTGCGCGCTTCCAGACGAACAACAGACCCGCCACGGCCAGCAGCCCCAGCATGAGCGCTTGCGGCGAATCGATCCACGCGGACCATTCCTCGAGATTATGTTCTACGGCGTTCGACCAGTGCCGCTGGCGATAGAGAAGATTGTATTCCAGGACGTTGAAGATCGTCTGCCGCGGTCCGTGCAGGTACAGCCAGGCGAGGGGCCCGAACGCCACTGCGCCCGCGCCCGCGAAAGCCATCAGCTTGGCCCAGCGGTTTCCCGCGCGGTTGCAGAAGAGCATCCACAGAAGCAGCACGGGAGCCACGGGCGCGGTCAGCAGCGAAGAATTGGCCGCGGCGCACGCCAGAAAACCCGCCATGGCGGCAAACACCAGCCCCGTGCGGCCGACTGCGGCCACAGTGCAGAGGAAGGCGCTCACGATCAGGAACATACACAGCCCGTAGGCCTGCCCGATGGTGCCGAATTCGAAAACCGCGACGTTCAAACCCACCAGGCAGACGGCGCTCACAGCGGTCGCCACCCGCCAGCCCGGCTCCGGGAAGCGGCGAAACAGGTAGCCCGCGGTCAGCAGCACGGCCAGTGCGGTCATCGCCGCCGCAACCGCATGGGCCGTGTGCCACGTCTCGCCGAAAACTCGCATCCAGCCGGCATTCCAGTAAGCGTTGAGGGGCGTTTGCGAGAAAACAAAATCGAGATAGGGCCGCTCGCCGCGAGCGATCAATTGCGCCGTCAGCAGGTGGAATCCCTCATCCCAGGCAAACGCGCGCGTCTGCGAATAAATAGCCAACGCGGCGGCTACCAGCAGTAGCAGGCCGATCGCCAGTTTGTTAGCGTGGCGCATATCGCCGGACGTACTCTTCCCGCGTGCACAGGCTGTTCCGGTCGAGCGCCCGGTCTATCGCCAGGATGCCATCCAGATGGTCGATCTCATGCTGCAGCAACTCGGAGAGCGCGCCCGCCGCTTCCATGCGCCGCACGTTGCCGTCCTGGTCCTCGTAGCGCACCCGCACGGTCTCGCTGCGCTCGAGCTGCACCAACAGATCGGGAAACGAGAAGCAATCGTCCCACAGCCGGAACCGACTCTCGCTCCGGAACTCATACTCCGGATTGCGAATGTTATACGCGGCCCCTTCGAATTCGATGTAGATAAGCCGCAGCAGCTCGCCGATCTGGACTGCGCTGATGCCGCGTCCGAAGCCGTGCGTGCGCCGGAATTCGTGAAGCGTATCGCGCAGATCCTGAAGGACCGGCTGCGCCGCGGAGGGCGCGGGCACCGGCGCCGAAACCGTGCGCAACAACGGATCGCCAAGTTGCAGAATGCGGCGGGAAGGCATCTTACACGAAGATAACAGCAATTTTGGCGGCCGGTGACTGGCCTAGTACGGGCGGCCACGCGGAGCCATCAAATGCAATTGACAATCGCCCGGGAATGATGGCAATATAACCTGAATTACCTCACGGGGGCGCCGACCAAATGGATGAGAATCAGAACGTAAGAGTTAAGGCCGGCCTCAATCGGCGAAATTTCATTGGAGCGCTGGGAGCGGCGGCCGCCGCCGGCGCATTTCTGGAGGCCAGCGGCAGCCGTGTCAAAGCCGAGAACGCGCAGACTTATTACTATCGGGATTCCTTCGGAAAGATAGTACCGGCCGGTTCGGGCACGTTAGAGTTGGGGATTTTGCCGCCGCCGATTTCAAACCGGGCGCCGACTCCGCAAGCCAGCCAGGCAACGCCCCGCGACGAACAGAGCTCGTGCAGCGGCACATATTACGCCCCCGACTATCCCAAGTACAACATCCTGCTCATCATGGTCGACCAGATGCGGAACCCGAACTTCTGGGCGCCGTCGTCCGGCTCGATTATCGGCCCCAACGGCCCGATTCCCAATATCAGCGCGCTGATCGAGAGTTCGTGGCAGTTCCCGAACTACTTCGTGCCCGCCACGGTTTGCGGCCCCTCGCGCGCCTGCCTGCTCACGGGGCTGTATAGCCAGCAGACCTCCATTTTCCGGTCTGAGCGGATCGGATCGAGCGGCAGCCTCGCACGGGACGTCGCGGATGCGGGCGGTAGCAGCACATCCCCGCCGCCATTGTTGCCATGGTCCGAGGCATGGACCGCGGGCGATCCTGCCGGCTTTCCCACCATCGGCAACGTCCTCTCTCAAGTCTTGTGTAACAGCGCCGGGGGCGACTCTACCTACGACTGCACATGGATTGGGAAGTGGCACGTGTCCTGCGGCACGGGGTTCGTTGATGGCACCCCTGGGGAGTACGGCCCCAGCGATTACGGATTCAAGGGCATGGGCGATTACACCCCCGGCCTTGGTAATTTCAACATCCCTAACGCCGCGTCCCACAACCCGTACCCCCGCGGCCTGGCGCAGAGTACCCACCTCGGATATCCCTCGCCCAACGGCATGAACAACGAGGGGACCGGCGGCGATTTCCTCGATAGCTTCGCCCAGGCGACCCCGGAACGCGACCTTCCAAATTTTGGCACTACTCTGCCTCTCACTTTACCGGCAAGCCTGGTTCAGCTTAATGACGCGGCGATTGCCTGGGCCTTCACAAATTACTGGCTTCCCAACGCCGAAAAGTACCTCACTGGCAAATCCGGCGGTGCGCTGGCTAAGCCTTGGTTCTGCGCCGTCAGCTTCATCAATCCGCATGATATCGGTGGCTTCCCGTATACCTACGGCCTGACCTCCGGCGCCGGCATGTGCCCAATAACAGGTACAGAACCCTACTGCACCCCGCAGCAGCCCAACGCGCAGGGATACGTGTACCCCCCGTCTGCGCCCAACACCCAATACACTGGCACCGACTGCTTGAACAATTGCCTGACAGAAGGCGACGAGACTACCATCCCTCCCCTCCCCACCAGCTACAGCGCCCTGCCCAACCCCTGGAATTGGGAAGATCAGTCCGGGATACCTTACACCGCCGGCAGCGGAAACAACCCCAAACCCGGCTTGCAGCAGTTTTTTTTGAATCAAAGAAATCAGACCACCGGCCAAATCGCCGATCCCGGTATCAATAGCAGCGGATGGCAAACATTTCTCAACTACTACCTGTGGATGGAGAGTTGCGTAGATTATCAGGTCGGGCAGGTCATAAACGCCCTCAAGAGCTCATCGTTTTTCTGGAACAACACCGTCATTGTCTTCACTTCGGACCATGGCGAGTACGGCGGGTCTCACGGTCTGCGCACGAAAGGCGGAGCGCTTTACGAGGAGGTGCTCAACGTACCTCTTCTCATTAGCTACCCGGAGTCGCGCAGCCACGGAAAAACGCCGCCCTCCCTGCCTTACGTCTGTTCGGAAGTCGACCTTCTCCCATTTTTCTACAGCCTTGCCCTGGGAAACTACAGTTGGGTCGACAACCCGGACGACATCGTTTACTACCTTAGAGATCGCGAGGCGATCGGCGACGCCATTTACCAATACCAGCACGATAGCGCTAATCTGACGGTCCAGCAGAACCGCATATCCAGCATTCCGCTGCACACACCCCTGGTCGGCACGCCAACCGAGGACTGGCAAAGCTATCAGCCGTTCGTGCTGCACACCGCCGACGATTACAGCTCCGCACCGAGCACCCTGGGAGCCCAACAGCCTAGCCACGCGATCGCCTTCCGCACTGTCGACCAGACCGACCCGATCCCAGCGTCGCTGCAACAAAATGGCCAGACCATTTACGGCGGCGGCAAGCTGGGAGTTTATTCCTATTGGGATACATGTGACGCAACTGGCGCGCCACTACAGCCGATAACCCAGACGAGTGGGAGCAATCCCCCCGACTCGCAATTCGAATTCTACAATTTCTCCCCCAATCCACCAGGCGGTGACTCGCCGGTCCCCCCGGTGAACGTGTTGGAGATCGGCAACACCTACCTCGACGGAACCGCTCCAAACGAGGTGGCGCTGTACCAAGACAATTTCTTTGCGTCCGCACCGGCTCACGGGGTCAGCGTCCAGGATGAGCTTTACAATAATCCCTACATCACGCAAACGGCGAACCCACAGGTGTGGCAGGCGATCCAGACGGCCTTCAGTAACTATATCCTGTACCTGAACTGCACGGGCCAGCTAACCGGCAGCGACGGGACGATTGTCGACCATAGCGGCTGCCCCACCAGCCCCGCTTGCACCAATTGCGAGTCCAGCCCGCCGTGTGGCAGTTACGCGGGCAATCCCTGAAGTGGCTTAGTTCCCGCTTGGGTTTGGAGGAGCCGGCTCTGGCCGGGCTATGCCCGTGGATCGAGTTTGGCCATTTCGCGACTGACGTGGCGCACGCCCCCGGCGTGCCGTGTCGCCACTCCTGGCGACACAGGCGAGCGTAGCTCGCCCAACGCGGGCTACGCCCGCGGCGACCGCAAGGGTGCGGTCGCGGCACGCTGAGAGCGTGCGCCACGTCGGCCGAAAATGGCCAAACTCCAGACCAAGATTGGCCACCCTCCAAGTCGCCGCACGTGAATAATATTCGAGGGAGGTACCATGGACGTTGTGATACTGGTCAACGGCCAGCCCGTCCCCGAAGAGCTGATTCGCGAGGAGTCCGCACGCATCGGCCGCGACCCCCAGTGGAGCACCATCCAGGACCCCGCTGAACGCGCCAAGCGCCTGCGCGCCGCCGCGGAGCACTGCGCTCAAGATAGAGTTCTGATCGAGCAAGCCGCGGAGCGCGATGCCCGTCCGGTCGACTCCGTCTTGCTCGAACAGGAGGTGGCCCGTCAAGAAGCCCAATGGGGGTGCCGCAGCGCCTTCGATCGGGAGGAACTTCGGCGGCTGACCAAGCGAAACCTGCGCGTGCAGCGCATTCGGGAGGAGATGATCGCAGGCGCCATCCAGCCCACGGTCGAAGAACTCGAAGCCTTCTTCAACGCCAATCTCGATCAGTTCCGCCGGCCTGAGATGTTCCACGCTTCCCACATCGTAAAGTACGTCAACCACGAGCAGACCGAGGAACAAGCCGAAGCGGGCATCGAAACCGCGTTGGCGGAGTTGAACCGCGGTGAGCCGTTCGGCGAAGTCGCCAACCGCCACTCCGACTGCAAGGATAAGGGCGGCGACCTTGGGCAGTTTCCCGCCGGCCATATGGTGGACGAATTCGAGCAGGCCATCCGCGCCCTGGAACCAGGCCAGCGCTCTGGAATTTTCACTACGCCCTTCGGTTTCCACATCGCCCTGCTGCATTCCCGGGAAGCCGCCCGCCTCGCGTCCTTCGAGGAAGTCCGCGCCGGAATCGAGCGGGTCTTCAAATTCGCCCGGGAACACGATGCCTATTTGCGCGCCGTGGCGGACATGCGCTCGCGGGCCGACATCCAATGGGTTCCGGAGGGGCAGCCCGCCGCCCGCTGACATGCCCGTCCATCCCTCCCCCTGCTGCGCCCCCACCAAGCCTCGTCTTGAGCGGCTCGCAACGTCCATCCAAGCCTCCTTCACGCGCGCTCGCGCCACCACCGGATCGCTGGAAAACATGGTGCGGTTGGAGGGTGGCCCATTTTACATGGGCAGCGAATCCCCCGCGCCGTTTCCTGCCGACGGCGAAGGGCCCGTCCGGCGAATCACCCTGAGCGCCTTCTATATCTCGAAGTTTGCGGTCACCAGCGAGCAGTTCGCCGAGTTCGTGCGCAAAGCCGGATACCGCACCGAGGCAGAGCGCTTCGGCTGGTCCTTCGTCTTCCGCAATCACGTACCGAAGCTGTACCAAGGGCCGGCCCAACCGGGCACGCCGTGGTGGGTACAGGTGAAGGCTGCGGACTGGTCGCACCCCGAAGGCCCCGGTAGTTCCGTCGCCGGCCGCGCACACCATCCGGCCGTGCACGTATCCTGGAACGACGCCGCGGCATATTGCGCATGGGCGGGCTACCGCCTGCCTACCGAGGCGGAATGGGAGTTTGCCGCCCGCGGCGGCCTCGAACAGAAGCTCTATCCCTGGGGCGATGAACTGACGCCAGAAGGCCGGCATCGCTGCAACATCTGGCAAGGCGTGTTCCCGGATCGCGACCTGGGCGAAGATGGCTTCACCAATGTCGCGCCGGTGGAGGCCTACGAGCCGAACGGGTTCGGCCTATACAACGCGGTGGGCAACGCCTGGGAGTGGTGCGCGGATTATTTCGACCCATCGTGGCACCGGGAAGCCACCCGGCTCGATCCGGTCGGGCCCGCCGGCGGCAACACTCGCGTGATGAGAGGCGGCTCGTACCTGTGTCACGAGTCTTACTGCTGGCGCTATCGCGTTGCGGCCCGTACCGGAACCCCGCCCGATAGCTCCACGGGCCACATCGGCTTCCGCGTAGCGCGCGACGTTCACCAGGCTTAGTACACCACCTTCAGAAGTTCACTAACGTATTCCGACGATAGTGGGGCAGCGCCGTGCGCTGCGGCGGACCCTCGGTTCGCCTCCGGGCCGGGCGGCCTGGGAGGCCGCCGCAGCGCAAGGCGCTGCCCCACGAATGCGCCATTTTAGTACGAAATGACCGACTTACTTTCTCTGTCCGGCATCATGACGAAGCCCCGCCCCAGGGACGGCTGTGTCCTACCGCCACATAAGCGAGCCTGCACGAGTACCGTGTGATAGTCCCATCCCTGGAGAAGACATAGTACTTTCCCCACAAACCGGTGGACCCGGCTTGCTCGTGTGGGGCACGCGGTTCAGCCTCCGGGGAGGGCCGCCGTAGTACCCGCACGGCGACGGATCATTCGAACCAACTCGCTCATTCTGCACGCAGTTAGCCGCCGCCGAAAGTAGCCACACGCAGTCATTCGCCCCATTCGCCATAATCCGCTGCGCATTTGACGAATGCGCTCAAAAAAGCTATCATGTAACCCAGCGCTTTTCACATCGCAGTCTGTGCCAGAAAATAGCTCGCAGAGGGGGGTATGGGTAATCGCACTAAGACGACTGTTTTAGCGGTAGCCATTTTTGTTTTGGCTGCTCAGGCTTGGGGGGCGCAGTGTACGCAACCAGGCCACAGGATTTATGGGGCTCAGTTCGGGGATTCGGCTCAAGGGTTGGTATTAAATAACTTCACTCCCGACACGGAGACATTAGCCGGGTCTCTCATCGCTACAGACCTGACCGGAGCCGTGACGTGGACGAACTGCGAAAACGTTACTTACACGCGTCCCGCCAGTCCCACAACCATATTGACTATAGCGGGCGGTGACTCCGTGCAGGAGATTAGCACCACGGCCGTCGTGTGGACGGTGGAAATGTCTTACTTAAATCAACAACTGGGGAAACAGGGACTGCTGCAACTGCTGGACTTCGATCATGAAGCAATTCGTTTGCCCAATGGCTGGACCGCAATCATAGGACACGT